>Ga0157380_10001367_pt1 | contig 15901 bp, 12 predicted proteins | sample S35metaG_FD_119757 | JGI IMG/M metagenome (GOLD analysis project Ga0157380, IMG submission 119757) | Switchgrass rhizosphere microbial communities from Kellogg Biological Station, Michigan, USA - S3-5 metaG | ecosystem: Host-associated > Plants > Roots > Rhizosphere > Soil | place: USA... | reverse complement strand
ATTCCTCCTTAGCTCAGTTGGTTAGAGCATCTGACTGTTAATCAGAGGGTCGTAGGTTCAAGTCCTACAGGGGGAGCAAAACCTCAGAGAATTCTGAGGTTTTTCCTTTTTATATTATTGCCTAAGGCCTGATATTGCCTTATGGACTTCTACATTTATATTTTACATTCCATAAGTTCAGATAAATACTATGTAGGTTATTCAACTGACCCGATTCGAAGAATAGTTGAACACAATACTAAACCATTTTCAACCTATACGGCCAAGCACCGGCCCTGGCACTTAGCCGCATACTTTAATTGTGGCAACGACGAAAACACTGCTATTAAATTAGAGCGATTTATCAAAAAACAAAAGAGTAGAAAGCTTATTGAGCAGTTATGCGATACAGCCTTTAAACCCGAAGGATTTTTAGCTCAGTTGGTTAGAGTCCCGCATGTGCGGGATTAATCAGAGGGTCGTTGGTTCAAGAACTTCCCATTCGTACGGGATCCAACAGGGGAAGCACTCAAAGGCTGGCTTTATGCCGGCCTTCGTTATTGTTATAGAGAAGCGAAAGCATGTTTCGAAAAAGAGCTAGGCTTATTATTGTAATGACTTTGAAAACGACCCGCCCCGACTATTTAGCTAACCCATATTTTGTATAAATTCCGGAACCGGGTGAGTTTGCGTCCAACAGGTTTAAAATTCTTGCTCCCTTTATGCAGGACCAAAACGCATGGTATGTACGAGCCCTGTTTTCAATCTTGGAAAAATGAACCTGCCAGTTATTGAGTACCGTAAATTGGCCGGATGATTTTACTTCAGCAAACTTCATATTTCCAACCATTCCATTAACGGCAAGTAATTTCCAGTTGTAAGAATTTCCTGCGCCAAAAACAAATTCTTCGTTCGACTGGTTAATATTCATACCGGCATACTGTCCGGTGTAAACATTATACAGTTGCTGTATGCCGGTAAAGTCGCTGGTCCATTTCCCGCCGAAGTCAGATGCGGCCACAGCAAACTTGTTATAACCGGACATATTTGAAAGGGGGATGAGGAGGTCGGTATTGCTATCCCATTGTATTGCTTCAGGATCAAACTTAAATTGCTGTATGAAACTGTTTTTGTCGGGGGAAACAAACTCAAGCCAGCCGTTGCTTCCCTGGTGGAAGAATACAATAAAAACATTTTTCCGGGTGGCATTTTCAATCGCGTACCCCATGCCCAAATAAGGCCTGTCGTAAGTAGTAATATAACTTGTTTTATAGTTTTTAAGATCGCTGTACCGGGGTGCAACCAAAATATCCCATGCTGCATTCGTCAATGGGGCGGGATCGGCAGGAAATATGGTGCCTTCTTTTGGATAATGTAAGAGCACCTTTATGCTCCCTTTTGTTACTTCCACCCAATCTTCCTTAACAGTGCTGGTCCATCCATCGTCGAAATTTGTTGAATTAAAAGCGAAATTTTTATTGACTGCAGGAATAGTTGTTGGTTGTTTGGGATCAATTTTAGTCAATGGCTTTCCCAGGACAACAGAGTTCATTAGTTTTTCAATTTCGACCAAATAATTCTGGCTATTTGTAATGACGATGATACTTGCACAGCGATCATATCCCGAAGCCGTGGTGAGTATGGCAATTGCGGGGGAATTATTGAATTCAAATGAGGATGTTCCGGCCCTAATCTTCCACCCATCAGATTCTTCTACAGCATTCAACTCAGGCTGGCCCGTTGGGTGATAATTTTTTACAACCAGCTCCTGCCATTCTGTTTCAAAATCCTTATCTATGCTTCCCTGACTAACTGTACTTTTCACTATATTGATCCGGCACCAGGTCTTGTTTTTTTCATTTACAGTACTGTAGCTGATTGTATTTCCTTTTGCTTCCTTTTTCCACTTTTTAGGAGGAGTATAGGTGATAACATCATAAGTCTGTTTTTGTGCAAAGGAAATGACAGCGAAAAAAATAGAAAGGCAGGTTGCGAATATTTTTATCATGTCGCCGTATTTGCCGTTAAAAATAATAAGGCCGTTCGGAGTTCCTTTCCTGTAAAAAGGGGATTTTTCCCTGCCCGAGGTTTCTAAATAGGTTTCCTGTCTTTTAAAAGTTGGTAACCATTTGATGCGAAATGGTGAACAACAATTCGAAAAAACTATTTTGAGAGTGAATCCTAATCCTGCAACTAGTTCATCAAGAGTGGTGATTCAACCATCGAAATCGGAAAAGTATGAGTTGCGTCTATATGATTTGAAGGGCAGCATGATGGCATTAATTGGCCGTGAAGAATTACAGGCGAATAAATCGATCGTCCATAATTTGCGAGCCAACAATTATATAAAAGTTGTCTATTTAATAAAACTGGTAACTGATTCCGAAACATTGATCGAGAAGATTGTAATACAATAACAGTGCGCCATAAACAAAAAGTCCCAGAGTTTTCTGGAACTTTTTTTATTTCTCCCTTGATCCTTTTTTGGGTCCTTATTGAGTTGTCGTCCCGAAACTCATCGGAAGAAATCAAAATTTGGTTTTCGAAACAATTGAATGAATGACTTCCTGTATTGATTTTGCAACGATTTCAGGATTGTCCTTATGAATATTATGTCCGCTCAAAGGATCAAGGATGAATTTTGAATTACTTGATAAAATGGTGAAGTCCTCAACTTGCTTATCCCTTTCGGCTCTTATTTCCTTCCATTGTTCGTCGGGAGTGCCAGGAGGTTGATTTCTTTTTCCTGCACCAAGTATTATTAAAGGACGATCCTTTAATTGCCGTGGATTCTTTATAGCGGAAAGATATATTTTTTGGAACTCCTCTGCCATATAATCAGCAGTTGAATCATATCCCACACTTATAGTATTTTCCAATTGAGGGTTTGGAATTGGTTTTCCGATTGCTTTTTCCCGCAATCGAACCCATCCTCCATATTTAAAAGACCCCAGCATACCATTTTCACATGCAGGATCAACAAGTACTACTCCAACCACATTTTTCCCATATTCATCAGTATACAGTCTTACTAGTAAGCCGCCCATTGATTGTCCTACTAAAACAACAGGCCCGGTTATTTTTAATATTTTGAGTAATTGATGTAATTCAAAAACTTCCTGAGTCAATGTGCGTGGCAAAGGACCTTGATCACTTTTTCCTGTTCCCGCCCTGTCGTACGCAATCGTTCTGATATCGGCTGGCAATAGAGAGATAACTTTAGTCCAATCATTTGCGCCTCCTCCTGCACCTGATTCAAAAATGACGGTATACCTCGCGTTTTTAGGTCCGCCTTCTCTAATAAATAATTTATGATAGCCTATAGTCACAAGCTTTTCGCCAGGCGTATCGGTTGTCTTGGTTCCTGTTTGACAGAATACCGAAGCACAATACGAAAATAAAAAACCCAAAGTGAGGGAAAATAACTTTGCAATTTGCATAAAGAATATTTCTAATAAATATACGAATAGTTTCGTAAATATGAAACAAGGCTGTATGTTTAACCCATTTAACCCTATACAGCTAGACAAATCGAATTCGGAGTTGACAATTTCGTATCAACTGTTCCGGACGGTTGTTTTATACCGTTAGTATTAACAAATTGGAATGCCTGAAGATGTGTCGTAATATTTAAACTATATTTGGTATGGTCATCTACTCCAAATAAACAGCAAAACCTTTAAAATGAAACTCCTTATCTCACGGGTAATTGTAACTGCACTTGCAATATTTACCTTCAGTTGTAATCAACAAACATCAAAAACAGAACCGGAAGCAACAAACAAATCCGGAACAACATTCGGTGGCGATATTAAACTGGATGTTCGTGATTCGAAACCAGATTGGAAGCCTTTTCTTCGTAAGAAAGCACCAGACGGTGCACCAAATATCCTGTTCATTCTTTATGATGACACCGGTCTGGCTACATGGTCACCATACGGCGGAAGAGTGAACATGCCAACGTTGGATAAACTCGCAGCAGACGGATTAACCTATACTCAGTGGCACACGGTTGCACTGTGTTCGCCTACCCGCTCGACTATTCTTACTGGTCGCAACCATAACCTCAATGGTATGGGTTCGATCACCGAAGGTGCAAATGGTTTTCCTGGTTTTAGCGCTCATATCCCGGAACAGACGGCAACTATCGGACAAATATTGCAGGACAATGGTTGGAGCACGTTTTGGATGGGTAAGAACCATAATGTACCTGAAACGGATTTACCATCCGGTGCTACTAAAAAGCAGTGGCCGTTACAAATGGGATTCGATCGCTTTTATGGATTTATCGGAGGAGAAACCAACCAGTGGTACCCGGATCTGGTAGAAGACAACCGTTATATCGAACAACCCTATAGTCCCGAAGAAGGTTACCATTTTTCGAAAGATCTTGCCGACCAGGCCATAAAAATATTGGGTGATCAAAAATCAGCCAATCCGTCAAAACCCTGGTTTATGTGGTATTGTCCGGGAGCCAACCATGCTCCGCACCAGGCACCTAAAGAATATATTGCCAAATACAAAGGAAAGTTTGATGATGGATATGACGCGTATCGTTCATGGGTCCTTCCCCGCATGATCGAAAAAGGAATATTACCAAAGGATACAAAATTGACAGATTTTAATCCAATGCCGAAGAACCAGGCTAATGAAGCTGATTATGTACGTCCATGGAGTTCGTTAAATGCAGACGAGAAAAAATTATTCTCAAGACTTTGCGAAGTATTCGCCGGATATTCCGAATACACCGATGCCCAGATTGGGCGTATTATTGACCACCTGAAAAAAACCGGTCAGTATGAAAATACCATAATACTGTATGCTGCGGATAACGGAGCTTCCGGGGAAGGCAGCCCCAGTGGCTCCGTAAATGAAAATAAATTTTTTAACGGTTATCCCGACGCGTTAGCCGAGAACATGAAGTTGATCGACGAGTTGGGCGGACCAAACACTTATGAACATTATCCAACAGGTTGGGCGGCCGCCTTTTCAACTCCATTTAAAATGTTCAAGCGTTATTCAAATTATTCAGGTGGCACCGCAGATCCTTTGGTAATTACGTGGCCAAAAGGAATTAAGGCACGTGGCGAAATTCGCCACCAGTATCATCATGCGGTTGATATCGTCCCCACCATTCTTGAAATATGCGGATTAGAAATGCCTAAAGTGTATAGAGGTATTGAGCAATATCCCTTATCCGGAGTTTCGATGCGTTATTCATTTGATGCAAAGCCAGATGCGCCTACGCAAAAACATCGTCAGTATTTTGCTATGCTCGGTACCCGCGCTATTTGGGAAGATGGCTGGAAGGCTGTAGCGGTTCATTCACCACTTACAGGTATAGGCATGTTCGATAAGGACGAGTGGGAGCTTTACCATACAGATGTGGATCGCGCTGAAGCAAATAACCTTGCGAAAGAAAATCCAGACAAGCTAGAGGCACTAAAAAAAGTATGGGATGAAGAAGCGGATAAAAATTTTGCAAAACCATTAGATGATCGGCCCGCCCTGGTACAAGTACAGATTGAACGTCCATCGGAAGAAGCTCCAAGAGAAAGTTATACCTATTATCCAAACAACACCCCTGTCCCCGAAGCTGTTGCTCCGAATATAAGGGGTCGTTCATACAAGATCATTGCCAATATTGAAATAAAGGATGCGAATTGCTCCGGGGTAATTTTCGCTCAAGGATCACGTTTTGGCGGTCATTCTCTTTTTATTAAAGACAAGAAATTATACTATGTATATAATTTCCTTGGCGTTAAACCGGATGCGCAATTGGTGTCCGCCGCACTTAAGCCCGGCAAATACACTGTTGGTATGGAATTCATCAGGGAAAAAGCAGGAGAACACCAAGAATCAATAGGTACCGCCACGCTTTATGTTAATGATAAAGCTGTTGCTACCGGACCTATGCGTGCGCAGGCTGGAAAATTCACTCTGGTTGGCGATGGACTCTGTGTTGGGTATGATAGCGGAGACCCGGTAAGCGACCATTATAAATCGCCCGGCACATTCAAAGGAGGTACTATTTCTTTTGCAACAGTAAGCACCGATAAATCGACATACCAGGATTTAGAAAAGAAAACGCAAGTTGTTGTACGAGACTAATGGCCAATTCAGATTAGAAATAATTAGTTTAGTTAAAAAAGAGGCTGTCTCAAAAGAAACATTTATGAATTATGAAGTCGGGAAGACGGAAAGATTTGTTATTCACTTAATGATTTCTTACCGCCTTACCGTCTTAACGGCAGATTTATTCCTTTTTGACGGCCTCTTTTATGGTTCCACAATCTTTGCGGAAATGATAAGTGGATTTGCCGGGTTCAAATTTTCAAATTGTACGGAACAGAAGGCAATTTCTATTTTATTGTTTACGCGGGTTACAAAAACTGGTTGACCCGGGTTTGCCAAATAAGTAGAACCGCCAACAGAAATGAATAATCCGACTTTACCTGCCTCTGTTCCCATTTGTGCACCAGTTTCATAGATACTGAGTTGGGGTAAGGCAATGCTTGGAAACACAATTGCCATATAATCTCCCGGAACGGTTTCTGCACCTGTCATCACGTAATGGCCGTTGCCTGCAATGAAAGTGCGAGTTGAAAAATTAAAATTGCCTAATCCGACAATGGACGATGTGCTTGTATTGGCAGCAGTGTTACATAGTGGTGTAGATGTCACATTTACCAACGTGCTTCCGTCATATTCCACGCATCCGTCGGTATTTAATAGTTGCAATTTATATTCCCCCGCGTCTACAGGGAACACCCCTTCGAAATCCTGCACATATGCACCACTCGTATATCTATCATATTGCTTACTCCATCCATTGGGACCCGACCATTTATATATATACTTACCGTTCTGTACGTCTGCTTCAAGACGTAACGGCCAGCCAGCTACTACAGGTCCGTTTTGATTAATGGTTACGGTTTGAACGGTAGGACATTTCGTTGATTTTGAACAGGAAATAACGAAGGAATACAAGGAAAATATTATCGTCAGAATACGGAATGGTCTCATGGAGTAATCGCTTTAATTATGGATGAACGATCAGACAAATATATCGAAATGATAACGCTTAGAAATAGGTGTAAATCACTAATGGATATTATTATTATTTCATAATAAGTGATTGCAAGTAGTGCACTATTTCTCAGCACGTCTTTTCATAAAATAAAAATTCATTCCACGGTTAACTTTAAAACCCAGACGTTCATACAGAGCGATTGCTCTACTATTGTCTTTACGAACATGTAAGAAAGCCTGTTGACCCTGATTGCGAATAAAACTCAATTGGTATAGCATCAATGCAGCAGCATATCCCTTACCCAAATAGTTGGGATGAGTACATACCGCACTGATCTCAGTATAATTGTCAACATGCAGGCGTTGACCAGTCATAGCTACCAACTGATTATTTTCGAAAATGCCATGATAATGTCCAAATTCAATCGTTCTTAGACCAAAGGGGCCTGGTTTTGTAAGCGTAGCCAGTTGCACCATTTCCTCAGCGTTTTTAACGTTAAGGGAAACCGGCTTTATTGAAGGTTCGACTGGGTTTGATCCTTCTGCAAAAACAAATTGAAGTCCTTCCATTTCGGCCACTACCTGCCATCCCTCGGGTTCTTTTATCTTTTCGGGAATAGCATAAAGGATTTTGCGACCGGCGGGTAATAGATTGTAAAGGTCATCAAATCCCTTATCGTAATCTTGGGGAAAACCTGCAAACGGAGAAACCTGTTCATCGAAATATTTCACTATCCCTTCTCCAATACTAAGTCGCGCATCGCCAGACAGCAAAGCATTATAAACTGGGTTATATAGTCCATCCTCCATCTCGCAAATATATTTGCAAGTTTTGAACTGGCTAACTATAATTACCGAACGGTAAATCAGGAAATAGCCGGCATCCCATTCGATAAGGATAGACTTTGCGGAATTAATCAAAAGGTCGTTGGTTCACTCAAACAACGGCAAAATCCCGAGAGGGGTTCCAAAGGAGGGAGCCCTTTTTTTATTTAGGGTCATTTCAACACAAGCAAGGATTTCGGCGGTCCAGGTAATTTATTGAAGATGAAATTCAATAACCAGAATCTATCGCATAAAATAATTAAAAGAGAGTTGGTATACGGGTACTTTATTAAGTTCATTTATCCCTAGATAGCGATAGTAGCATGTCTTAATACTTACTACCTTATTTATTTCAATTCCAAATCCTATAGAGCAGGCCCATAGTGTATTTTCATCTCTGGGAATTCTGAGAAATTCTTCAATCATGGTATTTGAGGCAATTACTAACACTTTAAAAGAAGCATTAAAAATTCCCATATTATCAGTTTTATTCTTCTCCCATGCCCCGGTTCTAAAAATAAAACCTGCATTCGCAAAGCCATTCATAAAAGTCACGGTTTGAAATGACACCATATCGGTATAACTTAATAGTCTTCCACCAAATTGGTAAAGCAGACCAAAATTTGTTAAGGGTTCGCCCTTTTTCAATAAAAAATGTGTCGCATCTACTGAAATATTCATTACACCACTTAATGGATTTACTATGTTAAGCAAAAGAGATTCATTACTTCTGACAGCACTAATGAGATTGTTTCCTGTAACACCAATAAATAATGAGATAGGAACAACAAATTTTGCAGGTTCTCCTAAATAAAGTTTAAATAATCGTGCTGAAGCATTCATTTGCCCATAATTCATAACATCTACAAATCCATTTGTTAGAATTTCTGGTTTCTTCTGTTTTAAAATGTCAGCTTTAACATATGAGTTATTAGGAATAGTGTCAGTATACTGACCAAAGCAGGAGCGTGAAAAAAATAATATGATAAACCATTTTTTCATTGATAGGCATGAAATATTCCACAGCAGTAATTGCGTGCAGAAATGAGAGGATTAAATCTTGCTAATTATGAGGGAAGTCTTTCAAAATATGGCCAGGACGTTTGAGTTCGTCATAGCCATATTTATTTTTTTCGATGGAGCATCCAGTTGAAGAACCAAGAGAAACCGGCACTGGCGAAGCTTACTTCTAAAAAAAGCCATAGATCAAGTTTCTCTTGCATAAAAAGTAGCTTAATCAACATATAGCCGACAAAAAACCAAACAAAGTCATCAATATATGGTTCGAGCTTTTTCACACTGAAATTTAATCGAAAAGTCTTGAAATTAAATATTTCACACCAGCGCTTGCAGAAGATAAAATTGCTCCTCCGATTAAACCTGTTAACGCACATGCTGCCCCACCCGCTACGGTACCTATTCCAGGTACGGTCATCGTTCCCGCTGTTAGCCCAATATAGGCTCCTTTTGCTAATCCTGTAACTGCTCCAGCTAAATCTGATGTAGCTATTGATTTGGGATCGGCTTTAAACATGTTGAATCCTGCCGACCCTCCCATAGATTGAGCAATTACTAAACTCCAGTTGTCAATCTCTGCATCCCAGTAAGTGTATGAATCTACTCCTATATATGCCGCTCCTGCCAGAATGAACTTTTCAACATTATTAGCCAGCAACGGGAACTTGCTGTCTACAAATGACTCGATATTCACAGAAAAAGAATTAACGTTAATAGCAGCGTTAAGTGACTGTTGCAATTGATCTAAGGCGTTGTACAAATTGGGGGAGAATGGATATCGCAAACTCCGAAGATGATCGGATATTGAAACACCTTCGGCCATTTTGGTTCCACTGAAGTTAATGGCATCGTAAACAGTTGACTGTAGATTACCAGTAACAAAAGTCCTTGTCTTTATATCGATCTTTTGATCAATCTGTTCCCTTGGTATACATATCGTACCTAACTGATTGTACACTCCTGCTAAAGCGATACTATGCTGAGTTGATAAAGCTCTTGTGAGGTCTTTAATCTGCCGGTCGCTTAAACCATTGATATGTTGCGCTGAAACTTTACCGGTGATTGAAACGATCAAAAACATTCCAAATAACAATAAACTAAACTTTTTCATGGCTATACTTTTAAAAAATCGCCTACTCTTTTATAATACGGTTTTCGGCTAACCCCGCCCCTGGCCAAGGATAAACGAAAGTATTACTGAGCCTCATTTAAGCAATGGGAAAAAGGCGACGATTAAATAGTTTTTTTCTTAAAACCAGTGGGGAGCAAAAGTTGATTTGAGTAACGCATATATTATTAATGTAACGGCTTATCAAACATAACACCAATCCATTTGATACTTATGCCAGCTGGCAATATCTCATTATGACGGTCGTTCTTTAATGGAGCATGGAAGTTTTACGGTTCAACAATCTTTCCTGAAATAATAATGGGAATTCCCGGAGTATTAGGGTTATCAAATTCTATTGAACAGAAAGTGATTTCTATCTTATCGTTTACGCGGGTTACAAAAACCGGTTGACCGGAGTTTGCTGAATAAGTATACCCCTTAACGGCAATAAATAGTCCGACTTTACCTGCCTCTATTCCAAAATATTCACCCGTTTTATAGATGCCGGGTTCGGGAATAACGTCGCTTGGAAAAGCAATGCCCATATAATCTCCCAAAACGTTTTCTGCACCAGCCATCACGTAATGGCCGTTGCTTTCAGAAAAAGAACGATATATAAAATTAAAATCACCTTTCCCGGCAACCGACGACGTGCTGGTATTAGCAGCAATGTTACATGCTGGTGTAGATACCACATCTACCATCGTCGTTCCTTCATACTCTATACATCCGTCGGCATTTATCAGTTGCAATTTATATTCTCCTGCATCAGTAGCAGTCATGTTTTCACGAACTTGCAGATATGCATCACTTATACCCATATCAAAATGCTTTTCCCATCCATTGGGACCAGTCCATTTATATTTATACCCTGTGCTCTGTACTTCAGCTTCCAGTCTCAATGGCCAGCCAACTACCACCGTCTCGTTTAGATTATTTGTTAGCGATTGTGCATCAGGGCAGTTATTCGATTTTGAACAGGACATTAGAAAAATGTACAAGCTTAAAATAACAAGAGATGCTTGCTTTGGTACGGCGGAATTCATGTATTGTGGTTTATTTGAAAACTTGCGCACGATAATAAACAAATAACGAGGGGGATAGCTTGAAATTATAGTTAATTCATTTTTCTCTCTAGAATGATTCAAGTCGTATGAGATGAACTAACATCTAAAGGTAATCTGGTAGTTTTTCGTTTGAATTCCCCTTAGCTCAACTGACTGTAAAATATCTTATTTCAAAACTTTAGATTAAGTACCGTACCAGCAATTGCCGTTTTTTATTTACATTTTTTTTATTATCCGGTAATTATTCCGAAATTACTTGTTCCAACCAATCAGCCCGCACAAAAAGGTGAGCTCAAAAGCTCCGCGAAATTTCCTGACGAAAGCAAACATAGATTCATTCTACCTTAATTAAGTTTTTATGTTTAAAAACTACTTCAAAATCGCCTGGCGTAATTTGAAAAAGAATATTTCATTTTCGCTAATAAAGATCTTTGGACTCGCCTTAGGGATCTCTTTGTTTCTCGTTCTGCTTACGATAATCAACGATCAGCTTAGCTATGATAAATTTCATCCAACACCGGAGAAAGTATATCGAATTAACACCGAAGCCCTCCGTAAGAGTGGCGGATCCGAGCGATATGCATCCGCCCCCTATCCTTTGGGAGCTTTTCTAAAGGATAATTACCCGGCAATTGAAAATATGGTGCGTCTTAACCGCTCTTTATCAGCGGATGCACTTTATGAAGGAAAACGGTTGGGGATAAGGGGATTCTTTACAGACCCTTCCTTTTTTGAAATGTTTGGTTACGAATTTCTTCATGGGAACAAAAAATTCGCGCTGCAGGAAACTAATTCCATCGTACTCACACAAGAAACTTCCGAGAAGTTCTTTGGGAAAGAAAATCCGGTAGGGAAAATTATAGAATTGGAAGGACTTGAAAATTTTACAGTCACAGGCGTTCTTAAAAAAGCTCCGGGAAAAACCCATTTGGAATTTGAAGCACTCGGCTCAACCGGTTTTCTCACGTCCAGAGAAGGGATGAGAGAAGTAACTACCGACTGGCGAAATTATTATGGAACCTATCTCTATGTGCAGCTTAAAGACGCTAATGCGAAAAAAATAGTGGAAGATGGATTGGCAAAAGCCGCCGGTGAACAATATGCAAAACTGGAACTGGAGAGCAGGGATAAGGGTTATAGTTTTTTTATGCAAAGCTTAAATAAAATAGTACCCGGACCAATTCTGTCAAACCATATGGGCAGAGCACTTCCATCTCAACTATTATGGGTAATTGGCGTATTAGCACTCATCGTATTAATATCCGCAGCTTTTAATTACAATAGCCTGGTACTTGCCCAGTCGCTTAGCCGTGCAAAAGAAATTGGTATTCGCAAAACGAACGGGGCCCTGCGGCATCAGTTGATCGGGCAATTCCTCATCGAATCGGTTCTCACTTCATTACTCGCATTTTTAGTAGCAAGCCTGATATTTCTTTTTCTGCTCAAGCCTTTTTTCGAAGGCCTAACCATATTCCAGGAATTTGATGTTGCATTGAGTGGAAGCCTATTGCTTTATATCGTTTTTGCAGGATTTAGTGTTGTAGTTGGCTTGATCACCGGGTTATTTCCGGCATTCTATCTTTCTTCCTTTACGGCCATACAGGCATTAAAAGACCTTCGCAACAAAACATGGTTGCCTAAACTTGGACTAAGAAAAGTATTACTGGTTACCCAATTTTCCGCTGCGCTTTTGTTTGTAATCCTTCTCATTAACGTGTATCGCCAGATGACTTATGTTATGAATGCGGATTATGGTTTTAAAAAAGATAATATCCTCAATGTAGAATTGCAGCGTAACGACTACCAGAAAGTCAAAGAGGCATTTGCCCAAAATCATAACGTGGTAAACATATCCGGGATCTCGCACAATCTTGGCACTTCCCGCGATCATGCTATAGATGTACGCCTTAAAGAAACAGATGATAAATTAGCAGTGCGCGATTATACCATTGATGCCAATTACATGGACAATATAGGATTGAATTTAATTGCCGGAAAGAAATTCAGTTCCGATCTTCCAATTAACAGGGAGCTGTTTGTAATAACAAATGAAAATTTCCTTCAATCCTTTAAACTTGGTACCGCCAGCGATGCAATTGGAAAAACAATAATTCTTGAAGACAGCATACAGGTTTCAATCATAGGCGTTGTAAAGGATTTTCATTTCCGGCCATTCACCTACAATATTGAACCACTCCTGTTAAGATATAACCCGGGCGATATTTCGCAGTTGAATATTCAACTTAGCGGAATAAATAATGAACAAGCGATTGCCGAACTGGAAACCATATGGAAAAGTATTGACAAATCGAAACCATTCGTGCATCAATATTTCGCCGAAGAATTGAAAAATAGCTATCGCGAATTCAAGGATGTTTCGAACCTGCTTGCCATGATTGCGTTTATGGCCGTCACCGTTGCTTGTCTTGGGTTTCTTGGTTTAGTTATCTTCATCCTGCGCCAGCGGATAAAAGAAATCAGTATCCGTAAAGTGCTGGGAGCAAGTGCTGGACAACTCACGTTCTTGATTTCAAAGAGTTTTCTTAAAATACTTTTTTTTACTTGCCTGATCGGTTTACCGGCAAGTATATGGATAAACAGTATGTTCATGCAAACCTTCGCTTATCGGGTGAATCCGTTGGTAAGCTATATCGGGGGATTGGCGTTACTGGTGCTGATAGCGTTGATAACAATCGGAACACAAATTATCCGCGTTGTGATCACGAACCCGGTCAATTCGCTGAGGAGTGAGTAATCCGCTATAAAATAATAATTCGGTTAAAAAAGGGGCTTTTAGGAGCTCCTTTTTTAATACTAAAAAATGAACAAAGCAGTTTACATTACATAATGATTGGTTTTTGTATATTCCAGAGAGTTTAAACCTTATTCTAAATGTCAAAACTTAGCATCTTAGTTTTCTCATTAATATTACTTAGCACAGCGCACTCCCAGGTCGTGATTCATCAACACTTCCCATTAGGCATGACCGTAGATATTTTTGGCGATACGCTCGTTAATACCAGAGAAATTCTTGTAAAAGCAGGAATACGTAAAGTTAATATCCGCCAAAGCCAACCTGTTATAACTTCATCAATGGTTTCAAGGACCTATTTGCTCAATCAAAATGGAAATATCGAATCCTTACAATATTGCTTCTACAACCCTAAAAGTGATTCTACTTTTTGTTACAACAACAAGTTCTCATACGCAAGTAACGGTCAGATGTATGAATTAAAGTTGTATGATGCCAAAGAAACAATGTATAGCCAATATACAGTAGAATGGCTCGACAAAAACTCGGCAAAATGTACTTCAACAACCGTATTTAATGGGGTTAGTGGAGATACCCTGGTAGACTACAAATATTATAATGAAAAAAGACAACTAATTAAGTTAACGCAGTTGCGTAAATCACAGGAGCCTTTTCAGAGTTTATTCTATTATAATAAAGATGGTTTATTAGACAGTGTTAGTTACCCGAATTCTCCATTGCCAGCAACTAAATTTAGTAGAAAATATAAAGGAAAAAACACGCTGATTGAATTAGAATATCCCAAGGGAAAATATTCTTTGACTTATAATTCATCCGGTCAATGCTTGCTTGCTCAATTTGAACAAAAAAATAACGCTCCGGTACTTAATCAGCAACCTTACTTATTTGGCAATCCTAAACCTAAACGCGGACCGATCATGACTACACAATTTTACTACAATTCAAATGGAACGCTGTCGAAAATTACCGAGCAGCAACTCGACGGTAAAGAATTAACGCTTATCTATTCTTATGAATAATATTATCATCAGGAACAAAAAACAAGACCCCGCATTCTCAGCGGGGCCTCATGATTATTTATCAAACTCGATTACAGTCTGATCAACTTCTGTACAACCCTTGTTGTTCCTGTTTCAATTACTACCTGGTATTGGCCCGCTTTTAAAGCGCCTGGATTCACTTGCAAATTATTGCTGCCTTCTTGTAAGTTGGCATTGATTTGTTGCACCAATAAACCTGTTTGATTATAAATTCTTATAACCGCTTTACCAGCTGTTCTTATATTATTTAATGAAATGTTGAAGGATCCTTTTGTTGGATTCGGATAAATAGCGCTGTTGATAGCCGCCACTTTAGTTTTGTTTGTTGCTGCTTGTACTTCATTCGCAACAATCAATGAAGATCCACCCGGCTGTGGCATATCCGCTTCCCAAAGTCCTTTACCATGGGTACCCATTCTCAGTTTATTGTTAGGGGCAACAAGCAGATCCATTACCATCGTTGCATCTGTCAAGCCATCATTATAAGGAAGCCATTGAGGAATTGTAGTTCCATCAATAAATCCAGTGGCATAATAAACGCCTAAATCATTACCAATAACAATTGTTTGCGGATTAGCAGGATCAAAGATGGCTGTGTTGTGCGGTACATCTGGTAAATTACCGCTGATATCCGTCCAGGTTGCTCCCTGATCGCCACTGTAAAAAATATGTCCGCTGCCAAATCCTGATAATGTAACCAATAAACGATTGTCGTTAGTAGGATCCACTACGATATCTGTATAATAACGATCGGGCAATGTTCCGGTAATTTCAGTGAAGGATGTTGCTCCGTTCGTGCTTCTGAATAACTTGCTTCTTGCTCCACCACCTGGTGTGGTTGACGCATATAACTTATTCTCGTTAGTACTGCTAACTGCCATTTTTATAATGGGTGCTGAACTATTGCTTAATACAACACCACCATTCGCGTTTGCCCAGCTGCCCCCTTTATTGGTTGACTTCTTTACGTAAATAGTTCCCCCATACATGATATTGGGATTGCTTTTACTCATCACCAGTGGCGAGCTAAAACAAGCTTTTTCTGTTCCGTTGGAAT
>Ga0157380_10001366_pt1 | contig 15902 bp, 13 predicted proteins | sample S35metaG_FD_119757 | JGI IMG/M metagenome (GOLD analysis project Ga0157380, IMG submission 119757) | Switchgrass rhizosphere microbial communities from Kellogg Biological Station, Michigan, USA - S3-5 metaG | ecosystem: Host-associated > Plants > Roots > Rhizosphere > Soil | place: USA... | reverse complement strand
TGATCCCATGGCCGCTATGCTAAAAGCAGTCAATGTGCTGTCTTTGATGAAAGTTCTGCGCTTCATAAAATTGATGGTTAAGGGTTGGGTAGGGGATTATTATCTAATTTAAGATAAGCCCATGGATCTCTGCTATCATTCAGCGATTATCTTTTTTCGGACAGCATATGACCAGGCCAAATATTAGCCGATAAGCCTGATCGTGACTCTTAATTTTATTTTGTAGTCATGAGTTATTAATTAACTTTAGTTAAACCCGATTTTTATGCCTGGCGCTACCTTTCTTTTGATTGTAATTCTGCGTCATATTAATACTTGGATTTTAAGAAAATTTGCTTTCCCTGTTTCCTTTACCCTTGCCGATTACGACAAAGATTGGCGATTTTAGAATAAGTTGAAAATCGCTGTAAGCCTAATCTTATTGCGACTGACATTGTGTGGAATTGTAAATTTTATTTTCAAAATAAATTTTTATGCCAGACACTAAATATTATTTACGTGATGCGAAAACAGGGAAAAAAATTGGATTGGAAACATCAGGAAAAAGACTGACTATCCTGGTGAAAGAGAAGGATCCTAAGGCAATTAAAAACGCGCTTTCCAAAATAAAAAAAATGGCTCTAAAGGCCAGTTTGAGAAAAATTTCTTCCAACGTTTATGAAATTGAATACACAAATAATCCTTCTGATGAAGAAATCAATAAAATGATATTGCGCATTCGGAAGGAAGTGACAAACGTGATACCGTATCATGTTTACAAGGCAAAGGACCGATATGGACTAATTTATATAACAGATGAAATTATCGTCACGTTTTCTGTGGGTAAATCAGCCAATTCAATAAAACCTTTGACAGAAAAGTATAATCTAAACAAGATAGATCAATATGTAGACGATCAGTTAATATGTGTATTTGCTCAGAAGCCAGGCAACTGGGACAATCCAATAGAAGTTGCTAATAAAATTGAAAATGAAAAGGGAGTAGAAATTGCAGAGCGCAATCTTGTACACCGGTTGGTAAATACAGATACCCTGGCAAGACCAGTAGATAAATTTTTCAGGAGGCAATGGCAATTGGAAACAGACCATCGACCCAATGTGTCTCGAAATGTTGATGTAAATGCCAGGGAAGCCTGGAATAGATTGAATGGAGGCGGTGACCCAAATGTTGTTATTGCAGTTGTTGATTTTGGATTTGATCTAAAACATCCTGACCTGAAAAACAAATTAGTCAACATAAAGCTGGATCCATTTGATTTTGTAGATAGAGACGGAGGCCGGAAATTTCCCAAACCACAAAGCCCAGATGAGGACCATGGGACTTGCTGCGCTGGAATCGCATTAGCAGAAAAGAATAGAGCGGGAGTAGTCGGTATCGCGTTTGGCTGCAGATTCCTTCCTGTTTGTTGCCCGGATAGTCCTAAAACCAGTGACCTCTGTAGAATTTTTCGGGCTATACAGAATAAAGCAGATGTTATTTCCTGCAGCTTTGCTCCGGAATTTGGTACTACGGCAATTTCTGCTACGCTGGAAAATCTAATTGAAAGAATCGCCAAATCCGAAGGACGACGGCGAAAAGGATGTGTTATTTGTTTTGCGGCTGGCAATGGTAACTTACCTTTAGACAAGGTGGTTACAAATCCGAAATTTTTTGTGAATGGGGTACCGCAACAGGTATTCGAAACAGTTAGAGTAATTAACCCGTATGCATCACATAAAGAAGTGATAGCGGTTGCAGCATCTACCGCAAAAAACAAAAAAGCGTTGTATAGCAATTGGGGTAAAGAAGTTTGGGTCTGCGCGCCTAGCAACGATATAACACCGAGGGGAGCGATCATTAGGCCGGGCGTTACAACCACATCAAGTATCGGTAATTTAGGAAATCGACTTTATACGAATAAATTTGGTGGTACGTCCAGCGCTGCTCCTTTAGTAGCCGGGATAGCCGCTTTGGTAATATCAGCAAATCCCTCTTTAACAGCAAAAGAGGTAAAAGGTATCATTAAAGAGTCGGCAGATAAAATTAAACGGAAGAACACTACTGATGGAAAGTATGATGAAAATGGTCATTCTGAATGGTATGGATTCGGAAAAGTGAATGCAGGAAGGGCAGTAAAAATAGCAATCGGGATGCGTTCCTAACGATAGTTTGCGATCAAGTGAGGTTAGATATTTAATACAATTAATCACCTTAAATCATAAATCATGGCACGAAACATCAAGTTTGGTAAATCTCCATTTGTCACATGGAGGTTTGTTTGTAAAACGCCTGCTGAAGTTAAGCGCAATACAAAAATTGCGAACCAAACGTTAAAAACTTTTTTAGAAGGATTCAATGCAGGAATGGTTTTCCTTAAGAGAAAAAGACATTCTTTTATAATTGTAAATAACGTTTTAAAACCGTCAAAAGCAGGATCGACTATATTTCTTTTTAAGCCCGACGTTTTTAGAAAACCAAAAGGAGGAGGAGGGGTAGATGTACCAGGCACAAAAGTTCAAAAGCCATCGCCACCCAGGCCCTGATTTCGGTTTTAATTTTAAACTGTCTTTTATGCGCTTAAAGACGGCATTGGTACTTGGTTTTCTTCTATTGAAAACAACCCTACTCTGCAGTCAATGTCCTCCAAGAGACTCATTATGGAACAGGCTGGTGTTATACAGAGATTCCGATATGAATCCATTATCAAATTCGGACCAGTTAAGTGAATTGCTTAACTATGAGAAGCGGATAACGGCATGCTCCTACAAGTTCGATTCCACCCACGCTTTGCTATTGCAGCGTATAGGCGTTGCGTATGCGCAAATACAGAATGATTTGAAAGCGATTGCCTATATCAAATCGTCCAATGCTATAATTTACTCCGGGCTAAAGCGAAAGGATGTCAATGAAATACATTTAATAAGAAACTATTATATACTCAACCGATTTTATGATGCAATTAACCGGATTCCCGAAAAAATGAATGCGATTGACAGCTGCATTTCCTTGTCAATAAATCATAAAAAAGTGGACATACGTACTATGTACCCATTGTTGGAACGGGCTGAATATTTTTACGAGACAGGTGAATATTCAAGGGCATTTGATCTTGCAGTCATTGGCGAAAACCTAGTAAAACAGTATCTCCATGCTTATGACAGTGTCGATTATATGATGAGTATTTCGGGCATAAAAATAAATTCTTTGCTGCGCACCTTTGATTTCAATAAGGCCGAAATAATATCAACGAATGCGGTTCAAGATTACAAGAAATTGAAGCTCGATAAGTATCCAGAATTCCATAAATATCTGGGCATGTTTTATTCGCAGCTATCTGAAGCTGCGATGGGCAAAGGAAGTTTCAAGCAAGCAGAAAATTATTTTAAACTCTCGTATGAATGGAATCTTAATGATGGTAAACTGGAAGAATGTGCGCGAACATTGACGACTCAAGCTTATAGCTTATATTATAAAGGGTATAAGAACTTTCCAAAGGCTATCGGCCTATTTAAGCGAGCATTAAAAATACTGCAGGTTGGAAATATTGCTGTTGAAACAAAGGCTTTGGTGGCTTTTAATATTTATGGAAATATCGCTAACGTTTTTGTTGAACAGGATCAGTATGATTCGGCATTTGCGTATTATAAATATGCGTTTGATCAAATAAAACCCGGAATCAGTGAAGATGAGATTCTGCAAAGTTCTTTGTTAGATGAACAATATAAAAGTAGCCGGTACCTGATAAAACTGATGATTGAGCGAGGGAATACTCACATCAAGCGCTACCATTCAATTGGTGATTCAGCTGATTTACATAAAGCCATTTCGATTTATGCATTTACCGACAAACTCCTCGATCGGATCAAGTCCAGGCAATATGATCTTCAGTCAAAATTGTTCTGGAGAGCCGATAACCGGCTTTTGTATGAAAACGCCATTAACGCGTGTTATCTCGCTGGTAAACCCGAAAAGGGTTTTTATTTTTTTGAAAAGAGCCGGGCAGTATTATTGAATGATCAGCTGAACGAACAATATTATTTAAAAGAGAACGAGCTACTCAGACAATCACAGGAAAGAAAGCAAATCCTTTATTTACAAAGAAGTTTAGATACGTTAACTGTCTCCTCTGCAAATTATACAAGTACACAGAACGAACTATTTCTGGCAAAACAAAAACTAAACGATTATCTCAGCCACTTGAAAACTACGAACTCGTTGTATTATCAAAGTTTTTTTGATTCGGCATTTCTGAGTGTTGAGGATGTTAGAACCCAGATTTTGAATACACACCCCACGTTACTAGAACTTTTTGTGGGTGACAGCGCTGTGTATGTTATGATAATTACAGAAGAGAAAAGTTATCACAACAAGATTAACAAGTCTGAATTCGATAAGGCTGTTAATTCTTTTGTTCGGCATATGGCGGATCAATCTTTACTCAATCACGATTTTCAGGGGTTTATCGACGCATCCGCTGAATTGTATAAACTTATCTTTCAAAATATCAATTTGCCATCTGGTCGCATAATTATTTCTCCCGATGGACTTAATTTTACTTTTGAGGCATTAGTAATGAAAATGCGTGAAGGACGACCTGTCTATTTCCTCGAGAATTATGCCGTGAGTTATACTTATTCCGCCCGTTACCTGATGAATTCATTCTCCAACGCTTCTGCAGATTCCCGACCGATTTTTCTGGGTGTGGCTCCAGTGAAATATCGTTTGGAAACCCGGCTAGCTTCATTGGATGGGAGTGATCATTCTTTGCAACGTATCGGTCGGCATTTCAGCGATGTCGATGAAATGATAGGTGTTGCGGCTTCCAGAAATAATTTTCTGAACCGGTATTTTGACTATAAGATAATCCAATTGTATGCTCATGCATCCGATAGCAGTGCAAAAGGAGAGCCGGTTATCTGGCTGGCCGATTCCGTACTATATCTGTCGGATCTTATTGGAGGGAATAAACCGATCACCAGGCTCATCGTATTATCCGCCTGCGAAACAGGTAGCGGTAAATTATATCAGGGCGAAGGAGTTTTCAGTTTTAATCGCGGATTCGCTGCCATCGGCATTCCTGCTGCAATCACAAATCTTTGGTCCGTCGATAGCAAATCAACTTATGAGGTTACTGAACTTTTTTATAAATACCTCTCAGAGGGTAATCCAACAGATATAGCTTTGCAAAAGGCAAAACTGGATTTTATAAAAAGTAGTGATCAATCGCTTCCATTTTTTTGGGCGGCACCCATCCTTACAGGAAAAGCAGAAGTAATTGAATTAAAAAAATCGTTTAGTTGGCAATGGATCTTTCTTGGAATTGGTATCGTATTAGTAGGCGGTTTAGCGTGGTGGCGATTGAACAAGGCCGTGAAGTAAGTGCATAAAATAGCACGGTAATGTTTCGAGGAGCTACAAAGAAGCTATGCTGAAAATCATGGCGATTTAAAAATCCGTCAATTACCCAAACAGACGGTCATACATTCATTCAAATCGACCAAATGCTCTGTCGCGGTGGATCAGTGTGGAATAACACGATAGGTTTACCATCAGTTTCACCCTAAATCCGTCATGTTATGAAAACTTCATTACTACTCTTACCTCTAAGTCCTATTGTACTGAGAACCCTTGGTATTACTTTGTTGGCGATTGCGTGTTCAGACCCTGATATTGTTCCTTCTAAAAACCCTTCTGGTCCTTCGCAAAATGTTAGCGAAGCGGAAGAAGGAAATTCTTCGGAGTTCGGCAGGCGCTGGCATCGTGATACCGTGAACTACAACCTGGATGTTATCTTGCTGGGACCTGGAAAAGGTTTCGGGTATGTTAAGTTCAGGCAGAATAAAAACGAGCCACAAATGATTCACCTGGATACCTGGGTTTTGGGACTTCAACCTAATACACGTTACCAACTACAACGCGCCGTGGATACCGTCCTCGATGGTAACTGTACGGGTACTTCCTGGCTAACGTTGGGGAAGGGGCTTGACACCCAATCGATCATCACCAACAATTGGGGCTCCGGCTCGGCAGAATTGTTTCGGAGCGTGGCGACAATTCCAGTAGGCTCTACGTTTGATATTCATTTTAGAATTGTTAAGGAAAATACTGAGGAGGTTGTCCTTTCGAGCAGCTGTCATGAATACACCGTCAGGTAAAATCCATAATCCCTCTCCAGTAGCATAGCTGGAGAGGCCCCTAAAGTTTTCATTCACCACTGGCATGTGAGCTCAAGCAAAAAATCTTTCGTACTTGAGTCATTGTGGTCGAAAATGAATCAAGCAACATGGCTGCTGTACCTGCTGAAATGGTGCTCAAAATTTTCGGCGTGGATGCTGGTTTGCAGCTTTTATTTTTTTCTCAGTCCGATGCCTGCAATCAATCCATTTTTTGTTGTCTCAAGTGTTGTGAATGCAGTTGAGTCTGGTAGGCCGTCTTTGACTATGGCCCAACTCTTTCCCAAATCCTGTGATGTATATATCCCGTACCATTGCGCTGCGAAAATTTTATTATCAAATCTCTTCAACTCAAAGGTGTAAAGATTTAGAGTGCCTAATCCATTATTAATCTTTTCCCAAGTTAGTCCATCATTGCTTGACCTCTTGAGGCCATCACCCAAAGTCATTGCGAAAATCCTTTTCCCATCCGTTGAGATGTCATGCAATGTGTGAGGCTTGTAAACGTATTTCCAATTGGCGCCGTCATCGTTTGTCATGATCACCCCATTCATTAAGGCAGCAAAAATATTATTATTGACCTCGGTAAAACCATTAACCTGAACACCTTTCCACAAATATTCCCAGGTATTGCCCCTGTCGATGGACCTGTAGATACCATTGTCTGTGCCGGCAAACAAAATGTTTTCTTTTGTATGGAGGCATCTGATGGGAATATTTTTAATTGGAATATTAGGAAAGTGCCAATTTTTTCCGCGATTTTTTGAAAGCATGATTCCGTCCTTTAAAGTTCCAATAACAAAGGAATCACCCACCGCTGAAAGCGCATTTATGTCTACGTCTATTGGTAGATCTTGATCGATCCTTTTCCATTCGATTTGACCATCCTTAATCAAATAAATTCCATGGTTGTCTGTCGTTGCAAAGATTTCGTTATTCATAACAAGGAAGGAACTCACCGTCGCATCGGAGGGAATGCCGTTGTCAAAAGGCATCCAGGTTCCTCCGCCGTCCATCGAATGATAAATTACTGATATGGTTTTCTGCGGTGCCTGTGATGTTTCACATAATCCTCCTTCATGTCGTAATGCCTTATTTGCGCTTGGGAAAAATAAGAGCCCCAAGAGTCCTGTTGCTATAAACCTTGCCATAGCCAAAGATCCAAATTTTATTGAACTCACCAAGCGTAATTGTTGCAACGTATAAACTATACGTTATTGCGGGGAGAAAGCAACAGCAGTCGACGTGGCAGGTCGGGTGTCCAACAAACCCGCCTATCGCAATTACCAGCGGTTAGTCAGTCGTTGTATTAATTTCTAGTGCAGGAATGACCACCTTGTATATTGGACTTTTGTCTGTAATTTCGTATACAACCTAAATAAACCTCTTATGTCTAAAAATTTAATTAAGCTGTTACCGGGAACACTATTGTTGACCGCCGTATTTGTACTAGCCATAGATGGCTTTGGCCAATCGGATTCGAAAAAAGAAGAAATTGTGGCTGACGCCAAAGTGGCAAAAGCTGAATTCATCAAAGCTGACCCCAAAATGGCTAACCTGTTTTCCAAGGCTTATGGTTATGTCATTTTCCCGAACGTCGGTAAAGGCGCGGTCGGGATTGGAGGTGCATCCGGCAATGGAGTTGCTTATGAAAAAGATGCCCAGGTTGGCACGGCGAAAATGACTCAGGTGAGCATCGGATTCCAATGGGGAGGCCAGGCCTATCGCGAAGTGATTTTTTTTGAGAAGAAGGAGGGCATGGACAAGTTTAAAGAAAACAAGGTTGAACTTTCAGCCCAGGTGTCAGCCGTTGCTGTTAAAACAGGCGCTTCGGCTACTGCAAAGTTTGTTGACGGTGTGATGGTATTTACGATGCAAAAGGGAGGGCTCATGTATGAAGCGGCCGTAGCTGGTCAAAAGTTCAAATATGAAAAATAGGTTGAATTGTATATAGCTACTCCGTTATGGCAAGCTGGTTTGCCAATTAAGGTAGTCAATAAAAATGGCGCCCGATGACATCATGCGATGGATAGCATTTGGCTAGTACCACTTCAGATTCTGTCTTTATTTTGTTAGTATCAAATTAAGTTTAAGTCCTGTATCGAAAACACGTTCAGGATAATCCTCGTGGTCGCCAAGAACAATTCCATGAAGACTTAAATATGGTGTGAATTGTATTGCAAATTTCTCGCTGATTGGAAATTCCGAACCAATGCCTAATCCGGCGCCCATCCCGGATTGACTGGTTAAATATCTTTCATTTGTAATATCAAAGTCAGCAATTGGTCCCCCAAATAGGAACAGGTACCTTGATAAGTCTATTTTTATAAAAACGGGGACATAAATTAATTGAATGTCGTAGTTTTCCGGTGACATGTCCATGTTGGGGTAAAACTCTGGAGTCACGGTAACCGTATTTTTATACCAATTTACACTGGTCATCAGGTGAAGCTTCTCAGAGATTTCTCTACAATATTGAAATCCAAGGGTTATTCCAGTATTCAAATCGTAAGAAGGACCTCCGTCTAAGGCTTGCTTGACAATCATGCCATTTGCAGCACCAATACTTATTCCATAGGAGTTCAGTTGTGCAAAGGATACATTTATTAATCCAACGACAAAGTATATCAGCGTAAAACTCCTTTTCATAATCTCCTTTCTTGCCATCTTAAAATGGGACCATGCGAGCACTCTACCACAAGGTTTTCTGCTATAGCGCACCCAGTCAATTTAGTTAATAAACCATCACGCGACAAATCCCTACGTATTGTCAAACCGAAGCCTTTGCGAGATTAGTCAAGCGATGGAACAATTATTCATTCGTCAAATTATGTAAAAGCGTGCGAAGCATTTTCACTTTGTAGTTAGCCTCCTTGCTTTCAATATCACCTACTGATGGAAGCCAGGGACAATTAATTCTTAAGACGTTTAAGTAAGTGAATTTTGAAAAGACAATGATCGTTGACTCTGTTTCGCTGGACCGGACCCTGAGTCAATGTAGCTACTAGATTGTGATATGGCTTTAGTCATCCACGCTGCCCATGGTCAAATTGAGGATAGTGCCCGTCATGCAGCTTGCCCGGTCGGAAGCCATGAAGGCGGCCATGTCTGCCATCTCTATAAGTGTCATAAGCCGTCGTGAATGGGTCCTGCTTGCCAGGAATGCTTGCCACTGCTCCCAGGTCATTCCCGTTGCTTGAGCGCGAGGCTCGTAGGCTTCTTTGATCGTTCGTGTCTCAGGCATGGCCTGGGGTCGCAGACCGACTACGCGAATGCCGTGAGGTGCGAGTTCTGCGGATAGCGCTCGCGTGAGTGCCTCCAAGGCAGCCATCGCGGGGCCATAGCCACCCAGCAATGGAATGCCCGTTCGCGAAGGGAGTGCGGTGACTCTCATGATTACACCAGATTTATTCGGAAGCATCCATCTTGCGGCGATGCGCGCGGTCAGAAAGTAAGATCTCGTGTATGTGGCGATTGGCAGGGAGAACTGTTCTACATCCATCTCGACCAGTGGTACGCCTAGAATATTCTTTGTGTTCGGAACGCCGACCGTGTTGAACGAGATATCAATACGTCCAGCCTTTTCTATTACCATTTTGAGGTGCTGCTCAACCGCCTGCTCGTCAAGAGCGTCAACCTGAGCAGTCTCGGCAAAGCCGCCAGCGGCATTAATTTCTTTTGCCACTTTATCCAAATTCGCTTTTGAACGTCCAGTTAAGAAAAGCTTTGCTCCTTCGCAGCCAAACTTCATGGCAACTGCGCTACCTATAGCCCCTCCTGCTCCGTAAATAATAGCAATTTTGTCCAATAGCAACATAGTTGGCGGTTATTTCTGATAGGACCGATGCAAAAGTATTATGTAATTGTTGCTTGCAAAGGGTGTAAAATGGACTTTGTGATGGGCCAATTTGGACAGCTAGTCTATTTCTTCAAGCTAAAATATTTCAAAGGTGAACGGCTAATCAGGGGGAACTCTTTTCCTTACCCTTTACCGCTAACCCTTCCAGAAATGTCTTGAATTCTTCGGTGTCGTAGTTGGCAGCGCCCGTCTCATGCGTTGCAATTTTTCCTTCGGTATTGACAACAAACGTCGTAGGAATAGTCTTGACCATCAATTGGTCTGGCAAGAATTCATGTGGTACATACACAGGGAATGTGTATTCTTTTTCTTTGACGAATTCTACAACTTTGTCGAAACTTTTTCGGTCGTCCACCGCTAACATGATAAAAACGATTTCGTCGTTTTTAACTTTGTCGTAAAGTTTCTGAATAGAGGGCATCTCAATGCGGCAGGGGCCGCACCAGGTTGCCCACACATTTATAAATAATGTCTTCCCTTTAAACGTTTTAAAATCGATCACGGATCCATTTAAGTCCTTGACCTTGAAATTGTAGTCGAAAGATTTGGCAACAAGGGGAGCCTCCATGCCAGCATTCATGGCTCCCGTTTTTAACAATAAACTGCCCGTGAAGTAAGAGATGCCCGATAGTGCCCCCGTATAGCGCAACACCAGGAAGAAAGCTATCATAATGATCCACGGTCTTATGGTTTTCCAGACGGTAATTAGTTTTTGATTCATAAATACCAATTTTCGGTTGATGAAGTCTATCGGATTTGGTTACGCTAATCTCTTAATTTTAATTAATTTCGGAAGATAATCTGACCCTATAATGACAAAAATTACGCTGATCCAGTTCCTTTTGCTGTCCTTCATCGTTTCTACGTCTTTTGGGCAGAAGTTGAAGTATAAGGACATCTTCGGTTTGCTCAATACCAAGCGATACGAAGAGGCAGAACCGTTTCTGAAACGGTACCTGAAAGAAACAAACGACAACCCCAATGCTTTTTTGTACATGGGAATTATCTATCAGGAAAAGTCGGCAAAGGATGACGTGCTAAAACAAACCAATCAGGCGATCGCCAACATGGATTCGGCCATATTCTTTTACGATAAGGCCTATAAGTCGATCAACGAGAAGGAACTAAAAAGGAATGATGAATTCTATCAGGCATATAATAGGAGGGACCTTCGTACTGGCGAATTTGGTGTAAAGCTTTCAGACATACAATTCGACCTGGAAAAGAAAAAGGAGGGGCTTCGGGAAAGAATTGACCGGGTAAAAATGGTAAAGTATTACTTTTCCTTAGCTGATACGTTGTATAAACGGTCAACACACCTTTTCACGGCCATCAAGAATAAATATCCCGAAGAAAAATCTCTTTATCTCAGAGCCGATGCTGACTTGATAAAAAGTTTGACGGCACTGTCAGTGCGGTTTGACTCCTGCGTCAAGGTTTTTGAGAATTACCGGTCAAGCTCCACTACGATCGGCAGGACTGGCTACGATCAGGCACTCGTGTTGAAAGACATTAACAATTACGCGATCGATGGCGTATCGCCTGCTAATTTCTTCCTGGACGACGTTGACGTCTGGGATTACAAAAAGTTCGCCGATAAGGCAAAGGTTGCTATTGAGAAAGATATTATTCCAATGCGCGATTTATTGGTTTCATACGATGTTGAAATCAATAAGTTGCGAGAAAAGCTGAACAAGGATTCTGTATCGGTGAAAAGCGACCTGACGAAGCTGATCGATAAGCTCTTAATGGAAAAGTTAAAAAAATACGATCCCGATCCACTTCCGATGGATATATTTACCTTGAAGATTTCAGACCTTGAATACCGATCAACATTATTGGAACACAAACCTTATCGGGATTCGGCAGACCTCCATTTTCGTTTAGAGTTATTGGACAAAGAGTTTAAATACCTGGGCAAATTGGATAGCATTGCCGGCAAGTTGACTGCTGAAAATATTGATAACGAAAGTGAAGACTATTCGCACTTTATTACCAATGCGTACAGCAATACAGTTGTTCTGAAAAGCTACGTTAAGGCATTAAGGGAATATTCGGATCGTGAAAAACGGAAAAAAAATGCTGAGGCAGAACAAGCCCAAAATGCCCTGCGTTGGATTGTCAGCGATAATGATTCAATTCCAGCGACGTTGGACGCAAAGTCTTCGAAATATAGATCTCTGGTTTTGGAAGAGGAAAAATACACCGCCGGCTTGAATTACAAGGATTCTGTTGATGTGTCAGGATATTTTGCCACGATAGTTCCTACACGGGAATCTGATGTCAAAATCATCTTCCCTGTCGACAAAACACATTTCCAATTGGCTGATTCAGTTTACTTTAGAGGTAGTATTTACTCCGATGCAGGTGGTCAACTTTATTTCGTCTTGCTTTATAAGCAGGCGAAAAGTAAGGATGAAAAGGTTGCTGCGACCCTGGCAAAAATCTATCGCTCTGACGGTCTCGCGTGGAGCGCAAATTACGTGCTGGAATTTAGTCCAAGCGAAGTTTCATTTAAACCTGAAACCGGTGAACTTACGTTACGAGGAGAGTCTCAACAAAGTATTGTAGATAAAAATGGAAAGCTGAAATAGCTCAGGCGCCCACCAGTTTTTTCCAGTCAGAGTAGCGCATGTCGATGCGAATTTTCATCTTCTCATAATTTTCCCAACTGTCGGTAACGTGGTAAATGGAAGGAAGTGCTTTGACGAGGATTTCGTCGTAGTCATTTCGATAAAGTCCACCGCCATAGTAATAATAGGTGAACATGTTTCCTTGTTTGCTGAACAGTTCGAATCCCAGGTAGCCGTCCCAGATTTCACTAAGAATTGTACAGGAGATTTCACGACGTTTAAAACGAAAGATTTGATTAGAAGCTTCTTCTTCAAAGTATTCAGAATACAATCCTGAGTCAATGATCCATCCCAGGTAAATACCGATGTGTACGTAGGCTTGTTCAATAGGCAGCGAGTCAGGGAAGTTACCAAGAAAGTGGCTCTTGGCGTTATCGTAAATTGTCTTTTGAATATCAGCTTTCTTTTCCATGGTAACAATGTAGTTCTGATGTATAAGTTACGCAAACGAATGTGCTTTTTTTGCCAGAATGGAAGAAATAATTAGGTCAGAACGGAAGAATAATTGAAAAAAAAATGTGATGCAAGTTGGTTACCTCTGGATGTAGATTTCTCCTGACGAGGAAAGGATTTTTACGTTGAATGTCCACCTGCATCGGATCGCAAATAACGATGTTCTAATTTAGTTAAGATGCGTTTTCCCGACGCATTTTGGGGTGCCAGATTCTATTCGGATTGACTCAATTTCGCGGGGGTAGTTCGTCGATTTTTTCTCCATACCGAGCAGGTTTTTACTTTATGATTGCGTCCTTTCATGACTAAACCAATTTCAGCGATTGTTGTGATGAAGAATTTTTAGGGGCGGCAGAAATTTCCAATCTTTTTGGAAAAAAAGGCAATCCGTTAGCGTCCGCGTAAATATGAGATTTTTTGATAGTGAGATTTAGTCTTGCCCTGCATTGGGCGTACTCACTTTAGCGCTTGGATGATTTGATTTACGGAAAACTCCAACAATTCTCATTGTTGAACGTCGAATACGGCTTAAAAGCTAATAGCCATTGGAAGACAAATTTCATCTTGTCGCGAGACATTTGTCAATCAGACCATTTTCGACCGTACCGCCAAAAAACAAATTGGAAAGAATCCAAACCAGGTCAAGGTCAGCCCTGACAGGGCGTCATCGCAAGCGTAGGACGCTACTCCTACGCGCTTTAACACCGTATAAGACTAGCCCTGAAAGGGCGCAATCATTTAGCGCCGGACGCACCGCGGCGCGCGTTAGACGAGTATAAACTTCAGCCCTGAAAGGGCGAGATCATAAGCGTAGGACGCGAGTCCTACGCTTATGAACCCAATTAAACCATAGCCCTGAAAGGGCGGGATCAAACCATTAAATTCCATTCAACGCGCACCCATCAAATCCATCTGGAAAATTTTGTATGTCAGGGGGCCGTTTGTCGGCCAATGCTATTTTAAAAAATGTATCATTCATTTAACTTGTTGAAACCTGAACGTTTTCGTTGGAGGGCGATTTACTTCGAACGCAAAATCACAAGCGTAGAACGTTTTCCAGCGCTCGTGCATCACGTATAAAAATAGGTCTGAAAAGGATCAAAAAAAACCGTTGTACAAAATTTATGAAAATCGTATGGGTCAGTCGTTGTATAAAAACTATTTGCACGTTGTCTTTAGCACAAAACATCGTCAACCATTAATTTTTCCACCCTTCGACATAGAGCTCTACAATTATATTGGTGGAATTTGTCGGAACCTTGAATGTAACCCGGTCATCGTTGGTGGTCACCTAGATCATGTTCACATCCTTTGCCTCCTTTCAAAAAAAATCCCATTTGTAACCTTGATTGGAGAATTAAAAGCACATTCCTCTAAGTGGATGAAAACAAAAGGTAAGGGTTTCGAAAATTTCTATTGGCAAAATGGCTACGGTGCATTCTCTGTTAATCCTGACGAAGTTGAAGTGGTGAAAACCTACGTCTGCAATCAAAACGAGCATCATCGAAAGAAGGTCTTTCAGGATGAGTACAGAGGGTTTCTAAAGAAATATCAGATCGAATATAATGAGAGATATGTATGGGACTAAACCTAAATCATATGTGTTTGATCTCGCCCTTTCAGGGCTATTATACGGGGCTAAAGCGCGTAGGACTGGCGTCCTACGCTTATGATCTCGCCCCTTCAGGGCTTCGAATGCTCGCGTGCGTTCAAAGCATCGGCCTCCGTCCCGGCGCTGGGTGACTGCGCCCTGTCAGGACTCTAGGCAACAAGTTGGGAGGTTGACGCTCAATGGAAAAAAAGATAACCCACGAAAATTCCGCCGATCACGCCGGCAAGATCCGCGACGAGTCCGCCGGTAACAGCATACCTTGTCTTGCGTACGCCAACAGATCCAAAATATAGCGCCAGTAAATACAATGTTGTTTCTGCGCAGCCTCTGAAAATGCTGGCAACATTAGCTACAAAGGAGTCAGGGCCATGTAGTTTGGAAACCTCAATCATCATGGAACGAGCGCCTTGTCCGCTAAGTGGTTTTAATAAAGCCACTGGAAGCGCAGGGACAAAGTCAGTATTCACACCGACCGCGGCAAGGCACCACGCAATTCCGTCTTCAATATTCGTCAGCACTCCGGAAGCTCTGAACACTCCAATGCCAACGAGAATTCCTACAAGGAACGGAATGATTTTAATGGAAGTAGCAAATCCCTCTTTAGCGCCCTCAATAAAAGTCTCGAAGACAGGAATCTTTCGTCTTAGTCCCAATACAATAAATGAAACGATTATGGAAAAAATAATAATTCCCGTAAAGAGTGATGATTGTTTCTGTATTTGTTCTGGTGTCAAACCGGAAAAATAAAATACGATGCCAGCGATGAAGATCAGCATGCCGATGATGTAAGCAAGGATGACCGGATCAAATAAATTAATTTTTTGCCGGATACAAACGTAGAGCAAGCCCACAAACGTCGAGCAGAAAGTCGCGATCAATGTTGGAATAAAAATACTGGTCGGATTGGCCGAGCCAAGCATCGCTCGATCCGCCATTATAGAAATTGGAATGACGGTAAGTCCTGAAGCATTTAACACCAGGAACATGATCTGCGCGTTCGACGCGGTATCTTTGTCAGGATTGATCTCTTGTAATTCATTCATGGCTTTCAGGCCAAGGGGAGTTGCTGCATTATCCAGTCCTAAAATATTCGCACTGAAGTTCATGATGATCGAGCCAGTGGCAGGATAATCTTTTGGTATCTCAGGAAAAAGTCTTGAAAAAAATGGCCCGACACCGCGTGACAACAGCGG
>Ga0157380_10001365_pt1 | contig 15910 bp, 13 predicted proteins | sample S35metaG_FD_119757 | JGI IMG/M metagenome (GOLD analysis project Ga0157380, IMG submission 119757) | Switchgrass rhizosphere microbial communities from Kellogg Biological Station, Michigan, USA - S3-5 metaG | ecosystem: Host-associated > Plants > Roots > Rhizosphere > Soil | place: USA... | reverse complement strand
TGTTCGGGTAGCGAAGTGACACCCACCCATTCATTCTGTTTTGTAAGAATTTGTAAACCGTCTGCAGAAGCACCAACCAGCAAAGTAATAAGGTTAATATCCTCGTGTTGTTCTGCCCGGATGGCTGATTTTGGCTCATTTAAAATGGGCGGATAATGAATAGCTCTTAAAATAGAATTTCCATTGTGTACATAATCATCAAAATAATCTTCATCTAAATCAAGATATAACGCAATAGCCTGTAATAACGCCTTGCCTGATTTTTCAAAATTTCGATAGGCCTTAAATAGCGTGGGTGTAAATTCCGGCACTTCTTTTACCGTGACATTTGCAGGGTATTCTTCTTTTATGGGATCGTTGTCTTCAACTGTTTGCCCGTATTGAAAAAATTCTTTAAGGTCGGGTGCATCAAAACCTTTGGCATGTTCACGGCCAAAAGAAGTATATCCTCTTTGTCCTGCCAGTTCTTTTTTCTCATACTCGAATTTTGTTTCGGTTGGTAAGGCGAAAAATTTCTGCACATATTTATATAAATCCGCAATCAAATCATCAGGGATACCATGATTTTTCACCGCTACAAAACCTACTTCTTCATAGGCCTTGCCCAACTCATTTACAAATTTTTTCTTGCGGTTTTCATCACCACTTAAAAACTCTGCAAGATCAACAACAGGAATAGTCATAAAGCAAACAATTTAAGAGGGCAAAAATAACCAGATAAATTGTTTCGCTCCCAGGATTAATTTATCCTCTCAACAAAATATCTTTCTGCTTCCGTAGCCTCTACTATCGCGTATTTTTTTACATCGTTTATAAGCACTTCATCTAGTGCATTCATCAGGTTACTGTAAGAAGAGGTTTCCAATGGCTTAATTAAAAGCATCAACTCTTTTTTTCTCTCACCCAAATGCTTTTGCTTTTTTCTTATAATATTTCCTATGCCTGTTTTTAAATCATAATTGCTAAGATTTATTTGCTTTTCTTTTAAGGCTTCATCCAAAACACCATGATAATAATAAAGGCTGTCATTGCCGGTAAGCACTAATGTCAATGACAAATCCTGATTTAATATTGTGCTATCCCCGTCCGCAGGCATATAAAGTTTGGTAACTGCTGGTTCACCAATTGTAGTAGTAAAAATGAAAAAGGTAATAAGCAAAAACCCTAAATCGACCATAGGGGTCATATCTATTTTCAATTGCGCTTTTCTTGCACGATTTTTCTTACCCGCGGTCACAGGTTGTACTTGAAGTTGTGTCATGGTTTTTAAATAAGAGTTCCGTAGATTAAAAAATCCATATCAGTGTGAATAGTTTTATTATCTTTTAAAAATGAATACCATCATCATCCCCATCGATTTTTCCCCAGGATCAGAAAATGCTATGCATTATGGTGCTCAACTAGCCGGCGAGTTAAATGCCTCTGTTGTTTTAGTGCATATTTACCAGGTACCCATAACCATGAATGATATGCCCGTTATGATTTTTTCCGCAGATGAATCAAAAAACAGTGCAGATACGGGTTTGGAAAGATGCCGGGAAGAATTGCAACAAAACTATCCTGAACTTACTATTGCGACTGAAAGCCGGCTGGGTTCGGTAGCAGAAGAGGTACACCTTATAGCTAAAGAAAAAAATCCCCTTGCTATTGTAATGGGCAGTCAGCATACCCGGGGATTAGAACGAATGCTTTTTGGAAGCACGACAGCCTCTGTCATACGACATGCCCACTATCCTGTATTTGCCATACCACTGGGTTTTAAAAAAACTGCCATTAAAAACATTGTATTGGCAGCAGATCTGGAAGATACGCCGGTGCCCCTTTGCCACAAGATCATTGAATTGGTTCAACTGCTAGGTGCAAGCCTGCATATTGTGCATGTAAAAATTAAAGAAGAAGCAGAACGGCCAGAAAAATTATTGGAAAAAATGAGTACCCTTTCTCCTTTCTATCATAGCATTGACAATAAGAAAGTGAAAGATGGGTTAGAAAAATATGTTCAGGAAGTAAATGCAGATCTACTTATTTTTCTCCCCCACGAACACAACTTAATAGAGCGAATGTTTTTTAAAGTGCATACAGAAGACATAATTACCAACACAAGAATTCCTGCATTGGCTATTAAGGCCTGATTAAAATTCTGCATTTTTTGGTGTTCTGGGAAAGGCGATTACATCACGTATATTACTCATCCCCGTAATAAATAAAACCATACGTTCAAAACCAAGACCAAATCCAGCATGAGGTACAGTACCGAATCTGCGTGTATCTAAATACCACCACATTTCTTCTATAGGAATATGCATTTCTTTCATACGCTGTTCTAATTTATCCTGGCGTTCTTCTCTTTGCGAACCGCCTACAATTTCACCTATGCCTGGTGCTAAAATATCCATAGCGGCAACTGTTTTTCCATCATCATTTTGCCGCATATAAAAAGCCTTAATCTCCTTGGGATACCCTGTAACAATTACAGGCTTTTTAAAATGTTTTTCTACAAGGTAGCGTTCATGTTCACTTTGCATATCAATACCCCACTTAACATCGTACTGAAATTTTTTCTTTTTATAAGCAGGAGATTGAATTAAAATATCTATGGCCTCGGTATAAGTAATCCGCTCAAATTTGTTTTCTGTTACAAATTGCAATTTTTGAATAAGGTCTAACTCGCTTCTTTCGTTTTGTGGTTTTTGTTTTTCTTCATCCAATAAACGCTGACGTAAAAATTCAAGGTCGTCCGCATTATTCTCCATTACGTATTTAATAATGTATTGAATAAACTCTTCGGCCAGGTTCATGTTATCTTCTAAATCACAAAAAGCCATTTCGGGTTCAATCATCCAAAACTCCGCCAGGTGACGTGCAGTATTGGAATTTTCTGCCCGAAACGTGGGGCCAAACGTATATACTTCTCCCAGAGCCGTTGCCCCAAGTTCTCCTTCTAATTGTCCGCTGACAGTAAGGTTCGTAGCCCTTCCAAAAAAATCCTGCGAAAAATCAATATCTCCCTTTTCAGTTCTGGGTGTGTTATCAAAAGGCAAGGTGGTTACTTTAAACATTTCGCCGGCACCTTCCGCATCGCTGGCTGTAATAATGGGAGTGTGCAGGTAGACAAATCCTTTTTCATTAAAAAACTTATGCACTGCATAAGATAAAGAATGGCGAATACGGAATACCGAACCAAAAGTATTGGTGCGAAACCGAAGGTGTGCAATTTCTCTTAGAAACTCAAGGCTATGCTTTTTTGGTTGCAAGGGATATTTTTCGGCATCTGAGTCTCCCAATATTTCTACCTCGCCGGCTTTTAATTCCAGTTTCTGACCCCGTCCTAATGACTCTATTACTGTTCCCTTTACTTTAAGCGAACTGCTGGTTGTAATTCTTTTCAAGAAATCATCTTCATATTTTCCAAGTTCAATTACAACCTGTAAATTATTATTAGTAGAGCCGTCATTTAATGCTATAAACTGATTGTTACGAAAAGTGCGTACCCATCCCATTACGGTTACTTCTTGCCCTTTTGGTTCTGCCGCCAAAAGCTCCTTTATTTTTATTCTTGTATTGAACATAACTTGTCTTAAGAGCGGCAAAGATAACCGCAGATTTTTCTTAATTGAAGGGATTGATGACTATGCTGGGTTATGACGCTAAGGCAAATCGTTTTCAGTTAATTTGCATTACAAGAATCTCTTAAGTAATGGGAATAACACTTTGTATTTATAAAAGAAAAATCAAATTTTAACTTCTTAAAAAAAGACCGTTTTGCGTAAGAAAATTTTTGATTTTTGCTTTTTAGCCGTATACTTGCATTAGAAAGAAGTAAAAGATCATCCCTATTTTACTCACAATTAAGCGTTTTTTCAAATTTCCCATTCAATAATTCAAAAATCATTTTAGAGATTACTGCTTCAAAAGAGCATTAGTGAATTAAAACACGAGTTTCTTATGTACGACATTCTGCAGTTGAACGACATGCTCGTTCCGGAGCTATTGGATATAGCCGAACAGCTTCATATAGAAAACCCCAAAAAGCTGGATAAACAAGGTTTGATTTATAAAATTTTGGATAGGCAGGCTGTAGCTGCAAATGGCGGCACAACTGCAAATGATAAACCGAAACGCAAACGTATTATTAAGGCATCCACTGCAAATAGTACAGAGGAAGCTATCGTTGAAGAACCGATAGTGGAAGAAAAAAAGCCCGTGAAAAAACTGGTGCCTAAGAAAGAAGCCCCTAAAAAAGCAAAGAAAAAAACTGATGATGAGGAAGACAACATACACATTAACCAAGGAGAACTGCCCATGGAAACAGAAGCTTCTATCGCTGAAGCTCAATCTCCTGAAGAGAATGGAATAAACGTTTCCGAACCTTCCCAACCTTCAGAAAAAACCTTACAGCTTGGTGGCGCTGCTGCCAAGTTTTACCCGCAACGCAGAGAACAGACTTTTAATATTGAGTTTGATGGTGTAATAAATGCAGAAGGTGTTTTGGAAATGATGCCTGACGGTTATGGTTTTTTAAGATCTTCTGATTATAACTATTTGTCGTCTCCTGATGATATATATGTTTCTCCTTCGCAAATAAAATTATTTGGCTTAAAAACTGGCGATACAGTTTATGGATCTGTACGGCCTCCAAAAGAGGGTGAAAAATATTTTGCTCTTTTAAAAGTGGATAGTATCAATGGTAAAAAACCAGAGGACGTAAGAGACCGTGTGCCGTATGATTATTTGACCCCGTTATTTCCTTTTGAGAAATTAAATCTTTTTACAACTCCCAATAACTACAGCACCCGTATAATGGACCTGTTTACCCCAATAGGAAAAGGTCAACGGGGATTAATAGTAGCCCAGCCAAAAGTGGGTAAAACCGTTTTACTAAAAGAAGTAGCCAATGCAATTGCTGCTAACCATCCTGAAGTGTATTTGATGGTGGTATTAATTGATGAGCGTCCTGAAGAAGTAACGGATATGGAAAGAAGTGTTCGTGCAGAGGTGGTTGCATCAACCTTTGATGAACCCGCTGAAAAGCATGTGAAAGTCTCTGCCATAGCCTTGCAAAAAGCAAAACGCCTTGTGGAATGTGGACATGATGTAGTTATATTGTTAGACTCTATAACCCGTTTGGCTCGTGCACACAATACAGTAGCACCCTCATCTGGTAAAGTTTTATCTGGGGGTGTTGAGGCTAATGCCATGCAAAAGCCCAAACAATTTTTTGGTGCTGCTCGTAAAATTGAAAATGGGGGGTCGCTTACCATTTTAGCAACCGCTTTAATTGAAACAGGTTCTAAAATGGATGAGGTGATCTTTGAAGAATTTAAGGGTACCGGTAATATGGAATTACAGCTGGATCGACGCCTAGCCAACAAAAGGGTATTCCCGGCTATTGATCTCGTAGCATCTTCTACCCGTCGCGATGACCTCCTTTTAGAGAGAGATGTGTTACAAAGAATGAATCTTTTACGGGTATATCTAACAGATATGAATCCTGAAGAAGCAATGCATGAGCTTCTCAAGAGGATGAGAGGAACTAAGGATAACCAGGAATTCTTGGCTTCGATGAATGGTTGAGCCTGTTGATTTTCATCTACTTACGGTCTCATTTTTGTATTCTAAGCTGAAACAAAACTTTTTAATCATGAAAGCAAAGATTTTCAGCTTGGTCACGGCGACTATTACGTTAGGTTTTGTTGCTTGTAATAGTGAAGGTGATAATACCGGATATACAGACAGCACAACTACTACGACAACCGATGTCAACACCAATACTTCCACAGGGAGCTATGCCGCCCAGTCAGATAGCTTTAGAATTAATAGTGAAGCAGGCAATTATTTAGATGCCCGTACTGGCAAACCAATTAAAATTAATGTAGATGCCGCGACGGGGGTCCGGGTTAATGCAGAAACCAATGAGCCAGTAAGATACTATGTTGATAGAAGGACATGGTGGGTATATGGTGGAGACGGTTGGGATACCATAGGTTCAGCCAAAATGGAAGGAACCGAATTGAAATATAGAGGTGATAATGACAAATGGGTAACATTTGAGCAGAAATGGAAAGTAGATGAAGGTGAGGGTGAGGCAAAAATGAAGGCAGATGACAGTAAAACTAAGGTAGAAAAAGATAACGATTCAAAGTCAAAGACGGAGGAAGGGAAAGTAAAAACAGATGAAGATGGTTCAAAAGTGAAATAATTCAGTACTTACTCATTATTAATGCCCCTTTAAATAGGGGCATTTTTTTTAATCTGAAAATCTTGAAAAAAGGCACGATTTCCTATTAAGAAACCGTTATTGTATATTGATTTCGAATAGCATTGAAAAACCAAAAAATGCCCTGCATTAAATCCGTGAGAAAAATGAAAAACCTATTTTACGTTCTCCTGTTTCTATCTATTAAATCTTCTGCCCAGGATATTAGTGGCTTATACTCCGGCACACTAACCAACGATAGCTTAAAAATGATTCAGAATTACGAACTGGCATTAAGTGAGTACAGGGGAAAAATTACTGGTTATTCCTACATAACTTTTGTCTCCAACGATACTTTCTACTATGGCATAAAAAGAATAAAGGCAACTCGCGAAAACGGAGAACTGGTAGTAACCGATGTCGAGATGCTTATGAATAATTATCCGCAGAAGGCTGATAAAGGTGTTCATCTTATCAATAAAATTCCATTGCCAAAGGGTGATAGTATCTTGAATTTGAATGGTAGGTGGGAAACAACAAAAACAAAAAAATTCTATTCAATCAGTGGTGCTTTGGATCTTCAAAAAGACAATGACAGCACACACTCGCCACTAATAGCACATTTAAAAGAATTAAAGATTATTAATCAACCGCAAGAAAATAAAGGCTATAAAAATATTGCGAAAAAAGAGGAAAATAAAAAGCGAAAAGAGGGTGTAGCGGAAAACAAAGAAACTGCGTTACAGGAAACGAAGAAGCCGCTGCCGGCAGGAACTTCTAAAAACGAAACAGCAGTTGTTGCGAAGAAAGAAACCGCAGTAGTAAAACAACCAGCAGAAAAATTAGAAAGGGAGACAACATCACAGGACGTTTCAATAAATAATTCCTCTAATCCAGTGGCATCAACTCAATCAAAAGCGATAGCGAATAAATCCAATACCCCATCAAATATTGCAGAAGCAAAAACCGCGAAACCAGAACCAGTGAAAGATTTAGCTAATACTACTGTTTCAACGGAAACGAATAATGTAAAGCAAGTCGCCACACCACAAGCACCACCAACTCAGACAATTAAAGAGCTGCCAAAAACAACAGAACCAATTGTAATCCAAACAATAAAAACTGAAGAAGCGGAATCAAAACTATCGGGTTCCGTGAATCAGATGGCTTCCGCAATTCCTTCTGTTATAGAAAAAAGAGTAAACAATACCATTCAAACATTAACCGTTACCGCCGATAGCCTCGTTCTTTCTTTTTATGACAATGGAGTTGTCGATGGCGATTCCATTAGCGTTTACCTGAATGAAGAAAACATTATTTCAAAAGTAAAACTCAAAGAAGCCGCTGTTAAAAAAACCGTTTATATGAACACTCGGAATGATGATGAAATCAGGCTCACGTTAGTAGCCGAAAATTTAGGAAGCATTCCACCAAATACCGGTTTATTAATCATACAGGATGGAACAGAGCGATACCAGATTAGATTTAAGGCAGACATGGAAACAAATGCATCAGTAATAATAAGGAAAAAGAAAAAATAACTACTTAAGCGCATCGATAGCCGCGGCAAGTTTTTTATCCTTATCGGTTATGCTATTGCCTGCACTATGAGTGGAAAGCCATATTTCTACAGTGTTCCAAACATTTGTCCATTTAGGATGATGATCCATTTTTTCAGCAATTAAAGCGATGCGGCTCATAAAGCCAAATGCTTCATTAAAATCTTTGAACTCAAATTTCCTATATAGCGAGTTTTCTTTTTCTTCCCACATAAATTATGTTTTAACCTATGCTAATGTGGCAATATGCCGATGCAATTTAATGTTTCCATGTGTGGTGTTAGTGGTTTATTAAAACACAAGGTGCTCTTTGTGGCGGATCTTTTCATTAGTAAGTTCAAGTACTAATTGTACACCTTTTAAGCTACGGATAGAATTTATTAATTGTTGAAGACTACTATCTGTTACCTCATCACCTTTTAACAGCCACAGAAAATCCAGGTGTTTAAATTCTGGTAACAGGTATTCACCATCAAATTGATTATTGTATAAATAGTGAGTAAGGGAAGTGCGGTCTTCGGCATATTCATAAACAGCGAAAAAATAATTGCGTTGCTTTTTGGTAAGTTGTATTTCTATATCATTATTTATACGAAAATCAACTCCCATTAAATTATTTATCTGCCAGCAAAATTGGTAATCCTTAATAGGTGCCATTATGCCTAATAATTTTGTTTCTTCGAAAAAACAATCAGTAAGGCCTTTAGCATCAAGGATCAATTTCATATTTGGTTTTGGTTTTATCTAATACCTAGAACTCTACTGGTGCCGAAAGTTTTTCATTTATTCGATTAAAATGAACGATTGTCTTATCTCCCTTTTTAAATTCTCCAAGGGCCTGCATATAATTTTCAAGTGACGTTACATTATGGTTTCCTAATTGAGTGATAACATCTCCAGGTTGTAACCCCGCTTTTTGCGCAGGCCGGTTTTCACTAATTGCATCAACCCGCACGCCACTTCCATTAAAAGAATAATCGGGCATAATACCAAGCGTTACGCTAAAGGATGCTATAGTTGAAGCGGTTTCTTTTGTTTTAGTAAAGGCAAGTTTTGAATTGTTTGTGTTGGCTAATTCAACAACGCTATAAACATGTTTAATTACCCTCATTTCACCCGGAAAATTAATTTTATTTAGATCATCTGTAGGCTTATGATAATCTGAATGGGTACCAGAAAAATAAAACAATACGGGAATACCCTTTAAATAGAAAGAAGTGTGATCGCTTGGCCCTGTACCACTGGAGTCGAATTTGAATAAAAGCGAACCTTTATAAATTCCTTTCTTTCCGCTTGAAGCAAAAGTAGTGGACCATGCCGGTGAGGTTCCAAAGCCTCCTACAGTTAATGTGGGGTTTGCATCATTAACGCGACCGATCATATCGAGATTGACCATAAAATTGGCTGAACTAAGATCAATAGTCGGATTTTGCACAAAGTATTTAGAACCAAGTAAACCCAACTCTTCCGCGGAAAAAGCCACAAACAAATAATTGTTTTGCTTTAACGAAGATGCCTTGAGCATTCTCGCTAATTCTATCATACCAGCTACACCGCTGGCATTATCATCAGCACCATTGTGTACCTGCTTGCTACCGCGATCTAAGGAATTTCCATCTTCACCGTAACCAAGATGATCAAAATGAGCACCTATTATGATTGTGTTTTTTGCTTTATTATCTATAAACCCTACCACGTTTCTTCCTGACCGTTTTTTGGGAATGATGTCAATTTTCATATTGATATCCAGCGTAGCCTGCGGATCATTAAAAAATTTCTTTACTCCTTCATCGGTAATATAAACAACAGGAATTGATGCAGGCTCAGAACGGTCTTTGCTAACGAAAGCGATATTATCCTTTGCTTCAGAAGTGTTGTACAAAAACAAAACGGTTGCGCCTTTTGCTTTTATCTCCTTAGCTTTTGCTTTAATAATAGTATAAATGTCAAAGTGTGGGTTCCTAGCGTCGTTTGCCTCCATGGTATCTTTTAAATCAATAAACCACGGCATTCCCACTTCCTGGATAGCCAAAGAAGGCAAAGCTTCAATATTGACGTTAGCACTAAAAGCAAGCGGAATAAAATGTTCATTCAATAAAAGCGGTTGCCCGCCCACTATAAACCGTGTAGCGGAACCAATTTGTTTTCCCTCGTCTATTTCAAAAGGTTGATAGTAATCATTGGTACCCTTTGGCAACAGCCCAATGTTTTTAAATTCATTATTAATATATGCACTTGCTTTTTGTTCACCCGGTGTACCTGCTCTTCGTCCTTCCATGCTATCGCTGGCTAAAACTTCAATGTGTTTTTGGAGGTTAGAAATAAGCTGCTTATCTTCTTTTTTAATTTTTTGCGCATCCGCAGAAACAACCCCTAAGAGAAAAAAAAACAAAAAAATATTCCGCATCACATTTAGCTTTCTAAGTAGACGTCAAAGTTATCCAATGGTTGATCTTTGGTCTTAGATATTTTTACCTTAAAAAGGTTAAACTTCTGAAAGTTTTCTAAATCTTCCTTAATCCGTAAAACCCCTGCAGTTGGGCTACCTAACTTTGCGGCCGCACAAGGTGGCAACAAAAAGTATACATATAGCTTTAGTAGGAAACCCCAACAGTGGTAAAACTTCTTTATTTAACTGTTTAACCGGGCTGAATCAAAAGGTGGGCAATTTTCCCGGTGTTACGGTTGATAAAAAAACAGGATCTACTTCTATTTCGGATACAATAAGCGCACATATTATAGACCTGCCCGGGACTTATAGTTTATACCCAAAACGTTTGGATGAATGGGTAAGTTATAAAGTAATGTTAGGCCAGGATAAGGACATTACTGCAGATGTATTTGTAGTTGTAGTAGATGCCAGTAATTTAAAACGTAACCTTTTATTTTGTTCCCAACTTATCGATCTAAAAAAACCATTGGTTTTAGCCTTAACTATGGTCGATCTGGCTAAAAAGAAAGGAATTAAAATAGATATAGCGGAATTAGAAAGAGAATTGGGCATACCAGTAGTATCAATAAATCCGCGTAAACACAAGGGCATTCCACAACTAAAAAAAATTATTGATCAAACGGCTCTTCAATTATACCAGGCCCCTGCACGAAATTTTATAGAAAACAAACAATTTGCTGTTGCGGCCGTTGACGACATAAAAAATATTTTTCCTTCTATAAGTGACTATGCCGCGGTTCATATGCTAATTAACCATGAAGGTTTTGACTTAGGTGTTGCTACGCAGGATAATATAGAAACTATAGAAAAGAAGTATGAATTTAATGCAACAAAAACACAGGCAAATGAAATTCTGCAACGGTATGGCCGCATAAAACACATTATGCAGGTTGCCGTTTCTGAACCTGACCCATTAGAACGAACTCTCTTCACCGATAAGCTCGATAATCTTTTATTACATCGTCGTTGGGGTTATCTGATACTTCTTGCGGTACTCTTCCTGTTATTTCAATGTGTTTTTTTGTTAGCACAGTATCCTATGCAGTGGATTGAAATTTTATTTTCATCAATAAGCAGCGGGCTTTCGTCTTTGTTACCACAGGTTTGGTGGAGCGATCTTTTAATAAATGGTGTTGTGGCGGGACTTAGCGGCATATTTATTTTTATTCCGCAGATCATGATCCTTTTCGGTTTGATCACTTTACTGGAAGATACTGGTTATATGGCCCGCATAAGTTTTTTAACAGACCGGCTAATGCGTACTGTAGGATTGAATGGTAAAAGTGTAATGCCTTTGATAAGTGGCTTTGCCTGCGCCGTCCCCGCTATAATGAGTGCCCGAAGCATCGAAAACAGAAAGGAACGGCTATTAACTATTTTGATAACGCCTTTAATGAGTTGTTCTGCACGCTTGCCGGTATATACTATCTTAATAGGCCTTGTTATTCCTAATGAATATTTGCTTGGGGTTTTAAGTCTCAAGGGTTTGGTGATGATGGGGCTATATTTATTGGGGCTAGTTGTAGGTTTACTGGTCGCCTATATTGCTAAATGGTTTATCCGAATAAAAGAAAGAAGTTTTTTTATTTTAGAATTACCAACCTATCGTTCACCCCGTTGGAATAATGTAGTGCAAACTATGATTGGCAAGGCTAAAATATTTGTAATTGACGCAGGCAAAGTAATTATGGTGATTAGCCTGATTCTTTGGGCTTTAAGTTCTTTTGGCCCAAAGAAAAACATGGCTGAAGCAGAAGCACAATACCAAAAAGAAAAAACTGAAACAACCCAGGCAGCTAATGCTGATAAAAATTACCAGGCAGCCAAACTCGAAAATTCTTATGCCGGACTAATTGGTAAAACTATGGAACCGGCCATTCAGCCGCTGGGGTTTGACTGGAGGATTGGAATTGCTTTAGTTACTTCTTTTGCCGCAAGAGAGGTATTTGTAGGAACTATGGCTACGCTCTACAGCGTTGGCGAAGATGACAAAGGATTGTTGCTAAGCGATAAAATGAGGGCTGCCAAAAGAAAGGATGGCACAGTGTTATTTTCTTTAGCCACGGGCATTTCTTTAATGATCTTTTATGTTTTCGCTATGCAATGCATGAGCACTCTTGCTGTCACCCGTCGTGAAACAAAAACCTGGAAATGGCCGATTGTACAATTTGTTTACATGACATCCATTGCATATTTAATGAGCTTTATTGCTTACCAATTATTTAAATGATCGGCATTTTTTCAGCTAACTGTTGCTTTCTTAATACTTCATAAAAAGGCTTAACAGAACGTTACTTCTTTTTAGGACTCAAATAATCTAGAACTAAAAAACAAAAGGCTTTAATACCAGTTTGCATTCCTTCTTCGTCAATAAAAAAATCGGGTGAATGATGTGCGGGTGTTTTGTCAGGGTCCGCGTTCGCGGGCATCCCACCAAGATAAAAAAAAAGAGACGGAACCTTGTTTGCAAAAAAGGAATAGTCTTCAGCGATTGTTACAGCGTTCATAACAATTACGTTTCCATTTGCCGCTTTTTGCAGAGATGGCAAAACTTTTCGCGTCAGCGCAGGATCATTATATACAACCGAGGTTTTTCCTGAGAAAGAAACTTCGGCCTTTGCGCCTGAAGCTTCCGCTATATGCATAGCTGTATGAATAATTCTTGCCTGGATGTCCTGTTGCGTTTTTTTATCGAGTGTTCTCATTGTGCCGCCAATAGTAACTTCTTCGGGAATGATATTTTCCCGAACACCACCTTGAAAAATTGTGGTAGAAATTACGGCTGCATTTTTAGTTAAGTCTGTCTGGCGGCTTATGATGGTTTGTAGTCCATTAATAATTTGCGCCCCTATTACTACAGGATCTATTCCTAACCAGGGCTGTCCGCCATGTGAGTGCTTGCCTTTTATTTTAATGGTGAACCAATCCGACGCCGCCATCATCCCCTCCTCTTTATATTTAATATAACCTACGGGTGTTTGAGCATTAATATGGAGCCCGAACATTACATCGACTTTTGGATTTTCCATAACGCCTTCTTTCACCATTAATTCAGCCCCTCCCTCTTCATCGGCTGGTGGACCTTCTTCAGCTGGTTGAAAAATAAATTTCACTGTCCCTTGCAGTTCATTTTTCTTACTTGCCAATATTTCTGCTGCGCTCATTAATATTGCCATGTGTGCATCGTGACCGCAAGCATGCATAACGCCAACCTCTTGATTGTTGTATTTGCTTTTTTCTTTTGAAGCAAAAGGTAAATTGGTTCTTTCGGTTACAGGTAACCCATCCATATCTGCACGTAACCCAATAACAGGTCCGGGCCTTGCTCCTTTTAAAACTCCCACAACGCCTGTATGGGCGACCCCTTCTTTTACTTCAAGCCCGATTGATCTCAAATGGTCGGCAATTATCCTGGCGGTTTTAAATTCCCTGTTTCCTAATTCAGGATATTCGTGAAATTGTCTTCTCCAGCTAATAGACTTTGATTGTAATTTGTTTACCTGTATTTCAATTGCAGTTTCACTTGCATCTAATTTTTGACTATGCAACTTAGAGACTATGAAAGCAAATAGGTATAGGATAATAAAAAGCTTTTTAGCCATTATTAATTTCATTTTATTAAACATAAGACAAACTTCTTGATACAATCCTACTTTGTTTTTTCTATTTTTAATATGCTATGATGCTTCGACACATTCCTTTTCTAAAAAATGTTTTTTTATATAGCATCACAGCTTTTGGCGGACCCCAGGCACACATCGCTATGATGATGAAGGGATTTGTAAAACGAACGCCATATGTTACGGAGAAGGAGTTGCTGGAATACAATGCATTTTGCAATTTATTGCCGGGGGCGTCATCTACACAAACAGTTACATTAATAGGTTACAAAAGAGGTGGAATCCCCTTAGCAATAATGACTTTGATTATTTGGATTCTGCCTGCTTCATTTTTAATGGGCGCCTTTTCGTTTTTATTAGAATACATAGATAAAAAATCATTGCACACAGATATTTTTAAATTTATTCCTCCGTTGGCCGTAGGTTTTTTGGCATATGCATCTGTTGCAGCTTTTAAGATTTCTATAAAAAATACAATTACCTGGATCATTATGGCACTTTGCGGGATAGCCACTTACCTTTTTTTTAATACGCCATGGGTATTCCCGGTTCTTATTATTCTAGGTGGGCTGAGCACTAATATTAGTCACAAGAGAATTCCACAAACGGAGACAAAGCCTAAAAAAATTAAATGGTGGAATATCTGGCTATTTGCTATTATTTTTTTATTTGCAGGTATCACCAGCGAAGTTGCTCGTAAGAATGATTGGCCAAACCGAAAGCCAATAAATCTTTTTGAAAACTTATACCGCATGGGTAGTTTAGTATTTGGTGGGGGCCATGTATTAATGCCAATGATGTATGAGCAATTTTCTGTTAGACCTTCAGTTATTAAAGAAAAAAATCCAAACGTAATACAAATTGATAAAGATGCTATGACCACTGGAATGGGTATTGTGCGTGCTATACCTGGCCCCGTCTTTTCTATTGCATCCTTTACAGGTGGTATGGCCTTAAAAGATTATGGATTTACAATGCAAGTGGCAGGTTGTATTATTGGAACGATTGCTATCTTCTTACCCAGCGCTTTACTTGTGTTATTTTTTTTCCCTATTTGGAATAACTTGAAAAAGTATTCTGCGATTTATCGCTCCCTGGAGGGAATTAATGCAGCCGTTGTGGGTATTATGATTGCCGCAACGTTTTATATTATGAAGGACGTATCTGTAGTAGAATTAAAAACCCAGAGCATGATTAATATCGCGGTAATTCTTGCCTCGTATTTATTGCTGGTGTATACAAAAACTCCTTCTCCGGTTCTTGTTTTTTGCTGCTTATTATTGGGTTATTTTTTTTGACTATAAAACCTGTTGGTTTGAACCTCCTGTTCTATGCTTTCCGGAACTAAATATTTTATTGATTTATCTTTTTTAATTAACTCACGTATATATGTAGCCGAAATTTCCAGTAATGGGGCGTTCATAATTGAAACCCTGGCACCAATATTATTAATAACCTCAAATCCCGGACGTTTATAAATAATCAGCTCATAATTATTAACTATGGTTTCATAATTTTTCCATTTAACTAAATTTTGAAAGCTATCACTTCCGATGATTATTGAAAATTCATAACGTGGATATTTGTCCTTTAAATATGTAAGTGTTGCAGAAGTGTAAGATGGTTTGGGTAAATGAAATTCTATATCACTTCCTTTTAACCTCTTGTCATTTTCAATGGCTTTAGTTACAAGATGCAACCGATCGTAAGTATTTAATAAACTCCCGGATTTTTTAAAAGGGTTTTGTGGAGATATTATTAGCCATATTTTATCTAAGGCGGTTTCATTTAAAATATGGTTAGCAATAATTAAATGGCCGTTATGGATCGGATTAAAAGAGCCAAAAAAAAGACCAATTTTCATATCATTGACATTCAATCACTTACGCTCTAATATAATATGATCGGCTTCGTTCAAACGTAAACTTAAAGAATAACCTGATACTCGGATCGAGATTGGATCACCCAAAGGTGCTACTTGTTCTATAATTACTATTTCACCTGGAATGCAACCCATTTCCATCAGTTTAAGCGCTAAATCAGGACTTGTAAAGCTTTCTATTGTTCCTTTTTCACCAGGCTT
>Ga0157380_10001359_pt1 | contig 15928 bp, 14 predicted proteins | sample S35metaG_FD_119757 | JGI IMG/M metagenome (GOLD analysis project Ga0157380, IMG submission 119757) | Switchgrass rhizosphere microbial communities from Kellogg Biological Station, Michigan, USA - S3-5 metaG | ecosystem: Host-associated > Plants > Roots > Rhizosphere > Soil | place: USA... | reverse complement strand
GACGAGGCGCTGTATCAGGCCAAGCGCGAAGGCCGCAACCGCGTCGTGTTCAAGGATTCGGATAGCGACGACGTCGAAACGGGCAACTTTCGCGTCATCCAACGCGATCTACGCTAGCGTCACCAGGCTCCCGTGTTGGGCATCGACGCCCAGGGCTCCGCCTTCGGCAGTGCCGCGCCTTTTTGCAGCAACTCCACCGAGATATTGTCGGGCGAGCGGATGAAGGCCATCTTGCCGTCGCGCGTCGGCCGGTTGATCGTGACGCCGGAGTCGTGCAAACGCTGGCAAAGCGCGTAGATGTCGTCGACCTCGTAGGCGACGTGCCCGAAGTTGCGGCCGCCCGAGTATTCCTCGGGGTCCCAGTTGTGGGTGAGCTCGATCGCGCAGTCTTCCTGGCCGGGTGGCGCGACGAACACCAGCGTGAACCGCCCTGCTTCGTGGTCGACGCGGCGGACTTGCTTCAAGCCGAGCTTGTTGCAATAGAAGTCGAGCGACTGCTCGAGGTTGCTGACGCGCACCATTGTATGCAGATACCGCACGACCTATTCTCCTTGGGCGACAGTCGCTAGCCGAGAGTTAGCGACTATACCCAAGCCAATGCCGGTGGTCACAGGCGCCGAAGTGAGTTGACGCCCGCACGCATCATTTTCGTTCCGGGGTTGAACCCGAAGCCGCCGCCGGAAATCTACCGAGTGCAGCTCGCGCGCGTGCTGCTCGCCGGTTTGCGCCGCATGCGGCCGCGCGCCGCGGAGTGGCTTGCCGAGCACGACGCTGCCTTCGTGCTCGTTGCCTGGACCTACCTCTTTCACGGCGCGCATCGCGACATCAGCGGCGACCTGCCAGGTATCGAGCGACTGCTCGAGCAGACGGAGCCGACGGCGGAGGATCTGCGTGAGCTCGCGTCTTGGTCGCACCGCTGGCTGCGCTGGACGCATCTCGCCGGTGACGCTTGGCCGTTTCTCGGCCGCCGGTTCGCGCCGCCGAACACTCGGCGGCTCATGCACGAGGCGAACCGCTATCTCAAGAACCGCGATGGTGTCGGCGCAGCCGTGCGCGGGGTGCTGCGCTCGACGCTCGAAGCCGCCTGGCGCGACGGCGTGCGCGTGGTGTTGATCGGCCATAGCTTGGGCTCGGTCATCGCCTACGACACGCTGTGGGAGCTGACTCATGTGCAGCGCGTGCCCGGCGAAGTCAGCTTGCTCGTGACGCTCGGTAGCCCGCTCGCCACACGGTTCGTGCAGCGCTCGCTCCAGGGTGCGCGCGAGGTCGGTGCGGCTCGTTATCCGCACAACATCCGCCGCTGGGTCAACATGACCGCGCGCGGCGATACGACGGCGCTGCGCCCGCGTTTGAAGCCGCTATACCACGAGCTGCTCGATCTCGGCCTCGTCGAAGCGATCGAGGACTTCGTCGACTTCGACAATTTCTTTCGCGGCAGCCTGGGGCTCAACGCGCACGAGTCGTACGGCTATCTCGCCCAACCCATCCTCGCTGAAATCGTCGGCGGCTGGCTAGAACGACAACTCTGAGTGCGGTCGTCGGCGCGGCGCGGGCCGCGCTCGATCGCTTTGGGCGCTGGCTATTGCGGGGCCGATTCGAGCTGCGGCTCGATGATGACGTCGATGCGCCGGTTGCGCTCGCGTCCTTGCTCGGTATCGTTGTTGGCGATCGGCTGCGTTTCCCCATAGCCGACCGAGCTGATGCGAAAGGCCGGCACGCTGAGCTGGCTCGTTAGGAACAGGCTGACGGCTTCGGCGCGGCGGCGCGACAGCGCGAGGTTGTTCTCGTCGCCGCCGTACGAGTCCGTGTGCCCTTCGATCGTGAGTTGCGAGCGTGGGAACACGTCGGCCGCCTGCCGTACCTTCTCGAGCAGCCCCTGATACGCCGGGCGGACGACGTCCTGGCCGCTTTGGAACGTCAAGCCCACGAGGCGAATGACCATGCGATTACCCTCGCGCGACACCCGCGCCTCGTCGCGCGTAAACAGGTTTTCGATCGCGGCGAACTGTTCGCGGATGCGCGCCTCGGCTTCGAGCCGCTGCACCAGGGCGACCCGCTCTTGCGATACGCCGCCGAGCCGTTCGTCGAGATCGCGAATCTCCTCCTCGAGCTCGCCGACGCGGGTTCGGGTATCGGTGAGGTCTTGTTCGGCTTGGCTTGCCTGCTCGCGCAGCCCTTCGATGTAGGCGACGAGCTCCGTCACCACCGGTTCGATGCCCTTGTCGAGCTGCGCGGCTTTGTCGGCCGCGGCGCTGATGTCGGCCAACGGCTGCTCGTAGCTCAGGATCAGGTCTTCGATCGATTGATCCTGCTCGCGCAGCCGGTCGATGAGACCCGCGAGGTAGATCGCATGCCGCGCTTCGTAATTGGCTTGCTGCGCCAGGCTGCGCGGCAGGTCGGTGTCGTAACGGTTCTCGCTCAACTCGCGCTCGGCCTCCGCAAGCAGTGATTGCGCTTTCGCATAGGTGCGCGGCGCCTGCCGCGGGACGCGCGCTTGCTCGGCTTCGACGAGCAGCGCCCGCGTTTGACTCAGGTACTGCGCCTTGATCGCCGTGAGCTCGGCATCGCGGTACAGCGCTTCGGCCTCGTCGGCGCGGCCGCGTGCGCCGCGAATGTCGCCGGTCTCGAGCCGCCGGGCCGCCGAGTCGAATGCTTCGCTTGCTTCGGTCCAGACCTCGGCCGCGAACTGCGCCGCGTTGGCGTTGGCTGCGTCCGCACGCGTCTTGATGACGGAAGCGAGCGTGACGTTCGCGATCTCGGCCGCGTCGCCCGCTTCCGTGAAGGCACGCGCTGCAGTGGCGAGGTCGCTGCGAATGCGCTCCATGTTGCGGCCGCGCTCGAGATCGCTCTCGGCGGCGGCGTAGGCTTCGGCCCCGCTCGCAAACATCGCCGGCGCGAGCAGCTCGGCATTGGCTGCGCGTGCCAGCGCGAGCGCGCGGTCGGCTTCGACGAACAGCGTCGCACGCAAATCCTGCTGGGCTGGCGCATGTGCGGCAAACGTGGTGAGCAAGCAGGCCAGTACGACGAACCGAGTGAGGGTCATTGAGCGCTCCGGAAGCTAAGCCTTCTCTATATGCCGCGGGGAAAATATGTCAAGTGCAAAGACCCGCCGGATATTCACGACATATTGCCGTGATTCGCGGCGTGCGCGCGCGGTATCCGCCGGCAAACTGTGCAACCAATCACAGACCTCTTTCCGGCCCCTCCGTAGACTCCCGAGCCATGGGTGTTAAGTACTACACACACTTCGTCCTGACAGGGGAGGCTGCGGCCGGCTCGGATCAGGAATTCAGCGGAGTGGTGGAAGTCAACCAAGCGACCGATCAGCGCTACGAGACCCGAGAAATCGAAGCGCTGCTCGCCAGAAATTTCGATCTGCGTTCCAGTGAGGTGCGCTTGATCAATTGGGCTCGTTTGCAGTAGCCCGACGGTTTCCCCCTGTGATTCGCCCGGCTTCGGCCGGGCTTTTTTTTGCCTCGGACTCTTGGCCGTAGCGAATAGCCGTGAGCTCGAAATGCCGTTCGCCTTCGGGCGTCGGCACATTGATCTCCGCGCCTAAAGTTTTCCCGAGCACGGCACGGCCGAGCGGCGCATCGACGCTGATGTAATCCGGCGCGAAGTCGAACTCGTCGGGCCCGACCAGCCGATATTCAGTGCGCCCGCCATCGTCGTCGGCGAGCTCGAACCAGGCCCCGAAAAACACCTTGCTCGTATCGGTCGGCGCCTGATCGACGACGCGAATTCCCGTCAGCCGCTTGCGCAGGAAGCGCACGCGGCGATCGATTTCCGCCAGCTGCTTCTTGCCGTAGATGTACTCGGCGTTCTCGGAGCGGTCGCCTTGCGCCGCGGCCTCGGACACGGCACGTGTGACGGCCGGCCGCTTGACTCGCCACAGCTCGTCGAGCTCCCTTCTCAGGCGCGCCGCGCCTTCGGGCGTGATGTACTTCGCGCTTGGTGGCCGCGGCGCACGATACCGTCCCATAACACCCCCCTCCCTCGGCGTGCGATACTCGATCGCCTGTCTTTCCGCATGTTACCAAGCACGATGAGCGAGTTTCGCGGCATCCCCGTCGTCACCACGGGCACGAAATACCAGACCGAGCAGGGGTTCGCCGCCATCAAGAATGGCGTCAAGACTCGCTCAGAACGCCAGCAGGTTCCGCGCGAGCCGAAACCGCCATGGCTCAAGGCGCGCATCCCGATGGGCGAGCGCTTCGAGCGGCTGCGGGCAACCGTGCACGAGCATCGACTCGCGACAGTTTGCGAGGAGTCGATCTGCCCGAACATCGGCGAGTGTTGGAACAACGGCACGGCGACGATCATGCTCATGGGCAAGGTTTGCACTCGCGCCTGCCAGTTCTGCGCCGTCGATACCGGCAATCCGCGCGGCTGGCTCGATCCCGAGGAGGTCGAGAACTCAGCGCGCACGGTCGAGCTCATGGGGCTGAAGTACGTGGTGCTCACGTCCGTGGACCGCGATGACCTCGCCGACGGGGGCGCGCGGCATTACGCCGATTGCATCCGCGCGATCAAGGCGCGCTGCCCGCAAACGGCCGTCGAAGCACTCACACCCGACTTCGCCGGCAACTTCGCCGATGTTGCGACTGTGGTCGACTCGGGTTTGGACGTATTCGCGCAGAACCTCGAGACCGTCGAGCGGCTCACGAGCCGCGTGCGCGACGCGCGCGCAGGCTATGCGCAGACGCTGGCCGTGCTCGCGTTTGCCAAACGACATCGCGGCGGGGTGCTGACGAAGTCGAGCTTGATGCTGGGTTTGGGCGAGACGGAAGTTGAGATCGCCGCGGCGCTCGACGATTTGAAGAGCGCCGGCGTCGACATCGTGACCTTCGGGCAATATCTGCGGCCGACGCCGAATCATCTAGCTGTCGAGCGGTACGTGACTCCGCAGGAGTTCGATCTCTATCGGCAGTGGGGTCTCGACCGCGGCTTTCTCGAAGTCGTCGCCGGGCCGCTCGTGCGGTCGAGCTATCGCGCCGATCGCGTGTTCGAGAAGAACAACGTGGGGCTCTAGGCGCGGTGAGCGAGTTCCTCGCCGCATACGGCCTGTTTCTCGCGCAGCTCGCGACCTTCGTCCTGTTGGTCATCGTTGTCGTCGTGGTCATCATGGCGTCACGCCGCCGCGGCCATGCCGAGGGCCTCGTCGTCGAGCACCTCAACCGCCGCTTCGAGGACGCCGCCGACGAGCTCAAGCTCGCGATCGAAGGCAAAGGCCGCTACAAGAAAGTCGTGAAGGCCCGCCACAAAGAGCGCAAGCGCGAAGATAAGGCGCGCGCGAAGGACGAGGGCGGCCGACCCCGCGTATTCGTCCTCGACTTCAAAGGCGATCTGCGCGCGAGTGCCGCGGCCTCCCTGCGTGAAGAAGTGTCGGCCATATTGCGGGTCGCGAAACCCGGCGAGCAGGTGCTGCTGCGGCTCGAAAATTCGGGCGGCACGGTGCACGAGCATGGGTTTGCGGCGTCTCAGCTCACGCGCTTGAAACAGCGTGGCTTGAAGCTTGCCGTAGCCGTCGACAAGGTGGCGGCGAGCGGCGGCTACCTCATGGCTTGCGTCGCCGATCGCTTGGTCGCGGCGCCGTTCGCGATCGTCGGCTCGATCGGCGTCCTGGCGCAGCTGCCGAACTTCCACCGGCTGCTCGAGGAGAAGGGCGTCGACTTCGAGCAAATCACGGCCGGCCGCTACAAGCGCACGCTGACCATGTTCGGCAAGAACACCGACGAGGGCCGCGAGAAGCTGCAGCAGGAAGTCGAAGACATCCACGAGCTGTTCAAGAACCAGATCCGCGAGCACCGGCCGCAGGTCGATCTCGAGCGCGTCGCAACGGGTGAGCACTGGTACGGTATTCGTGCGCTCGAGCTCAAGCTCGTCGATGAGCTCAAGACGAGCGACGACCTGCTGCACGAGGCGGCTTTGAGTCACGACCTCTACCACATCGCCTACAAACGCCGGCGGAGTTGGCAGGAGCGCGTCCTCGGCGGCGCCGAGGGCTTGCTCACGCGCTGACGATTTATGTAGAAGGCCGACCCTCGCAGCGCGGGGGCTCAGGCATACTGCTCGCGACATCCGCTAACAACAAAAACGATGAGGATGACGGAGTCCACCTGGGTGTGGCGCGCGGCCGCGCTGTTCCTGTGCATTGCCGCGCTACGAGCCGCAGCCGACGAGAACGAAGGCGGCGCGCGCGCCGCCATCGGCAGCCAATGGTCGGCCTTGATGAGCCGCGAGGACGTGCAGCTCGGGCGTGTCGACGCCGATCATGACGACAGCTACCTCTATCGCTTGCCGTACGGCAGCGATGTGAGCTTTCCGATCATCCAAGGCTACGGCGCGCGGTTGAGCCACCACGGTGCGGAGCGGTTCACCCTCGATTTCGGCATGCCCGTCGGCACGCCCGTGCATGCGGCGCGCGACGGCGTCGTGGTACTCGTCGAGGATTCACACGACACGGGTTGCGCGCGCGAGGAGTGCGGCCGCTACGCGAATTTTCTGGTCGTACTGCACTCCGACGGCACGACGGGCGAGTACTTCCATCTCGAGCGCGGTAGCGTGCAAGTCCGAGTCGGCGAGCGCGTTGCGCGCGGGCAAGAGGTCGCGCGTTCCGGCAATACGGGGTTCAGCACGGCGCCGCATCTGCACTTCGGCGTCTATCGGACCGGCCGCGACCAAAGGACGGAGTCGCTCGCCGTCCGCTTCCAGACGCGGGCCGGCGCCATCGCCACGCCGCGCAGCGGCGCGCACTATCTGAATCTCGGCGAATAGCGGCAACTCCGTTGCGTGGGACGCGTTGGGGTTCCATTTTGCATCGGTTAGGTATACTTCGCCGCAGATCAGCTGCGGAATCGTTACCACTTATGCATCGCAATCCTCGTGCCGCTTTGCTCAAGGTCCTTCACTTCGGCGCTGCGGCAGGGTTGCTCGGCGGCTGCACGCTCCTCATGCCGCCCCCGCGCGAGCCGGCCGCTCCGGCCGCCGTGACTGCGCCGATGCGGCCCGATCCCGCCGCGCCGCGCGCCGCGGCTCTCGAGACGCGTCACTTCGAGCTTGCGCCCCAGCAGGAGCTCGTCGGCGAGACCCAGGTCATCTTCGCGCGCTACGAGAACACATTCTCGGCGATCGGCCGGCAGTACAACTTGGGTTACGAGGAGATGCGGCGCGCCAATCCCGGCGTCGATCAATGGCTCCCCGGCGAGGGCACGCCCATCTACCTGCCGACGCAGACGATTCTGCCCGAGGCGCCGCGCACGGGCATCGTCGTCAACGTGCCGGCGATGCGTCTTTTCTATTTCACGACGGAGAAGCCGGCCGCCGCAGGTGGCACCGAAATTCTCAAGGTCTCCACGCACCCGGTCGGCATCGGCACGGAAGGTTGGGCCACGCCATTCGGCGAAGCGAAAGTCAGGGAGAAAGCCCGCGATCCGGTCTGGTACGTACCGGCCTCCGTCCGCAAGGAGCACGCCGAACGCGGCGATCCTCTGCCGAGCGTCGTGCAGCCCGGCCCCGATAATCCGCTCGGCAAGTTTGCGATGACGTTGTCGCTGCCGGGCTACCTCATTCACGGCACCAACAAGCCAGCCGGCGTCGGCATGCGCTCCAGCCACGGCTGCATTCGGCTCTACCCCGAGGACATCGAGGCCCTGTTCGGCCGCGTGGCGCGCGGCACGACCGTGCACCTCGTCAACCAACCGGTGCTCGCCGCCTGGCGCGATGGGCAACTGTATCTCGAGGTTCATCCGCCGCTCGCCGAGGAGCAGCACGATCTCGTCGCCGAAGCCGACGTTGTGCTCAAGCGCGCGCTCGAGCGAGCCGGCGCGGCTGCCGCAGCCGTCGTGATCGATCGGGCGGCCATCGAGAAGATCGTGGCGGAGCAACGCGGCATCCCGTTGCCGGTGCTGCGTTCGAGCCGCTCGCTCGAGCAGTATTTGGCAAGCGTGCGCATCGTGGAGAACACGGTTCCGGTTTCGCTTGCCGAGGAGACGGCGCAGCTCGTCGAGCCGCCCGTGCAGGCCGGGCGCTAACGCGCCTTCGCGGCGAACGCGCGCCGCGCCGCAGCTGCATGATTCCGATCCGCGACGACAATCCCGTTCGCGGCATTCCGGTCGTCACGGTCTTGACGATCCTGGCCTGCATGGCCGTGTACCTGTGGCAGCTATCGCTGCCGCCGCAGTCCAGGCACGCGGCGATCAATCTGCTCGGGTTCATGCCGGCATTGCTGTTCGGCCACGCAACCATCGAGGGCGATGCGTGGGTGTCGCCGCCCGGCTCGATCTTCACGGCGATGTTCCTGCACGGCGACTTTTTCCACCTGGCCGGCAACATGCTGTACCTCTGGATTTTCGGCGACAACGTCGAGGACCGAATGGGGCGCGGGCGCTTTTTTGCGTTCTATCTGATCTGCGGCGCCGTCGCGGCGCTCGTGCAGGCCTTGCCGGATACGCGCTCGACGGTACCGATGATCGGGGCGAGCGGTGCCGTTTCGGGCGTGCTCGGCGCTTACTTCCTGCTGTACCCGCGCGCGAGCGTGCTTGTGGCGATGCCGTTTCTGGTGGCGAAAGTGCCGGCGTGGATCATGCTCGCCGTATGGTTTGCCGGGCAGTACGCGAGCTCGTGGCTGGCGGAGCCGGGCGCGGGCGGAGTCGCGTTCGCTGCGCAAGTCGGCGGCTTCGTCGGCGGCGCCGTGCTCATCCGTTGGTTTGTGCGCGACCGACGCAAGCGTCCCGCGAACAACTAGCTGATAGTTCCGATGCTGCAAGCGGTGGCGCCGCCAGCTATCATGCGTTTTTCCGAAGCGCGGCAGAATGGCGTCCGAACCCATCGACTTCAGCCCCGGCCCGACCGACCAAGACGGCGCTGAAGTCATTCCGGTAATCGCGCCAACCATCGTAGCGTTCATCGGGCGCACAGAGCGCGGACCGTTGAACGAGCCGGTGACCGTCAAGGGTCTCGAAGAATTCACTCGCGTCTTCGGCGGCCATACGTCCTTCAGCTTCATGTCGCTGGCCGTGCAACATTTCTTTTGGCACGGCGGCGAAGTCGCCGTCGTCGTGCGCGTCGCGAACCGCGCCACGCGTGCAGCACTCGAGATTCCCGCGGGCCGTGAGGTGTTGCGGTTGCAAGCGCGCCAGCCCGGCAGCCGGGAGCACCTGCGTGTCTCCGTCGACTACGACCGCGTGGAGCGCACGCCGGACAAGTTCAATCTCGTCATCCAACGCGTTTCGCGGCCCGGCTCGCAGCTCGTCGACGACCAGGAAGTCTTCGAGGGTTTGTCGATGGATCCGACCGACGAGCGCTTCATCGTCGATGCACTGCAGGACTCCGAGCTGGTGCGGCTCGTCGGGCCGCTGCCGAGCTATCGCCCCGCGCCGACGCGCGCTAAGAGCCCGGGTCAAGCGATACCTTTTATTAGCGTCAAGCAGGCGGGCTCCGACGGCGAAGAGCTCACCGATTACGACATCATCGGCTCGAACTCCGAGGGGACGGGCCTGTTCGCGCTCGACCGTTGCGAGCACGTCGATCTCGTGTGCGTACCGCCGCCGCCGGGGCGGGATCTCGGCAGCACGAGCTTCGTCGCTGCGATGCGTTATTGCGAGCGGCGGCGTGCGCTGCTCGTTTGGGATCCGCCGTGGAGTTGGACCAGCGTCGATTCGGCCGTGATCTCGTTGCGCGCGTCCGCGCGGGCGAGCCGGCACGCGCTGACCTACTTCCCGCGCGTCCGGCCGCGCGGTGACCTCGGTCGTTACGGTGCCGGTGTGCCGGCATGCGGGGTCGTCGCCGGGATGCTGGCGCGCTGCGATCAGGGTGGTGTCTGGCACCGCATGCCACCCGTCGACACGACACTAAAGGGTGGTCTCGCGCCGTTGCTCGAAATTGGCCAGAGGGAGGCCGCGACCTTGCAACGCATGGGCGTCAACACGTTCATTCGGTTGCAGCCCGGCGTCGCGGCGCTGCAAGGCAACGTCAGCTTCGCGGGCGCCGCGGTGCTCGACTCCGTGTGGCAGAGCTTGGGCGCGAATCGCCTCACGGCTTTCGTCCTGCGCTCGGTCGAGGTCGAGACGCGCTGGGTTTTCTCCGCCGACCAACCCGACCAGGTCGCGGCCGCCCTGGAGCGCCAAGTATGGATTTTCCTATCGCGACTCAAGCAGCGCGGTGCGCTGGCGGGTGCGACGCCCGAGCAAGCGTTTTACGTGCGCACGAGCGCGGCGCGCGAGCCGGCCGGCGACGTCGCGGTCGCGCTGCGCATCGGGTTTGCACCGCGCACGCCGAACGAGTTCCTGATCTACGACTTTCGCTACCACGCTTCGAGCTTGACCACCGAGGTCTTGGCCGTGCGTGATGCCGAGCGTCACCTGGGCTAGCCGCGCCCGTAGCCCCCGCCGCCCGGTGTCTCGATGACGAACCGGTCGCCGGCCGCGAGCTCGATCGACGCCGTCGCTGCCAACTCCTCGATGCGCCCGTCCGCCCGTCGCACGTAATTGCGGCCGCACGCGCCCGGTGAGCCGCCGGCGAGCCCCGCCGGCGCCACGCGCCGCCGGTTCGACAGAATCGCAGCGTGCATCGGTTCGAGAAACTCGATCTCGCGGACGACGCCGTCGCCGCCGCGCCACTGGCCCGCGCCGCCGGAGCCGCGGCGGATCGTGAACCTGCGGATACGCACGGGGTAGCGCTGCTCGAGCACTTCGGGGTCGGTCAGGCGCGAGTTCGTCATGTGCGTGTGCACGGCACTCGCGCCCGCGAATCCCGGCCCCGCGCCGGCCCCGCCGCAAAGCGTCTCGTAGTACTGATGGCGCGCGTTGCCGAACGTGAAGTTGTTCATCGTGCCTTGGCTCCCCGCGCAGGCGTCGAGCGCAGCGAGCAGGGCGTCGGTGATGCACTGCGAGGTCTCGACGTTGCCTGCCACGACCGCGGCCGGAAAGTGGGGATCGAGCAGACTGCCCGGCGGCAGCACGATCGTCAGCGGCTCGAGGCAGCCGGCGTTGAGCGGAATGTTCTCGCGGACCAGCGTCCGAAACACATACAGCACGGCTGCGCGCACGATTGACGTCGGTGCGTTGAAGTTGCCCGCGCTCGCGGGCGAGGTGCCCGTGAAGTCGACTGATGCGCACTGCCGCGTCGCGTCGACGCTGACGGCCACGCAGATTCGCTCGCCGCCGTCGAGCTCGACCGTGAAGCGCCCATCGTGCAGCCGCGCGATGGCGGCACGCACGCAGGCAGCGGCGTTGTGCTGCACGTGCCGCATGTAGCGCTCGACGGTACGAATTCCGAAGCGTGCGATGACCCGCTCGAGCTCGACGACGCCGCGCGCGTTGGCGGCGAGCTGTGCCTTTAGATCGGCGACGTTCTGGTCGGGATTGCGTGCCGGAAATCGGCCGCGCGCGAGCGCCGCGCGCACCTCGGTCTCGAGTAGCTCGCCGCCGGCGACGATCTGCACTCCGTCGAGTAGCACGCCTTCCTCGTCGATCGAGCGGCTCGTCGGCGGCATCGAGCCCGGCGTGCTGCCGCCGACATCGGCGTGGTGCGCGCGGCTCGCGACGAAGTACTTGAGGCGCCGGCCGCGTGCGTCGAACACCGGCGTCACGACCGTCAGATCGGGCAGGTGCGTGCCGCCGTTGTATGGCGTGTTGAGCAGGTAGGCGTCGCCGGGCGCGAGGCGTTTCGCGCGCAGGATGCTTTGCACGCTGTCGCCCATCGAGCCCAGGTGCACGGGAATGTGCGGCGCGTTCGCGATCAAAGAGCCGTCGGGCGCGAACAGCGCGCACGAAAAGTCCAGGCGTTCCTTGATGTTGACCGAGTGGGCCGTGTTCTCGAGCACGATGCCCATCTCCTCGGCGACATGCATGAAGAGATTGTTGAATACCTCGAGCATGACGGGATCGGCTTCCCGGCCGAGCGACTCGCGCCGCACGCGACGGCCCATGCGCGTCAGAAGCAGAGTACCCGTCTCGTGCACGGCCGCGCGCCAGCCCGGCTCGACAATGGTCGTGGCGTTCGGCTCGACGATAAGCGCGGGCCCGGTCACGCGCGTACCGGCAGGCAACTGCGCTCGGGCGTAGACCGGGACGTTGCGCCATTGGTCGGCGCACCACATCTTGCGGCGTGCGATCGGCTTCGAGCGCTGCTCGGGCTGCGCCGGCGGGAGCGCCGCGGCCGGCGCGTCGTCGAGCCCGGGAACGACGGCCTCGAGCTCGAGCGACTCGATGACGAGCGCCGCGTCCAAGCCCACGCGAAAGCCGAAATGCCGCGCGTGCAGCTCGCGAAACGCAGCCGCGAGCGCCGCGCCGGCCGCCGGCGGGTGCCAGGCGACGGGCAAGGCCGTATCGGCTCCGGCGACTTTGACGAACACGCGCCGCTCGAGCCGCGCGTGCGCTGCGTCGGCGCCTTGCTCGCGCAGCGCCACGATCGCGCTCGAAGCGAGCGTCTCGAAGCGGGCCGCCAGCGTCGCGGCGCGAGCCCGGTCGAGCGGCGCCTCGACGCTGATCTGGCGCAGGACGCGTACGTCGGCCACACCGATGCCGTAGGCGGACAGCACCGCGGCCAACGGATGAACGATGACCGTGTGAATGCCGAGGGTTTCGGCTACTTGCGCCGCGTGCTGGCCGCCGGCGCCGCCGAAGCAGCACAGCGCGAACCGGGTCACGTCGTGGCCGCGCTGCACCGAGATTTGCTTGATCGCGTTGGCCATGCGCTCGACGGCGATGCGCACGAAGCCGGCGGCGACTTGCTCTGGGCCGGGTGCGTCGCCGGTCGCTGCGGCGATATCGCGCGCCAACGCCGCGAACGCGCCGTTCGTCGCATCGGCGTCGAGTGGCTCGTCCGCGTTCGGGCCGAAGACGTGCGGGAAGTACTCGGGGTGAATTCGTCCGAGCAGCAGATTCGCATCGGTAACCGTCAGTGGCCCGCCGTGCCGGTAGCAGCGCGGCCCCGGCAACGCGCCGGCCGACTCCGGCCCGACTCGCAGCCGGCCCTGGCCGAACGACAGAATCGAACCGCCGCCGGCCGCGACGGTTTGAATCCTGAGCATGGGCGCGCTGACGCGGACCGACGCGATCACGGCGTCGGTGGTGCGCTCGAGCTCGCCGGCGTACAACGCGACATCCGTCGACGTGCCGCCCATGTCGAAACCGATCACCTCGTTGACACCGACGGCGCGCGCGGCGCGCACCATGCCGATGACGCCGCCGGCCGGTCCCGACAGCAAGCTGTCTTTACCGCGGAAATGCTCTGCGGCTGCGAGCCCGCCATGGCTCTGCATGAAGTAAAGCGGCGCGGCGCCGCTCGCGGCGGCGAGCCCACGCCGCACGCTGGCGACGTAGCGATCGAGCACCGGCGACAAGTACGCATCGGCGAGTGTCGTGTCGCCGCGCACGACGAGCTTCGGCAGCGGCAGGACATGGTGCGAGACGGAGACCTGCTTGAAGCCGAGCGAGCGCGCTACCGCCTCGGCGGCGAGCTCGTGCTGCGGAAAACGATAACCGTGGAGAAGCACGATCGCGGCGCTGTCGAGCCCTGCCGCGCGCGCCGCTTCGAGATCCGCACGCAGTTTGGCCGCGTCGAGCGGCTCCTGCACTCGCCCTTGCGCGTCGATGCGCTCGACGGCCCCGACGACGCGTACGTACAGCATTTCGGGCAGCGCGATCTCGAGCGCGAAGATCTCGGGCCGCTGCTGACCGCCGATGCGGATGGCATCCTCGAGCCCGGCCGTGATCACGAGCACCGTGGGCTCGCCACGCCGCTCGAGCAGTGCGTTGGTGGCGACCGTCGTGCCCATCTTGACGGCGGCGATGCGGCGTTCGCCGGCGGGTGCCGCGGCGAGCAGCCGCTCGATGCCGGCGACGGCCGCATCGTCGTAGCGTTCGGGGTCGACCGACAGCAGCTTCAGCGTCGTGAGCTCGCCCGCCGGCGAGCGGGCGACGACGTCGGTGAATGTACCGCCGCGGTCGATCCAGAATTCCCAGCCCCGGCCGATCATTCAAGTTCAATGGTGGCGACGTGCAACTGGGGCTTCGCGGTGGGGTTTCCTGCGCTCCATGGTCAGCGAGATTACAGAACGCGAGTAACGAATGGTTGGCGTATTTCAGGCGTCGGCGCGACGCCTACGACTAGCCGGACTGAACCTACCGCAGTTGACGTAATGCGGCCACCAGGCTGGGAGGGTCGTCACGATTGCCATGTCGGCCTTGTGGCGCTGATCACAGCAGTGACGCGCGTCGTTGCTTACGATTTTGGACCTGGATTATCGACGCAACGCATGCGCCACGTTTACGGAGGAGCGCCGCAGTGAAAAGAAAGATTGAGCAGGGCGGTTTCACGCTGATCGAGCTCGTGGTCGTAGTCACGATCCTCGGAATTCTCGCGGCATTCGCGGTGCCCCGGTTCGCGCAGCTCGAAGGGCAAGCGCGCCTCGCCGCGACCCAGGCGCTCGCGGGCAGCATCCGCTCCGGCGCTTCACTGTCGCACGCGTTGTGGGTCGCGCAAAGCGACCCGGCTAGCACCAGCATCACAATGGAAGGTACGGCGATCTCAATGGTGAACGGCTATCCGACCAACACATTCATAGACGACACGTTGGTCGAGTTCGCGGGGTTTGCGTTCACGACGCCTGGCGACACCGGGGTGTTCACCAAACAGTCGCCGACGGGAACCCCCATTGCGAACTGCTTCGTGACGTACACACCGGCCCCCGCCAATGGGGCGCCGAACGTCGTAGCGACGACGGGTGGCTGCTAGCGGTCGAGCGGGCTTTGAAACGATTTACGCTTAGGGCGCCTGCGGGCGCCCTCGTCATCTTCGATAAGCTGGAAATGCGTCATACGTCCGTCAAACACGCGGCAGGCTTCACGCTCGTGGAGCTCGTCGTCGTCATCGTGATTCTCGGCATCGTCGCGGCGTTTGCCGCGCCGCGTTTCTTCGACGACCGTACGTTCCTGCAGCGCGGCTACTACGAGGAGCTCGCCGCGGCGCTGAAATATTCGCAGAAGCTCGCGGTCGCGAGCGGTTGCCCGGTGCGGGTGGTCATCGACGCGGCTGGCTACGCGGCGCGGCAGCAGGCGGCGCAAAGCGGGTCCTGCAACCGAGGCGATACGACTGGGGTGCCCGACCTCGCGCTCGCCGACGGTCAGGTGCTGGCGGGCAGCCTACCGATGGGTGTCACGGTGTCGCCGTCTGTGACGCTTACGTTCGACGCACTCGGCCGAACCGATCTCGGCGCGGATCAAAACATCCGTATCGGCCCGTTTGCGTTGACGGTACGCGCCGCCAGCGGGTTCATCCAGGCGCCCTGATCATTTGCGGCCGCGGCGAGCGCCGGCTCATTTGTGCGCGCGAGATCTACTAGGTCGGCTCGGCGACGGCGGGCGAGGCCTGCTGCCGGGCTGTCGTTCCGCCTTCGAAGCGCCTGCCGAGCCACCAGCCCACGAGGGCCCACATGGCGGCGACGCCGGCACCGATCACCATGATGTTCGACGCTGAAACGCCGGCTCCCGAAATGGCGTCCTGCCCTTGGGCGATGACGTAGTCGGCACCGCGGTAGACCGGCACGTCCACCGTGTTCTTGGCTTTGTACTTCGTCTCTCTATCGAGCGGGCTCCACAGCATTTCGCGGCCCGGGCGAACGAACGCGTACTCACCGGCGCGCCTCACGATCACGATGGCGACGAAGACCGCGAACAGGTTGGAACCGGCCAGCACGAGGAATCCGGCCACCATGATGAGCGGCACGGCCGTCAGGAGTGCCGTGACGCCGAAACGCGCCGCGATACGGCCCGTCAGGAAGACCTGCGAGACGACGGTGATCGCTTGGACTAGCCAATCGATTCGGGCGAACGCGCGCGTCTGCGCCGCGCTGTCCGAGAACGTGACCTCGACGATTCGCAGCTGCTCGAAATAGAGCAGTGTGCTCAAGGCCGAGATACCTACG
>Ga0157380_10001358_pt1 | contig 15941 bp, 14 predicted proteins | sample S35metaG_FD_119757 | JGI IMG/M metagenome (GOLD analysis project Ga0157380, IMG submission 119757) | Switchgrass rhizosphere microbial communities from Kellogg Biological Station, Michigan, USA - S3-5 metaG | ecosystem: Host-associated > Plants > Roots > Rhizosphere > Soil | place: USA... | reverse complement strand
CGGACATTGCCGCGGCGCTTTACAGTGATGGAGCCGATCGACGGGCTGTGCGACTGGAACACGCGCTCCACGCCTTCGCCGTGCGAAATCTTGCGCACCGTGAACGAAGAGTTGAAACCGCGATTGCGGCGCGCGATCACGACGCCTTCATAGGCCTGCACGCGTTCGCGGTCGCCTTCCTTGACCTTTACTTCCACGATCACGGTATCGCCCGGCGCGAAATCCGGAATCTTCTTGTCGCTGGCTTCGCGTTCGAGTTGTTCGATGATGTTAGGCATATGGCACCCGCCAATAAACTTTAAGATCTTAAGACCGTGGAGCGTCCGTTGAGCGACGCTCCACAATGAACTCATCCAGCAGCCGACGCTGTTCCGCAGTCAGCTGCAACTTTTCCAGCAGGTCGGGCCGACGTTCGAACGTCCGTCCCAGCGCCTGCTGCATTCGCCAGCGCTCGATGGCGGCATGGTTACCGCTCATCAGCACTTCCGGCACGCGCCGGCCTTCGAACTCTTCGGGCCGCGTGTAGTGCGGCCAGTCGAGCAGACCGGCAACGAACGAATCCTGCCGGGCCGATTCGCCGTCCCCGAGCACTCCCGGTAACAGCCGTGCGATCGCGTCGATCAGCACTAGCGCCGGCAGCTCTCCGCCCGACAACACGTAGTCGCCGATCGAAATGTGCTCGTCGATTTCAGCTTGCAGCAGCCGCTCATCGACGCCTTCATACCGACCCGCCAGCAACATCAGCCCCGGCAATTGCGACAGCTCCTGCGCTTTTGCCTGCGTCAGAGTGACACCGTCCGCCGCGAGATACACTCGGCGGCTGCCCGGCGGCAATCTCTCCATCGCTTTCCGCAACGCCGTGCGAGTCGGCTCGATCATCATGACCATGCCCGGCCCGCCGCCGTACGGCCTGTCGTCTACTTTGCGATGGACATCCATCGCAAACTCACGCGGCGTCGCTGCATTCACGCTGAGGATGCCGCGCTCGATCGCACGCCCCAGCACGCCCGCCTTCACCGCCGTCAGGACCAGCTCCGGGAACAGTGTCACGACTTCGATGCGCATGACCCGCCCACCTCGAACACCCAACGACTCGACTACATTGACGACTCAACTAGAAGTTGAATCTGCAACCGAGACCGGTCACCTATACACCGACTCCGCTATCACCAGTCCAGCGGCCAGTCCAGCACGATGCGCCCGGCATCGATCTCGACTTTCACCAGCCGTTCCCTGACGAACGGAACCCACAATTCCTTCGCGCCCTTGACCACCATGACCGTGCCGGTCGGCGTGGTCCTGAAGTGATCCACGCGTCCAAGTTCCGCACCATCGGCGTTGAGCGCCTGCAATCCTTCGAGATCGCTCCAGTAGTACTCACCTGGCGCCGGCGCCGGCAATTCGCTGCGCCACACGCCCAACTCCGCACCGACTCGCAACCGGCCGAGCTCCGGCGTATCGATGCCCGCGAACTTCGCGATGACGCCCTTGCCCGTCTCGCGGCCTTCCTCGATGCGGATCTCGTTCCACCCGGTCGCCGCGCCGATCTGCAACACCTCGTAGTCGAGAATGTTGCCGGCGGGTTCCGTGTACGAGCTGACTTTGAGCCAGCCCTTGACCCCGAAGGTCCCGGCAATCCTGCCCAGGACGACGATGCGGTCCCCGGCTCGACCAGCGGAGTCTCGATCGACCAAGGCCCGCTCGTCGGGGCGACTCACACCGGGCTGACGGAATGGAACGGGTTGATAAATCTGAGTCAGGCGGCAACGGCCAGCTTGCGCTGGGCGGTCGCCAGTTCGGCAACGCGCTCCGAGAGCTTGGCGCCCTTGCTGACCCAGTATTCGACGCGGCTCAGGTCGAGCTGCAAGCGCGTCTGCTTGCCGGCCGGAACCGGGTTGAAATAGCCGACCTGCTCCAGGATCGTGCCGCCCTGGCGCATGCGGCTGTCGGTGACAACAATATGATAGAACGGCGTTTTCTTGGCGCCGCGGCGGGTGAGCCGGATAGTGACCATCTGCAAATGCCTCGACGAAGTCGATAAACGGAGGCGGCGCGCCCCCGGTAAAAGGGCGCGAATAGTACTTAAAACTGGAGAGAAGTGAAAGGTTTCCGCGCACGAGGGCCTCGGGCCTCGGGGCTTGGGGCTCGGGCCAGAGCCCGGCGAAACCCTGCGAGTCCGTCCTTCTCTGGCCCGAGCCCCAGGCCCCGAGCCCTTTCTAATCACATTCCCGGCATCCTCCCCCCAAACGCCCTCATCAACCTCCCCATGCCCCCGGCCTTGGTCATGCTCTTCATGACCTTCTGCATCTGCAGGTAACTCTTGAGCAGCTTGTTGATCTCCGACACGTGGACCCCCGAACCGGCCGCGATCCGGCGCTTGCGAGAGGCGTCGATGGTCTTGGGATAGCGCCGTTCCCCGGGTGTCATGGAGCGGATGATGGCGACCTGGCGCTTGATCTCCTTCTCGTTCATCGCCGGCGACGCGGCAGCCTTGCTCGCGATGTTGGCCGGGAGCTTGTCCATCATGGCCTGCAGGCCGCCCATGCGTTCGACCTGTTGCAGCTGGTCGTGCAGGTCCTCCAGGTCGAAATCCTTGCCCTTCTTGAGCTTGCGGGCCAGCTTCTCGGCCTGTTCGCGATCGACCTTGCGGGTGACATCCTCCACCAGCGACAGCACGTCGCCCATGCCGAGAATGCGCGAGGCGACGCGTTCAGCATGGAACGGCTCCAGCGCGTCAGTCTTCTCGCCAGTGCCCATGAACAGGATGGGCTGGCCGGTGATCTGCCGAACCGACAACGCGGCGCCACCGCGCGCATCGCCATCGGTCTTGGTAAGCACGACGCCCGTGAGCGAAAGCGCTTCTCCGAATGCGCGCGCTGCATTGACCGCGTCCTGGCCCGCCATGCTGTCCACGACGAACAGGGTCTCGGTCGGATTGACGGCGGCGCTGATGTTGCGAACCTCCGCCATCATCTCGTCGTCGACATGCAGGCGACCCGCGGTGTCGACGATCAGGACGTCATATAGAGACTTGCGCGCCTCGGTCAGCGCTTCCTCAGCCAGTCGCAGCGCGGGCTTGGTGGGATCGGCGGGATAGAAACCTACCCCCAACTGCTGCGCCAGGCGCTCCAGCTGCAGGATGGCGGCCGGGCGGTAAACGTCGGTACTCGCCAGCAGGACCTTTTTCTTTTCATTTTCCGTGAGCCATTTCGCCAGCTTGCCAGCGGAAGTCGTCTTACCTGCGCCTTGGAGGCCCGCCAGCAAAATGACGACCGGCGGCTGTGCCCGCAGGTTCAGGGGACGCACGCCCGCGCCCATCAGCGCGATCAGCTCATCGTGGATGATCCGGACCAGCGCCTGGCCGGGCGTCAGGCTGCGGGAGATCTCCATGCCCGGCACCTTGTCGCGGATCGAATCCACGAAGGTCTTCACCACCGGCAGCGCGACATCGGCCTCCAGCAGCGCCATGCGCACTTGCCGCAACGTGTCGCTGATGTTCTCTTCGGTGAGGCGGCCGCGCCCCCGCAGGTTTTCGATGACGCCCTGCAGGCGTTCAGTCAGTTTGTCGAACATGGGGATCTCAGAAGAAGGCTGTAGACTGTAGGCTATAGGCTGGCGGCCTGGACGACCACCCCTTGAGGCGACCGCCGATGATGGCTTCCGGTACATCGTCGGGACGGCTGCCGGCGCGGCTCTGGTCCTGCGGGTCCGCAGCCTATAGCCTACAGCGTACAGTTTTCCTCGGTACCCTTCGTGCTGTCCATCGTTGTTCTCGCCTGTTACCTGGCCTGCGCCGTCTGGCTCGCCTTCGGCGCCTATCGCGGCGCCAGCGATTCGTCGAGCGGCCGACTGCTCGGCGCGCTCGCGCTCGGCTTCGTGGGCGTAGTGCTGCACGCTGCCCTGCTGCGCAAAAGTGTCTTCGCCGAAGCGGGCCTCGCGCTATCGAGCGCAGAAGTTGCCTCGCTCATCGGCTGGGCGATCGCAGTCATCGCCCTGCTCTTTTCGTGGCGCAAGCCGCGCTTCGCGGGCATCGGCGCCGTCTTGATCGCCGTCGCCGGCGTCACTGCGGCAATCACGGACGAAGGTGCGCGCAACTACGCTCTCGAACAACACAACTGGGAAATCAAAGCCCACATCATCCTCTCGACGCTGGCATACGCACTCGTCACCATCGCCGCGGCCATGGCGATCGCGCTGGCGATGCTGGATCGCCGGTTGCGGTCGCGACAGCCGCTGGGCCGGCTCGCCATCCTGCCTTCCGTCGAAGCGCTCGAAGCCGGAACGTTCCAGGCGCTCGGCGCGGGGTTCGCAGTCCTGACGCTCGCGCTGTTCAGCGGCTTCATTTTCATTAGCAACATGTTCGCGCAGCACCTGCCCCACAAAACGGTGCTGTCGTGCCTCTCGTGGCTGGTGTTCGCGGTACTGCTGTTCGGCCGCTGGCGGTTCGGCTGGCGTGGCCGCACGGCCGTGCGCTGGACCTTGAGTGGATTCGCCTTGCTGGGTCTCGCCTATTTCGGCTCCAGGTTCGTCCTGGAATCGCTCGGGCGCCATTGGGGATGATGACCAACGGGAATGGTAGGGACCATGACTAACCGGAGTGGTACAGACCATGACCAACCGGAATGGCAGGCACCATGACCAAAGGGAATGGTAACGACCATGACCAGCGGAAATGGTCGTCGACCAGAGGAGTTGCAATGAAAGCGTTACAAACGACGCGACGGTGGCAGCTATTTCACTAGCGGCGCCATTGAGCCCTTTGTTCGCGATCGTCGCGCTGGTGGCGGTCTGGGCGTTTTTCTCGGCCACGGAAACTGCGTTGCTGAGCGTGAATCGCCTGCGCATCCGCCATCAGGGGCGTCTCGGCAATCGCAGCGCGCGGCTCACCGACAAGCTGCTGGCCCAGCCGGAACGGCTCGTCGGCACCGTGCTCCTTTGCAAGACGGTCGCGATCATCTGCGCTGCCGCCCAGACAGCCATTCTCGCCTATCAACGAGCTTCCGAACCGGGAGTGGCCGTGGCACTGCTGGCGCTCATCGTCGCTTCGCTGATCGTGGCCGAGATCGCCCCGCGAGCTTGCGGCGCTCTCTACTCAGAAAGTCTCGCCCTGCCCTCCGCTTGGATCTACACACCCTTGGTGAGAGTGCTGTACCCGATCGTGCAGGTTGCGAATCTGCTGACCAACAGGCTCCTGGGCGCGCTGGGACTTTCTGCACGCAACACCAGTTCGCACCTGTCGAATCGTGAAGCCTTGCGCAACGCGGTGACCGAAGCCGGCATCGTGATTCCCCAGCAGCAGCAACGGATGCTGAGCAGCCTGCTCGACCTGGAGTCGGTGACGGTCGAGGACATCATGAGTCCGCGCAACGAAATCGCGAGCATCGACATCAGCGACGACTGGGACACCATCCTCGAAATGTTACGCACTACCCCGCATACGCGACTGCCGGTGTGCGAACAGAATCTCGACAACATCGTCGGCATCCTACACATGAAGAAAGTCGCGCACGCACTAGTGCACGGCGGCATGTCTCGCGAGGTATTGCGGGCCATGGCGCGCGAGCGCGAGGCTTATTTCGTTCCCGCCGGCACGTCGCTGAGCACACAGTTGCAGAATTTCCAGAACGACCGCAGGCGCATCGCGCTGGTGGTCGATGAGTACGGCGATATTCTCGGCCTGGTGACCCTCGAAGACATCCTCGAGGAAATCGTCGGCGAATTCACCAGCGATCCGTCGAGCCTGCACAAGGACATCCATCGCGATACCGACGGCAGCTTCGTCGTCAGCGGCACCATCAATGTCCGCGTGCTCAATCGCACCCTCGGCTGGCAATTGCCCACCGATGGACCCCGCACCCTCAACGGCCTGATCCTCGAATACCTGGAAGACATTCCCGAACCAGGCACGACACTGCGATTGGGCGATCTGTCGGTGGAGATCCTGCAGGCGGCGGATCACGCGGTAAAGACCGCGAGGATCCGGCCGGAAGCAACCAACAAGAGCAACGCTGCCTAGAACGCGGCGCGCAGCGCCTCGTCCAACCGCTCCACGCCGATGACTTCCAGTCCATCGATCGGCCGGCGCGGCGTGTTCGCTTCCGGAACGATGGCGCGTTCGAAGCCATGTTTCGCAGCTTCGCGCAGCCGCTCTTCGCCATAGGGAACGGGACGAACTTCACCAGCGAGCCCGACCTCGCCGAAGCTGACGACCTTTCCCGACAGTGGGCGATCGCGCACGCTCGACACGATCGCGAGCAGCGCGGACAGGTCGGCGCCCGTTTCGGAAATCCGCACGCCGCCGACGACGTTTAGAAATACATCCCGGCCCGCGGTCGCAACGCCGCCATGTCGATGCAACACCGCGAGCAATAGCGCGAGACGGTTCGATTCCAGTCCCACGGCGACGCGCCTGGGGTTCATCGCCTGCGTATCGTCGGTAAGCGCCTGGACTTCGATCAGCATCGGCCGGCTGCCCTCGCGGGCGATCATTACCGCGCTGCCGGCGACTGGCTCGGTGTGCTGCGAGAGAAAGATCGCTGACGGGTTACGCACTTCGCGCAACCCTTCTTCGGTCATTGCGAACACGCCCACTTCGTTGGCCGCGCCGAAGCGATTCTTGACGGCGCGGATCAGGCGGAACCGGCTGCCCGCATCGCTTTCGAAATACAGCACCGTATCGACCATGTGTTCGAGAATGCGCGGACCGGCAATCGTGCCCTCCTTGGTGACGTGGCCGATGATCAGCACCGAGACGCCCGACGACTTGGCGAATCGCACCAGGGCCGCGGCTGCCTCGCGCACCTGTGACGCCGTTCCCGGTGACGATTCAACCGTAGTCGCATGCATGGTCTGAATCGAATCGACGATCAGCACCCTGACGCCGGCCTTCTGCGCATGCTCGATGATGGTCTCCACCGCGGTCTCGGCCACGAGCTGCAGGCTGTCACCTGTGATTCCCAGCCGTTTTGCGCGCAGGCTGATCTGGCGCAGCGACTCTTCACCGCTGGCGTACAGAGTCGGCGTCGCGCGGCTCAGGTCATTGCCGGCCTGCAGGAGCAGCGTGGATTTTCCGATGCCGGGGTCGCCGCCGATGAGCGTGACCGAGCCCAACACCAGGCCGCCTCCCAGCACACGATCCAGTTCGCTCATGCTCGTGGCGATGCGCGGATCGTCCTTGTCGATCACGCCGGACAGGCGCTGGGGCTCGCCGCCGTCCGCTGCCAACGAACGCCTCTCGGCCTTGCCCTTGGAGACGGTGATCGCCTTCAACGAATCGGCGGTCCCGCAGGCGGGACACATGCCCTGCCATTGCAGGCTCTCATTGCCACAGTGATCGCAAACGAAGACCTGTCGGGCTTTGGCCATGTCAGGAAGCGGTGATGCTGAATGAAGCCGGCAGCCTAGCAGGGATGGCATCGAACTCGTGCCCCCAATCGGCCCTACTCATCACTTAGTACCGAGTATCGAGGCCGTTCGCGGACCTGTTCGCAGACGAGCGAATATGGAACGCTGCAGGTGACATCCCATGATGGGCTTTCCGGACAACCTCCCTAGGGTGTGACGTCGCCTGCAATCCCGGATGCGGGCATTCGTCTATACTCGCGCCGGTTTTTAACTCGGTGTGAAGTGTGGCATCCAAACTGGCGCGCTTTTCCTGGCTTCCCGGCGGTCTGGCTGCGACCGCCGTGCTTGCCGTTGGCCGCGCGCTGGTGCCGGATGGAACGGCGTCGCTCGAAGCCGCAGCCTACGACCGGATCCAGCGCGCTAGCCCCAGCCGGCCGTCGAATCGCATCGTCATCGTCGATGTCGACGCCGCCAGCATCGAGCAACTCGGCGAATGGCCCTGGCCTCGCGATGTGCATGCGGCCTTGATCGAACAACTGACCGCGGCGGAAGCGCGCGTGGTCGCCTTCGCGGTGCCGTTCGGAGCATCGCAAAACGTCAACGACATGGACCGCGTACGGCAATCCCTGGCATCGCTGGAACGCACGGGGCGCGGCAACACGGTTCAGGCGAATCAACTGCGCGCCCTGTTGAACACGTCGCGACGCGGACTCGATGACGAGTCGCACCTGACCTCCGCAATCAGCGCGCACGGGAACGTCATCCTGCCGATCGAACTCCGGCTGGCCGCCGATTCCGACGATTCTCAGGACATCCCGAAGCGATTCCTCCTGCCGGCCGACAGCGATGTGCTCGATGCCGCCTCCGGCGCTACGGGCATCCGGGCTCCTGCTCCTGCTTTTGCCAACGCCGCCGCGGCGGCGGGCCACCTGTTCTTTCGCACCGATAGCAAAGGGACCGCCCGCAGCGATCTCGCCGGCATCCGCGTCGGCAAGCAATTGATCCCTTCGCTCGCCGTCGCTGTCGCGGAACGCAGCAGCGCGGGCGAGCCGGTCACCGCCAATTTCGCACGCAGCGACGAACTGCAAGTGGGAACACGCCGCATCCCGTTGAGTTCTCAACTGAGCATCCTGCCTCGGTATCTGCCGCCCGCAAACACCCCTGCCGATCCGGACACCTTCCGCCACTACTCCTACTGGAGCGTGTTGTCGGGCCACGTCCCGGCGTCGGAGCTTGCCGGCAAGACAGTGCTGGTCGGCCTGACCGATTCACGGGTGGCCGACGCAACGATCTTCAAGACGCCGGCCGCGGACAACACCCCTCCGGTCGTCGCAGTAGCCAGCACGGTATCGAGTATCGAAGCCGGAACGGTCTACGCGCGGCCGAGCTTCGTCGCCGGCATCGAATTCCTTGCGGGAGCCCTGGTCATCCTGTTCTGCGCACTCGCATTGCCTGCCCTTGGGCTCACGCTCGGCATCGTTGCCGGCGCCCTGCTGATCGGCATTCTCGGCGTCGCCGAAGCGGGCATGCTCGCTTCGATGAAGGTCTGGGTGCAACTCACCCTTCCGGGCCTGGCGGCACTGGCGGGTGTGGCGATGTACCTGCTGAGCGAGATCATCCGCCGTGCTAACGCCGGCGCTGGTGGCGGCGCGCGTGAATCAGCCGCTAGCTTGCGTGCGCTGGGCCAGACCTTTCAGAAGCAGGGACAGCTCGACCTCGCCTTCGAAACCTATCGCCGCGCCCCGCTCGATGCTGCGACCATCGAACTGCTGTATCACCTCGGCCTGGATTTCGAGCGGAGGCGCCAGAGCCAGAAGGCCGGCGCGGTTTACAACTACATTGCTGCGCGCGATCCCAACTATCGCGACCTGAAACAGCGGCGCGCCCGGGTCGCCAAAGACCTGGAGTCGGACACCCCCGATCCGGGCGATACCGATCCGTCGATCGCTCATTCTCCGCACACCGGCATGGCCCATGAGCGCCGGCCCGACACCATCGAACCCGACAACTACGTTCCGACGCGAACCCTGGGGCGCTACGAAATCGAGCGCGAACTGGGTAAGGGCGCCATGGGCGTCGTGTACCTGGGCCGCGACCCCAAGATCAATCGCGTCGTCGCCATCAAGGCCATTCCGCTCGCGGAGGAATTCGAAGAGGATGACCTGATCGAGGCACGCGCACGTTTTTTCCGCGAAGCCGAAATGGCTGGACGGCTCAATCATCCATCCATCGTGACGGTCTACGACGCGGGTGAGGACGGCGGCCTGGCCTATATCGCAATGGAGTATTTGCGCGGCCAGCACCTCAGCCATTTCGCCGACAGCGCGCGGTTACTGCCGCCTGGAACCGTGATGCTTCTCGTCGCCCGCGTGGCGGAAGCTCTGCACTATGCGCACCGCCAGAACGTGGTTCACCGCGATATCAAACCGGCTAATATAATGTTCAATCCCGACACGGATGAGTTGAAGATCACCGATTTCGGAATTGCGCGACTGACCGATACAAGCCGAACTAAAACCGGAATCGTGCTGGGTACACCTTCATTCATGTCTCCCGAGCAACTGGAAGGACGCGGACTCGACGGCCGCTCCGATCAATTTGCATTGGGCGTGAGCCTTTATCAGTTATTGTGCGGTCAGCTTCCGTTCCGTGCCGATTCGATGCCACGACTGATGCAGAAAATTGCGACCGAACCGCACACGCCGATCCGGCTGGTGCGGCCAGACCTGCCCGAAGCCATCGACCCCATCATCAATCGCGTGCTCGCGAAATCGGCCGACGACCGCTATGCCAATTGCGCGGAGTTCGGTGCGATATTGCGTCAGTGCGCCAAGACGCTCGAACCCGAACGCCCCGCGCGGTCGGAACACGAGTGGCTGCTTCCATGAACGTCGCGCACGCGGAAGGTGCCCGATGATGATGCGCGGCAAGATCCGGTCGGTCGGATTGAGCGACGTGGGCCGTGTCCGCGAACACAACGAAGACACGATCGGCGTCGATGCGGACATCGGACTGTTCGTCCTGGCCGATGGCATGGGCGGCTACAACGCCGGCGAAGTGGCCAGCGGCATCGCGGTGAAGACCGTGATGAGCCTGGTCAAGGAAGCTGTCGAGAACCAGGACATGACCTCGGAGGACCCTGAGACTGGCATGCAGCGGCCCAGCATCGTCTTGCGCGACGCCATCGCTCGCGCCAACCGGATCATCTACCAGACCGCCAAGACCCAGCCTCAGTGCGAGGGAATGGGCACGACCATCGTTGCCTGCCTGTTCTTCGACAATCGCGTGGCGATCGCCCATGTAGGCGATTCCAGGTCGTATCGCCTGCGGGTGAACCGCTTCGAGCAGGTCACCATGGATCATTCGCTCCTGCAGGAACTGGTCGACCGCGGCTTCTATTCCCAGGCCGAGGCGCAGCGGGCCACCAACAAGAATTACGTGACCCGGGCTCTCGGAGTGGAGCCCACGGTCGATGTCGAAGTCCATGAACACGATGTGGAAAAGGGCGATTTCTACGTACTGTGCTCGGATGGCCTGTCCGACATGGTGGAAGATGACGACATCCACTTAACAATAAGCACGTTCAGTGCTAGTCTCGAAAATGTAGCTAAGCAGCTGATTCAGTTATCGAACGACAATGGCGGTCGCGATAACGTGTCGATAATTCTTGCGCAAGTTGTCGACTCGTTCGCAGCAAAAAAGGGCGTAGTAGACAAAATCCTGCGCTGGTTCGGCTAATCGGGTTCGGCTAACGGAGTCGGCTAATGGGGACGGGACACTCGACATGGCAAGGTTAATCCTAAGCCTGGATGGGCAGGTAATGGCCGAGTTCAATATGAACAAGGAGCGTTACACGATCGGTCGTCTTTCCGACAACGATGTCCGTATCGACAACCCCGCGGTCAGTGGCCACCACTCCCTGATCATCAATATTCTCAACGATTCGTTCCTCGAGGACCTGAACAGCACCAACGGCACCTACGTCAACGGCAAGCTGATCAAGAAACACGCGCTCCAGCATGGTGACGTGGTCACGGTCGGCCATCACCAGCTGCGCTTCATGGACACCCAGGGCAGCGACGCGGAGCCGGATGAATTCGAGAAGACCATGATCATCACGCCCGGCTCGGCAGTCGCCGCGGCCGCCGCGAAGAAGGCCCAGTCGATCAGCCCCGCTCCAGCTCCAGCCGCCGCGACTCGTCCGATTCCTCCTGCGCCGTCAAGCCGTGCAGCGCCCGCGACGAATGGCGACCATCCCGTCGCGCTACCGAAAGCCAAGCTGCAGGTATTGAGCGGCGCGTTCGCCGGCCGCGAACTCGAGTTGAACAAGGCCCTGACCACGCTCGGTCGCCCCGGCGTGCAAGTCGCAGCGATCACCCGCCGCGCGGACGGTTTCTTCATCGTGCACGTCGACAGCGGCAAGCCGAACGACTATCCGCATGTGAACGGAACGCTGATCGGCGAACAGGCCAGGAAGCTGCAGGACAATGACGTGATCCTGCTGGCGGGCGTCAAGATGGGTTTTTTTGAAGGATAACCATCTCGGTTCGATCCCGCAGGCCACCGACACCTGCGCGAGCACGGACGGCTTCGGTTCAGCTGATCCTTAGCCGCTCTTCCAATCGACCGCGACCCGCTGGCTGATCCCGCAGATCAGCTCGTACGCAATCGTTCCGGCGAACGGCGCCACGCGATCGGCACTCAATCCCCTGCCCCATAGGATGACTTCGTCGCCGATGCGGCAGGCCGGCAGGTGCGTCAGGTCGATTGCCGTCATGTCCATGGACACGCGTCCGACGACTTTGGTCTCGACTCCGCTCACCAGCACCGGCGCGCCGCTGCGGAAGTTGCGTGGATAGCCGTCACCATAGCCCACCGCCGCGATACCGATGATGGAATCCGCGGGCGCACGCCAGATGGAGTTGTAGCCGACGCCTTCGCCGGCAGGTACGTGCCGGATGGCGATCAATTGCGTAGTCAACGTCATGGCCGGGCGCAGGCCAAGTTGATCGGCGCTGCGATCCGGCACTGGCGAAATGCCGTAGAGCATGAGGCCCGGACGAACCCAGTTGAGCCTTGCTTGCGGCCAGTTCACCAGTCCCGCGGAGTTCGCGACGCTGCGCTCGCCGGGTAATGTCGTCGCGAGCGCGCTGAAAAGAGCGAGTTGCTTAGGCGTGTCGCCCTCGCGATCTTCGGCAGCAGCAAGATGCGTCATGACCCGCACCTGGGTCACCGACTTGCAGCGCTGCACGCGCGCCCATGCACTTGCGAAATCTTCGATCCGGAATCCGAGGCGGTTCATTCCGGTATCGACCTTCACCCAGATTTCGAAGCGTGCCCGCGAATCGGCGGCTTCGAGCAGGTCCAGTTGATCGAAGGTGTGAACGACGAGGTCCAGCTGCGCCTGTGACGCTCGCTGCTGCTCTTCAGCACTGAACACTCCTTCGAGCAACACGATGCGATTGGTAATGCCCGCCGCACGCAACGCCAAGCCCTCCGCGAGTCGCGCAACTCCGAGCGCATCGGCAGAAGCCAGCGCGCGAGCCGTTGCTGCTAGTCCGTGACCGTAGGCATTTGCTTTGACGACCGCGAGGACCTGCGACTCCGGCGCCGTCCTCCGCACCACACTCAAGTTGTGGCGCAAGGCGGCGCCGTCGATCGTCGCTCGCGGGAAGGTCACTAGAACGATCCACCGTAGCCGGATTCGGGCGCCAGGTTTTCGAACTTGGTGTACTTGCCGAGGAATGTCAGCTGGATATCGCCGATCTCGCCGTTACGCTGCTTGGTGATGATGATGTCGGCAATGCCTTTGCGCGTGGTGTTCTTGTCGTACACCTCTTCGCGATAGATCATCATGATCACGTCCGCGTCCTGCTCGATGGCGCCCGACTCACGCAGGTCGGACATCACAGGCCGCTTGTCGGTGCGCTGCTCGACGCTGCGATTCAGCTGCGAGAGCGCGATCACTGGCACGGCAAGTTCCTTTGCGAGCGCCTTGAGCGAGCGCGAGATCTCAGAGATTTCCGTCGCGCGATTTTCGGTGTTGCCCGCCACCTGCATCAGCTGCAAGTAGTCGAGCACGATCATGTCGAGCCCATGCTCTCGCTTCAGGCGACGCGCACGCGCACGGACGTCGGTCGGTGTCAGTGCGCCCTGGTCGTCGATATAGATCGACGCAGTCTTCATCTGTTCGATAGCGCTGTTGACGCGCGGCCAGTCTTCGTCGATCTGGCCGATACGCAGCTTGCTCTGGTCGACGCGACCCAGCGAAGAAATCATGCGGAATGCCAGCTGCTCGCGCGACATTTCCATGCTGAAGATGCCTACGTGCGCTTTGCGCGGTCCGAAGGCTGCGTTTTCGGCGATATTCAATGCGAAGGTGGTTTTGCCCATCGAGGGGCGGCCGGCGATGACGATCAGGTCGCCCTTCTGCAGGCCAGCGGTCATCTCATCGAGCTTGGTGAAGCCGGTGCTGACGCCGGTGAGCTGACCCTTGTTCTGCGCCAGCATATCGAGGCGATCGATCAGGCCGCCGAGTTCATTGCGCAGCGGGACAAAGCCCGAACCGCCTTTCTTTCCGGCTTCCGCGATTTCGAACACCAGCCGTTCGGCATCGTCGACGATCTCGTTGGCTTGCCTGCCTTCCGGATCGTAGGCACTGGCGGCGATCTGGCCGCCGACGGAAATGAGCCGGCGCAATACCGATCGCTCGCGAACGATGTCGGCATAGGCACGGATATTCGCGGCGCTGGGCGTTTCGCGAACCAGTCCGGCGAGATAGATCAGCCCGCCGGTCTCGCTGCCGAGCCCTTTGCGTTCCAACCATTCGGACAGGGTAACGGCATCCGAGGGCTCGCTGCGGCTGGCGAGTTCGGCGATGGCCGCGAAGATCAGCTGGTGGTCGCGGCGATAGAAATCCTCCGCGAGGAGACGATCGGCGATCGCATCCCAGGTGCGATTGTCGAGCATCAATCCGCCGAGCACCGCCTGTTCCGCTTCCAGCGAATGCGGCGGTACCCGAATGTCGTCCACCGCTCGATCCCGGGCGCGGCTCGCGCCCGGAAACGACATCATCGAGTCGGCTTCTGCCATCGACGTGCGTCGAGGCGAGCTTATTCTTCGCCGACGATGACTACCGGCAGCTCGACGGTGACGTCGCTGTGCAGGTGCAGCTGCACGATGTGCTCACCGGCAAGACGGATCGGACCGGTGGGCATGCGAACTTCGGAACGTTCGATCTGGCGACCGGACTTCTTCACGCCTTCGGCGATGTCAGTGGTGCCGATCGAACCGAACAGCTTGCCCTCGCCGCCGGCCTTCGCCGTCACGGTGAGAGTGAAGCCTTCGAAAGACTTCGCGCGTCCCTGTGCGGCTTCGAGTTCCTGGCGGGCAGTCTTCTCCAGCTCAGCACGACGCGATTCGAACTTGGCGATGTTCTCGGCGGTGGCCAGGGTCGCGCGACCCTTGGGCAGCAGGAAGTTGCGGCCGTAGCCCGACTTCACTTTGACGCGGTCGCCGATGTTGCCGAGATTCTGGACCTTCTGCAGCAGAATGATTTCCATAGAGCACCTGTCTTCGAAACTCTAAACTTAAATCGCAACGACCACTGTCGGTCGCAACGACCAATGATCAACCGTTCGCGCCGCGCCCGACACCTTTGGGACGCAGCCAGTTGTCCGTGAATCCCCAAACCGCCAGCACGAACACCGTTATCGATGTCGACAGCGGCATCAGCAGCAACACATAGATCGCCGCGAGCCAGCCCTGATTCAATCGCCCGGCCGCCTTACCGCGATGGGCCGCCGCGAGCCCCTGGAAAGATAGTCCTGCCAGGCCCACCCATGCCAGCGAATCGATCATCGGCGAGTCCAGCGACAACGCCAGAACGAACAGCACCGTCACGCCGATTCCGAGCACGCGCCCGAGACGCAGCTGGCGATACTCGGCGCCGAATTCTCCTGGACGCTCCAGCAACGTCGACCACCACCGGCCCAGGAACAGCGACCCCAGGATCGCGGCGAGCGTCATCGCTGCCAGCGCACCCCACATCGTTTGTGCCCAGACCTGCACCAGCGTCTTGACGTCGCCCTGCACTCTCAGGCCGGCTTCGGCCATCGACTGCATGAGTTCGGTCAGTCGCTCGACCCACACCGCGCTCGGATCCGGCAACACCAGGTGCACGATCACCAGCGCCAGCGCCGTCACCAGCACCGCCACCTGAAAACACAGGTTGGCCGATCCGGTGCGACGCCAGACCGTCGCCAGCACTGCCGCGCTGAACACGATGGCGACGATGCCAATCAGTGTCCAGGTCGCCGGTTCGGGCAACGGCAGGATCACCGAGGCAGCGGCCACCGACACGATGCCTGCCAGTATCAATCCCAGGCGGCCATCCCTGGTCAATGCAATCAATACCGGAATGGCACCGGCGAGAATCAGGAACGGTAACGGCATCTGCGGCGCCAATAGTCCGCAGATCCCGCAGCCCACGCCTGCATGCCAGGGCCGTTGGTTGAACCAGGAGGCTAATGCGCGATGCATGTTCGGCCACTCCGGTTCGACCCTGGCCGGCCGCAATGCAGCCGGACAGTCAACCT
>Ga0157380_10001357_pt1 | contig 15942 bp, 14 predicted proteins | sample S35metaG_FD_119757 | JGI IMG/M metagenome (GOLD analysis project Ga0157380, IMG submission 119757) | Switchgrass rhizosphere microbial communities from Kellogg Biological Station, Michigan, USA - S3-5 metaG | ecosystem: Host-associated > Plants > Roots > Rhizosphere > Soil | place: USA... | reverse complement strand
TCGGCGCCTTCGTGCTCACGAACCGCGCGCCGATCATGCTGGGACTGCCGCCGCTGATCTCGTCGGGGCTCGGCGAGGCCGCGCTGGTCCTGCTCATCTACGTCGGTCTGGCGCTCGGCGTCGCCCGCTACCGTCTCTTCAACCTCGATCGCTGGTGGTTCGAGGCGTTGATCTGGGCCCTCGGTGGCGCGCTCGTCGTCCTCGTCGACGTGGCACTGCTGTGGCTCAACGCGGCCGCCGGCGTCGCCCTCGGCGGCGCGCTCGCGCTCGCCGGCTTCCTGTATTTCCCGCTGCGCCAGTGGCTGTGGCAGCGCCTCAGCCCGGCCGCGCCCCGTTCGGTCGAGCGCCATCTGCCGCAACTGATCGAAAGCCTGTTCTCCGCAGACTCGAGCGCCGCGCTGCAGGCCAACTGGCGTCGCCTGCTCGAGCAGATCTACGCGCCGCTCGCGATCGAGCACGGCACTTCGCCGGTGAGCGACGTCGCGATCGCCGGCGAGGGACTGGTGCTTCGAGTTCCCGCGCTCGGCGACGCGCCGGCGCTCGCACTCCACCACGCCGACAAGGGCCGGCGCCTGTTCACCTCGGCCGACGCCGCACTCGCGACGTCGCTGCTGGCGCTGACCCGCCAGGCGGCGCGTGCGCGGCGTGCGCAGGACGAGCGCGCCGCCGAGCAGCAGGCGCGCCTGCGCGAGAAGGAGCTGCTGCTGCAGGACCTGCACGACGGGCTGGGCGGAATGGCGACCAACATCGGCCTGCTCGCGGCGCGCGCCCAGCAGGAACCCGACGCCGGCGCGATGCGCAGCCGGCTCGCGACGATCGGCGAGCTCGCCGAAGCGTCGCTCGCGGAGATCCGCAGCTTCATGTACAGCCTCGACGACAGCGACGCCGACTGGTCGGCCGTCGCCGCCGACCTGCGCGCGTACGGCCGCAAACTCGTCGAACCGCACGGCCTCGCGTTCGAGATGCGGGCGACGATCGCCGACGGCGTGCCGCCGCCCGACAGCCTGATGCGCCTCGACCTCGCGAGGATTCACAAAGAAGCGCTGATGAACGTCGTCAAGCATGCGCGGGCCCGCCAGGTGTCGGTGCAGCTCACCGTCGCGAGCGACGGGCTGGATCTCGTCGTCGACGACGACGGCATCGGCATGCCGCCGCCGGCGGCCGCAGGACGCCCGCGCCCGCGAGGACTTCGCAACCTGCAGCGAAGCGCCGAACGGCTCGGCGGTGAGATCGCCATCGGCGCGGGCAACGCCGCGGGCACCACGGTCCGACTGCACGTGCCGCTGCCCGTGAAATGCCCCGTGCCGGGCGATGCGCCGGTGACGGCGCCGCCGTAGGCTGTCGCGAACGCCATGACGCCCCTTGCCCAGCTGCGTCCCGAGCTGCGGCTGCTCATCGTCGAGGACGATGCGCTGCTGCGCGAGAACCTGCGTGTGCTCCTCGGCGGCGAGCCGGGCGTGCGGGTCGTCGCCGCCTGCGCATGCGCCGAAGACGCGCTGGCGCAGCTCGTCGAAGCGCGCCCCGACGCGATGCTGTCCGACCTCGGCCTGCCGGCGATGTCGGGCGTCGAGCTGATCCGCAGGGCACGCGAGCTCGTTCCCGCGCTCGACATCGTCGTGCTGACGGTGAGCGAGGACCGCGAGGCGGTGTTCGCCGCGCTGAAGGCGGGCGCCGCCGGCTACATCGTCAAGGGCGCGACGCCGCGCGAGCTCGTCGAGGCGGTCGACGTGCTGCGCGGGGGAGGCGCGCCGATGAGCCCGAAGATCGCCCGGCTGGTCGTCAAGACGTTCCACGACACGCCGCCTCCCGACGAGTTCCTGCTGAGCGCGAAGGAGCGCACGGTGCTGAGCGGAATCCAGGAAGGACGCTCGTACAAGGAGATCGCAGCCGGCATGAACATCAGCCCGCACACGGTCCACAGCCACATCAAGCACATCTACGGGAAGCTGCAGGCGAGCGACAAGCGCGATGCGCTGACGAAGGCGCGCAGGAAGGGACTCCTCTAGCGGCCGCAGCGGCCGGACGGCGCCGCCTCGTCGAGTGGTCGGTGCGCGGCGCAGCCCGCGACCAGACCGCTCGTCGCGATCACCCGAAATACCCACACGGCTGGGGATGCGCGGCCGATCGCGGATTCCTACCTTTGCGCGCACCGGTCGCGTGGCCGGCAACGTGCAAAAAAACAGGAGGACACGATGAGCGACCGAGTTCACGGCAGCGCGCACAAGCTGGCATCGTTCGCGGCCGCCGTCGCTCTGGCGGCGTGCGGTGGCGGCGACGGCGGCGGCGGATCGAGCAACGGTCCGCCGGCGGCGGTCACGGTCAGCGGCGTCGTCGCCGACGGTCCGCTGCAGGGCGCGACCGCGTGCTACGACCTCAACGACAACGGCGTCTGCGACAGCGGCGAGCCGACGTCGGGCCCGAGCGGCGCGAACGGCGCGTTCAGCATCGACGTCGCGGCCGGCGACGCCGGCAGGCACCGCATCGTCGTCGACGTTCCCGCGAGCGCGATCGACCAGGCGACCGGCCAGCCGGTCGGGCAGGCGTACACGCTGCAGACGCCGGCCACCGGCGACAGCGGCGCCCCCACGACGTTCGTCAGCCCGCTGACGACGCTCGTGCAACTGCGGATCGACACCGCGCGCGAGAGCCTCGCCGATGCGACCGCCGGCGTGCAGTCGCAGGCCGGCCTCGCGGTCTCGCCGCTCGCCGACTACACCGCGGACACGTCCGCGGCAGGGCAGTCGGCCGCCGCGCTGGCGCGCGTCGTCGTTCTCGCGCAGCTGCGGCTGGCGTCGACGCTCGCGCCCGACGTCGTCGGCAAGGCCGACATCTCCGGCGCGACGACGACGAACGCCGACCTCGAAGGCGTAATCCGCCGCGACCTCCTCGAGCAGCTGCCGGCGCTCGCCAGCGCCGCCGCCGACCCGAGCGTCGCCGCCGCGCCGGACGCGGCGTCGCGGCTCGCCGCGATCGCGACCGCGGCCCAAGGCGTCGCCGACGCGATCGCGCCGCCGGCGAGCGAGCTGCTGCAAGGCATCGGTCTCGCCAAGCTGCCGCCCGATGCGACGCCTGAAACGCCGACCGCCGGCGCGTCGCTGCGGATGTTCACCTTCACCGACCGCGACCACTGGTTCTTCCGTGCGCTGCAAGCCAGCCCGGAAAACGACACCCCCGACGCCCAAGGTCGCCATCGCTACTACGACGTCCGCAGCCAGTCGGGAATCGACGCGTCCGGGCTTCACCGCGTCGACGCCTGGGGCTTCGGCGCATCGTTCGAGCGCCGCGACGACCTGCACTGGAACGGGTCCGCGTGGGTCACGTGCGAGCTCGGCCAGCGCAGCTGGAACACCGGCCGCGACGCGACCGGCTTCACGCGCTACGACTACTGCGACGGCTTCGAGAAGGGCTACAACGTGCGCACGCCGATCGCCATCGCGGGTCAGTCGATCCGCGACGTCATCGAGACGAAGGTGCGAACGTTCGTCGGCAGCGAGTCGGGACGCTCGTACGCGACGTTCGGTCCCGCCAATCTCGCCCTGCTCGGCAGCGCGACGTTTCCGACCGACGCGGTGCTGTACGTCCACGCCAACACCGCGCAGGAGACGGCAGCCTCGTACGACGTGCAGCCGACCAACGTCGTGGCTGCCTACACCGCGGCGGTCGCGGCCGGCGGCGACGCGCGCACCGCGAGCCCGGCGTGCGCAGCCGTGACCGGCGCGAACAACGCGAGCTTCCTGTCGAAGGTGCATACCCTCGAAGACCTGGTGGCGCGCAATCCGGGCACGCCCTGCATCTTCAACAAGGGAACCAACTCCGACGGCAGCAGCCTCGATCCGAACGAGTGGTGGTCGAACGGCACCGTCGGGCTCGGCTCGGTCGCCGACGCGGCGACGCAGCCTGCCGGCACCGGCAACTACTACACGACGACGGCGATCTACCGCCTCGGCTTCGATGCGACCGGCAACGGCGTTCGCTACTACAGCTGCCTGCAGCGCAAGGCCGACGGGTCGCCCCGCAACTGCACGGCGATCGGCAGCGGCACGTACCGCATCGAAACGCTCGGCGACGCCCGCGTCATGACCTTCGCCGGCATGCCGGCGGCGACGCAGCGCACCGGCTTCGAGCGCGTGTTCGTCGAGCGCGGCGGCGACGTCTACTTCGGCTACCGCAACGTGATCGGGACGCGTCGCGTGCTCGGCTTCAACCTGGCCGCCGCCAATGCGCTCTTCACCCAGCTCGGGCTGCAGCCGCTCCAGCCGATCCCGCCGGCGAGCGCCGCCGATGCGGCCAAGGCTGCTCTGTTCGCGACCGTCAAGGGCGTGTGGGCGATCTTCGACCAGAACGACGCGATCGTGTTCCGCTTCGGCGACGACGGCAGCTACGTCATGGCGGAGACCGAAGGCGATGCGGCGCGCAGCTCTCAGCCCGGGCTCGAGCGCGGCTTCGTCGACGTCGATCCGGCGACGCACAAGGTGCGCCGTCTGATCGCCACCGACACCAACTGGGAAAGCGGTCTCTCGCACCCGGGCCCGGGTGAAGACGTCATCGCGACCATCACGCCGACGCAGATCGGCGACACCAGTTTCACCCTCACCCGCCTGCCGAACGATCCGAACGGCATCGTCGGCTACTGGGCCGGCGCGCGGACGGGCTTGAACACGCAACAGGTGGTGTTCTTCCCCAACGGCCGCGTGCTGCTGATCGACCCGATCGGCGAGATGGCGCCGTCGAACGCAGGCAGCCCGTGCTTCGTCGCTCGCCAGGGACCGCCGGGAATCGAGTGGGCGAGCTACACGTTCGACGCGGCGACCGGCGCGCTGCACGTCTCGGGCAAGCAGGTCGACACCAACGGCTGCGCCGGGCTCTTCGACAGCAGCGCGGGCGGGCCGGGCAACACCACGGCCGACTTCGTGCTCACGTTCACGGCCGACAAGATGCAGCTGACGACCAACGAGGGCGACACGCTCTACCGCATCGCGCCCTGAAGCGCATCGCCCGCGGCGCCGCTCACTGCGGCGGCGCCGCGGCGGCGCCCGGCAGCTCGAGCTCGCCGCGGGACTCGAAGCGCACGCTGCCGAACGTCGAGCCGCCGACCTTGCCGCGCAGCACGTAGTCGATCTTCGACCGGTCCCCGCTCGCGAAGCCGATCGCCTGGCGCACCATCGCGAACGCCGAGACGGTCACCGGCACGGTCACGACCGTCTCGCCGTAGCGCGGGATCGTGCCGCGCGCATCGCTGACGCCGCTCGCGAACGCGTTGCCGCGCACCTCGAGGTCGATGGCGATGCCGTCGTAGTCGATCGGCGCCTCGTTCGGGTTCTGCACGCGCAGCTTGGCGGCGAAGCGCAACTCCATCCCCTGCCCTTGCAAGGGCTCGAGCCCGACGACCTGGACGCGGATCGGGTCGGCGCCGAAGGTCGCGCAGGCGCTGGCGAGCACGAGCGTCAGAGCGATCGCGCACCACGAGCGAAGTCGTCCGGCCATGCCGACCTCCGGGTCGTTGCGTCGACGCCCAGTCTAGAGCGCCCGCGGGGTCGGCGCGCGACGTCGCCGTGCGCTGCACGGCGCGCGGCGAAGCGCAACCTTGCGCTCAGTCGGCCACGAGAACGAGCAGCCCGCCGACGCCGAGCACGCCGGCAGGCAGCCCCCAGCGCTCCCACTTCGACACGGCATCGCCGACGACGACCTCGACCGGCACCGGCGTCGTCTCGAGGACGCGGTGCGTTACCGAGTCCTCGATCATCCGCGTCAGCGAGTTCTTGCGCGCCGTGCCCATCACGATGCGATCGACGGCGAGCCTCTCGGCGGCGCGGCAGATCTCTTCGGCACGGCTGCCGATCGCGCGGTGCGTGCGATGCGGCACGCCGGCGTCGGTGAGGAGCGCGACCGCACCCGCCATGGCGACGTCGGCACGGTCGTGCAGCCAGCGCTCGCGGTCGCTGCGGCTGACGAAGCGCGCCGCATGGCGCGACAGCCGCGGCTGCACGTTGAGCACGTGCACCTCGAGCGCATGGTCGCGGCGGTATTGCGCGATCGCGTGGCGCACCGCGCCGAGCGCGTTGCGCGAGCCGTCGACGGGAACGAGGATGGCGAGCATGGCAGCTTCTCCTGCAGTGGACGTCGGCGCGGCGGCCGGCGTTGGCCGTCGCGGCGCGGCGGGCAACGCTCCGCGCTGCGACGCCAGCCGGGCGTGGATGCGCGACTCGAGGTGGCGGTGGTTGCGCAGGAACGCGGCGCCGAGCACGAGCGGGATCGCGAGATACGCAAGGAGGCCGGCCACCGGGTTCGCGGCGAGCCAGGCCTGCAGCATCGGCTCGCCGCGCACCATCTTCACCGCCGTCCAGACGAGCACCGCGGCGCCGACGTAGACGATCGCGGGAAAGCGGTCGACGACCTTGAGCACGATCGTGCTGCCCCAGACGACGATCGGCACGCTGATCACGAGGCCGGCGACGACGAGCAGGTAGCTGCCGTGGGCGGCGCCGGCGACGGCGAGGACGTTGTCGAGGCCCATCACCGCGTCGGCGACGACGATCGTGCGCATCGCGCTCCAGAACGTCGTCGCCGCGACGTCGTGCCGCTGGCTCGGCCCGGTGTCCGGGAGCAGGAGCTTGTAGGCGATCCAGAGCAGCACGAGGCCGCCGGCGAGCAGCAGCCCGGGCACCTGCAACAGCCACACGACGACCGCGGTCATCGCGCTGCGCACCGCGACGGCGCCGACCGCGCCCCAGACGATCGCGCGCTTCTGCAGCTTTGCCGGCAAGCCGCGGGCAGCGAGCGCGATGACGATGGCGTTGTCGCCGGCGAGGACGAGGTCGATGACGACGATCGCGAGCAGCGCGGAGAGGAAGGTGGCGGGATCCATCGAACAGGCGCGCAGGCGGCGTTGGCTTCGGGCCATTCTCGCGATGGCTCGCGTGCGGTCGTTCGCGATTCGCGATCGATCGCGAATCGCGATCGATCGGTCACCGCGCGGCGGCGAGGGAATTCGCCCGCCCGCAGCGCGTAAGGCGCTGGCACAATCGCGGCGCGCGCGGCCCGCGTCGCGCGTGCAAAGCGGGAGTAGTCCGCGTCCCGGCACGCCGGGACGTCCGCTGCGTCGTCAATACGGGCCAGTCGGCTCCGGCGCTTCGGGTGCTCGCACGGACGAGACCTTTGCCTTTCCTTTTCGAAGGACGGCAAATGACGACTCCGCTCGCGCTCTCCTCGCTTCGCCGCTACGTCCGCCACGGCACGCTGCCGCAGCTCGCCGCGCTCGAGGCGACGGTGCGTCTCGGCAGCGCGACGCGCGCCGCCGATGCGCTCTGCATCGCCCAGCCGACCCTGTCGGGCCACCTCAGAAAGCTCGGCGACGCGCTCGACGTGCGCCTGTTCGAGCTGCGCGGCAAGCGCCTCGTGCCGACCGCCGCGGCGCTCGCGCTGGTGCAGGCGAGCGGCGAGGTCTCGGCGGCGCTCGAGCGCTGCGAGGCGGCGCTGCGGCCGCACCGCGACGACGAACGCCTCGGCGCGGGACTCGCTAGCGACGCGCGAGCTTGAACGCGATCATCGCCCGCAGCTTGTTCGGCAGCACCGGCTTGATGAGCAGGTGGAAGTCGTGCTCGAGCGCGTCCTTCTCGTGGCCGGTCATCGTGCTGCCGGTGACGACGATCGCCGGCACCGCGTTGCCGAAGCGGCGGCGCACCGCGGCGATCGCGGCGACCCCGGTCGCGCCGTCCTCGAGCCGGTAGTCGGCGATGACGAGCGCCGGTGGCACCGCCGGATCGGCGCTCGCTGCCCACGCGCTCGTCGCCGCGGCGCTGTCGAGCGAGACGGTCGTCGCTCCCCATGCCGCGAGCAGGACCTCGAGGCCCTGGCGCACCGCGGGCTCGTCCTCGACGATGACGATCGTGCGACCGGCGAGCGTCACTCCCGCCGGCGCACGCGTGCCGAGCGCACGCTCGGCGGCGCGCGGCGCCTTGCCGACCGGAAGGCGCAGCGTGAAGACGGTGCCGCGGCCTTCGGTCGAGCGCAGCTCGAGCGGCGCGTCCATCAGCGCGGCGAGCCGCTTGACGATCGCGAGGCCGAGGCCGAGGCCCTTCTTCTGCTCGGCGCCGACGGCGGGCGTCCCCGGCACCTGGTAGAACTCGTCGAAGACGCGCGCACGCTCGTCGGCGCGGATGCCCGGACCGGTGTCCCAGACCTGGAGCAGCAGCCGCTCGCCATGGCGCCGGCAGCTGACGAGCACCGAGCCGTCGCTGGTGTAGCGGATCGCGTTCGACACCAGGTTGCGGACGATCCGCTCGACCAGCAGCGGATCGGCGAAGGCGACGCGGTCGCCGCCGCGGATGCGCAGCTCTAGGCCCTTCTCGAACGCCGCCGGCTCGAAGTGCAAGCGCACCTTGCGGAAGATGTCGGCGAGCTCGAAGTCGACCGGATGCACCTCGACGCCGCCGCTGTCGATCTTGGTGATGTCGAGCAGCTCGGAGAACAGGCCCTCGAGCGCATCGACCGATTCGTTGATGCTGTTGACGAGCTGCGCGACCTCGGCGTCGTGGCTGCGCGCGCGCAGCGCCTCGGCGAACAGCCCCATCGCGTGCAGCGGCTGGCGCAGGTCGTGGCTGGCGGCGGCGAAGAACTGCGTCTTCGCCCGGTTGGCGACCTCGGCCTCGGCGCGCGCGGCGTCGGCGACCGCCTTCTCGGCGCCGAGCTGCACCGCGAGCGCCTCGGTGCGCAGCTTCAGGCCGACGATGCTCTCGAACGACTGCCGGTAGTTGCGGCCGAGCAGCATCGTCATCGCCATGGCCACGGTCATGACGATCGCCGCCTGCCAGCTGAGCGTGTCGTCCTGGAGCGCGACGCGCACGATCGCCGGAACGAAGACGAGAACGACGAAGAGGACGAAGAGCGCGAATTGCGGCGCCAGGATCGGCACGCAGGCGACGCAGAAGGTGTAGACGACGAGGACGAGTGCGAGCTGGTGCAGCCCGGTGCCGTACGCCGCGAAGAACCACGCCGCGATCCCCCACAGCACGCCCGACGCGAGGACCCCCGCCTGCCAGGTGCGCAGCCGCCGCTCGAGTCCGGCGCTCGTCGTCGGCTCGTCGTGGGCGTAGCGCAGCGCGAGCCAGAGCCGCACCAGCCAGACGAGCGCGAATGCGACGCCCCAGAGGATGCGCAGCAGGCGCGGCGCGACGTCGGCGTAGACGAGCTCGACGACGATCGCGCCGATCGCGTGGCCGGCGAGCGAGGTCCGGTTGAACGCGAAGGTGCCGCGGACGTGGTCGCGCAGGAGGAGGAAGCTGTCGAGCGGAGCGCCGACCGCACGCGCCGCGTGTTCGCCGCCCGCCGTCGCGGCGGGCGCGGCGTCGGCGCCGCTCAGTGCCGGCGCGTGAGCCACGGCGCGATCGCCCCCTGGCTCGACAGCTGGCTGACCGCGAGGACGGCCTGCGTGCGCGAGTTGACGCCGAGCGCGCGCAGCACCGCGGCGACGTGGTCCTTGACGGTCTCGACCGAGAGGTCGAGCTCGCGCGCGATCAGCTTGTTCGACTGGCCGCGCAGCAGCAGGCCGAGGACGTCGGTCTGTCGCGGCGTCAGCTTGAACTGCGCGAGCGCGTCGGCGCTCGGCGCGTGGCCGGCGGCGTGCGCATCGGGGGCGCGGCGCTCGCCCGAGCTCGGCGGGCCTTCGTCCACGCCCATCGTCATCGGCGGCACGTAGATGCCGCCCGACATGACGACGCGCAGCGCCTCCATCAACGTCTCGTTGCTCGCGCGCTTGGGAACGAAGCCCATCGCGCCGAGGTCGATCGCGCGGATCACGTCGGCGCTGCGGTCGGACGCCGAGACGACGACGACCGGCACCTGCGGCCAGCCGTTGCGCAGCTCGATCAGGAGATCGAAGCCGTCGGCGTCGCCCAGGCGCAGGTCGAGCAGGCAGAGATCGAAGCTGTCGTCGGCGGCGAGCGCCTCGTGGGCAGCACGCGCGCCGGCGACGCCGACGACGGCGACATCGCTGCCCATGCCCTGGATGACGTTCTGCAGCGCGCTGAGGATCAGCGGGTGGTCGTCGATGAGGAGGACTCGCATGGCTGGGGCCTAGGTATAGCGTCGTCCCACCGACTCGGCGATGCAGACCGGCTTGTCGCTGCCCTCGCGCTCCATCCGGACCTCGTAGGTGAGCTGGGCGCCGCCCTCGAGGGGCTCAAACTTGAGGAGCGTGAAGTGGCCGCGCACGCGGCTGCCGCTCGGCACCGGGGCGGTGAAACGGACCTTGTTGAGACCGTAGTTGACTCCCATCCGGGTGTCGCCGATGTGGACCGCGCTCGCCGCCATCTCGGGCAGCAGCGACAGCGTCATGAAGCCGTGCGCGATCGTCGTTCCGAACGGCCCGGCCTTCGCCCGCTCGGGATCGACGTGGATCCACTGGTGATCGCCGGTCGCGGCGGCGAACAGATCGATGCGCTTCTGCGTGATCTCGATCCACTCGCTGACCGCGGCATCGCCGCCGACGTCCTTTTCCATCTCGGCGAGTCTCTCGTAGCGCTTCATCAGTTCACCCAGGTGATGATCGGCTCCCACTGCTCGCGGTCGCCCTGGAACCGGGTCGAGGCGACGTCCCAGAGCGTCAGGCCGTGGGCAGCGAGATGGACGTAATTCTGCGTGTCGCGCAGGAAGCCGAGCAAGGGGACGCTGACGCTGTCGAGGAAATTGCGCAACTGGTCGGTCGAGATCGTGCCTTCGCGCGTGCGCATGCCAACGACTGCCGTCTGCACGCGGTCGCTGCGCCGATGCGCAAGCAGGTCGGAGATGAACGCATGCGTCGCGTGGATGTCGAAGATGCTTGGCTGCAGCGGGATCAGCACCTTGTCGGCGAGCTTCATCACCTCGTCGAGGCGCTTGCCGTGCAACCCCGCCGGCGTGTCGAGGACGATGTGGGTCGTTCCCTTCGGCGGGCGGACGATCTCTTCGCGGCTGACCTCCCAGCTGGCGATCCTCGGCAGGCCCGAGGGCCTGAGCGCCAGCCACGTCTTCGACGACTGCTGCCGGTCGACGTCGCCGAGCATCACCGCGTGGCCGCGCGAGGCGAGGTAGCCCGCCAGGTTGGTCGACAGCGTCGTCTTGCCGACACCGCCTTTCGGGTTCGCGACCACGATCACCGGCATGCGGCACTCCGTCCTCGTTTTGCGGGTATGTTAGCGCCGGCGCTCGCGCGGCCTCGGCCTCGCGAGCGCCGTGCATCCACCGACCGAGCACCCATGCCAGCCAACGAACCCGAACCGAGCGCGGCGCAGGGCGCCGACATCCTCGTCCTCGTCGCGCATCCCGAGCTCGAGCAATCGCGCGCCAATCGTCGACTCGCCGATGCGGCGCTTGCGCTGCAGCGGGGCGGCGGCGGCATCGCCGTGCGCGACCTCTACGCGCTCTATCCCGACTACCTGATCGACGTCGACGCCGAGCAGGCGGCGCTCGCCGCGGCGCGGCTCGTCGTCTGGCAGCAGCCGATCCGCTGGTACGGCATGCCGCCGCTGCTCAAGCTCTGGTGCGACGACGTGCTCGCGTTCGGCTGGGCGTACGGCCCGGGCGGCACGATGCTGCGCGGCAAGGACCTCTGGCTCGTCGCCAGCACCGGAGGGGCCGACGAGTCGTACCGGCCCGACGGCTACAACCGCTACTTCTTCGATGCGTTCCTGCCCCCCTACGAGCAGACCGCGGCGCTGTGCGGCATGCGCTTCCTGCCACCCCTCGTCCTCCACGGCGCCCACCGCGCGAGCGACGCCGAGCTCGCCGCGCACGCGCAGACCTACGCGCACAAGCTCGCCGAATATCCGCGCTGGCCGGAGATGGAGTTCATCGAGGACTGCGTCGAGTGCCACGTTCCCGGAAACGCACGTCCGGTCGATCGCTCGATGGAGCCCGCCTGAATGGAGCACAGCGCCTGGCTGAGCGCGAGCCTCGTCTACCTCGCCGCCGCGGTCCTCGCGGTGCCGATCGCGCGCTTCGCCGGCCTCGGCTCGATCATCGGCTATCTCGCCGCCGGCATCCTGATCGGGCCGTGGGGCCTCAAGCTCGTGACCCGACCCGAGGACATGCTGCAGATCGCCGAGTTCGGCGTCGTGCTGATGCTCTTCCTGGTCGGCCTCGAGCTCGAACCGCAGCGGCTGTGGGCTTTGCGCAAGCCGATCTTCGGCTGGGGCAGCGTGCAGCTGTTCGGCTCGGCGCTGCTGCTCGCGCTCGCCGCGCTCGCGTTCGGCGTCGACTGGCGGCTCGCCGTCGTCGCCGCGCTCGGCCTCGCCATGTCGTCGACGGCGATCGGCCTCGGCGTCCTCGCCGAGCGCAACATCCTGGCGACGACGTCGGGCGAGAGCATCCTCAGCGTCTCGCTGCTGCAGGACATCGCGGCGATTCCGATCCTCGCGCTCATCCCGTTCCTGGCCGCGCAGGCGGGCGCGGCCGGCAGCGCCGGCGGCGGCTGGCTCGGCGCCGCCAAGGTCGTCGGCACGATCGCCGCGATCATCCTCGGCGGCCGGCTGCTGCTCCGGCCCGCGCTGCGCTGGATCGCGGCGAGCGACACGCCCGAGATCTTCACCGCGGCGTCGCTGCTCCTCGTCGTCGCGACCGCGGCGCTGATGGACGCGGTCGGGCTGTCGATGGCGATGGGCGCGTTCCTCGCCGGCGTGCTGCTCGCCGAGAGCGAGTACCGGCGCGAGCTCGAGACCGACATCGAGCCGTTCAAGGGGCTGCTGCTCGGGCTCTTCTTCATCGCCGTCGGCATGACCATCGACTTCGCCGTCGTCCTCGCGCAGCCGCTCCTCGTCGCCGCGACCGTGGCCGGCTTTCTGCTGCTGAAGGCTGCGGTGCTCTGGGCAATGGCGCGCGCGATGCCGATCCCGTCGCTCGAACGGCCGGTCTTCATCGTGCTGCTCGCGCAGGGCGGCGAGTTCGGCTTCGTCGTCTTCCAGCTCGCCGCGAACGTCGGCGCGATCGCCGCGCCGATGGCGTCGTTCCTGATCGCGGCGGTCGCGATCTCGATGCTGCTGACGCCGCTCGTCCTGGTCGTCGCCGACCGCTGGTGGACACCGCTCCTCGGCAACGGCACGCGCCCGGACGTCGAGGAGCTGAAGGAGCAGCAGGACAAGCCGGTCATCGTCGCCGGCTTCGGCCGCTACGGCCAGATCGTCAGCCGCATGCTGTTCGCCAACGGCGTCCATCCGACCGTCCTCGACCACGACGCCGAGCAGATCGAGGCGCTGCGCCGCTTCGGCTGGCGCGTCTACTACGGCGACGCGACCCGGCTCGACCTCATGCGCACGGCGGGCGCCGACCAGGCGCGCGTCATCGTCGTCGCGATCGACGACATCGAGCAGAGCGTCGACTGCGTCAAGATGATCCTCGCCAACTTCCCGAAGGCGGCGATCGTCGCGCGCGCACGCAACGTCACCCACTACTACGAGCTCTATGACCTCGGCGTCCGCCTGATCGAGCGCGAGACGCTCGACTCGGCGCTGATGAGCGCGCGCAGCGCGCTCGAGCTGCTCGGCTGGCAGCCGCACCAGGCGAGGAAGCTCGCGCTCCGGTTCCGTCGCCACAACGTCGCCCAGCTGGCGGCGGTCGCGCCGCACCGCGGCGACGAGGAGCGCCTGATCGCGGCCGCCAAGCAGGGCCGGCAGCAGCTCGAGGAGCTGTTCGCGCTCGAGCGCAAGCAGACGGCCGAGCGGAGGGCGCGCTCCGGCTGGACCGGAGCCGCCGATCCGCCGTGACGCGCCGCGCCGCGGCGGCGCCGCGCGCAGATCGTTGCGTCCGGCCAAGTTTCTTTACGTCGCGTTGACCTGGTGCCGTCGTTTCCCGGCGCGCTCGTGCGTTGAAGGAGTGTGCAGCGCTGCGCCGTCCGCGCAGCCGCCGAACCAGGAGAACTCGCATGAATGCCAGCAGGAAGCTCGCCATCGTCGCCGTCGCCCTCGCCGGCACGTTCGCCGCGGCAGCGGCGCAGGCCCACGGTCGCGACGACGTCCAGTTCTCGATGACGATCGGCACGCCGTTCGTCGCGCCGCTTCGGCCCGTCTTCGCGCCGGCCCCGGTCTACGTCCCGGCGCCCGTCGTCCGTTACGAGAACCGCTACGACCATCGCTACGACGGCCGCTACGAGGGCCGCTACGAGGGCCACTACGACGGGCGCTACGACGTGCGCACGACGTACCGTGCGCCGACGCGCTGGGACGTCGACGGCGACGGCATCCCGAACCGCGCCGACCGCGTCTACAACCCGCGCTGGGACGTCGACGGCGACGGCATCCCGAACGGCCGCGACCGCTTCGACAACCGCAAGCGCAGCTGGCGCTGAGCCGGCCGTCTGCGGCGCGCCGATCCCCCGCGCGCCGCAGTCACTCGATCCGGCACGCCTCGGCGAACGGCAGCCGGGGGCTGCGCGCGAACAGCTTCGAGCGATCGCCGTGGCCGAGGTTGCAGATGAAGTTCGTCCGCACCGTGGTCCCGGCCCAGAACGCGGCGTCGATCCTCGCGTGGTCGAACCCGCTCATCGGCCCGCAGTCGAGGCCGAGCGCGCGCGCCGCGAGGATGAAGTAGCCGCCCTGCAGGCTGGCGTTGCGAAACGCCGTCGTCTCGATGTGCTGCGCCTTGCCGACGAACCACGACTTCGCGTCGGCGTGCGGAAAGAGGAACGGCAGCTTCTCGTAGAACGCGTAGTCGATGCCGAGCACCGCGGTGACCGGCGCCGACGTCGTCTTCGCGACGTTGCCCGGCGAGACGCACGCGAGGAGCTTCTCCTTCGCCGGTGCGGAGCGAACGAAGACGATCCGCGTCGGCGACGAGTTCGCCGACGTCGGGCCCCACTTCATCAGCTCGTAGATGCGGCGCAGCTCGGCCTCCGAGACGGGGTCGGCGGTGAAGCCGTTGTGGGTGCGGGCGTCGTCGAAGAGCTGCTCGGTCGTGATGTCCATGGCGCGGGTCCGAAGGCCGATCACGCGATTGTCGCGAGCCGCTGCAGGGTTCGCCGCCGCCTGCCGACGCGGCCGCCGCGCCGCCGCGACAATCGCGACGTGTTCTCGCCGAGCCCCGCCGACGTCCGCCGCTTTTTCGTCGACGCGCGCCGCAAGCGCGTCGAGCGGCTGCCGCTCACCCCGCTCGAGACCATCGCGGCGGACTGGATCGACGCGCACCCCGAGTACCACGGCGACCTCGCCGACGCCGAGACCGCCGCCGGCGCGGTCTACACGGGAGAAGGTGGCCGCGAGAACCCGTTCCTGCACCTGTCGATGCACCTGTCGATCAGCGAGCAGGTCTCGATCGACCAGCCGCGCGGCATCCGCGCCGCAGTCGAGGCGCTGGCGAGCCGGCTCGGCTCGCTGCACGAAGCGCAGCACGCCGCGATGGAGTGCCTCGGCCGCATGCTCTGGGAGGCGCAGCGCAGCAGCGCGCCGCCCGACGGCGACGCCTACGTCGACTGCGTTCGCCGGCGCGCGACGCGCTGACGCCCTCGGCGGCGCATTAAGGCTCCGCGGCTGCCCGCCGCTCGGCGCGGGCGGCGCGCCAGACGTCGCGCGCCGCGTCGGCGTTGAGGATGGCGATGGCGATGCCGACGACGAGGTCGGGCCAGGCGTTGCCGACGATCGCGGTGGCGGCGCCCGCGGCGACGATCGCGACGTTGGCGACGGCGTCGTTGCGCGCCGACAGGAACGCCGCCTTCGAGAGGCTGCCGGCGTGGCCGCGGACGCGGGCGAGCAGCAGCGCGCACGCGAGGTTGACGACCAAGGCGCCGAGCCCGGTCGCGCCGAGCAACGTGGGGTCGGGCGCGACCGGCAGCTGCAGCTTCTGCCACGCCGTCACGACCGTCGCGATGCCGGGAACGAGCAGGATCAGCGCGAGCACGCTGCCGAGCGCGGCGCGCCGTCGCGCCGGCCAGCCGAGCGCGATCGCGATCAGGACGTTGAGCGAAGCGTCCTCGAGGAAGTC
>Ga0157380_10001356_pt1 | contig 15945 bp, 18 predicted proteins | sample S35metaG_FD_119757 | JGI IMG/M metagenome (GOLD analysis project Ga0157380, IMG submission 119757) | Switchgrass rhizosphere microbial communities from Kellogg Biological Station, Michigan, USA - S3-5 metaG | ecosystem: Host-associated > Plants > Roots > Rhizosphere > Soil | place: USA... | reverse complement strand
TCGTCGGAAGGCCCTCGTCGATCGCGGCGGCGAGACCCTCGGTCTGCATCCGCCCCTCGCGGTCTGCGTCCAGCGCGATCTCCTGCTCGGCGCCGATCCCGAGCAGGCGTAGCGCGCGCGTGATCGTCACGTGGCGTGCGCCGCCCACGACGACGCGCAACGGCGGCGCGCCCGCGAGTCCCCGTCGCGGAAGGTCCCAGCCGGCGCGCCGGTAGACGGCGTGCCGCGCGGCCGCGAGACACGTGACGTGGGCCATCTGACACCCGGTGACGAACGCGAACGAGGAGTGGGCGGGAAGCCCGAGCAGCTCGAGCAGCCACCGGCCGGCGACGACCTCGAGCGCAGACGTCGACGGCGTCGGCTCGGCGAGACCGGTGTTCTGGTCCCACGCGGAGACGAGCCAGTCGCTCGCGAGCGACCCCGGCAGGGCACCACCTGCGACGAAGCCGAACCATCTGCCCGAGCCGATCGCCATGATGCCCGGCTCCGCGACCGCCGCGAGCTCCTCGACGACCACCGCGGGGTCCGTCGGATGCTCGGGGAGCGGACTGTCGAGCAGCGCGAGCATCTCGCGGTAGCGACGCTCCGGCCGCACGGGTCGCGTGTCGAGCGTCTCGAGGTAGTCGGCCGCGATCGCCGCCGTCCGCGCCAGCAGCTCCCTCTCCGTCACGCGGCCGAGTCTACGCGCCGCGACTCGCGGCGCAGGGTGAGCGCCGTGAGCGCGGCGAGCACGAGGATCACGAGCCAGATCCAGGAGAGGGAGGGGAGGATCGCGGACGGGATCTGCTGGTCGAGCGTGCCGCGCTTCACGAGCTGCTCGTTCCAGGCGTCCTGAACGCAGTTGACGATCCCATAGGCGAACGCGAGCGACGTCACCGCGACCGTCACCGACGCGGTCGCACCCCGCTGCAGGCGTGGGCGCGAGAGGAGGATCGCGCTGAGCGCGACGAGCGTCCCGTCCATCCCGTGGTGGTGTCCGAGGTGGACGGCGGCGATCGGCAATCCGTCCGTGTCGAGGGCGACCCGCCGCATGATGAAGACACCGTCGGGGAGGAAGACGCCGAGGTCGGCGGCGATCCAGGGGATCGAGACGAGGAGCAGGACGGCTGCGATCGTCGCCCGCACGGGGTCGAACGGGAGCCGCCGCGCAAGGCCTGCACCGCCGCGACGGGAAGCCGCGGCCGTCAGGCCGAGCGAGAGCGCCACGCCGAGCGCCGGGATCACGTTGACGAACCGTGCGTCGAGATCGTCCTGGTCGATCACGCCAGGCCACGCGACGGCTGCCGAGAGGCCGATCGCGGGCCCCGCGACCGCCCAGGCCCGTCGCGGCAGCGCGTCGACCGCCACGAGGACGACCACGATCGCGACCAGCGCGAGAGGGAAGTTCAGCTCGACGAGCACGCGCGAGAGGCCGCCGACGAGGCCGTTCCCGGAGACGTGATACAGGTCGTTCGTCGCAGCTCGGGTGTCCGGCGGGAGCCGCCAGTAGGTGACGAAGATGATCGCGAGGACGACCGCCCACATCGCCCACGTGGCGAGGGCCTCGCCCTGCGACGCGCCGCCGCGGCGCTCCATGCCGCTGGACGCTAGCGCAGTCGCCGGGCGGCGCTCGCGAATGTGCGTGTGACCCTCGGCGTCAGGCAGCCAGCAGCGGCTCGAACCGGGCCGGGTCGTCGAACGGCCCGATCAGGGCGAGGCGCAGGTCCTTGCCGAGGATGTCCTCCGCGACGCGCTGGACGTCCTCGGCGGTGACGGAGTCGAGGCCTGCGAGCACCTCCTCGGGCTCTACGGCCTGGCCCTCGAGGAGCTCGCGGCGGAGGCCGAACATGATCGTCGCGTGCGGGCTCTCCAGCCCGAGCACGAAGCGGCCCTTCGTGAAGGATCGCGCCTTCTCGAGCTCGTCCGCCGGGACGGGTTCGGCGGCTGCGCGGCGCAGCTCGGCGACGATCGTCTCGATCGCCTCGTCGATCCTGTTCAGGTCGACGCCGGCCTGTGCGGCGAGCGCGCCGGCGTCGGCGTAGGAGTTGTTCGCGCAGAACACGTAGTAGGCGAGACCGCGCCGCTCGCGGACCTCGGTGAAGAGCCGTGAGGACATCCCGCCGCCGAGCACCGTCGAGAGAAGCTGCACCGCGTACCGGTCGGGGTGGCCGTGTGGGTAGCTCCGCGCCCCGACGACGACGTGCGCCTGGTCGGAGGCCTTCGTATGGACGCGGACGGCGCTCCCGTTCTCGGGCAGGACGACCGCCGCGGCCGTCCCGGTCTCGGCCGATGCGATCGAGCCGAGGAGCTCCTCTAGCCGCTCGTCGAGGCCGTCGCCGAGCTTCCCGCCGATTCCCACCACGAGACGCTCGGGCCGGTACCAGCGGTCGATGTAGGAGAGGAACGTGCCGCGCGTGGCGCCCCGCACGGTGTCCTCGGTGCCGATGATGTCCCAGCCGAGAGGCTGGTCGCCGTACAGATGCCGCTCCCAGACGTTGCCGACGTAGCTGCGCGGGGTGTCGGCGTACATGTTCATCTCCTCGATGATCACGCCCTTCTCACGCTCGATCTCGTCGGCGTCGAAGCGCGAGTTGCGCAGCATGTCGACGAGCACGTCGAGCGCGACGTCGCGTGTCTCCGCGGCGCACTTCACGTAGTAGCCCGTGAGCTCCTTCCCCGTGAAGGCGTTGAACTCGCCGCCGATCGTGTCGATCTCGGTCGCGATGTCCCGTGCGGTCGGCCGGCGCTCGGTGCCCTTGAAGAGCATGTGCTCCGCGAAGTGCGCGATCCCGCCTTCCTGCCGCTGCTCGTAGCGCGAGCCGGCGGCGTACATGAGGAAGCAGGACACCGACTGCGCGTGCGACATCCCCGCCGTCAGGACGCGGGTGCCGTTGGAGAGCGTGCTGCGCTCGAACGTCGCCATGCGACGATGCTAGCCGTCGCCCCGCGCAACGAGGCCGCGTGACCACCACGTCTCGAGCAGCTCCCGCTCCCGCGTCGGGGTGAGGCCGACCCCTTCGACGAGCCCGGCCTCGGCGAGGGCGCCCGCCACGGTCTCGTCGAGCGCCCGGAAGGTCAGGCCTGCGGCGACCGCCCGCGACGCGTCGACCTCCATGAAGTGCCGCCAGTCCTCGTTCGAGGTGTCGATCCAGAGCGGGAGCTCCATCCACTCCCCCACGCCCTGTCCGGTGAGGAAGGGATCGTCGACCTCGACCGCCCGTGCCTCCGAGTTGGACGCGCGCCTCGCGGCGTCGATCACCGCACCCATCGTGGCCGGGCCGGTGGCGTTGAACGGCCCGGCGAGCCGCTCCTCGGCGGCGGTGACGATCCACGCCGCGAGGTCGCGGACGTCGACGAGCTGGATCGGCCGCCACGCGGGGCCGGGGACGAGGACATCTCCCCCGCGGGCGACCCGGTGGGGCCAGTACGTGAACCGGCCGGTCGGGTCGTGCGGTCCGACGATGAGCCCCGCGCGGACGGCGGTCGCCCGGCCCGCGAACGCCTCCTCGACCGCCCGCTCGCAGAGCGCCTTGAGCGCGCCGTAGTCGGTCGCGATGTCCTCGGAGCCGGGTGTCGAGAGCTCGGCGAGCCGAGCCTGCTCGTCGACGACCTCGGCGAACGAGGCGTAGACCGAGATGCTCGACACGAAGACGTAGTGGCCCGCCGCATCGGCGAGCAGGCGCGCGCTGTCGCCCACGAGGCGCGGGAGGTAGCCCGACGTGTCGACGACGGCGTCCCATTCCCCTCCGCGCAGCCCGTCGAGCCCGCCGTCGCGATCGCCGCGGACGCGCGTCACCTCTGGGTACAGGTCGGCGCCGGTCGCGCCGCGGTTGAACAGCGTCACCTCGTGGCCGCGCTCGAGCGCTGCGTCGATGACCGCGCGACCGACGAACTTCGGGCCACCGAGGAGCAGGAGTCTCACACGAGCTCTGCGACCCCGGCGAGCAGGCGGTCGACCTCGTCGGCCGTGTTGTAGTGGACGATCCCTGCCCTGACCGCGCCGTCGAGCTCGTCGAGCCCGAGCAGGCGCATCGTCTCGAGCGCGTAGTAGTTCCCCCACCACACCGCGACCTCCCGCGCGGCGAGGTGCTCCGCGACCGATCGCGCCGTCCGTCCCGGGACGCTGAAGCAGAACGTCGACACGCGGCCCTCCATCGTCCGCAGGCCGTGGAGCACGACGTCCTCGGGGAGACCGTCGAGGAAGCGCCCGCCGAGCTCCCGCTCGCGGGTCGTGATCGCGTCCCAACCGAGCGAGTGGACGTAGTCGATCGCCGCGACGAACCCCGCGAGGAGCTCGTGCTGGCACGTGCCGAGCTCGAACCGGTGCCCGACGGGCTCGTCCGCCGCGGGCCGCACCTTGTACGGCTTCCAGCTCCGCAGGAGCTGCTCGCGGCCGAACGCGAGCCCCATGTGTGGCCCGAAGAACTTGTACGGCGAGCAGACGAGCACGTCGCAACCCCACGCCGCGACGTCGATCGGCCCGTGCGGTCCGAAGTGGACGGCGTCGACCCAGGCGAGCGCACCGGCCTCGTGCGCGAGCTCGACGACGCGCGGGACGTCGGGCGCGGTCCCGACCGAGTTCGCAGCGGCGGGGAAGGCGACGACCCGTGTCCGCGGCGAGCGCTTCGCGGCGAGGTCGTCGAGGTCGAGCGACAGGTCCTCGTGGACGTCGACGAAGCGCACCACGATCCCGATGTCCTCCGCCAGCGCGAGCCACGGCGCGACGTTGCCATCGTGGTCGAGACGCGTCACGAGCACCTCGTCGCCCGGCTCCAGCTCGCGCGCGAACGCGCGGGTGAGGAGGAAGTTCATCGCGGTCATGCTCTGCCCGAACGCGGTCTCGCCGGGAGTACAGCCGAGGAACGCCCCCGCGCGCTCGTGTGCAGCGTCGACGAGCTCGTCCGTGCGCTGCGACGTCGCGTACGGCGCGCCCACGTTCGCGTTGTCCTCGCGCAGGTAGCGGGCGATCGCGTCGATCACCTCGTCGGGGCACTGCGTGCCGCCGGGCCCGTCGAAGAAGGCAAGCCGCCGGTCGAGCGCGCCGAAGCGTGCGCGGACCGCATCGATGTCGAGCGCGGCGATGCTCATGCGACCTTCCAGGCATAGGTGGTCTCCGCCGTCAGCGACGCACCGATGAAGCAGTCGCGCTCGGCCTTCGCGAGCAGCTCGGCGACGGTCACGTCGTCGGGCTTCGGCTCGAACGCGACGTCCGCGTCCACGTGGATCTCGACGAACGCGAAGCGGTCGTCCACCTCCCGCCGTCTCACGGTGCCGCGAGCCGTCGCCCGCGACGTGAGGACGACGCCGGCGCGGACGCAGTGGTGGCGGAGGCTCGTCAGCGAGCAGCGCGCGAGCCCGGCGAGCAACAGGTGCTCGGGCGTCCACGACGCCTCGTCGGCACCCGCGAGCACCCCGCCGCCGCGATCCGACCAACCGTCCCACGTCTCGTCGAGCGAGACCTCGTAGTCGAACGACTTTGCGCTCGCAGGCACGACGGCAGCCTAGACAACAGATGTCGTCCGGTCCGCCGCGTACGGTTGTGGCCCATGCAGCGGTTGCGGCCGTTGAACGAGCAGGAGTGCTATCTCCGGTGCTACGGCTGGGTGGGGGGCGACGACGCCGTTCGGGTGATGCGACCGAGCGACGAGCAGCCCGCGGCGACGGCGGTGCTGACGGAGCGGATCCGGATCGCCTTCGAGGCGCTGATCGACGAGCGCGAGCCCGAGGCCGCGTAGCGACCGGATCCGAGGCGCGTGGCCACGCCGAGCGCCGCCCCGGACGTGCTCGCGCCGGGTCTCGACGTCGGCTTGAGGAGTATTCCTATGTGTTCCAACGCTGTCCGTGACGCCCGGAGAGCCGTCAGTACGTGATGTTCTCGACCAGCTCCGCGACCGTCGGCGGGGTCAACACGGTCGTCTGGTCGAGCGCGCCTGAGGCGACGAGACGATCGCGGAACGCCTTCGCCTCCTCGAGCGAATCGAACTCCACCCGTGTGAACACCTCGTTCGGGTCGTCAGCGTTGCGCAGCATGACATGGCCCTTCGCCGACTGCTTACGGCCGACGGGATCTTGATCGAAGAACGGTTTCCAGGTGTCGAAGTCGTCGACCTTGAGATGATGAACCATGAAAGCCACAACGCCTCCTGTGCTGGCTGCACGTAGGCAGCTTCGGGATGATGATTCCGGCTCACGATCATCATGACGGGTCGCACCCGGGGAGCGCTGTCCCGGACGTGCTCGCGCCCGGCCTCGACGTCGTCTTCTGCGGCATAAACCCGGGCTTCCACTCGGACGCGAAGGCGGCGCATTTCGCCAACCCGCGGAACGACTTCTGGCGGCTCCTCCACGTCGCCGGCTTCACGCCCCGCCTCCTCGACGCGTCGGAGCAGTTCGACGTGCTGAGCTTCGGCGTCGGCATCACCAACGCCGCCTCCCGTACGACTCGCGGTTCGTCCGACCTGCGGAAGGCCGACTTCGCCGACAGCGCCGAGCGTCTCGAGCGGCTCGCCCGCGATCTCCGACCCCACGCGATCGGCTTCGTGGGAAAGGAGGCCTACCGCGGGCCGTTCGGCGGCCGGCCCGCACACGGCCTCCAGGAGCGGCGCCTCGGGGCGACGCTCCTCTTCGTCCTTCCGTCCACGTCGCCGGCGAATGCGGCCGTCCCGTGGGGCGAGCGGCTGCGCTGGTTCCGCGCTTTGCGCGAGCTCGTCCCGTAGGCGCGCGGCGGCGCCCTGGCAGACTCCGCCCGATGCGTGTCGCAGCACTCCTCCGCGGGATCAACATCGGCCCGCACAAACGGATCGCGATGCCGCGACTGCGTGCAATCGTCGAGTCGCTCGGGCACACGGACGTCGAGACGTATCTCCAGAGCGGCAACGTCGTCTTCACGCCGGCGTCGCGCGCGACACCGGCGAGGCTGGCCGCCGGCCTCGAGCAGGCGATCGCCGACGCAACAGGTCATGCTGTACCCGTGCTCGTCCGGACGGGTGCGGAGCTCGCCGCTGTCGTCGAGGCCGGCCCGTACGCGGCCGACGATCCGACGAAGGTCGTCGTCGCGTTCCTCGGCGAGGAGGTCGAGCTCGGGCAGCTCGGCCTCGGCGACCTCGGCGACTACCTCCCGGACGAGCTGACGCTCATCGGCCGCGAGGCGTACGTGAGCGTCCCGAACGGCCAGGCGCGCTCGAAGCTGATGGAGGAGCTGACGAAGCGTCGGCTGCCGACGACCCTCACCGTGCGCAACTGGCGCACCGTGACGGCGCTTGCGGCGATGACCCGATAGACGCAGCTTCGCCCTCGGTGTCGGACGTTCAGCCCGACCCGAGACGAGGCGCGGCGGGCAGCGGCGCTGGTGCAACCGAGGTCGGGCACGACGGTCACCCAACCGGTCGCGTGCGTTCAGCCCCTCCACCGGTTGGTGATGGGCGTCCGCCAGTCCCGACCGAACGCGCGGGGCCGGAGCTTCACCCCGGGGGCCGCCTGGCGGCGCTTGTACTCGGCGCGATCGACGAGCTGGAGCACGCGATCGACGAGCGCAGCGTCGAACACGGCTTCGAGCTCCTCGCGCGAGCGATCGAGCTCGACGTACGCCTCGAGGATCGGGTCGAGCACGTCGTACGGCGGGAGCGACTGGTCGTCGCGCTGGTCGGCGCGCAGCTCGGCGGTTGGCGGGCGCTCGATCGTCGAGACGGGGATCAGCTCGCGCCCGGCGCGCTCGTTCAGGTGTCGCGCGAGGCGGAAGACGTCGGTCTTGAACACGTCGATGAGGAGCGCGTACCCACCCACCATGTCGCCGTAGATCGTCGAGTACCCGACCGCGGTCTCCGATTTGTTGCCCGTCGAGACGACGATCCAGCCGTTGGTATTGGACAGCGCCATCAGCAAGGATCCGCGGATCCGCGCCTGGAGGTTCTCCGCGGCCAGCCCGTCGACGCCGCCCAGTGCCTCGTGGAAGGCCGCGACGACGCCCTCGATGGGCACCTCGCGGAAGTCGAGGCCGAGGTTCTCGCTGACCTCTCGCGCGTCGTCCCGCGTCCCCTCGGAGGAGAAGCGCGACGGCATCGAGACCGTGTGCACGCGCTCGGGGCCCAGCGCGTCGGCGGCGAGCGCCGCGGTGAGCGCCGAGTCGATGCCGCCCGAGATGCCGAGGACGACGTCACCGAAGCCGTTCTTCGTCACGTAGTCCCGCAGGCCGAGCCCGAGCGCGAGCCGCATCTGCTCGAGCTCGGTCTCGAACGGGGCGACCGTTGGCACGCGCCGGCCCACGACGGCGTGAGGCGCCGTGAGGCGGATCGTCGTCGCTGCCGGCGGCGCGGGCAGCGACCTCTCGAGCTCCCGGCGGCGGACGTCCCGGAGACGGCGACCGAGCGCCTCGTTGGGGTCGATGTCCACCACGAGCAGCGCCTCCTCGAAGCCGGGGGCGCGCGCGATCACCTCGCCCTCGTCGTCGAGCACGACGGAGTGACCGTCGAACACGAGCTCGTCCTGCCCGCCCACGAGGTTGCAGAAGGCGACGTAGGCCGCGTTGTCCCGCGCGCGCGTGACCAGCATCTCCTCGCGCTCCTCCGCCTTGCCGACGTGGAACGGCGACGCCGAGAGGTTGACGATGAGCGTCGCTCCGGCCAGCGCGACGTCGGTCGCCGGCGGCCCGGGCTGCCAGACGTCCTCGCAGATCGTGGGCCCCACGAGGACGTCCCCGAGCTCGAGCAGCAGCAGCTCGCGGCCGGCCGCGAAGTAGCGGTGCTCGTCGAAGACGCCGTAGTTCGGCAGGAAGTGCTTGCGGTAGATCCCCTGGACTCGCCCTTCCGCGCAGACGAAGGCGGCATTCGCGAGATCGCGCTCGAAGGACGGGCCGCCGACGAGCGCGACGACGCCGGTACAGGCCCGGGCGACCTCGTCGACCGCCTCCCGCGCCGCGCGGACGAACCCGGGTCGCAGCAGCAGGTCCTCGGGCGGGTAGCCGGTGACCGCGAGCTCCGGGAGGACGACGAGGTCGGCCTCGGCTCGCTGCGCCTCCTCGACCGCGGCCACGATCCGCTCCACGTTCCCGTCGAGGTCGCCCACGACGACGTTCAGCTGCGCAAGCACGATCCTCATGGCCGCATCCTCGCGGTCCTGGTCGAAGCGCGATTCGGGCGAGGTTTTCGACTCCCGATCACAAACGTCACTCTAGCGGGGTGGGAGACGATGCCGAGACAGTGACGATCGACCGCCTGTACCGCGGGCCGCTCCGATCGGCGAACGGCGGCTACGCCGCCGGGATCCTCGGCTCGCGGCTCGGCGGCGCCGCAGAGGTGACGCTGTACCTCCCGCCTCCCCTCGAGCGGCCGCTGACGATCCGACGTGACGGCGAGCGCCTTCTGCTCGAGGACGGCGATGCGCTCGTCGCGCAGGCGCGGCCCGGCGACCCTGCGATCGACCCGCCCGTAGCGCCCGATCCCGTCGCGGCCAGTACGGCCGCGGACGGCGTCGGCGCCTTCGGCCCGCCCGAGTTCGCCGAGTGCTTCGTCTGCGGTACGCGGGACGATGCGAGCGGGCTCGGGATCCATCCGGGGCCACTTCCCGGCCGCGACGGCCTCGTCGCCACGACCTGGATCGCGCGCGAGGTGTCACCCGAGATCGTCTGGGCCTCGATCGACTGCCCGGGCGCGTACGCGGCGGGTGACTCCGGCCGCGGCGAGGTCGTCCTCGGCCGGATGACCGCTCGTATCGACCGGCTCCCCGACGAGGGCGAGCCGTGCGTCGTCGTCGGCTGGCCCCTCGGCGAGGACGGTCGCAAGCTCTTCGCAGGGACGGCGCTCTACGGCCGGGACGCTGCACCGCTGGCCGTGGCGCGCCAGGTGTGGATCGTGCCGCGCTGAGGCTCAGCGCGGAGTGAGCGCGACGAGCAGCCCGCCGTCGTCGTCGTATGCGGGAAAGAGGTCGACGACGACCGGCTTCGTCAGCCCCGCCCGCGTCCGCAGCTCGAGCTGCTCGCCCAGACGGCGAACGCCCCATTCGCGGACGACCCCGAGCGGCGCGGCATCCGACAACGCGAAGGCGGTCACGACGTCACGGCCGATGAGGTCGGCCTCGCGGAACCCGGTCAGCTCGAAGACGCCACGGCCGACCGCGAGCACGCGGGCGTCCGCGTCGCAGACGACGAAGCCTGTCGAGGGCGCCGGGTAGTAGTCCTCGAGCAGCTGGAAGAGGAAGCCGAAGCCACAGCTCCGGCATTGCGGCGCCTGGGCGCTGAACCCCTCGACGCCGTCGGTGTCGACCGAGCGCGCGCGGCAGTTCGGACAGATGAAGACTGGCACGCCGCCGATCGTACGGGCCGCGTCGTTGCGCCTCCGTTAACCGGCTCCGCTCGGTTAGCGCTTGCTAACGTAGCGAGCACTAGCTTAGGGAGGATCGGAGATGTTGGAACGCCTCGTGACCGAGGACAACAAGAAGTGGTGGACGCTCGCGGCTGTCTCGTTCGGCCTGTTCATGATCATGCTCGACAACACGGTCGTGAACGTGGCGCTGCCCTCGATCCAGCGCGACCTCGGCGTCGGGCTGTCGGAGCTCGAGTGGATCGTCTCCGGGTACGCGCTGACGTTCGCCGCGTTGATGCTCATCGGCGGCAAGCTCGCCGATGCATACGGGAGGCGTCGGCTCTTCGTCGTCGGGATCGTGGTCTTCACGCTCGCCTCCCTCCTCTGCGGCCTCTCGACGACCGGGCGCGAGCTGATCGCCGCGCGTGTCCTGCAGGGCGGTGGTGCGGCGCTGATGAGCCCCGCAACGCTGTCGATCATCGCCGCGACGTTTCCCCCCCGCCAGCGCGGCACGGCGATCGGCATCTGGGCGGGAGTCTCCGCCCTCGCGCTCGCGATCGGGCCGCTCATCGGCGGTCTGCTGACCGAGCATGCGAGCTGGAACTGGATCTTCTTCGTCAACGTCCCGGTCGGGATCCTCGGAATCGTCGCAAGCTTCCTGCTCATCGACGAGTCGCGCGATCCGACGCACGAGCGGCTGGACATCCCCGGCCTCGCCACCTCGGCGATCGGCCTGTTCGCGCTCACCTACGGGCTGATCGAGGCCAATGAGTACGGCTGGGGATCGCCGCGCATCGTCGGGTCGTTCGTCCTGGCGGCCGTCTCCCTCACGTCGTTCGTAGTCCTCGAGCGCCGTCAGCGCGCGCCGATGCTCGACCTCACGCTCTTCCGCAACCGGACCTACGTCGGCGCCAACCTCGTGATCCTGCTCGTCGCGCTCGCGATGTTCGGCGTCTTCTTCTTCGTGTCGCTCTACATGCAGAACATCCTCGGCTACTCGGCCGTCGAGGCCGGCGCCGCGTTCCTGCCGATGACGATCCTCATCATCATCGTCGCGCCGATTGCCGGCAGGCTCTCCGACCGCCTCGGGTCGCGCGGACTGATGACGGCCGGCATGGTGCTGCTCTCGGCGCAGCTCCTGTACTTCAGCCAGCTCGGCGCGAGCGCGACGTTCTGGACACTCCTGCCCGGGCTCCTCCTGGGCGGTGTCGGGATGTCGCTGACGATGACCCCCAGCACCGCGGCGGCGACGCGCGCCGTGCCGGTCGACAAGGCGGGGGTGGGGTCGGCCGTCCTGAACGCGCTTCGCCAGGTCGGCGGCTCGCTTGGGATCGCCGTGATGGGGGCGATCATGGCGTCGAAGCTGACGACGCCCCCGACCCCCGAGTCGTTCCTCGCGGGCTTCGAGGACGCGCTGCGCGTCTCCGCCGGCATCGCGTTCGTCGGCGCGATCGTGGCCGCGATCCTCGTACGGCCCCACGACCGGCCGCTCGAGGCCGAGGCGGCTGCACCGCGCGCCGAGGCGGCATGAGCCGTCCGCGTCGTCTCCCCGCAGACGAGCGGAGGAGGACGATCGTGCAGGCGGCCCTCAGGGTGTTCTCGTCCGGAAGCTACGCCGGCTCGACGACCGCCGAGATCGCGCGCGAGGCGGGCGTGAGCGAGCCGGTGCTCTACCGGCACTTCCCGTCCAAGCGCGACCTCTGGGCGGCATGCCTCGACGTCGCATGGGACGAGTTTCGCGCCGACTTCGATCGTGTCTCGGACGAGCTCCTCGAGGCGCACCGCGACGGTCAGGAGATCCCGGCAGGCTCAGTCCGCAGCGGTCTCCTACTCCCTCCGTCACCCGTGCGGTGGAAGAAGGCGATGATGCCGAACCTCTGGATCCAGGGGATCACCGAGGCGGGCGAGGACCGCGAGATCCGCAAGCACGTCGCACGCCACATGCGCGCTGTCCACGACCACGTCGCGAGCGCGATCCGTCGCGGTCAGGAGGCGGGCGTGATCCCGGCCGAGCGCGACCCCGACGCCGAGGCGTGGGTGATGATCGGGGGCGGCCTTCTCCGCTCCGTGGCCGATCGGGTCGGCGGCTTACTGGACGACGACGACCTGGCCGCGATCCAGCGCGAGCGGATGCGCTGGCTGCTCGGCGAGCCTGACCCCGTCACGGCGTAACCCAGCGGAGGGCCCAGAAGGCGAGCATCCCCGATGCGATCGCCACACCGAGATTCCGCGTCCGCCAGGCCACGATCGTGGTGACGCCCGCGGCTGCGAGGCGGATCTCGCCCTCACCGAGTTCGCCCTCGAGCGACGGCGTGACGAGTGCGGCGAAGACGGCGATCGGCACGAAGTGGAGGCAGCGGACCCAGAAGTCGGGCAGCGCGGCCGGAAGCGCCACCCCGGCGTACCGCGAGCCGAACGTCACCGCGAGCATCCCTGCGACGGTCGCCCAGAAGGTCACGCGACCTCCCGCGCCGCGTCGTCGAGCCGGACGTCGTCGCCCGGGCGGCCGCTCGTGAGCGCGGCGCCGAGCAGGCTGCCGACCAGGCCGGTGACGAGGATCGGAAGCCCGCCGGGGAGGTCCCGCGCGAGCACGTACGCCAGCGCACCCGAGACGACCGCAACACAGAGCTCCACCCGCGTGCGGACGAGCGGCACGAGCAGGGCGAGGAACGCGAGGGGGAAGACGAGATCGAGCCCGAGCGCCTCCGGATCCGTGATCGCGGTCCCCGCGATCGCGCCGCCGAAGGTCGCCACGTTCCACGCGAAGAACAGGCTCAGCTCGGCACCGAGCAGAAACCCGAACGTGCGCTCACCGCTTGCGGAGACGACGCCGAACGCCTCGTCGGTGAGGAAGAACGCCGCAACGGGACGCCGCCAGCCCACAAGTGTGATCCGCCGGCCGAGGGAGAGCCCGTAGAGCACATGGCGAACGTTGAGCAGGAACGTCGTCGTGACGATCTCGAGCGCCGCGGCGCCGGCCCCGAAGAGGCCAACCGCGCTGACCTGCGCGCCTCCGGAGAATACGAGCACGGAGAGCGCCTGCGTCTCGAGCAGCGACAGGCCGGCCTCGCGCGCGAGCACGGCGTAGACGAGCGCGAAGGGAACGACGCCCAGCCAGAGAGGCGCCAGCGCTAGGAACCCGCGCCGAAAGGGCTCGACCCGGTGCATCCGGCGATCGTAGGCGCCAGGTGCGTTGCGGAACGGGGGAGGAGTATCGTGGAGGGATGCGGATCGTCGCGTGCGCGCTCCTCGCGGCGCTGTTGGCGGCGCCCGTTGCGAGCGCCGCGCACGCCGACTCGCCCGCGGCGACCAAGCGCGTCGTCCGCGCCTGGAGTCGGCGGCTGAACGCGTACGACAACGCGGGCGTCGCCCGTCTCTTCGCCCGACCGGCGTTGTTCGGGCAGGCGGGCGCGGTCTTGCGTCTCGAGTCGTACGCCGACATCGCGCTCTGGCACAGCCTCCTCCCGTGCGCGGGCCGGATCGTGTCGATCACGGTGAAAGGAGAGACCGCGACCGCGGTCTTCGTCCTCGCGAACGGCACGCACCGCCGGTGCGACGCGCCGGGCCAGAAGGCGGCGGCGGCGTTTCGCGTCCACCGGGGCAAGATCGTGAGCTGGGTCCAGGTGCCCGTGCCGGTCCCGGTTGTACCGGGGCCGTCGGCCTAGCGGTCGCCCTCTGCCTCGTCGTCGAGTTCGAGGAAGCCGATCTCGAGCATCCGCCGCGCCAGCGCAAGGCCCTCGTCCCGGGCGTGGTCATCGTCCACTGCCGCCGCCAGGGCCTCCTCCAGCGTTTGCGACCCGTCGAGCTCCCGGAGTAATCGCGCGGTCGGCGGGTCGAGCTCGGCCGAGAAGGGCAGGCCGGACTCGAGCCGGAGCGACAGCGCCTGCGCGTGCCATCGCCCGCCCGAGAAGCGGGTGTCCTGGGACACGACGGCGTCGTCGACGACGCGCGGTCGCCGGCCGAGCAGCGCGCGGCCGGCGGCCATCCTGGCCAGGCGTCCGTGCGTCTCGAAGAGCCGCTCCACGTGCCGACCCGCCGGGCGAAGCGCCGACCGGGGAAGCTGCAGGGCCTCGACCCAGCCGTCGCGGCCGTCGGCACGCTTGCGCAGCACGAGGCAGGCGTAGCCGAGCCGCTCGATCCCGAGCTCCCGGTAGTAGGCGAGCCAGCGGTCGAGAGCGTCGGCATATGCCTCGGGGCGGTCGACCAAATCCCGATTCCACACCGTCGCGGTCTCGATCGGGTCGTCGGTCGAGGTGTGGAGCAGGAACGCGTCGCACCCAGAGCCCTCGAGCCAACGTCGCGGGCGCGCGGCGGGGTCGCCTGGATCGAGCGACCACGCGATCAGGACGCAGGCGAATGCACCGGGCGCGAGCGACGGCGGCGTGCCCCGCACGACGAGCTCCGACACGGCATCACCGCGCATCCCACCGTCCCGGAACAGGTACGCGCTCTCGGGCGAGACGACGTACGGTGGGTTCGCGACGACGAGGTCGAACTGCTCGCCCATGACCGGCTCGAAGAAGCTTCCGGCCCGCGTCTCGATGTTCTCGGCCCCGTTCAGCGCTGCGTTGAACGTCGCGTAGGCGAGCGCCCGCCCGTTCACGTCGGTCGCGACCACGTGCTCCGCGTGCGCGGCGAGCAGGATCGCCTGGATGCCGTTGCCGGTGCAGAGGTCGAGGGCGCGCTCGCCGCTCCTGCGCACGGTCAGGTGGGCGAGGGCGACCGAGGGGCGGTGCACGCCGGGGACGTGGTCGGCGTGCGTCTGTGCGGCGCCCGCGTGGTCGGACGCAATCAGGAGCTCGTCGTGCGGGACGAGGCGCGCGGCCCCGTGGACGGCGTCCCCGTCGGGCACGAGAAGGCCGGCACTCTCGAGGTGCTCCCGCAGCTCGTCGCCGACGTGCTCCTCCACACGTGCACGCGTGACCGGCACGCCGAGCAGGAGGAGGCGGAGCAGCACGGCGATCTCGTCCGCGTCGCCGAGCCGTCGCAGGTACGAGGGCAGCTCGGGCGACCGCGCCAGGAGCTCCTCGCCGGTTGCGAGCCGCTCCTGGATCCGCAGCGACTCGTAGCCCGCCTCCCGCAGCAGCCGCGCCAGCTCGACCGCCGCCTGCGAGCCCGCCCTGGGCGGGTCGGGGCGACCGGGCGGAGGGACGGGGCGGACGGGCTCCACGGGTGCGCCGCCGACAGGGCGCTAGAAGGTCTTGTTCGTCTTCAGGTCGTACCTGAACTCGATGGCCGACCCCAGCGATCCGTCCGACTTCTGCGGCTTGTACTCGACCTCGATCTTCGCGAAGTTGAACGACACCGAGTCGGTCGGGACAGGCGTCTCCTCCGTGCCGGCCGTCTGGAACGAGCTGACGAGGACGTCCCGGAACTTGAACGTGAGGTACTCCTGCTGGCCCTTGCCGGCCTTGCGGGCCGAGAGCGTCGCCGTCTTGATGTGCTGGCCGGTGGCGCATGCTCGCATGAGCGCCGGGCTCGCCCGGTTCAGCTGCATCGTGAAGTGGAAGTCCTGCATCGCGACCTTGCCGCCGCCGCCGCCGCCGCTCCCGCCGGCAGTGTTCGTCTCCCCGAAGCTCCAGGACTCGACGTCGATCTCGTCCTTGTGCTTGGCGTCGGCGCTCTCGCCCTTGATGCCGTCGAACTTGATGAAGTAGTCGACCGCTGCCAT
>Ga0157380_10001355_pt1 | contig 15948 bp, 28 predicted proteins | sample S35metaG_FD_119757 | JGI IMG/M metagenome (GOLD analysis project Ga0157380, IMG submission 119757) | Switchgrass rhizosphere microbial communities from Kellogg Biological Station, Michigan, USA - S3-5 metaG | ecosystem: Host-associated > Plants > Roots > Rhizosphere > Soil | place: USA... | reverse complement strand
GAGGGACTTGCGCCCGAAGTTCTTGGTCTCGAGCATGTCCTTCTCGGTGCGCTGAACGAGGTCCCGGATCGTCCGGATGCCCGCGTTCTTGAGGCAGTTGGCGCTGCGGACCGAAAGCTCCAGCTCGTCGACGGACTTGTTGAGGTATTCGTGCAGATTCTCCGGCAGCTCGCCTTCCCCGGCTCCTTCGAGGGCCGTCTCGTGGTCGGCGTTGACGAAGATCGTGAGGTGGTCGCGGAGGAGCGTGGCGGCGAGGCCCACGGCGTCCGTCGGCGAAATCGTGCCGTTGGTCCAGACTTCGAGAACCAGCCGGTCGTAGTCGGTGGCCTGCCCGATGCGGGCCGCCTCGACGTGGTAGTTGACGCGCCGCACGGGCGAGTGCACGGAATCGATCGGGATGTAGCCGATGCCCATGTCGTCGTCGAAGTTCTTGTCGGCCGAGACGTAGCCCCGTCCGGTCGAGACGCGCAGCTCGGCGCGCAGCTGGCCGTTCTCGGAGAGGGTGGCGACCGGCGCATCCGGATCCAGGATCTCGATGTTCGAGTCTCCCTGGAGGTCGGCAGCCGTGACCTTGCCCTTCCGCTCGACGTCGATCGTGAGGATCTTCTCCTCGGTGGTGTGCATCTTGATCGGGATCTGCTTGAGGTTGAGGATGATGTCGGTGACGTCCTCGACGACCCCCGGCAGCGACGAGAATTCGTGCAGCACGCCCTCGATCTTGACCGCGGTGATGGCCGCGCCTTCGATCGAGGAGAGGAGCACGCGGCGCAGGGCGTTGCCCACGGTCGTGCCGAATCCCCGCTCGAAGGGCTGGGCGTAGAATTTTCCGTACGTCGACGTCAGCGTCTCGGTGTCGATCTCGAGCCGCTTGGGCTTCTGAAAACCTTTCCAAAGCGTCATGGTCTGTTCTCCTCTGAACTACTTGGAGTACAGCTCGACGATCAGCTGCTCCTGGATCGGAAGTTTGATGTCCTCGCGCTTCGGCAGCTCGACGACCTTTCCGGAAAAGGACTCCGGCGTCAGATCGAGCCAGGCCGGGACGCCGCGCGCGCGCGCCGTCTCGACGGAGGCCTTGATCTGCTCGTTCGACCGGCTCTTCTCCTTGATCGCCACGACCTCGCCTTTGTTGACGCGGTACGACGGGATCGAGACCTTTTTCCCGTCGATCGTGACGTGGCCGTGGCGCACCAGCTGCCGCGCCTGAGCCCGGGACGCCGCGAAACCCAGGGCGAACGCGACGTTGTCCAGCCGGCGCTCGAGCTCCTCGAGCAGGTTGGCGCCCGTGATGCCCTTGCGGCTGTTCGCCCGGGCGAACGCCAGGCGGAACTGTCCCTCGAGGAGACCGTAGATCCGCTTGACCTTCTGCTTTTCGCGGAGCTGGATGCCGTACCCCAGAAGCTTCGAGCGCCTCCGGCCGTGCTGGCCGGGCGGGTAGTTGCGCCGCTCGATGGCGCACTTGTCCTTGAAACAGCGGTCCCCCTTGAGGAACAGCTTCATGCCTTCTCGCCGGCATAGCCGGCAGACCGACGCGGTATAGCGAGCCAAACCCTTTACCTCCTCGATCCCAACATGTGTTTTACGTCCTTCCTCCCGACCGGAATCGGAGCGTCGGTTTACAGACGGGCGGGCGGTGCGAAGCCGCGCGCCGATGTCAACAAATCCCTATTCCCCGAACCTAGACCCTCCGCCGCTTGCGCGGACGGCAGCCGTTGTGGGGGATGGGCGTGGTGTCCTTGATCGACTTGATGTCGATGCCGTTGGCCTGGAGCGCCCGGATGGCCGACTCGCGGCCGGCGCCGGGGCCCGTGACGCGCACGTCCACCGAGCGCACGCCGTGCTCCTTGGCGTGCTCGGCGCAGTTCGCCGCGGCGAGCTGGGCCGCGAACGGCGTGCCCTTGCGGGAGCCCTTGAACCCGATCCGTCCGGCCGACGACCAGCCCAGGACATTCCCCTCGGCGTCCGCGATCGACACGATCGTGTTGTTGAAGGACGCGTTGACCGTCGCCATCCCGTGCGGGATGTTCTTCTTTTCCTTCTTCGCCGTGCGCGCCCGCTTGCCCTTGGCGGGCTTGACGCCCTTTTCGGGGACGGCGCTTGCCGGAGTCGTCGGTTCAGCCATGTTTTCCTCTTACTTCCTCGTCGCCTTACTTCTTCGTCGCCTTCTTCTTGCCGGCGATCGTCTGCTTGCGCGGACCCTTCCGCGTCCGGGCGTTCGTGTGCGTGCGCTGGCCGCGGACCGGCAGATTCCGCCGGTGGCGGAGGCCCCGGTAGCAGCCGATGTCCATGAGCCGCTTGATGTCCACGGAGGTGTCCTTGCGGAGGTCGCCCTCGACCTTCACGTCGTCCGTGATCACCTTGCGGATCCGGACCACCTCCTCCTCGGAGAGGTCCTTGATGCGCGTATCGGGCCGGACGTCGGCCTTCTCCAGGATGAAGTTGGCCTTGGGCCTCCCGATCCCGTAGATGTACGTCAGCCCGATTTCGACCCGCTTGTTGAGCGGCAGATCGACTCCCGCGATGCGTGCCATGTCTTACCCCTGCCTCTGCTTGTGCTTGGGCGTCACGCAGATGACCCGCACGACACCCTTGCGGTGCACGATCTTGCACTTGGCGCAAATTTTCTTGACGGACGCTCGGACTTTCACGACATCTCCCTACTTGTACCGGTAAATGATCCGTCCCCGCGTCAGATCGTACGGCGACAGCTCCACGAGGACCTTGTCGCCGGGGAGGATGCGGATGAAGTTCTTCCGCATCTTTCCCGAGATGTGCGCCAGGACTTGATGCTTGTTTTCCAGCTCCACCTTGAACATCGCATTCGGCAACGGCTCCACGACCGTCGCCATGACCTCGATTGCGTCTTCTTTCGCCATGCGGGTCAGGCCGACACGGCCGCTGTCCGCATCGCGGACAACGCGCCCGTACCCAGAATCACGGCCCCCTGCGGCTCGAGAGCGACGGTGAACTCGAAATGCGCGGACGTCGACTTGTCGCGCGTCCGCACCGTCCATCCGTCCGCGTCCACCGAGACCTCGGCCCGGCCGAGGTTGAACATCGGCTCGATCGCGAGGACCATGCCCGCCTTCAGCAGGCTCCCCCGCCCGCCCGGGCCGTAATTCGGGATCTGTGGCTCCTCGTGGAGCGCCGTACCGACGCCGTGGCCCACGAAGTCGCGAACCACTCCGTAGCCGTGGACGAGGGCGACGGCTTCGACGGCCGCGCCGATGTCCGAGACCCGGGCGCCCGGATTCGCCGCGGCGATCCCGGCGTGCAGGGCCTTCTGGGTGATCTCGAGGAGCTTCGTCTTCTCGGCGTCGACCTTTCCGACCGGCACCGTTCGGGCGGCATCGCCGTAGTAGCCCCCCGCCACCGCACCGCAGTCGATGCCGACGATGTCGCCTTCCTTCAGGGCCCGGCGCCCCGGGATGCCGTGGACGACCTCGTCGTTGATCGAGGTGCACAGAGTCTTCGGGTAACCCCGGTAGCCCACGAACGCCGGCCGGGCGCCGCGCTTCTTGATCTCGCTCTCGGCGATGCGGTCCAGCTCCTCGGTCGTGACCCCCGGGGCCACGGCCTTCTCGACGACGTCGAGCGTCTCGAGGACGATGCGCGAGGCCTCCTCGAGCTTGACGAGCTCCTGTGCGCTGCGGATCGTGATCACGCGGTTCTCCCGGAAGCCGACGCCGAACCCGCCCGGCGGGAGGACGAGACCGCCTCGTCGACCCGTCCGGCCACCTCCGACACGGATCCCACCCCGTCGATCTCGGCGAGAAGGTCGCGGTCGCGGTAGAAGCCGACGAGGGGCTCGGTCTTCTCCCGGTAGACCCGCAGCCGCTCGCGGATGGTCTCGGGGCGGTCGTCCGCCCGCCCTTCGGCCTGGGCACGTCCGAGCATCCGCTCGGTCAGCTCGGCCTCGGGGACGGAAAAGTTGAGAACCGCGGAGAGGGCGTCTCCATTTCCGGACAGCATGGTTTCGAAGGCCCTGGCCTGGGCGAGGGTCCGCGGGAAGCCATCGAGGATGAATCCCCGGCGGGCATCGGCCTCGGCCAGGCGTTCTCCGATCATGGCCACGATCAGGTCGTCGGAGACGAGTTCTCCCCGTTCCATGACGGCCTTCGCCTTCTGGCCGAGAGCGGTCTGCTTCCGGACGGCCTCCCGCAGGATCTCTCCCGTGGAGATGGCCGGAACGCCCAGCCGCTTCGCCAGCTGGCTCGCCTGGGTTCCCTTGCCGCTGCCCGGAGGCCCGAGGAAGATGATCCGCATCAGCCTCGCCGCCCGCGGATCCGGCTCTTCTTGAGGAAGCCGGTGTAGTGATGCTCGACCAGCTTCGACTCGATCTGCTGGACCGTGTCCATGGCCACGCCGACGACGATCAGAAGCGACGTGCCGCCGAAGTAGAAATTGAACCCGAAGCCCTGCGTCAGGAAGCGCGGCATCACGCTGTCGAGTCCCGGCCCGATGCCCGGGATGCCCTGGACCTTCAGACCGTTGTTGAGGATGTCCGGCAGCAGGGCGACAAACGTCAGGTACGCGGCGCCCACGATCGTGATGCGCGAGAGCACGGTGTCGATGTAGTCGGCCGTCTTCTTGCCGGGCCGGATGCCGGGGATGAAGCCGCCGTACTTCCGCATGTTGTCGGCCGTGTCGGCGGGATTGAAGACGATCGAGGTGTAGAAGTAGCAGAAGAAGAGGATGCCCGCCGCGTAGAGCAGGAGATACAGCGGGTGCCCCATCGAGAGGGACTCGGCCACGCGCTTCATCCAGTCGGCCCCCGAGATCTGGGCGAGGTACGCCGGAAGCTGGAGGATCGAGATCGCGAAGATGATCGGGATGACGCCGCCGGTGTTGACCCGCAGCGGAAGGTACGTGTTCTGGCCGCCGTAGACGCGCCGTCCGACGACGCGCTTGGCGTACTGGACGGGGATGCGCCGCTGCGCCCTCTCGACGAAGACGACCAGCGCCACGATGCCGAACATGAAGATCATCACCACGATCAGCGTGATGACCGAGATTGTCTGGGTGCGGAGCTGCTGGAAGAGGCCGAAGATGGCCCGCGGCAGGCCGGCGACGATGCCCGCGAAGATGATGAGCGAGATGCCGTTGCCGATCCCGCGCTCGGTGATCTGCTCGCCGAGCCACATGATGAAGATCGTCCCGGTCGTCAGCGTGAGCACGGTCATGAGACGGAAGCCCCAGCCCGGATGCGGGACCAGAGGCGCACCGCCCGGAGCCGTCTGCTTCTCGAGCCACAGGGCGATGCCGGTCGCCTGGATGAACGACAGCAGCACCGTGCCGTAGCGGGTGTACTGGGTGATCTTCTTGCGGCCCATCTCGCCCTCCTTCGAGAGCTTCTCGAGGTAGGGCCAGACGACCGTCAACAGCTGCAGGATGATCGAGCTCGAGATGTACGGCATGATCCCGAGGGCAAACACGGACAGCCGTCTCAGTGCACCCCCCGAAAAGATGTCGAGGAACCCGAAGATGGATCCGGCCGACGCCTTGAAGAAGGCGCTGATCGCCTGCGGATCCACGCCCGGCGTCGGGATGTGCGCGCCCAGCCGATAGACGGCCAGCACGAGGAACGTGAACAGGACCCGCTTGCGCAGGTCCGGCACGCTGAAAATGTTCGCGAAGCTCTGGAGGGCGCTCAACGGGACAGCACCTCGCAGCGGCCGCCCGCCGCCTCGATCCCGGCCTTGGCCGAGGCCGAGAACTTGTGCGCCGACACGGTCAGCGCCTTCTGAATCTTGCCGTCGCCGAGGATCTTGACCGGGCGGTTCTTGCGCGCGAGGCGCGACGCCACGAGCGTCTCCGGGTTGACGGCCGCGCCGGCCTCGAAGCGATCGAGGTCGGCGAGATTGACGATTTCGTACTCGACGCGGAAAATGTTGGTGAAGCCGCGCTTGGGCAGCCGCCGGTGGAGCGGCATCTGTCCGCCCTCGAAGCCCCGCTGGTGGCGATAGCCGCTGCGCGACTTCTGGCCCTTGTTGCCCCGGCCTGCGGTCTTGCCGTGGCCCGAACCGGGTCCGCGTCCGACACGCTTGCGGTAGTGGGTCGCGCCCACCGCCGGAGCGAGGTCATGGACGCCCGTCGCCGCCGGACGCGTGTCCGCGGGACGCGCGACCGCCGCCTTCTTCGGCTTCTGAGGCCTGGCCGCCTTCGGCGCCGGCGCCGCGACCTTCTTCTCGGGAGCCGCGGCCGCCTTCCTGGGCGCCGCCGCCTTGGAGGCAGCCGGCTTCTTCGCGGCCGGAGGCTTGGTGGTTTTCTTCTTTTCGACCATGGATCAGCCCTTCGTCGTTACGGCTTTGGCTTCGGCTTCGGCTTGCACGAGCACGAGGTGCCGGACCTTGCGGATCATTCCGCGCATGGCCGGCGAATCCTCGCGCACGACCTTGTCCCCGCGCCGCCGAAACCCGAGGCTCACGAGTGTCGCCTTCTGGTCCTTCGGCGTGCAGATGCCGCTCTTCACCTGCGTGATGGTCAGGCGGCCGGATGCCTTGCGGCCCTTCGCCTTCTCGGCGCCCTTGCCCGTCTCGGTCATTACGCCTTCTCCTCGGCCTCGACGGACACCGTCGCTGTCGCGGCGGGCGCCGACACGCGACCCCGTCGCTTCAAGATCTCGTCCTCGTTCTTCAGGCGCATCAGGCCTTCGAAAGTCGCCTTGATGACGTTGTGCGGGTTCGTCGTGCGGAGCGACTTCGTCAGGATGTCCTGGATCCCGACCGATTCGAGCACCGCCCGTACCGGTCCACCTGCGATGACGCCCGTGCCCGCCGCGGCGGGCTTCAGGAGAACGCGGCCCGCCCCGTAGGCGCCGATGATCGCGTGCGGGATCGTCGTCCCCTTCAGCGAGACCTTCTGCATGTTCTTCTTCGCCATCTCGATGCCCTTCTTGATGGCCATCGGGACTTCCTTCGCCTTGCCCGAGCCGTAGCCGACGCGTCCCTGGCCATCGCCGACGACCACGAGCGCCGAGAAGGAGAAGTTCTTGCCCCCCTTGACGACCTTCGTGACGCGGTTGATGTGAACGACCCGGTCGATCAGTTCACGGCCTTGCGCGTCGCGCTCCTTTTCCCGCTCGCGCGGCGCGCGCGGGCCCCGGTTGCTGCTCATGGTTCGTTTCTCCTAGTCGTAGCCGTCCCGACGATTGCCATGTCCCTAGAACTCCAGCCCGCCCGTGCGCGCGCCCTCGGCCAGCGCCTTGACGCGGCCGTGATACCGGTAGCCGCCCCGGTCGAAGACGACCTTGGTCACGCCGGCCTTCTTGGCCCGCTCGGCCACGAGCGCACCGACCTTGCCGGCGGCATCCTGCGAGGCGCCCTTCGGCATGTCCTTCTTGAGGCCGGCGTCGAGCGAGGACGCGTGGGCCACCGTCTTGCCTTTGCCGTCGTCGATGACCTGGGCATAGATGTGCCGGCCGCTCTTGAAGACGGCCAGCCGCGGCCGCTCGGCCGCGCCCCGGACCTTCTGGCGCACCCGGATGCGCACTCGCGCCCGGGCCTCCGTCCGTGCATGTGATCGGTTCATGATTACTTCCCGCCCGCCTTGCCGACCTTGCGCTTGATGACTTCGTCGGCGTACTTGATGCCCTTGGCCTTGTAGGGGTCCGGCACGCGGAGCTTGCGAATCTCCGCCGCCGTCTGGCCCACCCGCTGCTTGTCGGCGCCCGTGACGGTCAGCTTCCCGGCCTTCGCATCGATCGCGATCGCGATCCCTTCGGGGATCGGAAAGTCCACCGGATGCGAATAGCCCAGCGAGAAGACCACGGACTTGCCTTTGACCTCGGCTTTGTATCCGACGCCCGAGATCTCGAGCTCTCGCGTGAAGCCCTTGGTGACGCCCTCGACGTTGTTGGCCACGAGGCTCCTCAGAAGCCCGTGCACGGCGCGGGCCTTGGGCTCGTCAGAGGCGCGGGCGATCTTGATCTCTCCGTCGGCCACGGTGACCGTCAGGCCCGAGGGGATCGCGCTCGAAAGCTCGCCCTTCGGCCCCTTGACGCGGACGTGGCTCTTGTCCGACTTGACGTCGACCCCCTTGGGGATCACGACCGGCATTTTCCCTATGCGCGACACGCTCGTGCTCCTCTTACCCTTACCAAACGTTACAGAGTACTTCGCCGCCCAGGCGGGACTGCCGGGCCGCCCGGTCGGTCACGATGCCCTTGGACGTCGAGACGATCGACACGCCGAGGCCCCCGAGAACCTTCGGGATCTCGTCGGCGCGGGCGTAGACCCGGCGCCCGGGGCGGGAGACGCGCTCGAGGCCGGTCACCACGGGCTCGCCCTCGTGGTCGTACTTCAGGCCCACGCGGAGGACGGGCCGTCCCTTGTCTTCCACGCGCCGGTAGGAGGCGATGAAGCCTTCCTCCTCGAGGACCTTCAGGACCGCCTCCTTGACGCGGGAGGCGGGCACGTCCACCTTGTCGTGGCCGGCGGTGAGGCCGTTCGAGATTCGGGCCAACAGATCGCTCAGGGGATCGCTCGTTTTCATCGTTTAGCTCTCTTCACTCACCAGGAAGCCTTCAGGACGCCCGGGATGTATCCCTGGTTGGCGTTCTGACGGAAACAGATTCGGCACAGGCCGAACTTGCGGTACACCGCCCGCGGGCGGCCGCACACGCGGCACCGGCGCACGGTCCGGGTCGAAAACTTCGGCTTCTTCGCCGCCTTGATTCGCATTGCACGTGTGGCCATGTTTTTTTCCTGTGCCTACTTCGCGAAGGGCATGCCGAGCTCGGCGAGCAGCGCCTTCGCCCGGTCGTCCCGTCCCGCCGTCGTCACGATCGTCACGTTCAGGCCCTTCGACTTGTCCGTCTTGGCGTAGTCGATCTCCGGAAAGATGAAGTGGTCGCGCACGCCGAGCGTGTAGTTGCCCCGCCCGTCGAACGCCTTGCCGGAAACGCCACTGAAGTCGCGCACCCGGGGCAGGGCGATGTTGATGAGCCGGTCCAGGAACTCCCACATCCGGTCGCCGCGAAGGGTGACCCGCGCGCCGATCGGCATCCCGGTCCGCAGCTTGTATGTGGCGATCGACTTCTTCGCCTTCGTCACGTTGGCGCGCTGCCCGGCGATGGCCGAGAGCTCCTCGGCCGCGCCCTCCAGCATCTTCGGGTTGGCGACGGCCTCCCCGAGCCCCATGTTGAGGACGATCTTCTCGAGCCGCGGCACGGCCATGACGTTGTCGATCCCGAACTCCTTGCGGAGCGCGGGGGCGACCTCCTTGGCGTACCGTTCCTTCAGTCTCGCTGCCATGTTCTGAGTCCTTCGTGCTTACGCGAGTACCGCGCCGCTCTTCTTGGCGATGCGCTCGGGATTGCCGTCCGCGTCGCGGCGGCGGCCGATCCTGGTTCCGACGTTGCGATCCGGGTCGACGAGCATCACGTTCGAGATGTGGATCGAGGCTTCCTTCTCCGAGATGCCGCCGGCGATGTTCTTCTGCGGATTGGGCCGCGTGTGACGCTTGATCATGTTGACCCGCTCGACGATGACCCGGCCCTCCGCCGGCAGGACGCGCACGATGCGCCCCTGCCGCCCGCGGTCGCGGCCGGCGATCACGACGACCGTGTCGTTCTTCCTGAGGCGGGGCTTCTTCGTCTTGCTGGCTTTCGTGGCCATCACAGCACTTCCGGTGCGAGGGAAATGATCTTCATGAACTTCTTCTCGCGCAGCTCGCGCGCGACCGGCCCGAAGACGCGCGTCCCGATCGGCTCCCCCTCGTTGGAGATCAGGACCGCGGCGTTGTCGTCGAACCGGATGTAAGAGCCGTCCTTGCGGCGATGGTTGCGGCGCGTGCGGACGATGACCGCGCGCACCACGCGCTTGCCGTGTTTCTCGACGAACGGCGAATCCGGGGCGGCCTCCTTGACGGACGCCGTGATGATGTCGCCGAGACCCGCATACTGGCCGGCCGAGCCGCCCCGCATCCGGATGCAGGCGATCTTGCGCGCTCCCGAATTGTCCGCCACCTCGAGGATGGTGCCCATCTGAATCATGGCGATCTCCTACGCCTGCGCCTTGACGAGGACTTCCCGCAGCCGCCAGCGCTTGAGCTTGGAGAGCGGCCGGGTCTCCTCGATGCGGACGCGGTCGCCCACCTTCGCCGTGTTCCCCTCGTCGTGAGCGTGGAAGCGGCTGGTGCGCTTGATCGTCCGGGTGTACTCCGTATGCTGCACGCGACGCTCCACCTCGACCACGATCGTCTTGTGTCCCTTGTCGGAGACCACGCGGCCGATGCGCGTCGCCCGGCTCCGGCGGTCCTCGGTGCCCTTCACTTGCGTCTCGGTCACTTCGAGCCCTCCGCCTTCCGCTCCAGCATGCGCTGGTAGGTTTTGACGCGCGCGATGTCGCGCCGCACGGTCCTCAGGCGGCTCGGGTTCTCGAGCTGTCCCGTGGACTTCTGCAGGCGCAGCTTCCACGCCGCTTCCTTCAACTCTTTCTCTTTTCCGAGGAGATCGCCGTGGCCCTGCTGGGCGAGCGTCTCCCGTTCTTTCTTTTTCATCGAATCTCTGTCTCCCCCGCGCGGGTCACGAGGCGCGTCTTGAGTCCCAGCTTGTCGGCGGCGAGCTTGAGGGCCTCTTTGCCCGTCGCGAAGTCGACGCCTTCCATCTCGTAGAGCACGCGTCCGGGCTTGACCACCGCGACCCAGCCTTCCGGCGCGCCCTTGCCCTTGCCCATGCGGGTTTCGGCGGGCTTCTTCGTGTACGGCTTGTCCGGGAAGATCCGGATCCAGATCTTGCCGCCGCGCTTGACGGCCCGGGTCATGGCGATGCGGCCGGCCTCGATCTGCCGGGCCGTGATCCAGCCGGGCTCCAGCACCTGAAGGCCCATGTCGCCGAACGCGAGCTCGCCGCCGCGCCAGGCCTTGCCCCGGCGCCGGCCGCGCTGCTGTTTCCGATACTTGACCTTGGAGGGCATCAACATGGCAAAACTCGCTTACGCCGCGCTCTTGCGGCGATTCTTGGCCTTGTGCTGCTCGCCGCGGTAGATCCAGACCTTCACGCCGATCTTTCCGTAGGTCGTGTTCGCCTCGGCGAAGCCGTAGTCGATGTCGGCCTTGAGCGTGTGGAGCGGAAGGCGGCCTTCCTGGTACCACTCCGAACGGGCGATCTCGGCGCCGTTGAGCCGTCCGGCGCAGCGGATCTTGATCCCCTGGGCGCCGAAGCGAAATGCCGACTCGATCCCCTTTTTCATCGCCCGGCGAAACGCCACCCGGCGCTCGAGCTGCAGCGCGATGGACTCGGCCACGAGCTGAGCGTCCGTCTCCGGCCGCTGGATCTCGATGATGTTGATGTGGACTTCGGTGCCGGTCCGCTTCTGGAGCTCGTCGCGGAGCCGGTCCACTTCGGCGCCGCGCTTGCCGATGATGATGCCGGGACGCGACGTCTGGATGTTGACCTTGAGCTTGCCCGCGAACCGCTCGATGTCGATCTCGGACACGCCGGCGTGCGACAGCCGCCGCTTGAGCTCTTTGCGCAGGTTGAGGTCGTCGTGAAGGAACTTCGCGTAGTCCTTCTCCGAGAACCAGCGAGAGTGCCAGGTCCGGTTGAAGCCCAGCCGGAAGCCGTAGGGATGTACTTTCTGGCCCATTCTGCTCCTTACGCCTCGTCCGAGAGTTCGATCGTCAGATGGCTCTTGCGATGCAGGACGCGGTACGCCCGGCCCATCGGCGCCGGACGGACCCGTTTCTCCTGCGGCCCCTTGTCGACGGTGATCTTGCGGACCACCAGCTGGTCCACGTCGAGCTGGGCTTCCTTCTGCTCCGCGTTGGCGACCGCCGAGCGCAGCGTCTTGAGCATGTCGCGCGCGGCCACCTTCTTCGCGTGGCGCAGGATGGCCACGGCGTCGTTGACCTTCTTTCCGCGAATCAGGTCCGCCACGAGGCGGACCTTCTGCGCGGAGCCCTTCATGTACCGGAGTTTCGCTGTCGCCTTCATCTCTTAACCCTTCGGCGCCGCCGCGGCCGGGGCCGCGCCCGGAGCCGAGACCGGCTTGCCGGCGACCGCCGCTCCGGCTTCCGCCGCCTTCTTCCCGCCGTGCCCCTTGAAGATGCGCGTCGGCGAGAACTCGCCGAGCTTGTGGCCGACCATGTTCTCGGCGACGTAGACCGGAATGAACTTCCGACCGTTGTGCACGGCAATCGTGTGGCCGACCATGTCGGGGACGACGGTCGAGCGCCGCGACCAGGTCTTGATGACCTTCTTCTCGCGCGTCGTGTTCAGGGCGGCCACCTTCTTGAGGAGGTGGTCGTCGACGAAGGGACCCTTTTTGATCGAACGTGCCATCGTTTAGACCTTCGACTTGCGCCGGCGGACGATGAATCCGTCGGTGCGCTTGTTGTTGCGGGTCTTCATACCCTTCGTTTTCCAGCCCCAGGGCGAAGTCGGGTGGCGTCCACCCGAAGTCTTTCCCTCGCCGCCGCCCATCGGGTGGTCGACGGGATTCATGGCCACGCCGCGGTTGTGCGGCCGCCAGCCCAGCCAGCGGTTGCGACCGGCCTTTCCGATCGAAACGTTCTCGTGCTCGAGGTTGCCGACCTGGCCGATCGTCGCGTAGCACTCGACATGGACCTCGCGGACCTCGCCCGAGGGCAGGCGCACCTGGGCGTAGGAGCCTTCGCGGGCCATCAGCTGCGCCGCCGCGCCGGCGGAGCGCACGAGCTGGCCGCCTTTGCCGCGGGTCAGCTCGAGGTTGTGAATCGTGGTGCCGAGCGGGATCGACTTCAGCGGCAGCGCGTTGCCCGGCAGGATGTCCGCCCCGGGGCCCGACACGACCGTCGCGCCCACGACGAGGCCGTTCGGCGCCAGGATGTAGCGCTTCTCGCCGTCGGCGTAGTGCAGCAGCGCGATCCGAGCCGTGCGGTTCGGGTCGTACTCGATCGAGGCGACCTTCGCCGGAATGTCCTGCTTGTCCCGCCGGAAGTCGATGATGCGGTAGAGGCGCTTGTGGCCGCCGCCCATGAACCGGGACGTCGCGCGGCCCTGGTTGTTACGGCCGCCGGTCGCGCGGAGCCCGACCGTCAGGCGCTTCTCCGGACGCACCGGAGAGAGGTCCGAAAAGTCGAGCTTGGTCTGGAACCGAACGCCGGGGGAGGTCGGTTTGAATTTCTTGACTGGCATCACACGCCCTCGAAGAACTCGATCTTTTGATCCGGCGCGAGCCGGACCCAGGCCTTCTTCCAGGCCTTGCGCTGGCCGACGAACCGGCCCATGCGCTTCCACTTACCCTCGCGATTGGCCACCCGCACGTCGAGGACCTTGACGCCGAAGAGCTTTTCGACGGCGCGGCCGACCTCGATCTTGTTGGCGTCCCGGTCCACCTCGAAGCAGACCGTGTTGGCGGATTCCTTCATCCGGGTGGCCTTCTCGGTGATGAGTGGCCGCCGGATCACCCTCTGCGCGTCCATCATTCGCCTCCCAGGTTCTTGACGACGCGCGAGAACGCCTGCTTCGAGAGCACGAGCGTGCCGTGCGCCAGCACGTCGTAGGCGTTGACGGCCAGGGGGTCGACGATCTTCCACGTCCGGACGTTGCGGGACGCGCGCTCGAAGTTCTCGTTGCCCCGGGCGTCCACGAAGAGGGCCTTGCCCTCGATTCCGAGCGCTCCGATTGCCGTGACGAGATCCCTGGTCTTGGTGCTCGCCACATCCATCTTGTCGAGGACGACGATCCGCGACTCCGCGGCGCGCCGCGAGAGAACCGCCTTGAGCGCGTTCTTCTTCTCGCCGACCGAGACGCCCTGCGCGTACGAACGCGGCACGGGACCGTGCACGGTGCCGCCGTGGCGGTGGATCGGCGGACGACCGCCGCCCTGCCGCGCGCGGCCGGTCCCCTTCTGCTTGAAGGGCTTTTTGCCCGAGCCCGCAACCTCGGAGCGAACCTTGGTCTTGTGCGTGCCCGCGCGGAGACCCGCGAGGTACGCCTTGACGACCTCCCACACGAGGTGGCGGCGGTACGGGTACGCGAAGACCTCGGCGGGCAGAGCGACCTCGCCCACCTGCTCCTTCTTCCAGTTCCAGACCGGGATCTTGGCCATGCGGATCCTTCTACGCCCTCTTCCTGGCGAAGCTCGAGCGCACGATCTTCACGATCGCGTTGCGGGCGCCGGGAACGGCGCCGGAGATGTAGAGGAGGTTCTTCTCGGCGTCCACCCGGATGACGACGAGGTTCTTGCACGTCGACTGGCGGCCACCCAGCCGTCCCGACGAGCGCGTGCCGGGGTACACGCGCGACGGGAATGCCGAAGGGCCGATGGATCCGGGCGCCCGGTGGAACATCGAGCCGTGCGTCGCCGCGCCGCCCCGGAACCCGTGGCGGGCGACCACGCCCATGAAGCCCTTGCCCTTGGACGTGCCGACGACGTCGACGTGATCCTGCTCGGCGAACATGTCGCAGAGGATCTTGTCGCCGGGCTTGAGCTCGTCGCCCTTGTCGGCCCGGACCTCCATGAGCGTCCGCATCGGGGCGACGCCGGCCTTCTCGAAGTGGCCCTTCGCCGCGGAGTTCGCCCGGCGGTCCGGCCGGGAGCCCACGAGGCCGATCTGGAGGGCGTCGTAGCCTTCCTTGTCGGCCGTTTTCTTCTGGACGACGAGGCAGGGCCCGGCCTGCACGACCGTGACGGGCACGACCGTCCCGTCCGCCCTGAAGATCTGGGTCATTCCCACCTTCTTACCGATGATTCCGTGTACGGCCATGGCTTACTTTCCGAACGCCTTGATCTCGACGTCCACGCCGACCGGCAGCTCGAGCTTCATCAGCGCGTCCACCGTCTGCGAGGTCGGCTCGAGGATGTCGAGGAGGCGCTTGTGGGTGCGCATCTCGAACTGCTCGCGCGACTTCTTGTCGACGTGCGGCGAGCGGTTCACCGTGTAGCGCGAGACCGCCGTGGGCAGAGGAATCGGCCCCGCGACCTTCGCCCCGGTCCGCCGCGCCGTGTCGACGATTTCGCTCGCCGACTGGTCGAGGATCCGGTAGTCGAACGCCTTGAGGCGGATCCGGATCTTGTCGTTCTTAGGCATTTATGCAGCTCGCTACGCTCACGCGATAAAGAGAAGCCACTACTCGAGAATCTCGACGATGGTTCCGGCTCCGACGGTGCGACCGCCCTCGCGGATGGCGAAGCGGAGGCCCTTCTCCATGGCGATCGGGGTGATCAGGTTGATCTCCAGGTTCACGTTGTCGCCCGGCATCACCATCTCCACGCCCTGCGGCAGCTGCGCCGTCCCCGTCACGTCCGTGGTCCGAAAGAAAAACTGCGGCCGATACCCGTTGAAAAACGGCGTGTGCCGCCCGCCCTCTTCCTTCGTCAGGATGTACGCCTGCGCCGTGAACTTCAGGTGCGGCGTGATCGAGCCCGGCTTCGCGCACACCTGCCCGCGCTCCACGTCCTTCCGCTCCGTCCCACGCAGCAGAAGACCCACGTTGTCCCCCGCCTGCCCCTGGTCCAGAAGCTTGCGGAACATCTCCACACCCGTCACGACCTTCTTCTGCGTCGGACGGATCCCCACGATCTCCACTTCCTCGCCGACCTTCACGATCCCGCGCTCCACGCGCCCCGTCACCACCGTCCCGCGGCCCGAAATCGAGAACACGTCCTCGATCGGCATCAAAAAGTCCTTGTCGATCGCTCGCTCCGGCACCGGAATGTACGCGTCCACCGCGTCCATCAGCTCCAGAATGCACTTCGCGTCCGCCGAGTTCGGATCCGCAGACTCCCCCGCCTTCAGCGCCGATCCCTTCACGATCGGCGTCTTCTCACCGGGAAACCCGTACGACGTCAACAGCTCCCGAACCTCCAGCTCCACCAGCTCCAGAAGCTCCGGGTCGTCGACCATGTCCGTCTTGTTCAAAAACACCACCACGTACGGCACTCCGACCTGACGCGCCAGCAGAATGTGCTCCCGCGTCTGCGGCATCGGACCGTCCGCCGCCGACACCACCAGAATCGCTCCGTC
>Ga0157380_10001354_pt1 | contig 15950 bp, 15 predicted proteins | sample S35metaG_FD_119757 | JGI IMG/M metagenome (GOLD analysis project Ga0157380, IMG submission 119757) | Switchgrass rhizosphere microbial communities from Kellogg Biological Station, Michigan, USA - S3-5 metaG | ecosystem: Host-associated > Plants > Roots > Rhizosphere > Soil | place: USA... | reverse complement strand
TGGCGGACAGATCGCCGCCGGGCGGACCCATGCCTTCGGCTATGTGTGGGAGGCGGTCCGCCAGTTGCGGGGACAGGCGGGCGAGACACAGCTGGACAGGGAAATGAAGGTGGCCGTCACCGGCGCGGGCGGCGGCCCGCTGTCGGTGGCGATGCTGCTGGTCCGCGACTGATGCTGCCTTGCCGGTGAAGTCCAACAGCGAGTCCATGGCACGCTCCCTCGGGGCACACGTGCGACCGGCCTCCCGCAGCCTATGCCGGGAGGCCGGTCATTGTCGGCATGTCAGGTGCGCATCACCCAGCCGCCGTCGATGTGGAGCACCTGCCCGCTCATCCAGCGGCCCGCATCGGAGACGAGGAGAAGAAGGCCGCCGCACAGCGCGTCGGGCGTATCCCGCGGCTGAATGACGCAGCGGTTGACGATCGACTGGATCCACGGGCTGTCGTCCGGGGTCATGGAAAGGCCAGCGTCGGTCTTGGTCATGCCCGGAGCGATCGCGTTGACGCGGATGTTGTGACCACCCATTTCGGTAGCCAGAGTGGAGGTGACCCCGCCGAGGGCGAGCTTGGTGATGCCGTAGAGGCTCTGCGCCGGGAAGGCGCCAGCCGACATCTGGTTGACGATGGCCCCGCCGCCGCGCGCCATCATGCTGAGCATAACCGCCTGGGCGCAGTTGATCGCGCCCCATACGTTGACACCCATGAACAGGTCGAAATCCTTGCGGCTAACATCGACTGTAGCGGCAGCGCCCATTTCGACCATCAGGGCAGCATTGTTGACGAGGATGTCGATCCCACCGAACGCCTCGATCGCGCGCGCGACCATAGCATCGACGCGGGCGCGGTCGGTGATATCGACATCGACCGCGATGGCATTGTCACCGATCTCGCCCGCGACCTTTTCAGCACCTTCGAGGCTGAGATCGGCCACCACGACCTTGGCACCGGCATTGGCGAGGGCATGGGCATAGGCCCGGCCGATGGAGTTGCCGCGCCCGCCGGCGCCGGTGACGATCGCGACCTTGCCGGTGAGATCGAACTGTTGGTTGGTGAAGTCCGCCATGGTCCTGTCTCCCCTTACTGCGCCAGGCTCTTGATGTTCACGGTCTTGTAATTGAGAAATTCGTCGATCCCGGCGCGACCGCCTTCCTTGCCAAAGCCGGAGATGCCGACGCCGCCGAACGGCGTGTAGGCATTCACCTGCGAGCCGCCGTTGATGTAGACACCGCCCGAAACCAGGCGTTCGGACAGGCTGAGGACGCGCTGGACATCGCGCGACTGAATATAGGCGGCGAGGCCATATTCGCTGTTGTTGGCAATGGCGACCGCCTCGTCCTCGTCATGGAACTTCGCGATGATCAGCGCCGGGCCGAATATTTCCACCTGGCTGATCTCGTGATCGGGGTCGGCATCGGCGATGAGCGTCGGCTCGATGAAATTGAGACCCGCCAGCGCCCCGCCACAACGGTTGCCGCCCACTAGGAAGGTCGCGGCATTATCCTTCTTGGCCCGTTCGAACATGCCTTCGATGCGATCGGCCGCCGCCTTGTTCATCACCGGGCCGACGATGGTGGCGGGATCACTTGGATCGCCCACGGTCAGCGTTGCCATGAGCGCCTTCACCTTTTCGACGAAGACATCGTAGATATCGGCGTGGACCAGCGCGCGGGTCGGCAGGGCACAGCCTTGGCCGGAGCCGAACATGAAGACGCCGTAGACCGACAGGGCGGCAGCGGAATCGAGGTCGCAATCCGGGAAGACGATGTTGGCGGACTTGCCGCCCAGTTCCATCACTGTCGGCTTGATCTGTTCGGCACAGGCATGGAGGATTTTGCGCGCGGTGATCGGGCCGCCGGTGAAGCTGATCTTGCGGATCTTCTTGTGGCGGATGATCGCTTCCCCCGCTTCGCCGGTGCCGTGGAAGATCGACAGCACGCCGTCGGGAATGCCCGCCTCGCGCGCGACCCGGGCGAACAGTTCGGGCACATGGGCATTGAGTTCGGCAGGCTTGCAGATCACGCAGTTGCCGGCGGCAAGGGCGGCGATGACCTTCATCCCGAGCGAGATCAGCGGCCCGTTCCAGGTGATGATGATGCCGACGATCCCGATCGGTTCGGGGACGGTATAGGCAAATTCGCCCCGCGTATCGAGCGTGCCCATCAGTTCGCCGGTCAGCTTGTCGCACCAGCCGGCATAATAGCGGACATATTGCAGGACAGTATCGACGGTCACGTTGCCGGCCCACGCGGTATGCCCGTTGTCGCGGCGGGCGGCCTCGACGAAGCCGGCGCGGTTTTCCTCGATCAGATCGCCCAGGCGATTGAGGATGTCGCGGCGCGTTTCTGGCGGGGTGCGCCGCCAGCTCTCCTGCACGGCCAGCGCGCGCTCGACGGCTTCGTTGACTTCGCTTTCACCGGCGAGCGGGACGAGGGTCTGTACCTGCTGGCTATAGGGATCGAGATGTTCGTGCACCCCGCCGGTGCCGCTTTCGCGCGGCTCGCCGCCGATGTGGAGGTGGATCTTCTGCAGTTCTTTTGCGTCGGCACCGTTCGGCATGGGTTGTTTCTCCTTGAGCTCTGTCGCGTTGTTCCCGTGTGGGCCCGAAGATGCGCCGCGCCACCCGGCACGGGTGGCCGCTTCCGTTTGCTCCCTGCACGCAGGGAGCGCTCGGGTAGTCGCCGGCGATTCCAGACTCCTCTCTTGCCAGTGGTGTAAACGACTGTTTATATCCGTTGTCAATGCCACCCTCCACAGCTCAGAACACCAGCAAGGATGCCGCCCGGACGCGCCAGGCGCTGCTCGAGGCGGCGCAGGAGATATTTTCGTCTCACGGCTACAGCGATGCCGGCGTGCGTCAGATTACCGCCCGCGCAGGGGTCAACATGGCGCTCGTGAGCCGTTATTTCGGAAGCAAGGAGCGCCTGTTCGAAGAGGCGTTGCGCGACATTCTCGGCACCCGTCCGATCGTCGATGCCGACCGTGCGGACTTTGGCCGCGCCATGGTCGAATTGCTACTCGATCACTCGGAAACCCATGTGGTTGCGCTGCCAATCATCATGATGGCGAGCGGCGATCCCAAGGCGCGCGCGATCGTTGAGCGAGTGCTGATGGAACTGGTCTACGAGCCGCTGTCGCGCTGGTTCGGGCCGGACGAGGGGACGGTGCGTGCGGCGCGCTTCATGATCGTCTCGGCGGGCATGACGCTCTATTCCCGGCTCTATCCGCTCGATGTACTGGTGCCGATCGCGGCGCCTTCGCTGCGCGCCTGGCTGATCGAGCAGTTCCAGATCCTGGCGGAGTGAACGGGCAAGACAACATATAGACGATGTTTTCCCCGAAGCGCGACTGCGGCTGGACGGGCTCCGATTGAGGCGCTTCACAGGCGAGTGAGCGAGGGGCCTTCCCGTTTCGGGCCATCGGACCATGAGCAGATGAAGAGGACAGGACATGCCGCAGCAGATCGGCTTCATTGGATTGGGCGATCAGGGCGGGCCGATGGCCCGCCGCATCGTGGACGGCGGCTTTCCCCTGATGCTCTGGGCGCGGCGGCCCGAGAGCCTTGAGCCCTATCGCGAAACGGCTGCCACCTATGCAGCTTCCCTAGCGGACCTCGGAGCGGCGTGCGACATCGTCGGGCTTTGCGTTTTTGCCGACAAGGATGTCGAACAGGTGGTGGGCGAACTGTTGCCTGCCATGCGCCAAGGCAGCGTCATCCTGATCCATTCGACGGCCAGCCCGGAGTTGTGCGCAAGACTGGCGCGCAAAGGGGCGGCGCGAGGGATCGCGGTGCTCGACGCGCCCGTCAGCGGGGGCAACGCCCGCGCGGCGAGCGGGGAGCTTGCCGTGATGGTCGGCGGCGACCGCGCTACCTTCGAGCAGGTCCAGCCTGTGCTGGCCACCTTCGCGAAAAAGGTAGTGCGGCTGGGCGAGGCAGGTGCAGGGCAAACCGCCAAGCTGATCAACAATGCCATGGTGACGGTCCATTTCGCTACGGCGCTGGCCTTCTTCGACGTAGGCGAGCGGATGGGGCTGGATCGGAACGCCTTGGGCGAAGTGCTGTTGAGCGGGTCGGCACAGTCGTTCGGCATCCAGCAGATGGTCGGCGCGACGCCCGAGATATTGGGCTTTGTCCTCCCGCGTCTCGACAAGGACGTTCAGCTTATGCTCGAGGCCCTGCGCGCAGCGGGCCTGGATGATAGCTGCGCGGCCCGGCAATCGCGGCGCGGCGCGGAGGACTTTGCCGCCTATGCTGAGCGCAGATGATACGATAGGTGGTACAGGGCGCGAAAGCCATTCACAGCGCCGGCATTCTTCAATAGGTCATCGCGCGACCGAGCAGCTCCCCACAAATCTGCTTGCAGGTGCGCGGTTGACGGCGGAGAATCGAGTGGCGGGCACGATCAGGACGGGCGCGGCGAATAAGGCATTAGGGCTCGGGCGAAAGGGAAGGGAGACCCGCGCCCGCCTGCTCGCCGCAACCCATACGTTGCTGGAGACGACGTCCCCTCTGCATCTGACCGCCGCCGCGATTGCCAAAGAGGCCGGAATCGCTCCGGCCACACTCTACGTCTATTTCGCCGATGTTCAGGACGTTCTTTATGCGCTCGCGCTGGAAACGCACCACGCCTTTGCGCAGCTGGCGGAGAGCCGTGCGGAATGGTTCACCGAGAGCAGCCGCTTCGAAAGTGATGCAAAGGCCTTAATCGCCGCCTACAACGAGATTTACAGCGCCCACGCCCGTGTGCTGCAGTACCGCAGTCTGGAAGCGGATCGCGGTAACGCGCGCTTCGTCGGACTGCAGATGACCGATGCGGTGCCGGTGATCGAGCTTCTGGCCCGTGCGATCCGCCGCAACCGGTCCGATCTGTCGAAATCCGAGGCCTTGGCCGATGCAGTAGTGTTCCAGTGCGCGATGGAGCGACTGGCGAGCATGCGCCTGCAATTTCCCCCGGATCGGCCGGGACCATCGACCGAGGAACTCGATCGCGCGCAGGCGCGGCTAATCGCGCGCCACTTAGTCCCTCCGAACCGATGCTGATCCGCCGCGCGGGGAGGAGTTTGCCATGTTCAATCAGGCTGGTGATGAGTTGCCGTGCCGATGGCGCTGCGTTGCCCCGGTCGAGGTCATAGGCCTAACGACAAGATGATCAATAGCCGCGCGGCAATCAGCCTCCGGCCGGGGAGCGGAGCCTATGCCAGTGCCACGTCAAACAAGCTTCGCCGGGAAGCATGTCCTCGTTCTTGGCGGGGGCAAGGGCATAGGGCAGGCGCTTGCTGCCGAACTCGCGCGGCACGGAGCACGGATTTCGTTGGCTGACCTTGATCTGGCCTCGGCGCAAGCGACGGCCGGCGTCATTTCCAACGCGGAAGGGGAAGCGCAGGGACTACCGGTCGATGTGCTTTCGGCCGATTCCATTGCCGAGGCGGTAAGGGCGGCCGAACACGGATTTGGCCCGGTCGACATGCTGATCAACAATGTCGGCGCGATCATCAACGGCCATCCCGAGGACATGCCGCTGGCCGAATGGTACAGGATCGACGAGTTGAACGCGCGGGCGGTGACGCGCGGGGTCAGTGCGATTCTGCCCGCAATGCTGGCACGCGGTAGCGGGCACATCGTCAATACGGCTTCGTTTGCCGGCGCCTATCCCTATGCCGCGACCCGCATACCCTATGCGGCGTCCAAGGCGGCAGTGATCAGCCTGAGCCAAAACCTTGCGCTGCATTGTGAGCCGCGCGGAGTCAGGGTTTCCTGCCTCATTCCGGGTCCAGTCAGGACCGGTATCGCCACCTCGATGCGCAATTGGAGTCCCGACGCGCCGATCCGTGGACCAGGATCGCAGTTTCGCCTGCTGTCTCCGGAAGAGGCGGCTGAGCGGTTCGTGGCGGGCATGGCCGAGGGGCGCATCCTGATCGCTTCGGACGATGCCTTGTGGGAAATCCTGCGAAACTGGGCCGCCGATCCGGACGCCTTCATCCGCGCCCGGATCGAGGCTTTTGCTCGCGGCGAAGCGGGGCTGCCGAGTTTCTGAGCCGCCTCGCAACCGGCCATGGCGGTAGAGGTGCCTTGCCCGCTTCCGGCGATCAATCCTCGCGTGGAACCCGGAACTGCTCGACATAGTCGGCGAACCCTTCGTCGAGGCTGGACCGCTCGACCCCGAAATCTTCAAGCCCGTAGCTGTGCGCGCCGTGCTTGTTCTGCGGGTTTGCCGTGAGATATGCCTGCATTCCGGCCTCGACCCCGGCCGTGAATGGCCGGCCGAGATGGGTATAAAGCGCCCTCATTTCGGCAATCGGGTCGGCGACCAGCCTGGCATAGCTGACATGGGCGATCCGGCCGGGATTGGCGCGGTCGAACGCCCAGGCGCGGGCGATGTGCGCGAACATCTGGGGGACATAGACGCTGCGAATATAGTCGATCGAGGTCTTCTTCACGAATTCCCGCTGCGCAGCTTCGATCAGGCTGAGGAGTGAGGCGGTGGCCTTGTACGGATCGCGGTGGATCCAGACGAGCCGCGCGTCGGGAAAGACCTTGACCAGGCTGTCGAGGAAAAGGGCGTGGCTGGGCATCTTGACCGACCAGGTGCCGCCGGTCTGATGCTGGAGCACCTGCATGAAGCGTTTCTCATAGGCATAGGCCTCGGTCAGGTCGGCTTCGGTCGCCAGCCATTTGGTATAGGCCGGGGCAGGGGCCAGCGCCTCGAGCATGGTGGCCTTGAAGTCATGGCCGTGGATGAAGGTGCATTCGGTCGGCGTGTCGGCCGGTTCGAAGTGGCGCTTGGCCATCTCGGGGTTGGCGTTGATCCTGTCCGCGTCCTGCGCCTTCGCTGCAATGCAGCGCGGATCGGTTTTGAGCTCCCCCTTCGCCACAGGGGGGACCGGATCATTCGATTCCCACGCGAGCATCGAGCGCAAGCCGGGATCAGTGGCGAGGAGGTTGCTGAGCAGGGTGGTTCCGGTGCGCGGCATGCCGAACTGGAAGATCGGCGCTTCCACAGCGGTGTCGGCAAGGTCGGGGTGGCGGCGGTGATAGTCGTCGACCTTCAGTCTGCAGGCGAGATTGCGCGACCAGATGAAGCGCAGGATCGCAAGGCCCTGTTCGGAGATGTCGTTGCTCGCACGCGCGTTGGCCGTGAGCAGGTCTAGTCCCGGCAGGAAGCTGGCGGAATGAAAGTCGGTCAGCCCGGTCTGCTTCATGGCGTCGTCGATGATGTCTTGTGATTGAAGCATGGCCGTCTTCCCCTTCTGCTGTTCCGCTCTCTTGCTGGCGCGCGGTCAGAACGACAATCACAGACGGCCTTTACCATCCAGCGGGGAGGGGCCACAGTTCACATGGATGATGCGTTGCGGGCCTGCCACTTCCCTCGGTTGTTCATAGCGCGGCGGACATCCATCACATGAGTGTTATGCTGGCCCGCCGCCAGAGATGCTGCCTCGCACCCGATCGGTCTCTGGACTAGTGAGCCTCTGACAAGGAGACTGAGATGAACAGCGTGGCCCAGGACATCCAGCAGAAGGCGCTGACGAGCCTGCATCTGCCCAAGGACGTGGTCGTCAAAATTCCCGAGGCGGGAAGCCCGCAGTGGGTGAAACGGCCGGCGGGCCATTGGTACCTGCCGCTGATGTTCGATCTGGCGGGCGGCGTGACGGTCAATGTGCTGCGCTATGAAAAGCCGGGCATCGTCGGCCGCCACATCCACGACGGTCCGGTCTATTCCTACACGATCGAGGGCAGCTGGTTCTATCCCGAGCATGACTGGGTGGCCGAAGCGGGCAGCTTCGTGTGGGAGCCGACCGGCGAAATCCACACCCTGACCGTTTCGGCGGACAAGATGATGGCGCTCTATGTCATGCATGGCGGGCTCGTCTCGGTAGATGAGAACGACAAGCCCATCGCCTATGACAACTGCATGAGCCTGCTGACCTATTGCGACCAGTGGTATCGAGACCATGGCATGGGCGAAGACTATATCAAGCAGTTCATCCGCTGACGCTGACCGGACCTAAAAGGGTTCACATCGCAGGGGGGGAGTATCCATGGCCAAGCATGTACTGATTGCCTTCACCAGTCCCGTCGACGGGCAGGAAGACGCCTACCACGAATGGTACAACGCGACCCACATCTCGGAGATACTGAGCGTGCCGGGCATTGTCAGTGCGCGCCGGTTCAAGATCAAGATAGCTGACGTCAAGGGTGGCCCGGCGTGGAAGTTCGTGGCGATCTATGAGGTCGAGACGGACGATCTGGGTGAAACGCTCAAGACCCTTGGCGCCACCACGGGCGAGGTGATCTCCGCGCTGGACCAGAGCATTTCGGGCACGATCGTGGCGACTGAAATCCTTTCCCGGAGCGAGGACGAACCCGCCTGACCGGCAAGGCCGCTGCCTCCATCACCAGTCTGATGATTTGCAGGACGCCCAATCGTGAGCGGGCGGCAAACCTTGCATTGGCCCGCCGTCGCTGCGGCAGATCGCGCCTCCAAGCCCTGAAATTGACGATCCGTCGTGGACAAGCGAAGTCTCCCCTGCCATTTATGACGAACCGTCAGAAATCGCGGGCGGTAGTTTTGCGGGTAAGTGGGCCTGTTCCGAACGGCCAGCAACAGGACTTAAATCCGGGGATGAGGAGCGAGGCGAAATGCCAGTCCAGGAAGTGATGGAGCGGGTCCATGAAACCCGTGACCTGGGATATCCGGTCTACGATGCGGATGGCCATTATTACGAGACCTATGACGCGTTTCGTAGACACCTGCCCAAGAAGTATCACAAGGACTTCCAGTATGTGCAGGTCGATGGCCGCACCAAGCTGGCGATCAACGGCTACCTCAGCGACTACATCCCCAACCCGACGTTCGATGTCGTCGCTGCGCCGGGTACGCATGAACTGTGGTTCCGGGGCGACAACAAGGATGGCAAAAGCCTGCGCGAGCTGACCGGCGACGTGCTGCGGGCGCAGCCGGAGTTTTCCGACGCGGAAGCGCGCCTCAAGCTGCTGGACGAGCAAAAGGTGCAGGCGCAGTTGGTGTTTCCGACGCTTGCCTCGGTGATCGAGGGCCACATGGGCAGCAATGTCGAGCTGGCCGCAGCCTGCGTCCATTCGTTGAATGCCTGGGTCGCCGACGAATGGACCTTCAACTACAAGGACCGCCTTTATCCTTGCGCCTACATTTCGCTGGCCGATGCGGACCTTGCCTGTAACGAGCTGGACTGGGCACTGGCGCGCGGCGCTCGCCTCATCCTGATACGCCCAGCCCCGGTGCCCGGCCTGTTCGGCACCCGGTCACCCGGATCACCGGAATTCGACCGCTTCTGGGCCAAGGTGAACGAAGCCAACATCTTCGTGGTGCTGCACGTATCGGACTCCGGCTACGAGGAAATCTACCGCTGGTGGGGGAGCAAGGCGACCGAGTCTCTAGCCTTCGACCGCTCCGATCCGCTCAAGGCCTGCATCGACAGCCAGGGCCGGGCGATCGCCGATATGATCTCGGCCCTGATCGCGCATGGCGTGATGGACCGCTTCCCCAACATTCGCTGGGTCTCTGCCGAAAACGGATCGATCTGGGTGCCGCACCTTATGCACATGCTCAAGCGCGCCTATGGCCAGATGCCGAAGAGCTTCGCCCGCCATCCGCTCGATACCTTCCAGGAGTGCGTCTATGTCGCGCCCTATTACGAAGAGGATCTCAACGAGTTGAAGCGGCACGTGCCGGCCGAGCGCATGCTCTTCGGCAGCGACTGGCCGCACCCCGAAGGGCTCAAGCTGCCGCTCGACTTCGTCAATGAGGTAAAGGACTTCACGCCCGCCGAGCAGGAGATGTTCATGAGCTCGAACCTCAAGGGGCTGCTCGAAGGAAAGCGTTGACCGGCGGCGGGCGCACAGGCCCGCGTTCGGCACGGGAGAAGGCATAGCATGGCACAACTTGGCATCGATCCCGCATGGGGTCCGAACTACGACGAACGCTTCGACTACCGGGTCGACATCCTCCGCCGGCGCAATCCGATTACCGCGACAGCGCCCGACGGCACGCAGTTGGCCCGGTCGGAGCGCGCCCTGCTGGTCGACGAGCAGAATCATGGGCTGGTGTTCTATCTGCCCGTGGGCGACATCGACATGACGAAGCTTGCGAAGATCGAGGGCCGGGTAAGCCATTGCCCCTATAAGGGCGTGGCGACCTACTGGGCTCTTGCCGGTGGCAATCTGGAACATCCGGTGGCTTGGGCCTACGAGACGCCCTACCCCGAGGTCAGCCAGCTGGCTGGTCACATGGCCTTCTATCAGGACCGCGTGACGGTCTCGCTGGGCGTGGCGATCTTCCCTCATCCCAAGAAGGGATGAGCGCCGATGGTCACCGAGCTCGCCAATGACTATTACGACAAGCTGTGGGGCGATCTTCAGGATTTGATCCGGGTCATCGACCACCAGCCCAATGGTCAGGGGGCATTCACGGCGCCGCCGCACCTCGGCGCGCCGCGCAACGTCGTCGAGGGAAGCCAGATGCTGGCCCAGTCGATCGTTGCAGCGTCGAAGGCGGTGCCCGACAAGCGGGTCGTTTCCGCCTACGCACAGTTCGTGCGCGTGGCGGGATTTCACATTCCTCTCGATTTCCGCACCCAAATTCTCCAGTCCGGACGCACCTTTTCGAGCGTGTCGGTTTCGGCCGAGCAGGAAGGCAAGCTGCGCTGTGCCGCGCTGGCGATGCTTGATAGCGGAGCACCAGACATGATCGCGCACCAGGTGGCGATGCCGGACGTGCCGGGGCCAGAGGATTGTCCCGAGTTCGACTTCGGCATGACCGGGCGCGACGTGCGCTTCGTCAACGGTGACTATTCCCCGCATGAGGACCGCATCGGGCCGCCGGTGCTGCATTGCTGGATGCGCTGCCGGGACAAGCCGGCGACCCGGTTGTTGAATCAGGCGCTGCTGACCCAGCCGCTCGGTCATATGACCATCGGCGCCTCCATGCTCCCGCACGAAGGGATCAAGGAGGGCGATGCCCACGTCACCATGTCGACCGGAATCATGTCGATCGCGGTGGCCTATCATGCTGATGCCGACGTGTCAGAATGGGTGTTATATTCAAACCCGTCGATCTACGCGGGCCGGGGCCTTGCCCAAGGGCATGGAACGGTCTTTTCGCAGGAGGGCGGGTTGCTGGCGTCCTATACAGTGACCGCGATGATCCGCGAGTTCACCCGCCCCCTCGACGGGCTGGACGTGCCGACAAATCAGTTGATGTAAGGGAGGGCGTGGGCCCCGGCTAGCACGCCCCGACCCATTGCCTGAACATCGAACACCCTTGTGATGGATCGCCCGTCGCCGTGCCGACCGGATGTCATGCGGCTTAAGCAGCGGGTGAAAGCAGTCGGGCAAAGGCAGCCGGGCCAGGGCAGGGCGATTGACGTGACGTTCAGACAGGACTTGTATTACACGATCCACCGCGAGCCAGACCGGCCGATCGTCGAGTATAAAGGCCGCCAGTTCAGCAAGGGCGAATATGCGGCCCTAGCCGACCGGACTGTTGTGCTGCTGGACGCAGCGGGGATCGAGCCGCAGCTTTCAGTAGGGGTGATCGTCCGCAACCGGGTTCTGCACGCTGCGGCCTTGCTGGGCCTGATCGCCCACGGCCGCTCGCTGACCTCGGTCTATGCCATGCAGTCAGCCGAGGCGATTTCCGCGGAAATTCGCGAAAGCCGGTTTGCCGCGATCATCGCTGATGCGCAGGACTGGACCACTCCTGTGGTGGAGGCCTGCCGCGCCGTAGGGGCCGTGGGCATTGTGCTGGATCACGGCTGGCTCGATGCCGATGGGGTGCGGTTGATCGATTTCGTTCCTGGCTTGGTGAGACCAGGCCAGGGTCCATTCCGCGAGGTTGTGGGCGAGCCGGGCCTCGAAGTCCTGTCCAGTGGCACCACGGGCAAGCCCAAGCGCGTGCTGTTCCCGACCCGTATGCTGACGCGCGCGGTGGAGAGCGTGACGGCAGGAAACCGGGACGCGATCCAGCCCGACGTCCTGGCTTGGCCGTACGGCGGGATTGGCGGCATGTGCGCGTTGATCGCCGCCGCGAAGCTGGATCGCTACACCTGCATCCTTGAGAAGTTCAACGTCGCCGAATGGGTGGACGCGATCCGTCGGCTCAAGCCCAGTTCCATCAGCGGGGTCCCGGCGATGGCCCGAATGATCCTCGATGCCAAGGTGCCCAAGGCGGATATTGCTTCGCTTCGCTACTTCTACGGCGGTAGCGCGCCGATGACCCCGGCACTCCAGACGGAGTTCGAGCAGACCTACGGGATCACTGTGATCTGGGCTTATGGCGCGACCGAGTTCTGCGGTACGGTGATCAGTTGGTCGCCCGAACTGCACGAGGAATTCGGTAAGAGCAAATTGGGGGCGCTCGGCCGGGCGCTGCCCGGCATCTCACTGCGTATCACCGACGGGGCCAACCGCGCAGAGCTGGGCGCCGGGCAAGTCGGGTATCTGGAAGTGCGGTCGGCCATGCTCGGAGATGACTGGATCCGGACCACCGATCTGGCAGAGATCGATGCCGACGGGTTCGTGTTTCACAGGGGGCGCGGCGATGGGGCGATCCTGCGTGGGGGCTTCAAGGTTCTGCCCGAAGTGGTGGTCGAAGCCCTGCTCAGCCATCCGGCCGTGCTGGACGCGGCCGTGGTGGGACAGCCCGACGACCGCCTCGGCGCGGTTCCCGTTGCCGCGGTGGAATTGAAAGCCGGAGCCTGTGCGCCGACGGAGGAGGCGCTGCGCGATCATGTGCGGCGCGAGCTGACCCAGCCGCAGATCCCGGCGAAAGTCCTGATCCTTGACGCCTTGCCGCGCACGCCATCGATGAAGGTCGATCTGGCCACCCTTGGCCGGATCCTCGCTGAGGCGACTTGAGCCTTCACTGACCGACCGGCCCGGCGTGGAGCGGCAGGTTCAGCAAATCCAGCGCCGCTCGATTGAAGCCTTCCGGCTGCTCGTACATGCACCAGTGGCCGGCGTCTTTCACGACGCGCAACCTGGCCTCGGGCTGGAAGGCGCGGATCACGTCGAAATTCACCTCCGGACCCGGGTGGAGCGCGTCATGCTCGGCCCAGATCACGTCGATCGGGACCGGAACTTTCCCAAGGGTAGGCAGGAGTTTGTCCGGCATTACGTGACGCGGGAGGCGGGTCCTTGCGCGCCGACCGCCGTAAGCGGTGATGGCGATGGCCGTTTCGTCCACCCGCGCGGGGTCATGGATCATCATGGCGCCCAGATTGTGTCGGTTGATCGCGTCGAGATTGTCGACCGGAGCGCCGCGGATCTGCCGCAGTGGCGGGGGCTGATGGGGGGTGCCGAGTCCGCCGGAGCCGGTCAGCACGATCCGCCGCATCAGTTCCGGCTCAAACACGCTCATTTGGCAGGCGAGCGTCGAGCCGAGCGAGAAGGCCAGCATGTCCACAGCGCCAGACGGCACAATCTGACGCAGTCCCTCGATCAGCGCGCGGGCGTGGTCGGCCGCACTGTCGAGGTCGGCAGGGGCATCGGATTCGCCGAGGCCCGGGAGGTCGGGCACGAGCAATCGGCGGCGGACGGCCAGTGCCGGTATGTTGCGTAGCCAGTGCATCCAGTTGCCATGCGCGCCATGGAGCAGGACAAGGGGTAGGTCGGCCGCCGGACACGGCGCCTCTGACCCGGGCCCCCATTCCCGCCAGCACAGGGTCAGGTCACTCGTGACCTTCGTGTGCGTGATCCGCGCCGTACGGTCGAGCGCGCGCAGTTGGGCGGGCATGTTCTTTTCTAGGCTGGCCAATCCGGTTTCTCCATCGCCTGTTTCCAGAGCAGCACCTGGCGGGCCGCCGATCAAACCGAAACGACGCCGCACCGTGCGCAATCACAAGGTTGATGAGTAGCTGCGCGCGCTTGTCTTGCGTGGTCGGATGATGCCCAAACAGCCGGGCTGCGTGGAAAGGATCTGGCATGGCAGGTGAAGGCAAGGACGCCGAAGCAAGGCTGCTGAGCCTTGACGGCCGTGTCGCGGTGATCTCGGGCGCGGGACAGGGCGTTGGGCGACGGATCGCCGAGCTGATGCTGGCGCACGGGGCAAAGGTCGCGGTGAATGATTTCTTTGCCGAGCGGGCCGAGCAGGCCGCAGCGGACCTGGCCGCGACCTATGGCGCCGACATGGTGGCGCCGTTCGCCGCCGACGTGAGCGATATCGCCGCGGTTCACGCCATGGCGGACGCCATCGGCACACAGTTGGGCACGCCTGACATTCTCGTCAACAACGCCGGCAACGCCGGTCCGGGCGAAATCCGTCTGCCCGAGCGGCCTTTCTGGGAAGAGAACCCTGAGAATTGGGCGCGGTGGATGAAGGTCAACCTGTTCGGGGTCATGAACTGCTGCCACGCCTTTACACCCGGGATGGTGGCTGCGAAGCGGGGGGCAATCGTGACGATCATATCGGACGCCGGGCGGGTCGGGGAATCGCGGCTGGAACCCTACAGCGCAGCCAAGGCGGGGGCTGCAGGGTTCATGCGTGCCCTGGCGCGCTCGCTCGGGCGGTATACGGTGCGGGCGAACTGCGTGTCGATGGGGACCATGCGTACCTCCATCGCCCCAGATGGCGTGACCGCAGCGCATGACGCGCAACTTGCCAAATATGTGCTGCGTCGGTTCGGCGAGGCCGATGATGTGGCCAATATGGTGCTGTTTCTCGCCTCCGACGCCTCGGGTTGGACGACGGGCCAGACCTATCCGGTCAACGGCGGCTACAGTCTGGCACTTTAGAGCACCGTCGATCGCCAGCCGGTCGGCCGGATTGACTGGTGTTAGATGCATGGCGATCCGGATTTCGCCCGGACCGGGGGCCGGGGCATCGGTAACGTCCGCGAGATGGACGCCGCCTTCGGGGGCTAGCAGGATCGCGCGCATAGTGCTTGGAGTAAAGCCTAGACCTCTATCAGCACCGCACCGCCCTGTCCCCCGCCGGCGCACATGGCTGCCACGCCAAGGCCGCCGCCACGCCGCTTGAGATCGTTGATCAAAGTGGTGAGCATGCGCCCGCCCGATGCTGCGATGGGATGGCCGATGGAACAGCCGCTGCCCGAGATGTTCACCACGTCCTGGCTGATGTCGAGCATGCGGCAGGCGGCCAGCGGCACCGCCGCGAAGGCTTCGTTGATCTCCCACAGGGCGATGTCCGACACCGAGCGGCCGGTGCGGTCGAGCAGCTTGCGGATCGTATCGATGGCGGCCATCCCGGTGTCGCGCGGGTTTGCGCCCTTCGCGGTCCAGCCCAGCACCTTGGCGATGGTGGAAATCCCTTCGCCGCTGGCCAGGTCCGCGCTCATCACGGTGAGAGCCGATGCGGCATCGTTGATCCCGCTGGAGTTCCCGGCGGTGATCGAGAAGCCCTCTATCTCCGGGTGAAGAACCTTGAGACTGGCGAGCTTCTCGGCCGAACTGTCGCGCCGGGGGTGTTCGTCGACCGCAAACGTCACCGACGAGCCGTCCATCTGCAGGGCTTCGATCGGCACGATTTCGTCGCGGAACTGTCCGGCATCGATGGCCGCGATGGCGCGCTGGTGCGAGCGCAGCGCCCATGCGTCCATGTCTTCCCGCGTCAAGCCTGCCGCCTTGGCGGTGTTCCAGCCGACCGTGATCGTCATGTCCTGGTTGGGGGCCTCTGGGCTGTCGGGATGGGTCGGCGGCATCCAGAGGTCCTGCCAGGTCTCGGTTCCGGGGATGCGCCAGCGCATCACCGGGCCGGTGGAAATGGACTGGACCCCACCGGCCACGATCACCCGCTCCATCCCCGAAGTGATCTGGGCCGCGGCAAGGCCTACCGCAGTAAGGCTGCCCGCACAGTGGCGGTTGAGTGCCATGCCGCCGGCCTGAAACATGCCGAGTTCGACTGCGGCATGGCGGGCCAGTGCACCGCCGCCGTACATCGATTCGGCGAAGATCACGTC
>Ga0157380_10001352_pt1 | contig 15958 bp, 9 predicted proteins | sample S35metaG_FD_119757 | JGI IMG/M metagenome (GOLD analysis project Ga0157380, IMG submission 119757) | Switchgrass rhizosphere microbial communities from Kellogg Biological Station, Michigan, USA - S3-5 metaG | ecosystem: Host-associated > Plants > Roots > Rhizosphere > Soil | place: USA: Michigan... | reverse complement strand
GGGCGGGCCGGATAGACTCGGGCTGCGAGATGACGAACACGACCCTTCGGAGTGCATTCGACGAGCAGTGGACCCGCTGGCAGCGCAGCGTCGACGCCTGTCGCGACCGCCTGGGTCATGGCGCGGTCCACGCTCTGCGTGTCGGCTCGCGCCGGCTGCTCTCGCTGCTCGATCTCGTCCGTGAACTGACCGACGTTCCGCGGAAGGCCGACGAACGAGTGGCCGCGACCCTGCGGTCGCTCCTGGATGCACTTGGACCGCTCCGCGACGCCCAGAACGAGCGCCACCGGGTGAAGCGCGCGCGAGACGGCGCGGGCATCGAACCACTCCGCCGCCACCTCAAACAGCAGGGAGGGCGTTACAAGCGGCCTGCGCGTCACGCCGTCGCGCATGCCGCCGGGGCCCGGGTCCGCAACGACGGCGCGCGGTTGCGTGCGGCCATCGTGGCAGGGGCGAGTGCCGCCGCGCCAGCCGAGGGCCACTCCCGCCTGGCCAAGGCCGTGGACCGGGCCGCGGCGGACGTTCGCAGCCGCCTGGCGCACCTCGACGTGGCCAGGCCGCGCAGCGTGCACCGGCTCCGCATCGCGTTGCGTGAATTCCGCTACGTGGTGGAGATCGCCACCCGCCTCTCGCCCGGCGTCGACGTGAGCGGCCAGGCGACGGTCAGGGCCCTGCAGCGCCGGCTGGGCCGGGCCCACGACGCCGAGGTGCTGCTCGACCGGCTCGATCGCTTCGTGCGCCGGCATCCCGAAGACGCCGGTGCGGCTCTCCTCGCGTTGCGCCGTACCCTGAGCGCCGAACGGAACCGTCAGCTCGCCGGACTCACCGGCGCGTTGCCCACGCTCGACGCCGCGCTGAGCGCCGCGGCGCCCGCGCCTACGGCAGCAGCTCGGCGAAGAACTCGTTCACCATCCGTTGATCCGGATCGACCGTCTTGAGCCAGCCGGCCAGAGTGGTCCAGCGGTCGCCGTATGCCGACTCGACGTGCGCCTTTCTCACGAACGGGCTCTGATTCAGCAGCGGGATGCCGCCGCGTTGATGCGCCCACTCGTTGAACGCCTGGAGAAACGCGGCCCATGCCGCCGGTTCCGTTTCGCCCACCGCGTGAATCGGGTCGAGCGAAATGATGTCGCCGTCGTAGCTGTACGACAGCAGTGAGCCGGTGTCCTTCCTGATGAAGTACGACCCCAGCGGCATGTTGCAGCGGAACCCGGTGCGCTGGTAGTACTCCGCGGCCCACTGCACGTAGTCTTGCAGGTTCTGCGCGTAGGCCGCGCGTGGGAACGCCCAGAAGGTGAATGCGTAGCGCGCGGAGACCGGTGTCTTGGAATAGTTCACCGTCTTGTCCGGAGCCTCGAGCGTGAACCCTCCTCCGGCGCTCAGCAGGCGGTAGAACCCCAGCTCGATGCCCGTGCCGAGGCGTTCTGTGACCGGCGCCAGGACCGACCCGGCCAGATGGTCGCGCAGCCCGCGGCCGACGAATGCCGCCAGGAAGTTCCACCCGAACTGTCTCGCGTCTCCGAGCCATTCGTGCTTCAGCGCCGCCGCTCGATTCCGCGCCTGAATCACGAACGAGTCTCCGATCGTCCACATCACCATCGTCTGGTTCGCGGCGATCGCCTGCTCGATCACGTCCTGGGTCACGTCCTTGATGGCGTGCACCTCGTAGGTGAACTGGATGATCTCGAGCGGTTTGATCCGGAACGTCACTTCATAGACGATGCCGGCCAGGCCGTAGCTCGCCTTGATGAACGGCAGCAACTCGGGGTTCCTGCTCTCGGACGCTTCCTCGAGCGTCCCTGAGGGGCTGACCCACTTGATCCCCGTCAGGTAGGAGTTGAGCTGCCCGAGCTCGACGCCATCTAGGCTGTCCTTCGTCTGGCAGCACGCCGCCGAGCCGAGCGTGATGTTGCCGATCTCGATGTTCAGCATGAACTGCAGCTGCTGCTTGCGCAGCACCTTGGCCGCCTCGACGAGCTGCAGTCCGGCCTGCGCCGTGATCGTCATGGCGTCGGTGTCGATGCTGACGATGCGGTCGAAGCCCGCCATGCTGACGATCGTTCCCTGAGAGATCGCGCAGGGCGTGAGCGAGTGATGACTCCCCATCGCGCGCACGGGCCCTGGATAGCGATCCGGCTGCCGCAGGATGGCCTGCAGCTCTTCCACGCTCGTCGGCCGAACGTGCTGCTGCGGCGTCGCCGAAATCGCACCGTCGTAGTTCGTGATGCTCGTGGACACGTGGCCTCCTGAGAAGCAATCAGATGAGGTGATACAGCGCCCATTCTGATCGAACCGCCACGTCTCGGCCAGGGTGATTGATCCCGCCGCACGCGCACACCAGCTGAACCGTTGGTGCAGTTCTGTGCATGTGCTGGGTGCAGTTTCGTGCAAGCGCTATGCCGCGTGCATCAAAGTGAAGCACGCGGTGTAAATATGTGTCATCTTTCGGGACTCAAAGCTCGTGGGTGCAACGCTGCGAATCCTTCCGAACGGGTCGTTCAACCTGTCGCCTGACGGGCTCGAGGAGTTCCCGCCCGAAGGCGTCGTCGTGCCCGAAGTCGTGTCGGAGATCGCATCCGAGATGCAGTTGGTCGCGCTCGACCACACGAGCACGGCACTCGTGCTCACGGAGACCGTGGCGGCGTATCCGCCGCAAGAGAGGCCTCCTTCAACTTCCGCATTCGTCTCGCAGCCGACCTACCACCTGACCTCCGGTTCCACCGCACGCTCGCCCATCGGTTCGTCGGTCACGCGCGCCGTGCGCGCGAACCTCCTCGCCTCATTTCTGGCTGCGTCGTTCGTCCTCCTGCGGCTCTCGTCGCTGGCCTGGCGCGCCACCTGCCGAGTGTGGCAAGGCGTGGCTTCGTCCGCGGTGTTCCTCTGGCACGCGATCATCGCGTGCGGCACGGCGATCGCCCGGTTCGCGCGTGCGGTCGTGCGGGAGACCGCGTACGCAACCGCCCGCACGATCGGCTTCGTCCTCTCAGCGCTGGCCGCCACGGGCCGCGGCGGGCGCGTCGTGGTGGTGCTGGCCACGACCCTGACCGTGAGCATGATGGCCGCCGTCGCCGGCGCATTCGCCGCGATCGTCTGGGCCATCGTCGTCGGCCTCTGGATTCTGGTGCTGGGCACGGCGAGGCTGCCGGGCGCCGGAGTCCGCGCCGGGCGCCGAGGCGCCCCGTCCGCCATCTCATTCGTCAGGCGCGCGATCGCCGCCTGCGGCGCGCGGGTGTTTTTCCTCGTCCGCGCCGCCGGGCGCGACGTCCAGGCCTCGTTCGCACGTACGAGCGCCCTGATTCAGCTCGGCTCCGACGCCACGGCCGCCCGCGGCGTCACCGGTCTGCACGCGATCGGCCGACACCTGTCCGCCCGTCTCGGCGCCGTCGCGGGCGCGACCTCACGAGGCGTCGACTCCGTGACCGCCCTCACCGCCACCCTCGAGCAGGCAGCGCATCGCGCCACGGTCCGCGGCGGAGAGGCCGCGACGCAGGCATCAGGGGCTTCGCTGCGGGCAGGACGGCGCCTGACCGCTTGGGTGGATGCCGCCGCGGCCAGGGCGCGGGTCACCGCGGTCTCCCGCATCCTGCATGACGGGGCGGTGGCCAGGCTCGCGCTGGCCGACATGCCGCCGTGGGCCCGCCATGGCTTGATGGCACCGGCGATGGCCGTAGCGTTGGCCGCCACGCTGGCGGCCTCCAGCGGCGTGCTTCTGATGTCGTGGCACCCGGCCGCACCGGACGCGCCGGCCGCACCGGCGGTCAGCTCGATTCCGCCCGCCCGTCCGGTGGAACCGGGCCCCGCGATCACCGAGCGATCCGCGCGGCGAGCCGGTAGGAATCCGGCGCCGGGTAGAGTCGCCAAGGCTCCCGCCGCCAGCACGAAGTCTGTTCCTGCTGCGACTCCGGCCGCGCTCCCCGCTTCCGGGCGCACCGGCAGGTCCGTCAACGCCACCCAGGTCCAGGCCCTGTGGGGGAAAGCCGACACGCGGTCTCTCGATCGGGCGCTCTCGGCAGTCAGGAGCGCGACGCTCGCGTTCCAGCGCTGCAACCTGCAAATGACATCCGCCGACGCCGCCGTCGCGCACTGCGACGAAGCCCGCGTGAGCGAGGGCCCGTCCTCATCACGGCGGCGGCCGGTGGCCTGGACCATCGACTTCCGCCGCGACGACACGCGCTGGCAGATCGAACGGATCTCCACCAGCACCACGGCGTCGAACCGCTGACGCCGTCGCCGGGAACCACCGCGCCGTCACCGGGCGCGGCGCTATTTCGGCTTCTCGATGTGGTGCGTGGACCTCTCGTTCTCGTTGCAGATGAACTCGATCATCTCCGAATCCACCATCAGCCGATGGTTGACTCGCACCGTGAACGGCTTGGTATAGGCCTTCTTGTCGTCGATGGTGATGTCGATTTCGAGCGCGCCGAAGTTCGGGCGGCGGAAGCGCTCGGTCATCTTCAGCGCGTCGGTGTACGGGCTGCCGTTGACGTCCAGCCATCCCGCGCGCTCGTCGCCGAGGAAGTTCGTGGTCTCGACGACCAGCGTGTCGTCCTCGAACCAGCCGCGCGAGTAGCCGAACCACCACGGCGTGGGATCGTTGGTCGGCGCCGGCCGGCCGTCCATGTAGATGTAGCGCAGCCCGTAGTTCGACTCGTAGGTGATCAGGATCAGGTTCTTGGTCTGGACGATCTGTCGCGGCTGCGGGTGATTGTGGTACTGCATCAGGCCGATCGGCAGGCACCACACGTCGGGATTGTCCTTGCTGTTGTCGGCCATCCGCTTCTTCTTCAATTCCGCCGCCCACGGCTGGAGCGGCAGCGGATAGCCACGGCCCGCCACCTCGAAGAACTGTGAGACGGGAACCGCGTTCGGGTCGACCGGCGGGGGTGGCTGTGGCGCGCCGGCCGCCCGGCCGCGGCCGCCGCCGCCCCCAAAGCGGAGTTCCCAGATCCCCGAAAAATCCACCTTGCCGTCCGCAGTACGCGGCGCCGGCCCGTCGAGCACCGGCTTGCCGTCCGCCGTGCGCGGCACGTCCGGCGTCGGGTACGACGGCCACTGGGCCGCCACTGTCGCCGACATGGCCGCGACGATCGCCATCACACTCGTCCTGACTTTCCAACCACCCACGCTGACCTCCCCCCCGAATACCAGGTGCGAGCGGGTCGTCATGCCCCGCGCGTCACCGCGAATGTTAGCGGCAAACCCCCGTGACGCAGAACCCCCGCGCAGGCCCTGGTCTCTCGGCCTGTTGCACACGAAAACCGCAAACCTCGCCGGATCCCGGCTCCGAATCGGGCAACTCTTCCATACGATGCATGACGTATGGAACAGCCCGCCGTGATTGCCGACCGTCTCCCCGGCTCGCCGGTGACCGAGTTCCTGCCCCGCACGCTCGACGAGGATCCGCACCTGCTGGAGCAGAGTCACCGCCTGCGGTATCAGGTGTACTGCCTGGAACGCCAGTTTCTCGACTCCAGCGGGTATCCCGACCGGAGCGAGAGCGACGAATTCGACGGCCACTCCGTACACGTCGGCGCCATCGACTCCTTCGGCGAGCTGGCCGGGACCGCTCGTATCATCAAGCCGAACCCCCGCGGGTTTCCGATGTTCCGCCACTGCGAGCTGTTTCCGGACCTCGGCACGTTGGACTGCCCGGGTGCGATGGCAGTGGAGGTGTCGCGAGTCGCGATCAGCCGCGACTACACGCGGCGCCGGCGCCGGACCGAGCCCTTCATGACCTTGATGACGGCCGTCTTCCTCGCGGCCAAGCAGGAAGGTGCGACACACGTGATCGGCGCCACCGACGCGGCCCTGCACCGGTGGCTGGTGCACCTGGGGTTCCCGTATCGCGTCTCGGGCCCGGCCGTCGACTACTACGGCCTCGTGGCGCCGTGTGTCATAAGCCTGCGCGAGCTCGACGACGTGATCCTGAGCGGCCGCTATCCGGCGCTCGAAGGCATCCCGGTCGGCCCGGCCCCCTTCGTCTGGCCGGGTCAGACGGGGTATCCGGTGAACGGCGCGGTGGCGATGGCGGCCGCGAGCGATGCGGGAGGCTGTCGATGACGCCGACGCCGCTCTCGGTTCTCGACGCGACAAGCACCGAGCAGCTCCTGCTGACCGAGTTCCACCGCGCGGCCATGTACGTGCCGGCCTACGGCGTGCTGCTGCGGGAGCACGGGGTACGGGCCGTCGACGTGCAGGACGTGGGCACGTTCTCGCGGGTGTGCCCGGTGCTGTCCAAGGTCAACACCTTCGATCGGTTTACGCTGCCGGAGCTGACCGTCGGCGGCCGGCTGCAGGACGTGGGCGAGGTGCTCACGAGCTCCGGCCACGGAGGCCGATTCTCTTTCGGCGTCATCAGCCGCGCGGAGGCAGCCGCGAGCGCATCGTTCGTGGACGCGGGGCTCGACGCGGCGTTCGACGTCAAGTCGAAGAAGACGCTCGCCATCAACTGCTTGCCGATGGGCGTCGCAGTGTCGTCGCATTGCATGACGGTCGCCACGACCAGCGTGCGTGAGGACATGGCCGTCGCGCTCGTCAAGACCTTCGGCGCCGACTACGACCAGATCGTGCTCATCGGCGACCCGCTGTTCATGAAGCGGCTCACCGATCATGCCCGCGAGCAGTCGGTGGACTGGAGCCGCCATCACGTGGGTGTCGTCGTCGGAGAAGAGACCTTCGGCGAGCACTTCCGCGCCTACATCGGCAGCTGCCTCGGGCTCGAACCGGATCGGCCGGGCGGAGGCCACATCATGTCGTCGTTCGGCGCCGCGGAGCTGGGGTTGAACCTGTGCTTCGAAAGCGGTGCCACGGCCGCGGTCGCCCGGGCCTTGCGGGCGAACCCGTCGCTGGCGCAAGAGCTCGTCGGGTCACCGTCGTGGGGCGCGTGGCGCCCGACCGTGCTCGAGTTCGATCCGCAGCGCACGTTCATCGAGGTGCTGGATCCCGACAGCGACGGCTACGGCAGGGTTGCGATTTCGATGCTCGACCCCTCGCGCCAGGTGCCGCTGCTGCGCTACCAGACGGGCGACGTCGTACGGCTCCTCGACCGCGATCGTGTGGCCGCCGTGCTGCGCGATCAGGCCGCGGCACGCAGTACGATCGCGCCGTCGATGCTGGCGCTTCGCGGCCGGGTGAAGGAAGCGCTGCCCAACGGCTCGCAGGTCGGCGTGTACAAGGACGCGCTGTACGCCAATCCGGATCTGGCCCATCACGTCACGGGAGCCACGCGCCTCGTCTTCACGGACGCCGGCTTCACCATGCACGTCCAGCTGGTGAGAGGCCAAACGCCCACGCCGGCGCTCGAGCAGGGGTTGCTGCAGAACGTTCCGGCAGACCTCCGACCCTCACGCCTGCGGCTGTGGCGGTATCTGCAGTTCCCGTTCGGGATGAGCCTGGATTACGAGCGGAAATTCCAGCACTACATGCCGGGCGACGTCGAACCCGAATAGCCCCGTCGATCCGTCGCCGCGCCCAGGTGTCAGTTCGAGCCGAGCTTCCAGGTGAGGCCGATCCGGGCGGTGCGGCCGTTCTGCTGCACGGCGACCTGCACGTGCTGGTCGGACACCGGGTCCTCGTACTTGCTGTTGAACAGGTTCCGGACGCTTCCCGTCAGGTCCCAACTGCGTCCCAGCGGCTGCACCATCGTGATGTTGGCAGTGAAGGCCCCGGCCACGCTGGCCACGAAGAACGAACCGTCGTCGACCGGGCGAGCCACCGTGGTGCGACTGCTCAGATACTGCCCCTCGACCGACACGAACGAGCGCGGTAATGGACCCGGCAGGCTGATTCTCCCTTTCGCGACGTGACGGGGTGAGTTCGGCAGCTCGGCACGGGTCTGCTGATCGACCGCGCTCTGCAGCGCGTAGCTGACGAGCGCGCGCGACTCTCCCTGGAGCCGCATCTGCGCCTCGAGTTCCAGCCCCTTGGCCCGCACCTGTCCCTGGTTCAGGAACGAGATCCCGACCAGCGAGTCGCCGTCGAGCGTTGGCGTGATCAGCCGGTCGGCCTTGTACCAGTAGCTCGAGACCGCCGTGCGCAGCCAGTCGTTGGCATAGCGCTCCCACACGAACTCGTGCGTGTCGATCGACTCCGGGCGAAGCGCGTGCACGCCGTCGCCGAAGTAGATGTCGTTGAGCTCGTACTCGTTCGGGGCCCGGAACGCGCTGCCGTAAAGGTACTTGAACGACTGCGCCGACGACGGCATGACGATCAGGGCGCCGCGCGGCGTGACCCGGTCGAAATGCTCGTAGCGGTCGTAGCGCAGGCCGCCGTTGACGATGAACCAGCGCCCGAACTTGATCTCGTCCTGGACATACAGCGCCTGCTGCATCGAGCTGTGGTCGATCGCAAAGAACGGGTTCGGGTCGTTGACCACCGTTCCCTTCTGATCCTGGTTCAGGTTGTTGATCACCTCGACGCCGGCGCGCAGCGTCTGCCGGTAGCGCAGCGGCTGCGTCACGCCCGCACTGGCGCTCCACCGTGCGCCCAGACCTTCGGTGAGCCCCACGGCCGTGGGCGTCCCGTCCGCCTCCACCCACCTCGGATAGATACCCGAGTACGAGAAGCGATCGTAGGACCCGCGCACCGTGAGGCGCGTATCGCCGAACGAGCGGCCGTAGTAGGCGTCGAGCAGGCCGTGCCGGTCGGTCGTCTGCTCGTTCCACAGCTGCTGGTTGAACATCGTCTGGGCCGAGGCGGTCGGCACGTCGCGGTTCCGCGTACCGTACATCGAGGTAATGGCCAGCCCCTTGAAGGTCATCCGGCCGTAGAACTGCTTCGTGCCCTCGGCGTCGAGCCCGTCCGCGATGCCGTGGTTCGTGTCCGGCGTGTCGAACGCAGGGAAATACAGGCTCTGCATGCCATCGCTGTGCTCGACGGTGCCGGAGAACACGTAGTCGAGACCGTTCGACAGACGGTGGCCGCTGCTGGCACGCAGCAGTCGCGTGCCGAGCGTGCCAGCCTCGACGGTCGTCTCAGTGCCGTCGAGCGACTCGCCCGACCGCGTGATCACGTTGACCACGGCGAAGAAGGCGCTGTCGCCATACAGGGACGAGGCCGGGCCGCGGATGATCTCCACGCGCTCGAAGGTGGCAGGGTCGAGGCCGAACTCGGCGCCGATCTCGGCCTGGCCGAAGATGTTGTCGTTGACGCGGTGACCGTTGATGAGCAGCAGGATGCGGCTGTTGTAGTCGCCCGGCTTGCCGAACCCGCGCGCGCCGATGAAGCTGAAATTGCGGTCGTTGGTCACGTACATGCCGCGCACGCTGCGGAGAATGTCCGCCAGCGTCCGGTAGCCGTAGCGGTGGATTTCCTGGGCGGTGACGAACGACACCGAGGCCGGCGCCTCGATCGACGGCTGCAGCCGCTCCGAGGCGCCGAACACCTGTCCGGCGTCGATCTGCATGAGGTCCTCGAGACTGAGATCCGACAACGATTGAGACGCGGCCGGGAGCGGCGCCGCCAACAGGTACGCCAGGGCCACGGCGGCCGTCCGGGCGACGATGGCGGGTGGAATGCGACTAGTCATTGGGTCTCGCCATCACGAGCAGCCTCGAACTGATCTGAAGCCCGGCGCGCTTCGCCGATTCGAGGTGGATTCGGAAACGCAGCTGGCCGTGCTCGAAGAAGAACTGGGTCATTCCACCAGCCGAAGCAAACCCCTCGACATTGCTGATCGTCAGCACCGGCGTCTCGCGCAGCTCGGCGACCACCGCGGCCGCCTCGCGGACGGGCACGCCCGCCACGTAGAGGATTCGGCAGGTCCGCTTCGGCGTCGCGGGGTTGACGCGTGTAATGGTGATGGGACGGTCCATGAGTTGACGTCCCGCCACCGCCCGCTCGAGGGCGTCGCCCACCGCCGTGTCGCCCAGGACGCAGATCACGAAGGAGTCGGTCGCCGGCAGGTCGGGAGGCCAGGTCGTGAACCGGGCGAAGTTGTAGATGAAGGCCGCCTTCAGGGCCGGCTCCGTGACGTCCTGGGCCAACGCCACCCGGCCAGGCCACAGCGCGACGGCCAGCGCGAGCATGATCGCGCCGAGGGCTGGTGCATGCCGCTGCGGCCTTGCGCCGTGCGGTGCCAGGGGCCCAGACCTATCCATCGTCCCAGATCATCGTCACGCCACAGTCGGGACTTAAGGGGGGGCATGACCAGACGCCGAGGGCCGCTGCACGGCGTCACACACCGTGACGCGGCGATCACAACCATTGCGGCGATATGCCGATAAGAAGGGGCATGGCTCGGGATGGCCGCTAGCCTCTCGCTCTGGTTCCGGCGGCAGCCGGTGCGTCGAAAGCTCACGACCGCGGTTCTGAGCATCAGCGGCGTCACCATGGTCGCGGTGTGCGTCGTCTTCGCCGCCTACGGCTATCTCGATGCCCGCAGGCGTCTGGTGCGCGACGTCACGCTGCTGGCCGACGTCATCGGCACGACCAGCATCGCGCCGGTCACCTTCACCGACACCGCCGCCGCCACCGACACGCTGCGCGCCGCCGCGGTGAACGAGCACATCGTCACCGTGCAGCTCTTCCTGCCCGACGGCCGCCTCCTGGCGAGCTATGCCCGTCCCGGAAGCACGCTTCCGCGCCAGGTGGACGGGCAGACGCGGCCGGCGCCGGCGGCCGGCGCCATGTACACCGAAGAGGTCCTGCGAATCGTCAGACCGGTCGTGCTCGACCGCGATCAGGTCGGCACGATCAGCGTGATCTCCGACACGAGCGAGATCTCCGCCAGCGCACAGCGGTTTGCCGCCATCGCCGGCGGGGCGCTGTTCGGCGCGTTCTGGATCGCCCTGTGGCTCTCGCGCGCGACGGCGCGTTTGATCTTCACGCCTATCGCCAGGCTGATCGAGGTGACCCGCCTCGTGCGATCCAACGGGCGCTACGACGTGCGCGCCGACCCCGGCGACGGCGACGAGGTCGGCGAGCTGATCGGCCAGTTCAACGCCATGCTCGTGGAAGTCGAGAAGCGCGACCGGCAGTTGCTGCAGCAGCAGGAGAACCTCGAGCGCACCGTCAACCTGCGCACGCTCGAGCTCCAGACCAGCAACCTGGAGCTGATCAAGACCCGCGACCTGGCGATGGAAGGCAGTCGCGCCAAGAGCGAATTCCTGGCCAACATGAGCCACGAGATCCGCACGCCGATGAACGGCATCATCGGCATGACCGAGCTCGTCCTCGACGACCCGCTCACGCCCGAGCAGCGGGAGAACCTGGGCACCGTCAAGTCGTCGGCCGAGAGCCTGCTCTCGATCCTGAACGACATTCTCGACTTCTCCAAGATCGAATCGCGCAAGCTGGAGCTCGAGGCCGCCCCGTTCCGGCTGCGGGATCTGGTGGCCACGACGTTGAAGCCGCTCACCCTGCAGGCGCACCAGAAGGGGCTGGAGATCGTGTCCGACATCGGCGCGGGCGTGCCCGATCGGGTCGTCGGCGACCGCACCCGGATCCAGCAGGTGCTCACCAACCTGGTGGGCAACGCGCTGAAGTTCACCGAGGCCGGTTCAGTGCGGGTCGCAATCACCGAGCACGCAAGATCCGCCACGGCCGTCGGGCTTCAGTTCAGCGTCACGGACACTGGTATCGGCATCGCCCTGGAGAAGCAGGCCTCGATCTTCGAGGCGTTCCGTCAGGCGGACGGCTCGACGACGCGCAAGTTCGGCGGGACCGGCCTCGGACTGGCGATCTCGTCCACGCTGGTGCAGCTGATGGGAGGGCAGCTTTCGGTCGAGAGCGCGTCCGGCGCCGGGAGCACGTTCCGTTTCGCCCTGAACCTGCCCCTCGAGCCGGGCACCCTGCCCGCCGCGCCGGCGGCGCCGGTCTCGACCGCGTCACCCGCCGCCGTCGGCCGCCGCATCCTGCTGGTCGAGGACAACATCGTCAATCAGCGCGTCGCGCTCGGCATGCTGACCAGGCGTGGGCACCACGTGACGATCGCCCAGGACGGCCTCGAAGCCCTCGAGCGCCTCGAGGCCGAGACGTTCGACATCGTGCTGATGGACCTGCAAATGCCGCGCATGGGCGGCCTGGACGCCACCATGGAGATCCGGCGGCGCGAACGGGCCACTGGCGGCCACATCCGCATCGTCGCGATGACGGCACGCGCCATGGCCAGCGACCGCGAACAGTGCCTGGCCACCGGCATGGACGGTTACCTGTCCAAGCCGATCGACCGGGCGCAGCTCGTCGAAGCGGTCGAATACACCGGCGAGCGCGAGGACGAGCGTATCCCGGTGGCGCGGCCGCCGGTGCGCTGACCTCCGGGCGGCGCGCGCCGCTCCCCTTTCATTCCAGGCGCGACTCGTTCAGAATCCGCCGCATGGAGCTGCGCCACCTCCGCTACGTGGTCACGCTGGCCGAGACGCTGCACTTCGGCCGCGCCGCCGAACGGCTCCACGTGAGCCAGCCGCCGCTGAGCCATCAGATTCGCCAGCTGGAAGAAGAGCTCCGCATCAAGCTCTTCGACCGCACCAAGCGCCAGGTGCAGCTCACCGAAGCCGGCCGCATGTTCGTTCAGGAGGCGCGGGTGATCCTGGCGCAGGCGGCGCTCGCCGCCAACCTGGCGTCGCGTGTGCACCAGGGCGAAGTTGGCCAGCTGACGATCGGCGTGGCCGGGCCGGCCGATGCGCCGATCTTCATCCAGATCCTCCGCACGTTTGCGACGAAGCACCCCAAGGTGCGAATCGTCCTGCGCAACATGAGCAGCCTGGACCAGGCGCAGGCGATCAGCGAGGGCCGCCTGCATGTCGGGTTCGTGGCGCTGCCGATCGACGACGCGGGGCTCGCGACCGAGACCGTGATGCACCGGCCGATCTGGATCGCGCTGCCGGCCGACCATCCGCTGGCGAAGCTCGACCGCGTGCCGCTGCAGGCGCTATCGGGCGAGCCGCAGATCATGTTCGCGCGGAGCAACGGGCCGCGATTCTTCGACGCCGTGCTCGCGGCCTGCCGCGAGGCCGGCTTCAGCATGAACATCGCGCACGAAGTGGACAATCTCTACACCGCGAAGGCGCTCGTGGCCGCCGGGCTGGGCGTATGCCTGGTTCCCGCGGGGGTCGAAGACGGCCACTCGACCTCGTCGATGGTGGTGAGGCCACTCACCCCGCCGCTGCCGGACATCGACAGCCACATCGGGCTCGCCTACAAGCGGCAGCCCACCAGCGAGCTCGTGCCGCTCTTCGTCGACGCCGTGAAAGAGGTCGTCGCGGAGCACACCCGGCCCAAGCCGATGCGCCTCGCCTCGGTCTGACCGTACAAACAGGACGGGCGAGTGCATGGCACTCGCCCGTCCTCCCTACCTGCCTTACCCGCCCCACCCGCCTTACCGGCGAGCGCAGCGAGCCGGCCCTAGAAATCGAACTGCCCGCTGATCTTGAAGAAGCGCGCCGACATGATCGACAGCGGATTGAGATACGTCGCGCCGTAGTTCCGCTGGTACACCTCGGTCGTGTTCGAGTTGAACAGGTTGTAGACGTCGAGGTTCAACTGTGTCCTCGTCCTGCCGTACTTCAGGATCTTGCCAAAGCGAAGATCTACGGCGTTCAGCCGATCGCCGTACTCCGTGCCGGGTTCGACGATCTGCAGGAACTCGACGACCTGTCCGGAGCCGAACGGCCGGTTGAGTGACGTCTCGTTGACGACGCCGGGGATGTTGAGCGCGAGCGCCTGCGCCCCGAGGCTCTGGCTCTGGATCGACGGGAATTCGCTCCCCGCATAGGGCACGCTGCGGAACGTCCCGCTGAACAGCACGTCGATCTTCGGCACGGTGTAGGTCGCCAGCCCCTTGAAGGTGGTCTGCCAGCCGGACTCGCGGTGGCAGAACGCCTGTGGCCACTGCCCGATCCCGCCCAGGAACGTGTCGAGGAATCCGCCGGTCCCGCCCCATGGGCCGAAGATGTAGTACTCCGGGTGATTGGCGACCACGCCGCACGAGTCCTCGACCACGTTGCCGCTGCTGGTGCCGCCCTGGATGATGACGTCGCGCAGACGCGCGTTCATCGTGACGTCGACGCCGTTGTACTTGTTGTAGGCGCCGCCGAGATCATCGGAAAACGTCAGGAAGTTGTCGGCAGCCCGCGTGTAAGCGCCGGGCTTGATGTCGCGGAACGTCAAGGAGTACCCGCCGCCGTCCGGCAGTTTGGGATCGCGGGGCGCGGTGTAGGTGAAGGTGTCGAAGTCGGCCGGCGTCCACGCGCGGTTGACCGTGGCCGTCAGGTTCCCCCAGCTCCGCCGGAAGTATTGGACATCGAGCGAGACCCGCGGCGCGACCTCCTGCGTGATGCCCACGTTGAGATCCCAGCTGTACTCGCGGGAGTTCCAGCCGCCGGTCAGCTCAGGATCGGTGGTGAGCGGAGGGAGCGTCTTCAGGAAGGACGGGTTCCCCGGCCCGCACTCGCCGTTTGCCGCCGGGTTCGTGAGGACGCAGTTGACGACCTTGTCGTTGTTCCCGTCGCTCCACGATCGGTTCTGATCGACGCTGACGAAATGGCCGAGCCCGGCCGGACTGTAATTGACCCACTCGTCGACCGTGTTGAAGGTCGTCACGTAGCGGCCCGCGAAGAACTTCACCGCGGTCTTCCCGTTGCCGAAGAGGTCGTACGACGCGCCGAATCGCGGCATCAGATCCTTCTGCGAGAGCGGGCCCTCTTGCGCGGGGAACACAATGGCCGTGGGGATGAAGAGGTTCGGCCCCATCGTCTGCTCGGGGAAGTAGTCGCCCAGGTGCTCGAGGCGCAGTCCGCCCTGCAGCGACAGCCGCCCCAGCGTCCAGCGGTCCTGCACGTACACCGCGGACATGAACTGGTGCTGTTCCTGGGCCGAGTTCGCGTCGCCGTTGACCGTGACGCCGGTGGGTTGACCGCCCGTGAAGACGTAATTGAGCTGCGTGTCGTTGTAGAAGTTGATCGGATACATCGCGATGTTCTGGTGGAAACGGACACCCACCTTCGCGGAGTGCGACCCCGTGACATATGACGCGGAGCCCTGGACGATGTTCGTGTAGCCCTTGTGGCCGGACCAGTTCTCGGCGCGGTAGTTGATGCCAGGAATCGGGCCGGCAGTCTCCTGCACCGGGATCATCGTGGTGTCGAACGCGTTCTTCTGACGGCTGCCCCACCAGAAATACGCACCCAGCTGCGCGCTGCCTTCGAGGAGCAGCTTGTTCGACACCGGCGACGTCCAGCTCACCTGCGTCATCATGCTGGGATGGTTTTCGTTGGTCGTGTAGGCCTCGGGCGAGCGCACTGACGCGCCGAAGCCGAGCCCCGTCCCGTCGCCGCCGCCGTCACAGGCGATGCAGTGGTACTGGACGCTGTTCCAGAAACTCACCTTGTTGCGGGGGGTCACCTGCCAGGTCACCCGCGCGTTCGTCTGCTTCCAATAGCCATCGGTTGCCGCTTGATCGAGCGGGCGGCCGTTCTGCCCGTCTGCCGGAAGATAGTCCCATTTCGTTGGGTCGCCGGCGTTCAGGTTGGCCCACATGCTGGCCACGTTCTGCAGGCTGTTCTGATAGCGGAACGTCCCGAAGAACCACAGCTTGTCGCGGACGATGGGGCCGCCAAACGAGGGATTCAGTTCCCACAGCTTCTTCATCGAATTCGTCGCCGTCAGCCCCGAACCCTCGATGTTGCTGCCCTGCAGCGCGTCGCCCGTGCCGCTGAGGAAGACGCTCCCGGCAAACGTGTTACCGCCCGTCTTCGTGACGATGTTCATCTGCGGCCCGCCGGTCGTGGCTTCGCCGAGCCCGCCGCTGAGCGTGACGACCACCTCTTGCGAGTTGCCGACCTCGGGCACATATCCCGAAACGCCCATCCCCTGATAGCCGCCGTTCATGCCGTCGACGAGGACCTGGCCTTCGTTGCGCCGGCCGCCGTGGATCTGAAAGACGCTGTAGAGCGCCGGGTTGGAGCCTTCGAAGTCGTTCTGCTGCACGTTCAGCGCGGGAACGAGCTGCGTGAACGACGAG
>Ga0157380_10001351_pt1 | contig 15962 bp, 12 predicted proteins | sample S35metaG_FD_119757 | JGI IMG/M metagenome (GOLD analysis project Ga0157380, IMG submission 119757) | Switchgrass rhizosphere microbial communities from Kellogg Biological Station, Michigan, USA - S3-5 metaG | ecosystem: Host-associated > Plants > Roots > Rhizosphere > Soil | place: USA... | reverse complement strand
CGAGAAGAAGTTTGACGCGACCAAGCCCGATACTGATTTAACCCAGACAGTTCTTAAGGGTAAGAAGGCTGAGAAACCACCAAACATGCCAGCGTATGAGGAGAAAGGCATAACGGCGGATCAGGCAGCGGCATTGGTCACTTTCATGAAGTCTCAGAAGCACTAAAGCTTCAGAGGAACAAGTGAGGCGTGTCCTCACGGAAGGACGACGCTGTGAGACGTTATCTTGCCGTCGCTTTTCTGTTAGTAGCTACATGGTTTTTAGTAACCCTGTTTGTTGAAGCCGGTAACTCCGCCGCAAACTCGTTAGCCGCTCAGGATAGTAAAAGCTCTCGCGAATCTGCCGTGAAGCCAAACGAGGGCGCCATCATTGGTGGCCCGCAGGCTGCGGCTTCTCCCGTACCTTCCTCTGGCTTGCAATGCCAGGGTTGCCATGGGCCAGGAAGAACACTCCCCTACCTTGCTGGCTCACTCTTTCATACTGGTCCACACGCAGACTACGACCACAGCTTTCACAACCAGGCAATTATCAATGGCGTACGGGCTGCAACTTGTCTCGACTGCCACACAAAGAACCGCGATATGACGACGATCCTGGCAGCGAGTGACCCTCGCTCCACGATTAATCGCGCAAACATCGCCGATACTTGCGGTCGTTGTCATGGAGACAAATCGGTCATGCAAGGAAGCGGTATCAGTAACCGGCCGTTTCTTTCCTATCGCGAAAGCGTTCATGCGAAAGCAATAGCTCAAGGAAATCTCAGCGCCGCCGTCTGCACCGATTGCCATAACAGTCACAACATAGAGCCCGCCTCAAACGCCAAATCATCGATCGCAAAGGCCAACATCCCAACGACCTGCGGAAAGTGTCATGCAACTGAGTCACACGAATTCATGCAGAGCGTTCACGGCCAAGCGGTGGCGCGCGGAGTGTCGCGTTCGCCTGCATGCACCGATTGCCACGGCATACACCGGATACTGGTACCAGTGGATCACAGCACTAACTCTGCAACGGCAGCGGTAGGTACAGAAAGTTGTGCTAGGTGTCATGAAGGCGTGGCTCTTACACAGGAGTTTGGCGTTGCGGGTGAGCGTGTAAGTAGCTACAAAGATAGTTATCACGGACTTGCTTCGGAGCTGGGCTCGAAGATCGTCGCGAACTGTGCCAGTTGTCATGGCGTGCACAACATACTTCCCTCCTCAGATCCGCGCTCGATGATTAGCGCGGGTAATCTGACAAAAACTTGTGGCCAGTGCCACGTCGGCGCAGGCGCTAACTTTAGCAGCGGCAAGGTCCACTTGACGTCGGAACTGGTTTCATCAGTCGCTACTCCGGATCTCGGTGTTCGAGGTACGAGAATAGTGCGATGGATTTATCTTCCGCTGATCATATTGACGATTGGCGGAATGGCCGTTCACAACATCCTTATCTGGCGGAAGAAAGCGGCACTCAAGCGGCTCGAAAAGCGGACCATCGTTCGCCTCACTTCAAATCAACGAACCCAACATTGGTTGCTGCTAACTAGCTTCATAACGCTGGTCTTGAGCGGCTTTGCTCTTCAGTATCCTGATTCGTGGCTTGCGACACTTCTCGGTGGCAATGAAAGTTTGCGCAGAGCGATTCATCGAGTTGCCGCTGTTGTGATGTTAATCGTTGGTGCTTACCACCTCATGTATCTCGCAATTACAACTGAAGGCAAACTGTGGCTGCGCGACATGATTCCAACCGCGAAAGACGTAAGAGACCTGGTAAGTAATTTTGGTTTTTACCTGGGTCTTCGAAAGCGGAAACCGCCAATAGATCGTTTTGGCTACGCAGAGAAAGCCGAGTATTGGGCCGTGATCTGGGGCACTTTCATCATGGGACTCACTGGTCTGATGATTTGGTTCAAGCTTGGTTTGTTTAGTTTCTTGTCGCGCGGTTGGATAGATATCGCATTGGCCATTCATTTCTACGAAGCGGTTCTAGCAACTCTCGCTATTGTCATTTGGCATTTCTATCACGTAATCTTTGATCCAGACGTTTATCCGCTAAACTGGGCACTAGTTGATGGTAAAGTTTCGGAAGAACTTTACAAGGAAGAGCATGAACTGGATTATCATAAGCGGCTTCATACGGCAGAAGAGTCTTTGAACGGCCCCGAGCAGCGTGAATCGACAACTAGCGAAGCAGTAGATGAGGACCGCCCCACGTCCGATGCGCCTTCAGCAGCCACCAGTACTTAAACTCCCGGACCGGCAGACAAACAATTAACGATGGCTGAAGAACGGAAACTCACTAAATACCCCAGCCTGTTTCGAAACTACATAAGTCTTGTTGGTGCAGCCATCGCAGTGGCGGCCATCGCTAGCGGTGTGTTGCTGTTCCTGATGGAGATCACATCAAGCGGCGAGAATCCATATCTTGGGATTCTTACCTACATCGTGTTTCCTACGTTTCTGTTCTTTGGCCTCTTTCTTATTCTCCTCGGAAGAATCCTTGAGCGCAGGCGCCGGCGCAAACTGTCGCCGGATGAAGTCGCGGCATTTCCCAAGCTCGATCTTAATGAGCCTCACGCGCGACGGGCATTTCTCATTTTTCTAATACTAACCTTCTTCTTCGTTTCCGCGAGCGCGTTCGGCAGCTACAAAGCATATGAGTACAGTGATTCAGTGTCTTTTTGTGGAAAGACGTGTCACACCGTAATGAAACCAGAGCATGTTGCATACTTGGCCGGTGCACATGCTCGAGTTCGATGCGTTGACTGCCACGTTGGTCCGGGTGCTGGATGGTACGTGCGCTCAAAGCTTTCAGGTGCTTATCAACTTTACTCCGTGACCTTCAAAAAGTATCCGCGACCGATTACTACGCCAGTTCACAACCTTCGGCCGGCTCAGGACACTTGTGAACAATGTCACTGGCCCGAGAAATTCTTCGGCGCTCAACTGAAGGTCTTCAATCGCTACGCTTATGACGAGCAGAACACATTGCGTCAAAGACGAATGTTGTTGAATGTCGGCGGCGGGAGTCCGACTACTGGCCTTGTAAAGGGTATTCATTGGCACATGAACATCGCCAATGAGATCGAGTATGTATCTACGGACAGCCAGCGACAGGTAATACCGTGGGTGCGAATAAAAGACATGAACGGGAATGTAAGGGAGTACTTCGACCGAAATCGGCCGCTGACGGCTGAACAAATAGCTTCAGGGAACAGGCGCAAAATGGACTGCGTCGATTGTCACAACCGACCAGCACATCAATACCTTCCGCCTGATCTTGCTACTGACCTGGGTTTCGCCTCAGGAAGACTCGATTCATCTCTCCCCTATCTTAAGCGGAAAGCTGTAGAGGTTTTGTCAAAACCTTATCAGACGACGGACGAAGCATTAGTAACGATCGAAAACGACCTAAACAACTTTTATCGAACAAACTACGGCGACACCTTTTCGCAGAAGCAAACAGAACTAAAGGGGTCGATCAAAGAGGTACAGCGAATATTCAGTACGTATTTTTTTCCTGAGATGAAGACCGACTGGCAAACGCACCCCAACAACATCGGTCATCTCAATTTCTCGGGCTGCTTCCGTTGTCATGACGGAGAGCACGTAAGCAACACCGGCCAGACCATTACTAATAACTGCAATGTCTGCCACACCGTCCTCTATGACTCTGCCGCTCCCAAAGCATCCGTTGCTACTGGACCTTTTCAACACCCGGTTGATTTGGGTTCTTTGAGTGATCGGAAATGCGAGAGTTGTCATAAGGCCAACAAGCCATTCCAACACCCTATAAATCTCGGAGACATCTCGATGTTTCAATGTGCCGAGTGCCACCGGAAAGAGTGAGTTAAGCCAGGAGCGGCTTGGCTGCAGGGATGAAACTCATCATTTTCATCCATTTTCCATCCTCCTTATCAGTAGCTGCTACTGATCAACTGCGGAAAAGTTCGTTCGTCTGAGTGAAGTTCCGCAGCTGACACCGAACGAAACCGAAATTCTCCCCAATTTCACACAGATCCGGTGGGCACATTGCTTGCACTGGTCGCCCCAGGGAGCGTGTTTTGGCGCTACCACACCGTTTCCCTATAATCAGGGCTGTCAGTCAAATCACCCTTTCGGAAAAGACAGCCAGGAAGTGCAGAAAACCGATCTGAAAAACCAAAAACTCAAGATTCTGGTTCTCGACGACGAGAAGATGATTCGGTGGTCGCTTGGGGAGGCGCTGCGTGGCTGGGGATATGAACCAATTGAAGTGGCGACCGCAGCTGCTGGCCTCGAAGCCTTCGACGCAGAGCAACCCATCGCAAGTCTCCTCGACATCAACCTACCTGACGGCTCGGGCCTCGAGGTCCTGCGTCAAATTCGGCAACGGCAGTCAGACGCTGTGGTCATCATGATCACAGCCAATGTTCTCGTTGACGAAACGATCGCAGCGTTGCGCGGTGGTGCATATGACTTCATTGGTAAGCCGATCAACCTTGAAGAGTTGCAGGTCGCAATTCGCAACGGTATCGAAGCGAATCGCCTGCGGAAAGAAGTAAACCTATTTCGCCGCGAGCGCGCCCAGCAATTCAGCTTTGACCAGATCGTCGGCGAATCGCCCGCCATGCGCGAGATGTTAGGTATGGCCCATAAGGTTGCGGAGAGCGAGGTTTCGTCAGTCTTGCTCCAGGGTGAGTCAGGCACCGGCAAAGATCTTGTCGCTAAGGCAATTCACTATCATTCGGCGCGCGCAGATCATCCGTTTGTGGCAATCAACTGCGCCGCAATTCCGAGCACACTAATTGAGAGCGAGCTGTTTGGTTATGAGAAGGGCGCATTCACGGATGCCAAAGTGCGTAAGGAAGGAATGTTTGAACAGGCTGAAGGCGGCACCCTCTTTTTGGATGAAATCGGTGAGCTCGAATTGAGTTTGCAAGCCAAGCTGTTGCGTGTGCTTGAAGAAGGTTCGTTTCGACGCGTTGGCGGTCTAAAGGATCTGCCTTTGGATGTGCGCGTAATTGCTGCTTCGAATCGCGATCTGAAGAGCGAAAGCGAAGCCGGACGTTTTCGAGCGGATCTCTTTTATCGTCTCTCAGTGATCCAGATTGATATTCCTCCTTTACGCGAAAGGGGTGACGATATTCGCGTGTTGGCGGAACATTACATGTCCAGCTTCAGAACGCGGCTGCGAAAGAATGTTAATGCGATCACTCCTGAAGCTTTATCAACATTCAGCGATTATTCATGGCCTGGAAACGTTCGCGAACTCCGCAACGTGATTGAACGTGCGATGATTTTGGAAGACGGCGAATCAATCACAACCAAGTATTTGCCGCGTGGTTTGATTGGCGATGGCCGTATCACGTCTGAGACCGGGTCAGACGCAAGGTCAAAGGATCCGATGCAATTGCCCACTGCAGGAGTATCCTTGGAAGACGTGGAAATGTCTTTGGTTCGCCAGGCGCTCGAGCGGAGCAATGGCAACCAGACGAAGGCCGCCGAACTTCTGAACATTTCACGCGACCAACTTCGTTACCGCATGAAGAAACTTGAAGAGGCAGCCGCCGCCGCAATGGACTGAAAAGAATATCCACAGATTACACAGATTTCTATTTCGGATTTCGGAATGCGGATTTCGGATTTTGTGGTTTCTGGGAGTCTGCATGTACAAATATAAGACCGTCTATGTACAAATATAAGACCGTTCGCATTCAGATGAGCAACTCATCAGCACAAAATCCGAAATCCGCATTCCGAAATCCGAAATAGTAATCTGTGGATATTCTTCAACGTATGGCTGAGCCCTCAATAAAACCACCAAACACCGAGACTCTTGAGCAGTCGCTCAAAGAACTTGCTGATATCAAATTCGCCCTTGATCAGTCCACCATAGTCGCGATAACGGATCAGACCGGGATCATCCATTACGTAAACGACGCCTTCTGTCGTATTTCAAAATACTCACGCGACGAACTGCTTGGACAAGATCACCGCATCATCAACTCCGGTTACCACTCAAAGGAGTTCATTCGAGAACTTTGGACGACCATTGCTTCCGGCGAGGTTTGGAAAGGGGAGATTCGCAACCGTGCGAAGGATAGGTCAATTTACTGGGTTGATACGACCATTGTTCCCCTCCTCAACTCCGACGGGAAGCCGTACCAGTACGTGGCGATTCGCCACGACATAACGAAGCGCAAGTTTGCGGAAGAAAAGATCCAGCAACAGGCAGAACTCCTCGACCAAGCGCAGGATGCGATTATCGCTCGCGATCTCGATGATAGAATCTTCTATTGGAACAAAAGTGCTGAACGTCTCTACGGTTGGACCACTGACGAAGTGATCGGACGTGACGCGAAGGAGCTCCTTTACCAGGAGATCCCGCCAGGGTTTGAAGAAGCTGAAATTGCCGTGAGGGAACAGGGCAAATGGAGCGGTGAGCTTTCGCAAGTAACAAAGGATGGTCGCGAGATAATTGTACTCAGCCGTTGGACACTGGTGCGTGACGAATATGGGCGGCCGCATCAGAAGCTCATCGTTAATACTGACGTCACTGAACAGAAGCGGCTCGAAAATGAAGTGCAAAGAGCAGCTCAAATGTCGTTTGTCGGCGAACTGGCTGCTGGACTAGCTCACGAGATCAAGAATCCTCTGGCCGGCATTCAGGGCGTCGTGGACATCTTGATCCGCCGGCGCGAAAAGACCGATCCTGAACGCGAAGCACTGGAAGGTATACGTCATGAAGTGACACGCATCGATAGCACCGTTCGCGCGCTACTAGAACGCGCTCGTCCGCGTCTGGTGTCGGTTATGTCGACATCGCTTTCTGAAGTTGTCCGAAGCGCGGTGAACATCGCGCGTGGTCAACTTAGTCAGTCGGATGCTCGAGGTGGGCGCGTTACGATCAACTATGAACCACCCGTCGATCCGATCGTTGTGAGTATCGACGCGGCTCAAATCGAAGATGCTGTATTAAACTTGATCATCAATGCCATCGATGCAACTGAAGGCAACGGCGAAGTAAAATTACGAGTCTCGATTGATCAGGAGAGTGCCGATCGAGAGGATGCAGTTATCGAGGTTTCAGATAATGGTCGTGGGATTGGTGAAGAAGATCAGACAAGAATCTTCAATCCGTTCTTTACGACGAGACGTGAAGGTACCGGACTGGGCCTGCCGGCAGTACGTCGAATCGCACGCGCGCATGGTGGCAGTGTTCAGGTTGAATCAAAGCTAGGACGAGGTTCGACGTTTACAATTCGATTGCCGCTGAACCGGGAATGAAGACATTGCCGATTTCCGATTGCTGGTCTCCCCAACAGTTCTTTCAAAGTAAACAAGGTGAACGCATGAAGAAACTTATTATCGGACTAATACTAGTTATTGTCTCGACAGCGATCGTTGGCTGCTCTAAAGGAACGTCACACGATCACACGGCGAGCGCACCGCAGACTGCGAACCAGCAACAACCTCCTACGGCACAACAGCCATCACCCAAAATTGAGCGCGTGCCTGCTCATTACACGGCAGCTCCGGCGGCCGACAAATTGGCGCCAACGCTTGATCCCGAAATGTTTTGGGGCAATACACGACTCGCGTATAAGGCTGCTAAGGAGATTCCGCAGACGCTCGCTCAACTTCCCTGCTACTGCCATTGCGACATGAGCGCGGGACACAAGAGTCTTCAGACTTGTTTTGTCACTGAACACGGCGAGAGCTGCGGTATCTGCATTGGTGAGGCGTTGATGGCTTATCAGTTAGAAAAACAGAAACTACCTATTGAAGAGATCCGCAAGCGCATCATCGCCGCTTACGGCACGCCCCACAATCATCAGTAGCTTTGAAGCGAGCTGTCGCTGCTTATGCTGTATGCGGCAGCAAGCTGACGCATAACAAAGCGGTGACAGGTCACCGCACTCCAAAGACTCACTCCACGGCAGTCGTTACAAACGCATCGCAGTCGTTTGTTCGTCCCACTGCCCACAATTGGCCCCCACGCATTTCGAGAAAGATCCGATCCAACGGACGTCTCGGTGGACCATGCAACGCCAATCCAGATTTCATATCGTAAGCGCCAAAGTGGCACGGGCATTGGAGACAGTTTTGCTCGCGATTGAAATTGACGGAACAACCAAGGTGTGAACACTTCTGACCGTGCGCGTAGTATTTCCCATCTGCTGTTCGAATCAGGATCGCCGGATTCCATCTATTGGGATAGTTGAATAGCAGGAACGAGTTCGGCGACATCGTTTCAGCGCCATCAATCCTTACGATGGGATATGACGAGGGTGTATCTGACGCTATTGAAGATTTACAATTCGCCGCAACTAACATTACCGCAGATGTGGTTAACAATCGATTGCAAAATTTTCTGCGCGTAACGTCGCCGGCAGTCACAAGTTTGTCTGCTCTACTGGAGTTCATTCACTTCCCTCCTTCAGCGTCTTGATTGGGCACAAGACGGGCCATCCTAAAGTCGGGCAACAGATATGCCGTGCAGGACGCGGCCTCAGCTCCGAAAATGGATCATTTACCAGCCAAATATCGCCGTCCTTACACCACCACCAGGGAAGCGAGCCACATTGGGAAATTTCACTGACTCAAATGAGCAAAAGCTCGCAATCGACGCGATCAAACTGTCGAATTCATAGTCGAATAGAGGAATGTTCGTCGGCACAACGGTTGCGCCCCTTTTCGGCTGGAAAGTGATCTCTCCTTGGAGGTGATGGACATGACAAGATTTGCGTTGTTAGTGGCTATCGTGTTCTCGTTCACGTTTATTGTCGTCGAGGGCCAGTCGCGGAAGCCCATTAAACCTGCGGCGACTTCCCTGACTAACACAACACCCACTCAACAACCTTTGATGACAGACTACAAAGGTGTCCGACTGGGCATGACGGCAGATGAGGCGCATGCGAAACTTGGCCAGGGAAGGAGGGTTGATGACCAGGAGTTGTATGTTCTCAGCGACCAGGAAATTGCGCAGCTGCTGTTTGACGGCTCAAATAAGGTCATCGGAATTTCAGTTGACTATCTCGGAGGAGTCGGAGCGCCGGACTATCGGACGGTAGTGGGACCAGACATCAATGTAAAACCTGACGGGTCGATGTACAAACTTGTGCGTTACGATAATCTCGGGTTCTGGGTGTCGTACAACCGAACCGCAAACAGCACTATTACAATGGTCTCAATCACGATTCAGAAACAGCGGTAATTCTGGCGCTCGTACCAAAGCGGTCTTGTGACGATTGGTCTTGGAGGTTCGGATCCGACAACTGATCTGGGGCGTTCAACGATGACCAGGCCATTAACAAATGACGAAGCACTGGCTTTGTTAGAGGAAGGGGCGCTCGGGCGACTTGGTTGCATCGCGGACGGAGAACCGTACGTTATCCCGATCAATTACGTATTCGCTGATGGGTTCATTTACAGCCACTCATTACCGGGCCGTAAGATCGATGCGCTACAAGCTCAGCCGCGGGCCTGCCTGCAGGTCGACGTGATTGAGAGTGACATTGAGTGGCGTAGTGTGATTGCGTACGGAACGTTTGAAGAGGTGCACCTTCCCAGCGAACGCGTCGCAATTCTCGGCAAGCTGCTAAATCGTTTCCCGAAGCTCACGCCGGTCGAGTCCGTGTTAGCTCAAGACGCTGCCCCGCCCGACCCGGTCATATTTCGCATTCGTGTCGACCGAATTACCGGAGTTGCTGAAGGGTAGGACCCTATTAGACTGCCGATAAATTATTCAGTACCGTTCGCGGTAGCGAATGGCCGAGCTGCAAGTCGCCCTATGTCGTCACTGGACCGTCTTGAGTCTGGGCCATTCGCTACCGCGAACGGTACTGAATAATCTGGAGGCGGCTAGAGACAGGATGGAACACGAACACACCGTCGAAGCGATTGATGCACGCCTGTCCGCTGGACCAAGTCATAACTACCTTCGCGATTGGATATATGGCGGCATCGATGGCGCCGTAACGACGTTCGCCGTGGTAACGGGCGTTGTGGGCGCGGGGTTATCGCCGATCGTGATAGTTATTCTAGGGTTTGCGAATTTGATCGCTGACGGTTTTTCGATGGCGGCGAGCAATTTCCTCGGGACGAAAGCGGAACACGATGATATGCGACGTTTGGAGGCGATTGAACGTCGGCATATCGAAGTGGCACCCGAAGGAGAGCGCGAAGAAGTGCGTCAGATTTTCGCTCGCAAAGGATTTGAGGGAGCAGATCTGGATCGGGTGGTGGAATTGATTACTTCCGATCGCGACCGCTGGGTCCAAACAATGCTCGCCGATGAATACGGTTTGCCTCATTCGGCACGTTCACCTTGGATCGCAGCTGCCAGTACGTTCAGCGCGTTTGTTGTTTGCGGGTTGGTTCCTTTGTTGCCGTACCTGTTTAAGACCGACTGGCCAATGGTTCCATCGGTTGTAGCGACGGGCATCGTCTTCTTTGTCATCGGCTCGGTAAAGAGTCGCTGGTCTACGGCCTCCTGGTGGCGGTCTGGTTTGTCAACATTGATGGTTGGGGCTGCCGCAGCTGGTCTCTCTTACGCAGTCGGCGTTGCACTTGGAGGTTTGGTGGTGTGACTCCAGGCGGCCGCACACCGACATGAGTTTTTTCCCAATGTTGAGTGCCCTTCCGCACTCACGTCAGCGAGTAATCCCTAAAATAAGCGGCTTTTTCATCTCCATCCAATCGGCACTCTGGTTGCTTGATCGGAAAATTAGAAGCGGTCTGGGATTGGGCCTACAGTTCGTCATACCCAGACGGCCGGCTCCGCCAACTCTGGACCGCAGCTCACCGGGGATTGTGAGCGCAATCGAAGCGCCCTGATTTTCAGCTGTGCCGGAGAAGGAGGTCAAAAACATGGACACCACAGCCGACTTATTATTAGTCACGGCGATCGTCTTAATAGCTGTGGCTTCCTTCTTCGGCATTCGCTGGTTCCTTCGGGTACGCTCGAAGTATGGCGGCACACAAATCGTAACCTGCCCAGAGACGAAAAGTTCAGCGTATGTTGAAGTTGATGTGTTCGAAGCGGCATTAACATCAGCCGTTCGGGCGCCGGACATCCGATTACAGAATTGTTCTCGCTGGCCTATCAAAAAAGATTGTGGGCAGGAATGTCTCCTGGATCTGACCGTCGCTTCAAGTGATTGTCTGGTCCATGGAGTATTGATGAAGTGGTATCGCGGAAAGCAGTGTGCATATTGTGGAGTGACATTCACCGAACTGCATTTCACAGACCATAAACCGGCCCTGCGAAATCCTGCGGGAAAACTACTTCAATGGAAACAGGTAGCGATCGCTGACATGTCGGAGGTTCTTAATAGTTACGAACCTGTGTGCTGGAACTGCTATATCGCTCAATCGTTCGCGATTGAACATCCTGATTTGGTCACATATCGACCGTGGAAGTTCGAAGCTCACCAACACAGCGAGAGCAACCACCTCTCGGTCAGCCGAGAGCGTGACGGTGGCCAGGCGCACCGACACATTACTAATCCACGGTTGTGACACTCGAAATATTGGCACTCTGCTACCGTTATTGGCCCACCTAAATGATGTTCAATTAACTAGCACGATCTCGATGGAAATCGCTGCGGGGGGCGCAGAATACCTAAGTTGATTGTGCGGGCATTTCAGGGAGGTTAGTTATGTTGGACCGTAATTCTCTTTTGCGAGGCATTATTCGTTGGACCGCGAGAGTGTTGAGCGTATTTAGCACATCTGTACTGATAATGTTTGTCGTTGGCGAGCCCTTTCCAGTGGAAAAGATCACGGCAACTCAGTTGTTGGGATTAATTTTGTTTCCAGTCGGACTGGTTATCGGCTTTGCAGTCGCATGGTGGCGTGAAGGACTCGGTGGGAGTATCACCATCGGTAGTTTGTTAGCGTTCTATGCTGTTTTTACTTTGCTGATGCATGAACCTCTGAGCGACGGCGTTTGGTTTCTGGTGTTTGCGCTTCCGGCGTTCTTATTTCTGCTCTCTGCGTTACTGCGCCGCTCGCGGCGAATGGTAACGACATAGGGTAGGACTCAAGGTGCGGCGGCGGATGTTCGATACACTTCAGTTTGTCGTCAAGGTACGGCGGCTTCAACTTAACCGGAACGCGGTCTATATTGTCTGGCACGTTGGCGCTTATGAACGTTGACGACAAACTGATGAAGTGTATCGAACATGCGCTGCCCCAGCTTAATCATTCTGTGCGGCGCTGCATTATTCGACTATAAACGTCCGCAACGCCAAACGTCAGCAATACACAACCACCAACCAACACCAACGACTCAACCGTCGGCTTCTCTAGTCTTAACAAAACGCGCAGAGCCGGTACAAAGACAGTAAGCAGCTGCAGACCAACGCCCAAAACTACTGCGAGGTGAACTGTTATGTTGGTTTGCGACGCTCGACCAACATGACGCGCCGGGTACAGAAACATCAATTGCCCGATCGACATGTAAAGAAACAGAGACGTTCTTGTACTAGCGATACTGTGCCCAAGCATCGGCAGCGCTAGCAGCAGCACACAGCCCACGAGCGCTTTGAAGATTCCGCTTATCAAAATAAATCTCAGCGAAGCCTTATCCAGCAGACCCGATCCAGGGTTGCGTGGTTTCTGTTGCAAAACGCCCGGGTCGCGATCCAGACCGAGCGCAAGTGCCCCGGGACCATCAGTGACAATGTTTATCCAGAGCAATTGCGATGCTGTTAATGGCAACAACAGCGAACCCGACTCGTCGCGCAAACCCATTACGAAAGCACCCACCAGCCCCATTATCACAATCAAAGTTTCTGACAGGTTGGTTGAGAACAAGAACCGGATGAACTTTTGAATGTTCTCGTAGATATTTCGACCTTCGCGGATCGCGCTCACAATCGTTGCAAAGTTATCGTCGAGCAGCACAAGATCGGCTACTTCCCTCGATACGTCGCTGCCGCGTTGGCCCATCGCCACGCCCACATCGGAACGCTTCAGTGCCGGCGCATCATTTACTCCGTCGCCCGTTACGGCAACGATCTCGTCGCTTGCTTTTAGCGCCTCGACCAATCTCAGCTTGTCTTCAGGTGCGACACGCGCGAAGACATTGGCTTCCTTAACAGCATGGGTAAGTTCGCTGGCAGTCAGCGTCTCAAGATCGAGACCCGTCACCACTCTTCCGGGAGGAATTCCAACCTCACGGGCCACTGCCAGTGCTGTCGCGGGATGATCACCGGTGACCATAATGACGCGTATCCCTGCAACGCGAGCCAACCTGATGGCTTCTGGAACTTCCGCACGCGGTGGATCCCAAAGCAACACCAGTCCCAGGAAATTCAGATCGCGATCGCCTTCACCTTGACACCATGCGACCCCGAGCAGGCGGAACCCTTCAGTCGCATACGCGTTTGCCTTCTCTTCCCAACTCTCACGATCCGTATCGTAGAGTCGACTCCGCGCCATTAACACTTCGGGCGCACCCTTTACATAACTAACAAGTTCGCCACTTTCTTCTACCGTCACTCGCATGAATTTATGAACGCTATCAAATGGCAGAACACTCTTCCGCGGATGATTCTTGCGAAGAGCTTCGACTGAAAGACCTTGCTTCTCAACATAGTCGATCAGGGCAATCTCCAGCGGGTCTCCAGCTCCGATTGAAGTTTCTGCATCATTCGCCAGAGCCATTGCCCGTAACGCACGGTTTGTGTCGGGAGAGTCGACATCTTTTACATGCATCCGGTTCTCAGTTAGCGTCCCCGTCTTGTCAGTGGCGATGACGGTGACGGATCCAAGCGCTTCGACCGCACTGAGGCGTCGCACGACAGCTTTCTGTCTAGCCATTCGCTCAACGCCAAGCGCAAGTGTCAGTGTCAAAACTGCCGGCAATCCCTCGGGGACTGCTGCAACTGCCAGCGCAACGGCAAACAACAACACATGTCCTGCGCGACTGATGCCTTCGACGAGCGTTCCCGCTATCGCGACAACAACAGCAAGGATCAAGACCCAACGCGCTATCTGACTGCCGAATGCCGACAACCGACGCTCGAGTGGTGTTGGTGAAGGTTTGATTGTGCCAATCAGCTCTGCGAGTTTCCCTGCTGTGCTGGCTACTCCGGTACGATTTACTTCAAGGTACGACTTTCCGCGCGTAAGAAGTGTTCCGCTGAACGCCTCATCACCAACCGCTTTCTCTACAGGAACCGATTCGCCCGTCAGCACCGACTCATCAATCATTACTCCCTGAGCTTCTGAGACGACGCCGTCAGCCGGCACTCGATCTCCAGCTTCAAGTCGGACCACGTCGCCGGGCACAAGCGACGCAGAAGGAAGATGGACCATTAGTCCATCGCGCAACACCCACACTTGTGATTCGGCGAGCGCCTTTAATCGTTCGAGCGCGCTTTCAGCTTTGCTTTCCTGGTAGACGCCGAGTCCGGCGTTAAGAACTAAGATCAGTCCGATGGTGATCGATTCGAGCGGTAATCCCGCGGCGCCTTCGGCAAGCCAGATTGTCAGATCAACCGCAAGTGCGAAGATCAGGACGTAGATCAACGCGCTGCGAAACTGATTCAGAAATCGCTGGAAAAGGGTTACCGGTTTCTTTTCGGGGATTAGGTTAGGACCATGCGTGCGAAGGAGGGCTTGAGCTTCAGAGGTTGAAAGGCCTTTACGATTCACGACTGTCTGACATGATTTCAGGATTACCAGATTCAAGCAAACCGAAACACTCGTTGGAAGCGTTGAATATACCGTCTGGGGTTAAGTGCTTGAAAACTTGTAATCCTGAAATCCTGTCTAATAATCGATCAGGGTTTAATTGCCACTTTCAGCACACCTTCGCGTCGTGCGCCGAACAATTCATAACCCTGCACAATATCCTTGAGTGGAAACGTGTGCGTCAGCAGTGGTGTTAGATCGAGTCGATCAAATCTAACCAGCTGCATTAGACGCCGCATTCGTTCTTTACCCCCCGGGCACAGCGTGGTCACAATGCGATGGTCGCCGATACCCGCGGCAAATGCATCGTACGGGATCTCTAACTTACCTGAGTAAACACCGAGGCTCGAAAGTGTTCCGCCAGGACGTAATGACCGCAATGCACTCTCGAAAGTCTTTTGTGTTCCTAGTGCCTCGATTGCAACGTCTGCTCCTTGACCAGTCAATTTCTTAACTTCCGCTACGACATCTAACTCGCGATAATCGACCACGATGTCGGCGCCCATCTGCCTTGCCATGCGCAAACGATTCGAATCGCCGTCGACCCCGATGACGAGCGCGGCGCCCATCAGCTTCGCTCCTGCTGTCGCGCACAATCCTATCGGCCCTTGCGCAAAGACGACGACAGAATCTCCGATCCTGATCTTCGCGGATTCAGCGCCACTCAAACCCGTCGACGCGATATCGGCCAGGAGCACTACTTGCTCGTCGGCTAACTCCTTCGGAATCTTTGCCATGTTCGCCATCGCGTGTGGAACAAGCAAATACTCCGCTTGTGCTCCATTGATCTTGTTGCCGAAACGCCAACCGCCGAGCGCCTCATAACCTTCACCGTGACCACACTGCGCAAGATGACCAGATAGGCAGGCATTGCATTGACCGCAAGGCGTGATCGCGCCAACGAGGACGCGGTCACCAACCTGGTAACCGGTTACCCCTGCGCCCAATTCATCGATCACTCCCACGGGTTCATGACCAATAATCAGTCCTGGCTTAACCGGATACTCCCCACGAAGGATGTGGAGATCCGTGCCACAGATAGTCGTCAACGTTACCCGAATGACAGCTTCGCCTGGTCCAGGCCGCGGCTTCTCAACTTCTTCAACACTGATTTTGTCTTTGCCATGAAAGACAGTTGCTAACATCTTTGTCATGATCTAAACCTCGTAAAGCCAGTTTCGAGTTGTAAGTTTCAAGTTTGGAGTTTCCCCGTAACTTGAAACTTGAAACCTACAACGCGAAACTTGAAACTAGTCATTCTCAAAACACGCGCTGCAAACACGCTTGAATGCCTG
>Ga0157380_10001350_pt1 | contig 15965 bp, 13 predicted proteins | sample S35metaG_FD_119757 | JGI IMG/M metagenome (GOLD analysis project Ga0157380, IMG submission 119757) | Switchgrass rhizosphere microbial communities from Kellogg Biological Station, Michigan, USA - S3-5 metaG | ecosystem: Host-associated > Plants > Roots > Rhizosphere > Soil | place: USA... | reverse complement strand
GTTCTGCTCGGCGCCATCGTGCTGTGGACCTCGCGGAAGCGCGACGGCGCCGAGCAGAACCATGGCAAGCCCAGCTGGGATCGTGATGAGGCCGGTGTAGTCGTCACCCGACGGCCCGACCGTCATCGTGTAGTACCCGGCCTCCGCCATGCCGGACAACAGGGCGAGCAATCCGAGGAACATGGCGAGTGCCCCCCTGGCTCCCGCGCGCAACCGGTGGTGTACCAGCGCAGCCGCTGCAAGCAGGGCGAGCGGCACCAGACCGCTCACCACATGGTCACCGGCGGAGGTGCCCGGTTGCGGCTGGAGGAAGTTGTCGTCGACCACGTGCAGTGAGACAAGTGCGAGTGAGAGGCGAAAGATGAACCGTTCAGAGTTCGAAGGCTCTGCCATGGCTGATCCGATCTCTAGGAATGGAGGCGGGGATGCTCACGGGAGGCATCCCGGGCGTGACTCGAAATGTCAGCCCGTGACGATGAGCGGTTGAGGGTTGGTCGTCTTCGGGGCTGGCAGCGGCGACATGGTGCTCGATGTGCGGCCGCCAACAGCGGTCACCCCCAGGGCAGAGTGTGGGCTAGATCCTGCTCGGCGGCGTACGCAAACGGGTGGTTGAACGCATAGGAGGCGCGATCATGGCTCACCGCCATCTGGAAGCGCTCATTCCCGAACAGGTCGACGATCTCGACAGTTACGAGATCGTCCTCCGCGGACCAGCACAACGTGACTTCAAGGCCGGCGCTCGTCCGTTGTGCGAGTTCCTTGACTGGACCCTGCTGCATGGTCTCGTACATGGTCGTCTCCTTCTTCGTTCGTACGGGTCTGGGAGGACTCGTTCATCACGTTAGGAAGGCCCGACTGATCTCGAATCCGTAGCAGCACTAGTGCAACTGCCAGCGGTGCACGAGAGTTCGACGGACTCCAAGGCCTGATTTGGACCCGAGCCCGTCCGCGAACACCTCTACCCCTCACGACACGGGGTTGGGTCGTTCTGGCGTCCGGGTCGTCGGCCCCCGCACATCCGGATTGCCAGGGACCTGCGTCCAGTCGCGTCTGACCGCGGGGAGCGCGATCTTGACCACGGTGCCGTGATGCAGCGACCGAAGCCGAGGGCGGTGGCAAGCAGCACTCGCGTCCCGGGGGGATCGCCAATAGCGACCAGCTGTGTCCTCCAGCCGGTCTGTTCACGAACGCCCCCGTCCCGGCCTGTTCCGTACGGTCAACTTTCACGGATCCCGATTGCTCTCATGTCAGCGTGCGAGAGCTTGCCGGGCCCGACGTCGATTGCGACCGAGTGAGTCAGACATCCCGTCCCTACCGGCGAATGGCGGGTTCAACCGCTCAACCCGCTGGCGGAGTGACGCGGTCGTCGCAACACGACGATGACTGAGACACGGGATGGGACGGCCCGCCAAGGCTCGGAGCTTCTTCTGACGTCAACGGGACTGAGCCGCTATCAGCGTCACGGCCCGGATACGACTGGGGACCCTACGGATTCCACTCGGACGGATATCAGCCACGTTGGGTGTCGCGCGATGTCGCGCTCCGTTCATCGTCGAGTCCAGCTCTGAAAGGCCACTCATGTCACACGTCCTCTATCGAATCGGCAACTTCGCCGGCCGCCACCCGTGGCGCGTCATCGGCGTCTGGATGTTCATCGCCGGCGCGATGTTCATGCTCAACTCCTCGCAGGGCGGTGAGTATGACGAGACCTTCAGCCTTCCTGGTTCGGAGTCGCAGGCCGCCTCCGACGCGATCCAAGCGAGGTTCCCGCAGGAGACGCTGTACTCCTCCAACGTGATCCTGCACTTCGACGACGACCTCACCGCACCGGCCACCAAGCGTGCGGTCACACAGGCGGTCGAGGAGCTGTCTGATGGGCCGCACGTCATTGCGGCCAGCAGCCCCTATGACCCTCGCGCGCCGACAGTGAGTGCCGACCGACAGACAGCGTTCGTCACCGTCGGCTACGACACCGAGGAGGTCGGGCTCGATGAGTTCGACGCCGCCGAGAAGGCCGTCCAGGATCTGCGTGACGCGGGCATCCAGGTCGAGTACGACGGCGGTCTGGGCTATGCGGACGCCGCCGCGGGCGGCAACAGCGAGATGATCGGCATCCTGATGGCGATCCTCATCCTGGCGATCGCCTTCGGCTCGCTGGTTGCGATGAGCCTGCCCATCGTGGCGGCCCTGACCGCCATCGTGGTCGGTAGCAGCGCCATCGGCATCATGTCGGGTCTCGTTGCGGTCCCTGAGGTCACCGGCGTGGTGGGGATGATGCTCGGGCTTGGGGTCGGCATCGACTACGCGCTGTTCATCTTGTCCCGGCACCGTCAGAACCTAGCGTCCGGGCAGTCCGTGCCCGTGGCCATCGGGCGTGCGAACGCGACCGCCGGGCTGTCGGTGCTCTTCGCCGGGGTCACCGTGATCGTGGCGATCCTCGGCCTGAAGGTGTCCGGCATCCCGATGATGGAGATGATGGGCTACGGCTCGGCGATCATGGTCGCGGTGATCATGCTGGCCTCGATCACCCTGCTGCCCGCGATGCTCGGCGTCGTCAAGCACAAGGTGAACAGTGCCCGCGTACCCTTCATCAGGTCGAGGCCGACCTACAATCCGGACGGGGTATCCGCACGGTGGGCTGCCCGGGTCGTGGCCAAGCCGGTTCGCTACGGGGGCGCCGCGGCCCTGGTCCTCGGCATCCTCGCCGTCCCAGTGTTCTGCATGCACCTCGGCTTCGCTGATGCCGGCAACGACGCTCCGACGTCGACCACCCGCAAGGCCTACGACCTGATGGCCGAGGGCTACGGTCCGGGCACCAACGGTGCCTTCCAGGTGGTTCTCGACGCGGACAGAGGCGTGATCCCGGGACCCACCCTCGACACGCTCTCGACCGACCTGGCCAACCAGGCTGGTGTGGCCTCCGTGGACGAGCCGGTCACGAACGAGGCGGGCAGCCTGGCGATCATCACGTTGACCCCGACCACGTCGCCGCAGGATGCGCGTACCAGCGAGCTGCTCAAACACCTTCGCGAGGACACCTTGCCCGCCGCGGTAGCGGGTTCCGATATGGAGGTTTCGATCACGGGTTCGACGGCGATCACCGCGGACGTCTCGTCGCGGTTGCAGCAACGGATGCCCTGGTTCCTCGCAACGGTCATCGGGTTGTCGTTCCTTGTGCTGATGGTGGTGTTCCGGTCCGTGATGGTGCCGTTGAAGGCAGCCGTCCTCAACGTTCTCGGCGTGGGGGCTGCGTACGGCGTCGTCGTCGCGGTCTTCCAGTGGGGCTGGGGCGCCAGCCTGATCGGCGTGCACGAATCGGTGCCGATCATGCCGCTGGCACCGATGCTGATGTTCGCGATCCTGTTCGGCCTGTCGATGGACTACGAGGTGTTCCTGATGAGCCGGGTGCGTGAGCAGTACCGCAAGCACTTCAAACCGCGTCAGGCGGTCGTCGAGGGCGTGGGGTCCACTGCTCGGGTCATCGGCAGCGCGGCTCTCATCATGATCAGCGTGTTTGCGTCGTTCATCCTCGACGTCGACGTCACCACCAAGATGTTCGGCGTCGGCCTGTCGGTCGCTGTCTTCCTGGACGTCACCCTGGTCCGGATGGTGCTCGTCCCGGCGGCGATGAGCCTGCTCGGGCACCGGGCCTGGTGGCTCCCGGAGTGGCTGGAGCGGCTGCTGCCCACGATCGACATCGAGGGCGGTTCGCACGACGGCGAGGAGCAGGGGTCCTCCGAGCCCGTCTCCGTCGAGCCGGAGGCGCCGGCGCTGGTCTGACCCAGGAGTCGCAAGACGCGCGGCCGGCCCACGGGGCCGGCCGCGCGTCTTGCTCGAGCTGGCCCGTTCGCGTGTCAGCCGCGTCACGCGAGGTCGGTACTGGTCCGCTCAGTCATGGGAGACCGCCCGGACGGCACGCCTCGACAGGTCAACGACCTCCATCAGCCCAGCGGCCGACCCCAGCAGCCATCACCGCGCGCCGGAGGACAGGGGTGGAGGGGTACAGAGGTTCGGGCATCTTCGCGGCCTCGGCGCCCACTCCCAATGAGTCGACGGACAACCTCATCGTCCGGCCCCTCGGTGGATCGAGGCTAATGTGGTCGAGTGCTGCACGGTCGAGAGGCCCCCATGGGCGAGATCGACGACCTGCTCGCGGCCGCGCTTAGGCAACGCAGCGGCTCGTTGCTCCTGCACGGAGAAGCGGGAATCGGAAAATCCGCGTTGCTCGATTACGCCCGCGACGCGAGCCGAGGCATGACTGTCCTGGTGGGGGCCGGACACCAGTCGGAAGCACATCTGTCCTACGGCCTGCTGGACCAGCTGACCCGTCCCTTGCGGCGTCTGACCGACAGGATCCCTGGCCCTCAGTCGCGGGCGCTGGCGAGTGCTCTGGGCTGGTCTGAAGAGCCGCTGGTTGACCGGTTTCTGGTCTCCGCAGCGTTGCTGTCCTTGCTTGCTGAGGCTGCAGAGGAGCAGCCGGTTCTGTGCATCGTCGACGACATTCAGTGGGTGGATCCGGCCTCGCTGGACGCCGTGGGCTTTGTCGCGCGGCGCCTCGAGGCCGAGGGCATCGTCATCTTGATGGCGCAACGCATCGACGTCGGGAGCGAGCTCAGTATCCGCGGCGTTGCGGAGTGCAGGCTTCCCGGACTCGAACCCGAGGACGCTTTGGCGCTGATCCGGGAGCAACCGGGTGAACGGACGGACGCCTGGGAAGACCGTCTGCTCGCCAACAGCGGCGGTAACCCGCTGGCACTGATCGAGCTGCCGAGCGTGCTCGACACCAGCGCGTTCGGCACCGGGACGTCACTGCCGGCTCCGATGCCGGTAGGGGCAGGCATCCGTCGTGCTTTCTCCGAGCGGGTGAGGCGGCTCTCGGCCGACGCGCAGGCGCTGCTCGTGGTGGCCGCCGCGGATCCCGAGGCATCGGTCGCAGACGTTCGCACGGTCGGCGGTGAGCTCGCTATCTCGGCGGGGGCCATCCCGGAGGCGGAGCTGAGCGGATTGGTGGACACAGCAAACGGCCGCTTCCGCTTTCGTCATCCCCTCGTTCGTGCGGTCGTCTATCACGAAGCGTCGGTTGTCCTGAAGCAGCGGGTCCACGCGGCGTTCGCCCAGTCGCTCCAGTCCGAGCGGCAGTCCGAGCGGCGGGTGTGGCACAGCAGCCTCGCCACGAGTGGGCCCGAGGAATCGGTCGCGGCAGCGCTGCAGTCGGCCGGGGAGCGTTCCCGGACTCGCGGGGCCCTCGAGGCCTCGTCCTTGGCGTTCGAGCGGGCCGCCGAGCTCAGCGAAAGTTCCCAGGTCTCTGCCCGACGGATGACAGATGCCGCCGAGGCCGCTCAGCTGGGAGGCCAGCCGGAGCGGGCGCGCTGGCTTATCCAGCAGGCTGGTCACCTGAACCAGGACGACCTGATCGGTGTCGAGCTCGACGAGCTCAGGGGAAGACTCGAGCTCCGCACGGGGGTGCCGACCGATGCTCACGCCTTTCTCACCTCGGCAGCTGGTCGAGTCGTCGGTGATGATCCCAGCCGGGCTATTCGGATGCTGACCGAAGCGGGGGAGGCTGCGTCGTACGCGGGTGACCGGAACCTCCTCATGACGACCGGTCGGCAGGCCGCTGACCTGTTGGGGCGCGTCAGCGGTGTTTCACGTCTCCCGGCGCTGGTGCTGTTCGGTTCCGGCAAGGTGGTCTCGGGTGAGGCGGAGACCGGGAGGTTGATTTGTCGCGAAGCCGTCGAGTTGGGCGCCAGCGCCACCGAGGCGCGTGACCTGGTGTGGGCTTCCATAGCCGCTCAGTACCTCGGTGAGGAGGCGACGCAGCACAGTTTTGCGGTGCGGGCCGCTGCCGCCGCCCGCGCCTCGGGTCAGGTCGCGATGCTCCCCTATGCGTTGGAGTTCAAGGGCCTGTCGGAGATGTTCGCCAGTCGCTTCGAGGCCGCTCGCTCCACCGCGACCGAAGGCCTCTCGCTCGCCCGGGAACTCAAACAACAGAACTCGGTCGGCCGGCACCTCGCCGCGCTGTCCTGGTTGGACGCCGCCCAAGGACATGAGCAGGACTGCAGAGACAGGTGCTGCGAGGTTCTCCAGATTGCCGCGGCGAGAGGACTGGGGCTCCAGGCCGCGTCGGCTCACTGGGCGTTGGGACTGCTCGAGCTCACGCTGGGCCGACCCGAGGAGGCCTACCGACGCCTCAGCCGCCTGCTCGCACATGGTCACGGCGAGACCCATCCCGGCATCGCTCTGCTTGCCACTCCTGACCTCGTCGAGAGTGCGGTCCGTAGCGGCCAAGTCGAGGCCGCGCGCACCGCCCTGGTTCCGTTCGAGCAATTCGCCGGATCCGCCGCGCCTCACTGGGCGCGCGCTCTGGCGACGCGCTCCCACGCCGTGGTGAACGCTGACCGGCCGGAGGTGGGTGATCGGTTCGAAACCGCTTTGGAGCTGCACCGCGGGTCGCGCCGTCCCTGGGACGAGGCCCGGACCGAGCTGCTCTACGGCGAGCACCTTCGACGTACCCGGCGCCGAGTCGACGCCCGTCCTCATCTACGGCGTGCCAGTGACGAGTTCAAACGGCTTGGGGCGGTCCCATGGGAGGTGCGCGCGCAGACCGAGCTGCGTGCGACCGGCGAGACGAGGCAGGGTCACGACGTGGGCTCGGCCGAGAAACTGACCCCGCAAGAGTTCCAAATCGTCACGCTGGTGGCCTCCGGCCTGTCCAACCGAGACGTGGCAGCCCATCTCTTCCTCAGTCCGCGGACCGTTGAGTACCACCTGGGCAAGGTCTACTCACGACTGGGCGTGACCTCGCGAGCGGAACTCTCCCAGCTCAAGCTCGACGTCGGCGTAACTGCCGAAGCGTGAGCTGTGCTCACCCCGAAAGCGGTCGGATGAGACACGTTGAACGCGCGGTGGCCATCACCCGGCCATCGGCGTCCTCGACGCGGGCGACAGCATCGGTGGTCCCAGTGAGCACCGGGAGCGCGGACCCGACACACCTCAACGTCCCGGTCCCCTCGTCGACGACCCGCAGGAACTGTGTGGAAAGGTCCAGCGTGACGTAACCCGTGTGGGCCGGCAGGTGGGAGTGGACCGCGCACCCCATGCTGGTGTCCAGGAGTGCCACCAGCACACCGCCGTGCACGATGCCCTGAGGGTTGTAGTGAAACTCCCGCGGCTGGAGAGTGAAGACGACCTCGCCGACTGCAGCTGCCTCAGGGCGAATATCGAGCGTGCGGAGCGCAGGAGGCAACGGCAGCTCACCAGCCCCGATCGCCATCAGCAGCTCGAGACCGGTCAGGCCCCGAAGAGCCGCCTGCAACGTCGCCGATGGATCACCCCAGGCATAGTCCCTGGTTCGCCGTTCGCCTGTTGTCTGGTTGGTCATCAGCGCTCCCATCTCGATGTCCGGCACCCGCCAGCGAACGACTCGCAGGTAGGCCCGAGCGATGCCCCGGTCTACCTAGTCTTGGCTGCCGACCTGTTCCCCGCATCCGTAGTGCCACCTGTAGCAACTCCGCCTAGTGGTGGCACCGATGCGGTTCCGATGGTCCCGGGCGCAGGGTCACATCCACCGGGCCACACATCTGAGGCCCATTACGTCGGCAGAAGGCGGCATGCGAATCGGGACTCAGACCAGACCAGACCAGACCGGCGGCGGACATCACGGGAGTTCACATGAACACCCCAATCCGACGACAGCACCAGTCGGGGACCGGCCCCGTCCTCGCCGTCATCTCGCTCGCGCTGGTCACTGTGGTCTCGGCCGTGAGCGGACTCAACGCCGCGCTGCCAGATCTGGCCCGCGAAACCGGGGCTAGCCAGACGGACCTCCCTGGGACCGCCGTCGCCACTCTCGCCGGTGAGCATCTCCGCCCAGTCGTCCTGCTTCGTGTGCATAGGGTGAGCGAAAGGCCGGAAACGTCCTCGTCAGGTGCCGCAGGTCCACCGACGTCTGGTCGAGCCCGGACAGCCTCGCCGGCTCACCACTCGAAACTTGTCGCCTACGGGGTTGTCTGAACTGGAGCGGCCACAAGCCTCTCGACTTCAGCGATCGGGTCAGAGACCGCCTGGTAGCGCTGGCCGACGTCATTGACGGCACACTGGTGAATGATGCGGCCTACCTCCTCGGTCGCGGCGGAAGCGACTCTCTGCCCGTAAAGATGTAAGCAAGGACGTGGCCGATCGCGTGGATCTCGTTCGCTACCCCGTAGTGCCTGAAGCTGCTAAGCGTGGGATTGCGGACGGTCCCCTTCATCTCGGTCTGGGTCCGTGTGAACTGGCTCGATTGGTCTTTCACCAGGCCGAAGTCGGACAGCTTCACCAGCACCGCGCCTGAGTCGAACACCTTCAGCGGGATGTTCTGGAGACTGATGTCGCGGTGAACCTATCACTCGTGGTGCAGGTAGTTGACGCCGTGGAGAAACTGGAGCGCGATGCGGTTCCGCGCGGCAAAGCCCAGCTTCCCGTTCCTTGTAGCGATGTAGTCGCGCAGTGTGGTGTCGCAGTACTCCAAGCGGTACCCGTTGTGGGCCTCGTCGTAGCGGTAGACCTCCACGACGTAGGGGGAAGCTCAGCTTCTTGAGGACCTCGAACTCCTGCTTGAAGCGCTGGAGGTCTCGCTCGTCGATGTCCTTCTTGACGCGCTTCACGGCGAACTTGGTGCCGTAGTCGGGGTCGACGTAGGAGTACACGTGGGCGAAGGACCCGCTGCCCACCATCTTCAGCTCGACGGGTGCCTGGCGTTTCTCCAGCTGGACGTGCTTGGCCGCATGGTTGCCGCGGAGTGAATGGCTGAGGGCGTGATGGTCCGCCGGACCTCGATGTCCGGGTGGTCCACATGGTGTCCTCGGTCGCGCAGTGGTGGCTGCTGGGTGGTCAGGCCGCGAGGACTGGCGGCGGGTCGCTGACTCGGTCGATCAGTGCCGTCCACGCGGTCTCCCAGAGCCAGGCTTGCGGTAGGTGCAGGATGATCCGGCGGGCTGAGGTCGCTACCCGTGCCGGCACCGTGATCAGCTTGCGGCGGATCGTCGCGGTGGTCGCCTTGGCGATCTGCGGGTCGGTCAGGCTGGCGGCGGCACGGGTGAGGTTGAACGCGATGACCGCGTGCCCCCGGTGGGTCTTGTCGGCTGCGACGGTGTCCAGGATCGCGGCGTCGGTGGTGGTGAAGAACGCGTGGAACCGCCACACGTCGAACAGGGTGTCCTGACCGGCTGCCTGGTTCTTCTCGGCGTTGAAGTCCGGGATCCGGCGCACCACCAGCCTCCCGGGCACCTGCTCGGCCTTCTTCTGCGCGGCGAACGCGGTGAAAGGGAGCTCGGCGACCTCGGCCCGGGAGACCCACCTGCCGGTGGCCTCGTCGAAGACGGCATCGGTGTACTCGATCGTGGTCCACATGTCCTCGCCGATCGTGGCGATGGCGGCCTTAACCCGCTTGTCCATCCGCACAGTGACCGACACCGCAGCGCCACCGGCCAGGGCGGCGTGGATTCAGGCTGGGCGCCTCAGGCAGGAGCAGGTGATCTCGGGACTGGGATCTCGGCGCTGATGCGGGTGCCGTGCTCGGGTGGACTATCCAGGTAGAACTGGCCCTCGAGGGCCTCAATGCGGTCCGCCAGCCCGCGCAGCCCGGAGCCGTGGGCGGCGTCCGCGCCGCCGACACCATCGTCGGAGACCGTGACCGTGGCGCACTCCCTGGAGCGGCGGACGCTGACGGTGACGTGCGATGCGCGCGCGTACTTAGTCACGTTTGTGATTGCCTCGGCGACGACGTAGTAGGCGGCCGCCTCGACCGGGCTGGCCAGTCGCTGCTCCGGCAGCTCGGTGATCTCGACTGGCACCGGCGCACGTTTGGCCAGCGCTCGCAGTGCTGGGCCTAAGCCGAGGTCGGTGAGCACGGCTGGGTGGATGCCGCGCGCCAGCTCGCGCAGCTCGTCGAGCCCGATTTGAAGCTCGTCTTGTGCAACGGTCAGAGTCTTCCGGGCGGCTGGCGGATCCTTCTCGAGCTTCGCGCCGATCAGGGTCAGGTCAACTGCGAGGGCTACCAGTCGCTGTTGTGCGCCGTCGTGGAGGTTGCGCTCGAGCCGCCGGCGCTCGGCATCGCCGGCCTCGACGATACGTGCGCGCGATGCGGTCAGCTGCTCGTGGGCGTCAGCGTTCGCGAGCGCCTGGGCGACTAGCTCCGCGAAGTCGCACAGGCGCTGCTCGAGGCCCTCTGGCAGCGGCTCGTCGGACCGCGTGCCTGCGGCCAGCGCGCCCCATACCCGTCCACCCAAGGTGACCGGCGCCGCGACGGCCGCCCGGTAACCGGATCGCTGCATGGTCTCAGCAAGGTTCCCGCTCGTGTCCTGGTAGCGGTCCACGCGCTGCGGGGTGCCGCTGCGGAGCACCTTGGCGACGACGGTGTCGCCGTCGAGGTCGAACGTGCTGCCCATCGGGAGGGTGAGCGCGCCGTCCTCGCTCCACCCCCCAACGACAGTGGCCGTCCGAACGCCGTCGTAGCGCATGACGTTTGCTCCGGGCATCGCCAGGAGCATGGCGACCTCCTCGGTCACCTGCCCGAACACGCGGCTCGGCGGCAGTCCGCTCGCGACGAGCGTGGCCACCCTGCGCAGCGCCGCCTGCTCGTCCGCCAGCGCGCGCTGGGACGCCTCGCTTGCCGCGAGCGCCGCGCCCGCCCGGGTGCGCTCGGCGGTCTCCGCCGCGAGGACCAGCGATGTGAGCGCCGAGATGGCGATGAAGAGCTGCGTCGCGAGCAGGCTGTCGGTGACCGAGTCGCGCACGAATGGCCCATCGTTCTGCGCCGTGTTCCAGACCGTGATCGAGCAGACGACGAGGACGGCCGTGGCGGCTCCGCGCGGCCCGAAGCGGACCGCTGCCCACAACAGGACCGGGAAGACGATGTAGGGCACATCGCGCTGTGGCGTCAGCTCCGCCAGCGCCACCAGCACGGCGAGCATGACCGTGCCCTCCACGAGTTCGCGCCGGTGAATGGCCCGCAGACCCGCGGTCGCCCAGGTGAGGATAAACGGTGCAACCACGAGGACACCGGCGGCGTCGCCAAGCGTCCAGGTGCGAAACACCTGCCCGAGCTCGTCGGCCGAGATCACGCCGCCCAGCCGCAGCGACAACGGTCCGAATGCGGCACTAACCACCGCCGCGACCAGGGCGCAGCCGACAAGGGCGAGCACATCGGGCACCCGATCCAGCCCTCCACGCCCGCCCGTGAGGCGGCGCAAGAGCAGCGCGGCGACCACGATCGCGACGGTGTTCCCGAGCGTCTGGGCGAGCACCGTCCCGAGCGGCGTCGAGTAGTCGGCCAGCAGCAAATCGCCGATCACGATCGCGGGCCACAGGCGGACGCCGTATAGGAACAGTACGGCGAGGCCGAGACCGGCTGGCGGCCACAGCGCCGCCACCGCGCCGTTGAGGTAGGCCAGCTCGAGGCCGATGCGACCTGCGCCGTAGTACGCGAGCGCGACGACCGCGACCGCGACCGCATAGAGTACCGGCCTCGCGTGCCTTCGGCGGCGCAGGGCATCGATCTGTTCACCCACCGGGTAGCGGCGCGGGCCGAGTGCGCGCAGGGGAGGTGCGCTCATGGCCTCAATGCAGGGTCACCCACTTCTCGGACAACTGAGACCCCGGAACGATTCCGGGGACCGGAGAAAGGATCTCCAACTCAACATAATCACCCAGAAGGCCTCAGTCCAGCGTGCTTGACGCGGACCATTCCTCGCTCGGGGCCTCGCACACACAACGCGCGCGGACCTTGAGCCCTGGCAGGGTAGAGAGTTGAATTTCAACACAGGGGACACGACCGGCGCGCGACGAACGCTCTTCGCCGTGCTGGGCGCCCTGTCGCGGCGATATGACGCACCTTGGCGGTCGCGCGGATCGCGGCCAGATCCGGACGTTTGACGATCGGTCGCGCGATGCTGCTCGGCACCAGGGGGTGCACGGTGCCATGGCGACTCCTGGGGTTTGCGGGTGAGCATTGAGATGTGAGCTAGCTGGATCGGAAGCCCTCACTCGCTCGCCGGGGCTCGAGTGCCTCGAACGCCTGACGCCACCAGGCAGCAAGCTCGGCTGCCTCTTCGGGACTGGGAATCTCGTGGTACATGGCTTAGCTCTCGTTCGTGACGTAGGTGACCCGGAAGCCGGCTGCGCACGGGCAGCTGCCTGTGATGACTCCGCCCGCGGTGCGAACGGCGCCGAGGAGGCGTTGGAACTCGTCGGCGGCCGCGACCACGGTGTGCCAGGTCATGACCGGCTCCCGAGCACCTGGACGAGCCGACCGTTCATCACCTTGCCGCTGAGCGGATGTCCGTCACGGGTGCGGGTGACGCTGAACCAGCCGTCCCAGTACGCCGAGTCAGGGCCACGGTGACTGCCGAACTCGAGGCGGACGTAGCCCACCTGCCGATCGGCATCGACGACGCACGCTCCGTCTCCCAGCGTTGAGCCGAAGACATCGCGGAGGTACTTCTCGTTCTGGGGGAGGACGCTGTGCATGGTCAGCTCCTTCAGCTGGCGGTGGCGAGTCGATCGGCTTCGGCACGCAGCAGCGTGGCCGCCGTGCGGTGCCCGAGCACGGTCGGGGGGCAGGGGGCCCAGTAGCGCGTTGCGGCAGCCTCGGTAGCCGCAAGCTCGTCCTGTCCCTTAGCGAGCTGGATCAGGATCGAGTACAGCTTCCGGGTGGTCTCATCGGTTTGCATGTTCCTCGCCGCCTCGCTTCCTGTTCCTCTTGGGCTTCGCTGACTCTCGGTATGCCAGGAACGCTAGTGACCTGAGCCGTTCCAGCGCGGTCGTGCAGACCCGCCGGCAGTGGCTGGTAGCCGCACGGCTGGGGGTGGGTTGGCCACACCTTGGGCTGGCTGGCGTCTCCGGTCCCACTGAGTGTCCTGAGCGGACGCGCGGATACTCCTGCCAGAGGCAGCAACAGCGCCACCGCATGGGACAACATCGCCCTGGGCGTTGCGCTCAACACCGCTCATCGGGGCGACACGTGGCCTCCCTCCACGTCGCGCCTTCTTGCCGCCAAGGAAGGTGCGTCTTAGCCCGGATCCACCGATTGCCTGGCGGGGATCGTCTGAGCGGGTCCCTGCCGGGTGAGGTTGTGGAGGACATGGTGGTGCGTCGGACCTTGCTGTCCGGGTGTTCCACTGTGGTCCTGTGGTCGGGCAGCGGTGGCTGCTGGATGGTCAGACCGCGCGGGCTGGTGGCGGGTCGCTGACCGGTCGAACAGCGCCGACCAGGCGGTCTCCCATGGCCGCGCGGTGGGCAGGTGCAGGGTGATCTGGCGGCCGGAGTGTGCGACCCGGGATGGGACGGCGATGAGCTTTCGGCGGTCGTGGCGGTGGTTGCTTTCGCCAGGTGTGGCTCGGTCAGGCTGGCGGCGGCGCGGGAGAGGTTGAACGCGATCACGGCCAGCACCAGCCAGGCGGCGTTCGCGGCGAATACTCCCGAGGGCAGGTGGGCCAGCGCGGAGCTCTTCAGGTCGGCGTGGACCTGTTCGATGATCGCGTGGGCGCATTCGAAGCGACGAGGTCGGCGTGTTCTGTCGCGAAGGCCCGCGCTGCGGCGACGAAGCCGTCGAGGTGCTGCTCGGTGAGGGCGAGGCTCAGCGCGAGGTAGCCGCGCTCGGCTATGTAGTAGCCCCGGGCGAGCAGGTCGTGGAAGAGCAGGCGGCGCCAGCGGGGGTCGACTTCCGCGATGTCGGACCACTGCTCCACGGGTCCCGGGGTGGGGTGCATCGTCATCATGGAACCGGTGCCCGTCACGCAGAACCGGACCGGGGTCAGCGCGTCGTTCAGCTGGTCCCGGAGCCGGTCCCCGCGGTCGTTGAGCCGTTTGAGCGTGTCGGCGTCGAGCATCTCGGTGACCGCGGAGCCGACCGCCATCGTGAAGGCGTTGTTGTTGAAGGTGCCGCCATGGGTGAGACCACCCTGGGCAGGATCGAACGCCGCCATGACGCGCCGGGGGCCGCCGAAGGCCCCGAAGGAGAGGCCACCGCCGAAGTACTTGCCCAGCACCGTCAGGTCGGCGTGTACGCCGTACACCTGCTGCGCCCCGCCCACGGCCAGCCGGGACGTCATCACCTCGTCCATGACGAGGAGCGAGCCGTGTGCCCGAGTGAGGGAGCGAAGAGCCGAGAGGAAGTGCGGCGAGGCAGGGATGCAGCCACCCGCGCCGAGCATCGGTTCGACCAGGACGCAGGCGATCTCCTCCCCGTGGTGGGTGAACTCGGCCTCGACGGCGACAGTGTCGTTGTAGGGCAGGGCCGCGAAGTCGAACGGCACGCGCACCGGCGCACTGCCGGGCAGGAATGTCATCGGACCGCCGTGGTAGGCGCCATCGAAGACGACGACCCGGTCACGCCCGGTGACATGGCGGGCGGTGAGTACCGCCATCAGGTCCGCCTCGCTGCCCGAGTTCGTGAACCGCACCTGGTCGACCGAGTCGAACCGCTCGACCAACGCCTGGGCGAAGGTCGTCTCGGGCTCACCCATCGCGCCGTACCCCCAGCCCCGGGCGAGGACCCTCCGCACGGCGTCAGCCACCTCCGGCCGACGACCCAACAGACCCGCCGAGTAGTCCCCAAGCAAGTCGACGACGTGCTCGCCATCGACGGTGGTGAGCACGGCCCCCTCGGCACGGTCGATACGAATGCCGAAGGGATCCGTGTGCAGCACCGACCTCGTGTTGCCTCCGGGCATCACCTCGGCCGCCGCCCGAGCCAGGCGCGCGCTCTTCGGGTGGCGACTGCGGAAGCGCCGCGTGGCGTCGTCGAGGGCTTCATCGAGGGAGTCCGTCACACGGCTCAATCTATGGGCCGGCCGGCAAGCGGCACTGTCATGGCCTGACCTGCGTCATATCGCCCGCGTATGACTGTCAAGCGCGGGTCGCCCTGCGCTCGATGCTCTGGTCCATTCCGTCCCGCAAGCGGATCCGCTTGTGGCGATGGGGCGTTTGTCGACTCGAAGATGGTCGTGAGGATGACTCGCGCCGTCGGCCGTTCCCCTCTTGCGGGACAGACTCGGGGTTGAGGGCACCCGCCAGGTGCAAAGGGCTGAAGTTTGGCAGAGTAGGAGGGCATCCCGGCCTCGTGCCGGGCGCTCGAGGCAACGGAGGGAGCAGGTATGCAACACCGGCCCTTGGGACGCACCGGCGTCTCGGTCAGCCAGTTTTGCCTCGGCACGATGATGTTTGGCTCCTGGGGCAACCCGGACCACGACGAGTCGATCCGGATCATCCACGCGGCCCTCGACGCCGGCATCAACTTCATCGACACCGCCGACGTCTACGGCGCCGGCGAGTCCGAGGAGATCGTCGGCAAGGCCCTCGCCGGCCGCCGCGACGACGTCGTGCTCGCGACTAAGTTCCACAACCCGATGGGCGATGATCTGAATCAGCGCGGCAACTCCCGCCGCTGGATCATGCGCGCGTTCGAGGACTCCCTCCGCCGACTGGGCACCGACTGGATCGACGTGTACCAGGTCCACCGCCCTGACCCCAGCACCGACGTCGAGGAGACCCTGTCCGCGCTCACAGACCTGGTGCGGCAGGGCAAGGTCCGCTACATCGGCTCCTCGACCTTCCCCGCCAGTCAGATCGTCGAGGCCCAGGTCGCAGCCCGAGACCGCAACCTCGAGCGCTTCGTCACCGAACAACCTCCCTACTCGATCCTCGTGCGCGGCGTCGAGGCCGACGTTCTGCCCACCTGCGCCCGCCACGGCATGGCCGTCATGTCCTACAGCCCCCTCGCGGGCGGCTGGCTGTCAGGCCGCTGGCGCAAGGACACTGGCCAGCAGGAGTCCTCGCGCGCCGGGCGGCTCCCCGAACGGTTCGACCTGTCCAACCCGTACAACCAGCGCAAGCTCGATGCGGTCGAAGAGCTGGCGCAGCTCGCCGACCAGGCCGGGCTCACGCTGATCCAGCTGGCCATCGCGTTCGCAGCGTCGCACCCTGCG
>Ga0157380_10001347_pt1 | contig 15989 bp, 16 predicted proteins | sample S35metaG_FD_119757 | JGI IMG/M metagenome (GOLD analysis project Ga0157380, IMG submission 119757) | Switchgrass rhizosphere microbial communities from Kellogg Biological Station, Michigan, USA - S3-5 metaG | ecosystem: Host-associated > Plants > Roots > Rhizosphere > Soil | place: USA... | reverse complement strand
TGGCAACTATCCGCCAGGTCGCTCCAATCTTTCTAAACGGATATCCATCTTTTGCGCTAACTGGACAAGAACTTGATGCGAATCTTCCATCCTGTCTAACCGCTCTTCCGCCCTGTTTAAGCGCTCTCCTGAGTTTTGCGCTATCTGGATAAGCAGCTGATAAGAATCTTCCAAGTTGGTCAGGCGTTCATTGTCGTGGATTTGATGTTCTTCCAGTCTATCCAAACGCCCCTCAGTGATTTGAGCCAACTCTGCAATAGCTTGAAAAGTTTGTTCCAGTCTTGTGAGGCGTGGAGTGTCACGGACTCGCTCCTCTTCTGCCCGCTGGATACTTGCGGCGAATTGAGCCTGCTGCTCCACTATGAACTCCATTGCTCGTTGCATTTCTTCGTTTGTCATTGAGATGCTCCTGAAGTGTGAGGTTCAAACTGAGGTCATTCTTGCACAGGAGAATTAGTTATCCAAGAGCTTTGATTGCTTCTCTTGCGTAGTAGGTCAGGATTATGTCCGCGCCCGCTCGCTTGATGCTGGTTAATGTTTCCAGCATCACACGCTGTTCGTCAATCCAACCCTTTTGCGCTGCTGCTTTAATCAGAGCGTATTCGCCTGAAACATGATATGCGGCGAGTGGACAATCGAATCGCTCTCTTACCATTCGTAACACATCGAGATAGACAGTTGCCGGCTTCACCATCAGGATGTCGGCGCCCTCTTCATAATCGAGCTGAGCTTCGCGCATCGCCTCACGCGCGTTGGGCGGATCCATCTGATAAGCGCGACGGTCGCCAAACGCCGGAGCACTGTCGGCTGCTTCGCGAAATGGTCCGTAAAAGCCAGACGCATATTTGACCGCGTACGCCATGACGGGCGTGTGTTCAAAACCGCTGTTGTCGAGTGCTTCGCGAATCGCAGCTACCTGCCCATCCATCATCGCCGAAGGCGCGACAACATCAGCGCCAGCCTCAGCTTGGCTGAGTGCAGTCTTCGCCAACAGCTTGAGAGATTCATCATTGACGACGTCGTTGTCTCGAACAACGCCGCAATGTCCATGCGACGTGTACTCGCAAAGACAAGTGTCGGCCATCGCAATTATGTCAGGCGTCGATTTCTTGATCGCGCGAAGAGCGCGTTGCACGATGCCGTCTTCAGCATACGCGCCCGAAGCGGTTTCGTCTTTGCTTTCGGGAAGACCAAACACGATTACGCTGCGAACTCCCATGTCGAAGGCACGGGAGACTTCTGCGGCGGTTTCGTCGACCGAAAGATTGAAGACGCCGGGCATTGACGAGACTTCGCGACGCACATTCGTTCCCGAACAAACAAACAACGGCAGCACGAAATCGTCTCGTGTAAGTTTCGTTTCGCGGACGAGTGATCGAAGTGCGTCAGTTCTGCGTAAACGACGGTTGCGTTGGATTGGAAAAGGCATGGTAACTCGATCAGAAACCGTTAGAACGGTTCCTAATTGAAGCACAACCGGAACCCCAGGCTAAAACCTGGGGAGAATGAGACGGTGAACAAGTCCAAAGTACAAAGACCCCAGACCAAAGACCAAAGGCCAAAGTTTTCACCACCTATGATACGCCGGGTGACCCGGTTTGACTGCGACGAAGGTGCCGCGGCAAGTAGCGCACACTTTATCATGAGCAATCAGTTCGCCTTCAACAACAGCGCGGCCTTCTGTTGATTCGACTACATGCGCTGACAATCTTATTGGGCCGTCGGTCGGCGTCGGCCGGAGGAGTTTAATGGCGTACTCGGCGGTTACGGTGCAGGGAGGGGTGCTCGCGCCGGTTTTGTTCATTAGGTGCCATGCTCCCGTCCAGTTGCAATGGCAGTCGAGTAGAGTACCGATAATGCCGCCGCATAACATTCCTTCAAATGCTTCGTATTCCTTGCTCGGCTGCCACTCGGCGACTACTTCATCGCCATTGGGAAAGCTGCGAATATGCAAGCCCTTGGGATTTGCCGGGCCGCAACCGAAACAAGCGTTTTGGGGAGCGTAGGTTTCCTGAATACTCTTGAGTGTCATTGAGTCTCCAAAAAAAGCAGGTCCACAGATTACACAGATTATTCGTTAGATAGCGACGTTGGCCGTTGGAGTTACTGAAAGACAAGAGAGTAGCTTAATCACTGAACCTTCGCTGTCTATAATCGAATCTGTGTAATCTGTGGAAATCGGTGGATGTGCTTCACCTCTTCGCGCTTTGCTCCTTGTTCCGAAGCTGCTGCCGCAACTTGAACCGCTGGATCTTTCCGGTTGCAGTGTAAGGCAGTTCTTCCACGAAGATGTATTTGCGCGGCTGTTTAAATTTTGGCAATGCACTCGTCGCCAATTCGCGCAATTCAGCCTCCAGTAATGCAGACTCAGATTGTGCGCTGCGACTCACAACAAACGCACACGCACATGGGAGCGAACGTTCGTCAAAGTCTTCCACTACAGCAGCGCGCGCGACATTCTCGTGTCGCAGTAAAACGCCTTCAACTTCGACGGGAGAAACCCATTGCCCACTCGACTTAAAACAGTCGTCGCTGCGGCCCATGTGAAACCAGTGACCCGAGTCGTCGCATCGATAAAGATCTCCGGTGCGCACCCAGCCGTCGACAAATGTGCGCGCAGTCTCTTCGGGTCGCTCCCAATATCCAGATGCCGCACTTGAGCCCTTGATCCACAGATTGCCTTCCGCGCCCTTAGCGGATGGCTCGCCGTGTTCATCCAGTAGTCGAGCTTCATAACCGGACAGAACTTTGCCGCTGCTGCCGTAGCACACATCGTTTAGCTTGTTGGACATGAACATGTGGAGCATTTCGGTGGATCCGATTCCATCAAGCAACGGAACTCCGAACGTCTGCTGCCAACGTTCACCCAAGTGTGCCGGTAAAGCTTCGCCGGCTGAAACACACATGCGCAAGCTGCTGCAATCGAGCGGCTGTTTCTCCTGGTGATATTCGAGCAGGAGGTTGTAGACGACGGGGACCGCGAAGAAGATTGTTGGTCGCGCCTTTTTTAGAATCCGACTGATAATTTCGGCGGTTGGCTTTTCGCGACATAAGATTGACGTCGCGCCATTCAGTAGTGGAAACGAGAAACTGTTTCCCAATCCATAAGCGAACGGCAGACGTGACGATGAAAATAGCCGATCATTGGGCGTCAGCTGTAACACCTCGCGACAGAATGTGCTGTTCGTGTAAAAGATGTCGGCCTGGCTGTGCATCGCCCCTTTCGGTTCGCCCGTGCTGCCAGACGTGTAGAGGATGAATGCAGTCGCTTCCTCGTTATCGACAAAATTCGTAGATGTGTTCGTCTCGGCTCGCTTCACATAGTCCTGCATTCGCGCGTCTGACGAGCGGAAACGCGTTTGAACCATATCCGTCGCCGTGAAATGGTCTCCGATGAATTCATCGGAGTAGTATCCGCTGGATTCCTCGGAACTCGACGAAGAACTTCGGGTGATCACGATCATGTCTTCAGGAAAATGCAGTCCCACGGGGGCGTCAGTCAGCAGCGGATCGAGAAGGTCTCTTTCACCCAGAATGAGTCGTGCACCACAGTTGTTGATGATTGTTCGTTGGTCCGACAGTGATAGCGCGGTATTGATCGGGACAGCAATCGCGCCCATTGAGCAGATGGCAATAAATGCTTCGATGAACTCCAGTGAATCATAAAGTTGGAGCGCAACACGATCTCCTGTCCCTATTCCAGCGTGCGCGATAAACGTCGCTATGCGGAGGGTGTGGTGGCGTAAATCTTCGTACGTGCTCTCGAAGCCGTCGCAGATGACCGCCGGCGATTGACGTCCGTGCTGGAAGATGGCGTCGAATAGATTCATGATACTTAGCCGCAGATGGTCGCAGCTTAACGCAGATCAGAAAACGAAAGCTGCTAATCAAATGAATTCAGATCTGCGAGCATCTGTGAAAATCTACGGCTCATTTCCTCGGCGGGCTTAAGAACCGTCGGTCACGGTCATCTTGAGATCGTTGCTCGTTTCTGACAGCTTGCGGTCGTCGCCATTGAAGGCCTCGATTTCAATGCGATAGCTGCCTTTTGGCATCGGCTTCTCGAGCACGAAAGACGTGCCTTCAGAGCGCTCGTTGATATACGGCGAGGTTATCTTTGAATCCTCAGAAAACAGGCTGAACTTGTAGTACGCTGCGTCGGGGTACTCCTGCCATTTCAACTCAAGGTTCTGCCCCACTTTTGAGCCAGGCTTTGGATTAAGTAACTTCAAATCTCCTTTGAACAAACTCGTCGGCGGAATGAACAGCGTCTTATCAGCTTTCACTTCGTATTTCTGTGCATTGATTCCAGTGATGCCTGTAGTTGCAAACACAAACGACTCCGTCTCGAAGACGCGAGCGAGTAAGCCTTCGTAAGTGCCGGGTTCTACGTTCGCAACCACGTAATCACCATCTTTGTCTGTGCGCGCAGTGATCGTTTTGCCGCTGCAGCCTCCGAAGAAGCGATTAAAAGTTTGACACAGCTTTACTTCGATATTCTCCACAGGCTTGCTGTTGTACAGGACTTTGCCCTGCACATTGCCCGTGCCCGGCGCAGGCTTTTGCTTTTCGACCTGTTGAGTTGACGTTTGTGAAGTAGGAGAGGTTGTCGTGCTTGTGGCGTTCCTGTTACCGGTTGTTTTGCAGGCCAGGACGACCAGAACGAATAGCGATAGTGCTAGACCTAAGGATCTCATCGTGGGTACCCTTTCAGAAATTGTGAGCTCAAGTTGCGAACTGCTTGATAGGCTTTGCCTCAAAGTCACATCTAGCTCATGTCGGAAGCGTTTTCGTTCGTGTTGGTTTGTGTGATTTCGTGGACCCTCCGGTGTTTTTCTGGGCAAACGGAACAATCCACGAAATCACACAAACGAAACACGAAACTCGTTATCACCGAAATCGTCTTTAAGGCAAAGCTTCCCACTAAAAAAGAGCGTGATTCGCGTCTCAGAAGTGTAACGGAATTCGCTGAGAAAGTTAGTACTCTAATCCAAACCCATATTTGAACAACGGACGGTAATCCGAATCGCCAACATTTATCGGGATCTGATCCATTGAACGCGGCCATGAAAACGATAGTTTTCCTTTGAAACGGTAGTCGCCAAACAGCACATCCGTAACGCCGCGACCTTCCGTTCCAGGTAACCACGCTGCTACGAAAGCATCTGAAAGCTCGAGCGCGCGGTTGATGATGATTGGCCGCCCTGAGAACAGCAACACTACAGTCGGAATTCCGGCTCGCTTGACTCTTTCAATCGCAGCGACGTCTTCGTCGGGCAAGTTGAGACTAGCGCGATCGCCCAGATACTCAGCATAAGGTGTTTCACCAACTACCACTATCGCCGCATCAGCGTGAGAGGCGTCCGCACCGTCTCGTGAGTAAACCACTTCGGTGTTTGACGAAACACCCTGTTTGATTGCCTGGAGGATTGTCGTCCCGCCCCCGGTAACATTACCGCTTTTCCCCTGCCAGGTTATTGTCCAACCACCGCATTGGTTTCCGATGTCGTCAGCGCTCTTACCCGCTACAACTATTCGCTTGAGATTCTTACTTAACGGCAGAACGCGTTTGTCGTTTTTCAGCAAGACGAGAGTTTCGCGAACACATTCGCGCGCGACTTGGCGGTGCTCGGCAGATCCGAAACTGCTATGTAGTTTTCTGTCCGCCAGCGGCGAGCGATCTTTATCAAGCAGACCAGTGGCAAATTTCACACGCAGAATTCTGTTTACTGCATCATCAATGCGCGACATCGCGACGCGTTTCTCATTTACGAGTTCGAGAAGCAGCGTATAGAGCTGCGGATACTTCTTCGGGACCATGAACATGTCCATGCCGGCGTTCACAGAGGTCTCGATCTGAGTCTTGAAATCACCGGGCATCTCGTCGATGGCGTCGTAATCGGAGATGAGGAAACCTTCAAACTTCAATTCATTTTTAAGAATCTCCGTCAGCAGTCGCTTGCTTCCTGAACACTTAACTCCATTCCAACTGCTGTACGACGGCATAATTGTTCCGACACCTGCTCGGATGGCGCTCACATACCCTTGCATGTGAATCGACCTCAGTTCTTGTTCACTGATTTTTGTCTCGCCACGATCAAGCAACTTGTTCCTGGGACCCGTGCCGAAGGAAGTGCCACCATCACCAATGAAGTGTTTGGCGCACGCAATTACACTTAGCGGATCGCGCAAATCCTTTCCTTGAAAACCTCGCACAGCTGCCGCGCCCAGATCGCGAGCGAGCTCGGGTGTTTCACCGAATCCTTCGTATGTTCTTCCCCAACGCTCGTCGCGCGGAACTGTTACACAAGGAGCAAACGTCCAGTTAATGCCCGTTGCCTTCACTTCTATCGCTGTGATGCGTGCGGCTCTTTCAACCAACGAAGGATTGCGCGTGCATCCCAACGCGATGTTGTGCGGAAACACCACTGCGTTTAGGACATTGTTGTGACCATGAACAGCATCGATTCCGTAAAGGATGGGAATGCGAAGGCGTGTTTTCAGTGTTTGCGACTGAAGTGAATCGTACAAATTTGTCCACGCCTCAAGACTGTTTCCGCTCTTCGGATCCGAACTTCCCCCGCTCAAGACCGATCCAATCGAGTATTTCTCGATGTCGCCTTCGGCGAGTTTGTCTTGTTCAGCCTGAAGCATCTGGCCAATCTTTTCCTGGAGAGTCATACGCGACAGCAGTGCGCGAACCTGTCGGTCGTAGGCGGTGAAGGGTTTTGGACTGAGGCGTTGCGCGTTTCCTTCACTACGAGAAACGAGCAGGCCGCCTGTTGCTGCGAGTGTTGAGCTAATGAACTTTCGGCGGTTCATACAGTTTGATTTGATTTGATTTGGTAGTTGGGGATCGATTTCTAAGAAGGACTTTTATTCGTTTTCGGTCCAATGTCAACACGAATCGTGCGCCACTTTCCTTGTTTGAAACGAACGACGCTTAACACGCACCGAGTGGCGTGGCCGCAAAGAATCGCGATCCAAATATCAATGGGATCAAGGGTGCTTGTTTGTCTGATTATGAAACAGATGCCAAGCGGCACAACTATCTGCGAGATGATGGAGATGTAGAGCGGACCCTTTGTGTCGCCCGTGCCTTGCAAACCTCCGGTGAAAGTAAGCGCGACGGCGATTAGCAGCCCCGAGACACTCAACACGCGCAGCAGTTGGACACCGATCTCGACTACAACAGGGTCGTACATGCCAAAGATCGCGAGTAGCTGCCGTGGCAAAAACAAGAAGAATATTCCGACGAACATTGCGCCAATAAATCCGAAACGCGCGGCGACGTGAACGGCTGCATTAGCACGATCGGGATTTCCTGCCCCCAGATTCTGTCCAGCCACGGCCGCGGCCGCTCCCATCAAACCGACGCCCGTCCAGGTCACAAGCGAAAACAGCTCTGTGTATGAAACGGAGAAAGCCGCCTGCGCAGCGGCGCTTTGAGCAAGCGACCCGATAAACGACAGCATCAACACGCCACCGATGTTCATCGCGATCCCCTGGATGCCAGTTGGCAAACCAAACTTGAAGAGTGATCGGATAATGGTCCAGTCAGGACCCCAGCCCTCAGTGCGTGGGAATGAGATTACCCATGCACCACTCCAAAGTTTGTAAAACGAATAACACGCGACGAGTCCGGACGCGATGGTGGTGCCCATAGCTGCGCCGGCAGTGCCAAACGCCGGAACAGGGCCCAGCCCGCGAATGAAGACGAGATTCAAGCCGAGGTTCAGAATCGTCATTGCGATGCCGAGAACCATCGGCGTTCGCGCATCCCCCGCCGAACGCAAGGCCGTGCTTAACATGAAGAACACGAACAACCCCACGCTGAATAGAAACATGATGCGGAGGAAGGGGAGCGCCTCAGCTTTGACATCCGGAGCAGCATTAACCAGATCAAGCAGAGCGGGAGAAGCGAAATATCCAATCGGCGCCATTATTCCGATTGAGATGATCAAGGCAGTTAGAAATGCCTGGTAGACAGTGCGGTTAACCTTCTCTTCATCGTTAGCGCCGGCGAAGCGCGAAACGAGAACGCTCATTCCTGTGAAGACAGATGAAATGAAAACGATGACGACGATAATGATTTGCCAGCTGACTCCCATCGCCGCGTTTGCTTTATAGCCGATGAGACGACCAACCAGGACGTGGTCCACCATGCCTTGAAGACCGCCGATCACATTCGTGAGCATTGTTGGCCACGCAAGCTTCCATACGGCGGGTTGCAGTGGACCTTCAATGATTGAACGATCGTAACGACGTTTAGTTGGAGTTGGAGCGGGCTCGGCAACGACGCTTTCGGCAGTTGCCTGAACTGTCGCTGTCACAGTTGGAGTGGAAAGGTTTGACATTGGGGAAAGTTGAACCAGTGCATGATGCGGAAAGCGGACTGAACTTGGCAAGCGTAGGCAGTGCAGCGGCGTAGATGTGAGGAGCGTTCACTAACCCTTCGGTGCAATTCAACGTACAAAATATCAATGCTCAAGCTTCGACGAAAGAGTTCCAGCTTCCATGAATGCAGGTAAGGAAGGGCGGTTTACCCCCGCTCAATATCCAGTACACTCAACGTTGAATGTCATGGAGCTTGAGCGGGAGTAAACCGCCCCTCCTTACCTGCATTCATGGAGGCTTGAGTTGTTTCAGTGAAGTGGAGCGCTGGTGTTTTGCACGTCGATTGAAGGACGTGAGGCTTGAGTGTTCTGTTGACTGAGCGGTCGTGCCTAGGTTTCGCCGTTTACTTTCGTCTCAAGCTTACCCACTCGATCGCGTAATCGTTTGTCTCCAATTCTTTCCGCGATCAAATCAAAGTCCTTCGTAGGCCCGCGCCAGAGCAGATCATCGACGTCGGTGAAAAGTGGCGCGTCCGTACGGAGAGTGGCCAGGTTCTTGAAGAGTAGCGCGAGCTCGCGCTTTTCTCTTAGAACATCGTCAGGAAAATCTTCGATAGGACCATGGGTATTGATCAACCGCGCCGCAGTACGCGCACCGCAACCTGCGATGCCTGGATAGCCATCGGCCGCGTCACCGACCAGGGCGAGATAGTCGGGAATGAACTTTGGATCCACACCAAATTTCTCGCGCACTCCTGCTTCGTTACGAATGATGTTTCGCCGTCCATCGATCTGCACGACGTAATCGTTCACGACACATTGCGCGAGATCCTTGTCTGGAGTCCAAATGCAGATTTTCTCCACACGGTCATCAAGACCCGAAAGATACGCAGCCGAAGCCAGTGCGTCGTCGGCTTCGAGGTCGATCATCGGCCAGGTTGACACGCCCATTGCAAGCAGCGACTCTTCGAGCGGATGAAACTGTGCGAGTAGCGCGCGCTCGATGCCGGCGCCGGTTTTGTAACCGGGCCAGAGAGTATTGCGGAACGATTCGATAATGTGATCGGTGGCAACGCCGACATGCGTTGCGCCGTCTTCAAGCATCCGTACGACGGCGCTTAATACACCGGCGACAGCACCGAGCGGCGGATCGGTCTTTTGAAAGCGGCGGATGCCGTAGAAGTGACGAAACAACTCGTAGGTTCCGTCGATTAGGTGAACAAGCATAACTATCCGCAGATTTTACAGATTACGCAGATTAATGTTTGACTGCTGAAACGTGCGATAGGCAAACTGCTGTTAAATCAATCATGAAAACAACACCATCGTATCCTGTATGGCCTAATCTGTGTAATCTGCGAATCTGTAGATAAAAAGTTTTTCGCCCCCTGTCGATCTGCAATGGCTTCGTTCGACTTATATGTGAAGAACGAAATTTTGAAAATTCAGGAGAGATAGAACGATGCGAGTGATGGTTATTGTGAAAGCGACGAAGGAATCCGAAGCTGGAGTCCTGCCAGATCCAAAAATGTTCGAGGAGATGGGTAATTTCAACGAAGAGTTGGTGAAAGCTGGTGTCATGCTTGCCGGAGAAGGACTGAAGGACAGTTCTCATGGTGTTCGCGTGACATTTTCTGGCGCAAACCGGACTGTTACTGATGGACCATTTGCCGAAACAAGGGAGCTAGTCGCCGGATTCTGGTTGTGGCAAGTGAAGTCGATGGATGAAGCAATCGAATGGGCGAAGAAATGTCCGAACCCCATGGAAAGCGGAGGCGTGCTCGAGATCCGACCGCTGTTTGAAACGGCAGATTTTGCCGATACCCTGACGCCAGAAGTACGCGCTCAGGAGGAGAGACTGCGACAAGAGATCGCTGACCAACAAAAGAAGGCATCCGCGTAGAAACAAAAATCAGCCGCAGATTTCGCAGATTCCCACAGATTGAAAACCATCTGAGAGTATCTGCGAAAACCTGCGGCTGATTCCTTCCTTAGTTCAACAACTGGAGTCCCAGGATCCCCTCGAGTATTGCTCCGAGAATACTGCCCGTGCCGTTGTTGTAACGACCATACCGAGAACTCTGGCGGTAGCCGTCCTCATAACCACGACGGAATCCCTCGCGGAAGTAGTTCTGATACTCGCTTAGATCAACGTAGTAGCCGTCGTATCCATAGCTCGCATCGTCGTAGGCGTACGCGTCTTCAGGGTTGTAGCCCCAACCGTCTTCGCGATCTGCCTGGCCCGCTCGATAACCCTGGTCATAGCCGTCGCTGACCGCTCGTCGCAGCATCTCCGCGCCATACTGATTGGTTTCGTAGTAGGTGCCGCCACGTTGATAACGATAGTTGTAAGGACTGTAGTCGTTATAACGCCATTGTTGTAGTCGCAACTGATCGCGTCTCAGGCGTTCCAAATACTGCTGCTGATAGCGCAGCTGTGCCCGACGACGCTGCTGCTCGAGAATCCGTTGCCGTTGCGAGTAAAGACTCTGGCGTCGCTGTTGTTCGAAACGATACCGTTCAATTCGCTGCTGTTGCAGACCTTGCCACTGCTGGCGTCGAACCTCATCGTTGCGATTCCAATCGCGATTTCGATCCGACGTGTCTTGTTGTTGACGCCGTTGCCAATCTCGATTGGATTGTTGCTGACGTTGTTGCTCTAAACGACGTTGCTCTTCAACCCGCTGTTGCTGCTGGCGCTGTTGCTGCCAGGTTCCCTCGCGTTGCTGTGAATTGCGAATCTGATCCTGGCGCTGTTGTTCCCAGCGTCGCTGTCGTTCCTGCGAATCGCGAACCTGTTCCTGGCGTTGCTGCTCGACGCGCTGTTGGTTTCCCTGGTTCTGACGATTGCGCAGCTGCTCCTGCCGCTGTTGTTCCCAACGTTGCTGCCGTTCCTGCGAATTACGAATTTGTTCCTGACGCTGCTGTTCCCAGCGTTGCTGGCGTTCCTGTGAATTGCCAATTTGTTCCTGGCGCTGTTGTGTCGAACGCTGCTGGCGTTCCTGGGTCGCGCGTTGCTGTTCCTGCGCTCGTGACTGTTCACGTTGTGTTTGTTCAGTTTGCTGTTGAGCGCGACGCTGCTCACGCGCCGCCTCTCGTTCCTGTTGTCGTTGCTCGCGCTCTGTCTGATTCTGATCGCTGCGCTCATTGCCGCGGCCGCGTCGGCCTTGTGCAGCAGCGACGTCCGCCAAGCCAAAAATTGCGGCGGACAGCGTCGCTGAGACGACTAGTTGCTTTAAGAAACTATCTTTCATGGTGGAAAAAGTACCCTTCTGTTCTAGCTAGCCCGGTGGGGAAACGTACGTCCGCTTTTGAATTGGCAACTGGTGTTCCAAGGCGAAAAAAGTCCGACAAGAGCCCCAAAGCCGTTCGGGTGGGAACGATTTGATTCAGTTGTGAACGATATGGGATGGGGGACCAGGCAAGCAGGAGCAGGAGGCAGGAGCAGCAGCGAAATCAATCCTGTTTCTGCCTCCTGCTCCTCCTCCTGCCTGTAGTCGGTGGGTATTCTTACACGTTCACAAGATACTTAAATCCGCCATACGCCATTCGCTTTATCTCGAATGGCATAGGCTCACCTTTTTTCATCATCTTTTGCATGCGTGGATCAGCCATCACTTTCTTATTCACCTTATCGCGATCCGCGCGCGACTTGTAGACGATGAATGAAAATAATGGCTTCTCACCAGTCTTCACCTTGATTAACTTCGGGAACGAAACGCCCCATTTGTTGTCGAGATCATCACCCACGGCTTCGACATATTGCAGTGCGCCATGTTCACGCCAGATCTTCCCGGCTTTTTGGGCAATCGCGCGATAAGCTTTGAGATTCTTCTCAGGGACAGGTAAGACAAAACCGTCAACGTACATTATCAATCCTCCTATTTGATTTGACTGATTTATAGGACCTACAGGACCTATTGGACCTATAAGACCTAGTCACTCAGTGGGATCAGTGCGCTCACGCGTGGGTCGCGCAAATACAGACCTCCCCAAAGGAGCACACCGAACACGATTGCAAACACGATCGGAAACACTCCAGCGCCTACGCGCACGTGTGTCGCGACTGCGCCGCCGAGATAACCCGTCAGTAGAATCGCGCCCAACACCGCCGTTCGTGGAATCAGATAGAGAATTGTGATCAAGAGCAGCACGGCGCCGATGGGTACGATGGCGCTTTCGCCATAACCGAGCTGAACAGTTGCATCGACGACAAACGCTGGTTTTACGAGTTTCATTACCGCATCGAGGATGAGGAACAGAGCCGGCAGAAAGCTCATGAGCCTTCCAATCCAGAGTTTGCTCGATGAAACAGTAGGGGCGTGACTAATTGCTTGCATTGTTCCTCCTTAGTTGCGTTTCTCTAGTTCGAAGCTGAACATCCAGTTCACTCCGAATTGATCCGTGAGCATGCCGAACCTCGCTCCCCAAAACATATCCTGGAGCGGCAGAAGCACCTTTCCATTCTTGCCCACTGCATTGAACAGGCGCTCAATCTCTTCGAGGCTGTCGCAGTTAAGGTTTAGAAAAAAGTTGTTTCCTTGGTTTGGTGATGTTCCATCGTGCGGATCCGAAGCCATGATCACAACCGGACCTTTCGCCAATCGCGCATGCATGATCTTGTCCTTTACCGCATCAGGATGATCTCCAGGCCCTTCCGCATAAGTGAGAATGTTTAGATCAGCGCCTAAACAGTCTCGATAAAACTCCATCGCCTGACGGCAATTTCCGTTGAATAGCAAATAGGGATCGATCGACTTCATCTCGTTTTCCTTTATCTCAAGTCAGTTCCAGCGCCTCATTGCGACGGCAATCCGGAGATCTCCAGCACCGGTCGAATCTCAATAGTGCCTACAGTTGCTACCGGGATCTTTTCAGCAATCCCGATTGCCTCGTCTAAATCTTTGGCATCGATGAGATAGAAGCCTCCCAACTGCTCGCGAGTTTCGGCAAATGGGCCGTCGGTGACTAATCTCTTGCCTTCGCGTAGGCGCACGCTGGTAGCGGTTGAGGTTGGGTGCAGCGGACTCGCTAATAAATACTGACCCTTCGCATTCAGCTCCTGCGTCAGCTGCGCGGATTCAACGTAGCAATGCTCGCGTTCAGACTCGGTTAATGCATGTAGTTCGTCGAGATAAACCAGCATCATGTATTTCATACTTGTGGGCCTCCACTAGTTAATCGAACAGCAAAGCCTCAGATCGACAGCCGAAACGAAAGTTTTTATTATCCATGTCCCATACACTGCGCCGGAGCCCAGAACACGAGCGAAGCGATTGCCTCACCCTCGTCTAAAAATCGCTAGTTGAAGCAGTCGCTTCGCTCCTGTTCTGACCGTGCAGCGTATCGGACATTAGATCCATGCTTCCGAACCCCTACTTTGCGGTTGACTCGCTTTATCGGGCCGAATGGGGCCGAATTCTGGCCACCCTAATCCGGCTATTCGGCGACTTCGATGTTGCCGAGGACGCGGCCCAGGAAGCATTCGCGGCGGCTGTAGACAGTTGGGCAAAAGAAGGTGTGCCCGAGTTTCCACGCGCCTGGATAATCCAAACCGCCAAGCACAAAGCCATTGATCGACTTCGCCGGCAGACACGATTTAGCGAGAAGTTGGAATCTTACGGCCAACTCATCGAAACGGTCGAGGAGCCGCAGTATGACCTCGAAGAAATCCCTGACGATCGGCTCCGATTGATTTTCACCTGTTGTCACCCGGCGCTGGCGCTAGAGGCACAGGTAGCCCTTACGTTGCGAACGCTTGGCGGACTTGAAACGGATGAAATCGCGAGAGCGTTTCTGGTGCCCACTCCGACAATGGCCCAACGTCTGGTTCGCGCCAAGCGAAAGATTCGCGACGCCGGCATTCCTTACAAAGTGCCAGACGTAACTGATATGCCCGAACGGCTTGATGCCGTGCTGACGGCGGTCTACCTGATCTTCAACGAAGGATACGCTGCGACCAAAGGTGGACCATTGCTGCGCGGCGATCTCTGCAGCGAAGCGATTCGTCTCGGCCGGCTCTTAAGAAACTTGATGATGCCGAAGGTACCTTCCGAAGTTGCCGGGCTACTCGCATTGATGCTGTTACACGATTCACGACGAGAAGCTCGTTTGGATGCGCAAGGAAATCTCGTAACACTTGAAGATCAGGACCGCTCACGTTGGAACTTCACACAAATTAACGAAGCGACGTCGCTGGTTGATGAAGCGCTGCGAGGCGCGGCCGGCCCGTTTACAATCGAAGCCGCAATCTCTGCCGTTCACTGCCGCGCGACGCGCGCATTGGACACTGATTGGTCACAGATCGTGCGTCTCTATGATCTGCTGCAACAGCTAATGCCTTCGCCGGTCGTATCGTTGAATCGAGCGGTGGCGGTTGCAATGGCAGACGGACCTGATGCCGGGTTAAGAATATTGGACCCGCTCGAGCGGTCAGGTCAGTTAACTGACTATCATCTCTTCCATGCCGCCCGCGCGGACCTGTTGCGGCGACAGGGATCACGAACTGAGTCCGCGCGAAGTTACAAACGCGCGCTTGAGTTGGTGACAAACGACAGCGAGCGAAGATTTTTGGAGAAGCGATTGCGGGAAGTGTCGTAGCGTCATGGCTAATTTGATCGAGCTACCAGAAATTGCTCAACGACAAGCCAAGTTTGACTCAGGTACAAATTGCATGGTACAGCGTGAGGCATGATCATCAAACGTGTACATTTGGTTTCACTCCTGTTACTGACTCTCGCCGTTATTGTTGACGGACGCCCGAGTGACTTTGGCGTCAAGGCGTACGACGACTTTCATCATGTGCTTCATCCGTTGGAGCACGAAGCGTTGCCAAAGAACGACTTCGCAACTATTCGCGCGAGGGCTGGGGAATTAGTGAAGTTAGGAGAAGGAATTACAAAGCTCGGCGTCCCTCCTGGCACCAAGGCCGAGAACCGCGACGAATTCAAGAAGGAATTGAAGAAGTTTAAGGATGCACTGGCGAAGTTTCGTAAAGCGTCGAAGTCGGGGTCGAATGATGAACTTAAGACAACTTTCAGTGCGGTTCACGATTCTTTCGAGATGCTAGCGGGTATGCTGCCAAGAACCTAAAAGAGTATCCGCAGATTACACAGATTAAGAGCTTAGAGAGCTAAGTTGAGCTTCTTGGTTTCCCATTTCGGGGACCAGACAATCCAACTTAGCTGTCTAAGCTCTTAATCTGTGTAATCTGCGTAATCTGTGGATCTGCTTTTACTTCGGATCCAGTTTTCGTCCCGCGTTCAGGTTATCCCAATTCATGATGGCATTGAACACGAGCATGTAGCTGCCCTTCGTCTGACCACGCCAGAACGGATTAGTCGAGAACAACAGCACGTGGCCGTTTCCAGTTGGTGCGTCGATCACTGCCGGCCTTTGTGCGATTTCATCACCGCCATCCAGCAAGCCTGAAACAAATAACTCTCGGCTATCGGCGTAACGAAGAACCACGCGCGGACGTAGCGCAGGCGGAATCAGTCCGACTGCATTGCGACGATTTTCATCTGTGACTGGAGGCGCCTGCCATGGATCGACACGCGGTGGTGGTTCGGGCAATTCAGCGGGCGGTCTTCCCTGCGGTGTGTCCGGATCATCAGGAGTTCCGCGACCAGTCGCGCGCTGTTGTGGGCCACG
>Ga0157380_10001345_pt1 | contig 16015 bp, 19 predicted proteins | sample S35metaG_FD_119757 | JGI IMG/M metagenome (GOLD analysis project Ga0157380, IMG submission 119757) | Switchgrass rhizosphere microbial communities from Kellogg Biological Station, Michigan, USA - S3-5 metaG | ecosystem: Host-associated > Plants > Roots > Rhizosphere > Soil | place: USA... | reverse complement strand
GTCGTCGAGTTCGTCGGCCGCGGCCCAGTAGGCGAGCGCCCGCATGTGCTGGGTCGGGAGGCCGTCGGAGCGGACCAGCGGCATCTCTTCCAGCTCCTCGCGTTCGGTCTCGTACATGACCATCTCGTCGCCCCAGCGCTTGGTCAGGGTGCCTTCGGCCAGGCCCTGGTTCATGAACTCGGCGACCTCGGGCAGGAAGTCGGACTCGAAGATCACCTTGTCGAAGGTGATGCCGAGCCGGGAGAGCGTCTTGCGCTGGCCGGAGATCACCCAGGAGCGGGTCTTCGACCACAGTTCCAGCGCCTTCTGGTCGCCGCCGAGGACCCGCATCATCATCTCGTCGGCTTTGTCGTTGTAGTTGGTGGACTCGCGGGCGACCGAGTCCTCGGCGCCGTCGTCGCCGGCGCCGCCGTTCTTGCTGGCGGTGACGTAGTCGGCGTAACAGAAGCCGACGAAGTGGTCCGACTTCTCGTCGGCGTCGGGACCGGAGTCCTCACCGGCGCGGGTGGCGACGCCGGCCATCGCCTCGCCCATGCTGCGGCCGACGTCGCAGATCAGGCTGCGGTTGTCGACCCCCGCCCCGGCCTGCTTCAGCGAGCCGGCGATCGCGTTGCCGACGGCGAGGTTGCGGAGGTGGCCGATGTGCAGGGCCTTGGTCGTGTTGGCGCCCCAGAAGTAGACGGCGTAGCGGTTGCCGGCGGCCATCTCGCCAAAATCGCCGTAGGCGCCGGAGCGGATCGCCTCTCCCTGCGCTTCGATCCACTCGTCGGCGAGCTTCACGGTGGGCTGCCTGCCCCCACGCTCGACCGAGCCCACCCAGGGCTCGGCTTCGATCCGCTCCAGCGCCGCGATTGCCGCGTCGTCCTCCCGCCAGTCGGCTCCCTTGGGGAGCCGCGGAATCAGCATCAGGTCGAAGTCTGCCTCCGGCCGGTAGGGGGCGCGCGCCGCCCACAGCGCCTGGCCGCCATCGCCTGCCGCGACCTCGTCGAACCTGGTGAAGATGTTCTCGCCCATAGCTGTGATTCCGAACCTTCTGCCTCGAATTGGTTGTTCGAAATGCACCCGCCGGGGCTCGAACCCGGATCTTCGGCTTACAACGCCGACCCTTTAACCGATTAAGGCACAGGTGCTAGCTATGTTTCCCTGCACAAGAGCAATTCCCTGATTGCTCAAGCGCCGCGCAGCATAACCGCATCCTCTGCGTGCGTCAAATACTTTGAGTGATTCCCTGGAAACGGCGCAAAAAGCGCTGCGTCTCCGCCTGCCGGGGGGCCTCCAGGACCTGCGCAGGCGGGCCCTGCTCGACGATCCGTCCCTCGTGCAGGAAGGCGACCCGGTCGGCCACCTCGCGGGCGAAGCTCATCTCGTGGGTGGCGATCAGCATCGTCATCCCCTCCCGCTTCAGGTCCCGCACCGCGGCCAGCACCTCGCCGACCAGCTCCGGGTCGAGGGCGCTGGTCACCTCGTCGAGGAGCAGCGCCCGCGGGCGACCGGCGAAGGCGCGGGCGATCGCCACCCGCTGCTGCTGGCCGCCGGAGAGGCTGTCGGGGCGATCGCCCTCGCGGCCGGCGAGCCCGAAGCGGGCCAGCAGCTCGCGCCCGCGCGCCTCCGCCTCGGCCCGGGATGAGCCGTGGGCGCGCCTCTCCCCCAGCATCACGTTCTCCAGCGCGGTCATGTGCGGGAAGAGGTTGTAGGCCTGGAAGACGAGCCCGAGGCGGCGGCGGACCGCGACCGGGGAGACCGCCGGGTCGGTGATCGTCTCGCCGTCGAGCAGGATGTCGCCGTCGTCGATCTCCTCCAGCAGGTCGGCGCAGCGCAGCAGGGTCGACTTGCCCGAGCCCGAGGCGCCGATCAGCGCCACCGCCTCGTGCTCGCTCACGGTCAGGTCGATGCCGCGCAGGACCCGGCGCTCGCCGAAGGCCTTGGTCACTTCGCGCAGCTCGAGGACCGGCCCGCCGGGGGCGCTCATCGCACCGCCCCCTCCGGCCCGCCGAGGCGGTCGACGATCCGCGCGGTGGGGATGGTGACCGCCAGGTAGAGCAGCGCCGCCGCGACCAGCGGCGTGAAGTTGAAGGTCTGGGCCTCGATGATCTGGGCTTCGCGGAAGGCCTCCAGCGGGCCGAGGATCGAGATCAGGGCGACGTCCTTCTGCAGGGCGACGAAGTCGTTCAGCAGCGGCGGCGCCACCCGCCGCACCGCCTGCGGCAGGACCACGTGCCGCATCGCCTGGGTCTCGGTCAGGCCGACCGCGAGCGCCGCGTCGCGCTGGCCGCGGTGGACCGAGTTGACCCCGGCGCGGTAGACCTCTGCGACGTAGGCGCTGTAGGAGAGGATCAGGGCGATCGCACCGAGGACGACGGGATCGGTCGGCAGCCCCTCGAGGCGCAGGGCCGGGACCCCGAAGCCGATCAGGAAGATGAGCAGGATCGTCGGGACACCGCGGAAGACGTCGACGTAGACGACCGAGAGCAGCCGCAGGGGGAAGGTCGCCGGCGAGCGGGAGATCCGCACCAGGGCGACGACCAGCCCGACGACGAGGATCGCCAGCTCGGCGACGAGGAAGATCTTCACGTCGAGCCAGAAGGCCTTGGCGACGTCGGGGAAGGAGTCCTTGAAGACTTCCCAGTTGAAGAAGGTCTCGCGGACTTCCGGCCAGCCCGGGCTGGTCAGGATCAGGGCCGCGAGGCCGCCGAGGACGACGAGGCTGGAGATCGCCGCGATCGCCTGGCCGCGACGGTGGCGGCGGCGCTTCGCCGCCTCCCGTTCGAGGCGACGGTCGCTCGGCATCAGCTCAATTCAGGGGCGCCGGCGGCCTGGCTCATCCAGCGCTGGGTGATCCGTTCGAGCTCGCCCGAGCTTTCCAGCGCTTCGATCGCTTCCGAGACGCAGCCGGTCAGCTCCGAGTCCTTTTCGAGCAGCGCCCCCCACTGGTCGCCGCCGGGGGCGCTGAACTGACCGACCACGGTGGCCTCCGGGACCTGGACCGCGGTCAGGTAGAGCGCCGTCGGCAGGTCGACGACGACCGCGTCGATCTGTTCGTTCTTCAACGCCTGGACGACGTCGTTGGAGTTGTTGAAGACTTCCGGCCGGCTGCTCGGCTCGATCTCCTCTTCGGCCGCTTCGAGGCTGGTGGTGCCGATCTGGCCGCCGAGGTCGGCGTCCTGCAGGTCGGCGAGCGAGGTCGCGCCCGCGGCGTCGGATCCCTTCAGTGCCACCACCGCCTGGTTGGCCGTGTAGTACGGGGCCGAGAAGTCGACTGCTTTCTCCCGCACCGGCGTGATCGAGATCTGGTTGACGTCGAAGTCGAAGTCTTTGGGGCCGGGTGCGAAGGAGGAGTTGAAGGACTCGACCGTCCACTCCACCTTGCTCTTCGGGTACCCGAGCTGCCCGGCGATCGCGTAGGCGACCGCGCTCTCGAAGCCTTCGCCGTTGGATGGATCGTCGTCTTCGAAGTAGGGCGGGTAGGCGGGCTTGTCGGTGGCGATCGTCAGCACGCCCTGCTGCTCGGTCGGAAGCTGCCCGGGCTCGCAGGAGGCCGCCGTCGCCGAGGTCCCGGTCGTGTCGTCGGAGCTGCCGCAGCCGGCCACGAGGAGGGCGGCGAGGACGAGGAGGGGGAGAACGAGCTTCTTGGAGGGAAGAGACAAGAGGGCGCGAGCCTATCCCACCCTGAGGCGGTTTTCCTACCGCCCCCCGCCGTTCTCGGATTGGGGGGCGGTTGCGTGTTTGGCCTCGAGATCCTCGGCCAGCGCCGCCAGCACCGACAGCGGCACCCGCAGCCCCTTCGCGATCCGGCGCACGTTGCCCCAGGTCGGGTTGACCCGCCCGGACTCCATGTGCGAGATCCAGGTCGGGTGGATGTCGGCCCGCAGCCCCAGCGCTTCCTGGCTGAGGTGCACCTCCATCCGGAGCTGTCGAATTGCCTTGCTCAGGCCGATCTGGGGTTCCTCTCGCCGTGGCATCTACGGAAGGGAATTTGCCTCCCGCCCCCGCGTCCATAGAGGTGGGCTCAGGTACAGCCAAGAAATCCGCGCCACCGGCTTTATTCCGGTACGAATCGGTCTTCTCTCGTGTCGCAGGCGAGGACCAGGTTCAAGGGGGCGGTCTCTCTCCTGCGCGAACACGAACATATGTTCGCATACGCCCCGGGCAGTTCATAGGGCAGATGAGCCACCGCTAGCATCTCCAGCATGAGCGAGCGCGAGAAGGTTGCGTCGTCATCCGCACAGCAGGCAGAGGCGGTACGGATCCAGAGACTGCGCGAAGACGCGCTACGGCCGATGAGCGTGAATCTCGCCGAGGGCATTGCCCTCAGCCACAAGTTGTTGCAATTCAACGGAGCAGCTCAGAAGAGTTGAGCGAACCGGCCTTCGACGAGCTCTTGCGTAAGTTGGCGACCGCCAACGTGAGCTTCGTTGTGGTGGGCGGTCTCGCCGTGAATGCCTGGGGCGTCGTCCGCGGGACCAAGGACGTCGACGTCGTCGTGGCAACGGAGCCGGACAACCTCAGGCGACTGGCGGATGTTGCGGTTGCCGCAGGTGGCCACGTCCACCAGGGCGAGGCGATGCTCGGCAGCCCGATCTCGATCGCATCGGCGCTGGCCAGCGGCGAACAGGTGGCGATCGAGACCGAACTTGGCCGCCTCGACGTGGTCCAAGGCCTCGCCGGAGTGCCCACCTACGACGAACTGAGGGAGCGGGCCAGCGAAGCGGAGATCCTCGGGGTCAGGGTCGCGGTCTGCTCGCTCGACGACCTGAAGGCGATGAAGCAGGCGGCGGGCCGTACTCGCGACCTTGCCGATCTCGAGGACCTCGACGCGGCTTCCTAGCCGCCCTCGCCCCAGAGCGTCGCGACCAGCGATCGTGGGCCGCCGCGGTCGCGGTGCTCGCAGAGGTAGATGCCCTGCCAGGTGCCGAGGGCGAGGCGGCCGCCGCTGACCGGCAGGGTCAGCGAGGGGCCGAGCAGGGCGGCCTTTATGTGGGCGGGCATGTCGTCGTCGCCCTCGAGGGTGTGGGTCCAGTACGGGGCGCCTTCCGGCACCGCGCGGTCGAACCAGGACCCGAAGTCGCGCCGCACCTCGGCCGAGGCGTTCTCGTTCAGGGCGAGCGCGGCCGAGGTGTGCTGGATCAGCAGGTGCAGCAGCCCGGTCCCGACCTCCTCCAGCTCCGGCAGCGCCCCCTCCACCTCAGCGCCGACGAGGTGAAACCCGCGCGGCCGCGGCGACAACCGGATCGTCCGCTGGACCCACATCGGCCAGAGGATCGCACTCCGCGCGGGCGAAAGATGGCGCATGGAGACGCGCCTCCCCGCCCGGCCCCTGATCGTCCTCACCTTCGCCACCGGGGTGATCGACGCCGCCAGCTTCCTCGCCCTCGGCCAGGTCTTCGCGGCGATGCAGACCGGCAACGTCGTCTTCCTCGGCATCGGCACGGCAGGGGCCGGCGACGCGCCGTTGCTGGCGCCGCTCATAGGCCTCGGCGCCTTCCTCGCCGGCGGCGCCCTGGCGGCGGCGACGGTCGACTCCGCCGGGGGATCCGTCTTCCTGCCGCGCTGGCTGATCCGCGAGGCGGGACTGCTGGTGCTGGCCGCGGTCCTCGCCGCGATCCTGGACGTCGATCCAGGCCACGCCTCCGCCTACCTCCTGATCGCGCTGCTCTCGCTGACGATGGGGCTTCGCAACACCTTCATCCGCGGCACCGCCGGGCCCAACCTCGCCACCACGGTCCTCAACCTGACCCTGACCACGGCGACCCCGGGCGCGGCGCTGGGGGCGGCCAGCTCGGCGGACGTGGGCCAGCGCGCGGCCGGCCTGCTGGCGATCCTCTGCGGCGCGATCGCCGGCGCCCTGCTCGTCAAGTCGAGCCTCTCCCTGGCGCTTGTGCTGGCCGCCGGCGTCACCCTGGCGGCGGCACTGAGCGGCGCCTCAGATCCCGGCGAAGAACTCGCGCAGTCCTGAGGCGACCGCCGCCGGCTCCTGCGCCATCAGGGCGTGGCCGCAGCCGGCGAAGACCTCGGCGCCGGCGGCGCCCCAGCGGGCAGCCAGGGACTCGGCGTTGGCGGCGGGGATGACGCGGTCCTCCCGCCCGTGGAGGACGAGGGTCGGTCGCAGCTCAGCCGGAGGCGGGCGGTCTGCGCGGTGCCAGGCCTCCATCGCCTCCTCCTGGGCGACCAGGACCGCCGGCGAGAGGTCGGCGCGGGCGGCGGCGACCACCGCGCCGAAATCGCGGTCGATCGCCTCCGCCTCGGGCGGCGGGAAGAGCAGCGAGATCAGCCGGCTCGCCTGCTCGCGGGGCGGACCGGAGTGGTCGGTCAGCAGCGCCCAGTCGGCCGGGTCGGCCGCCACGGACTCCAGGCCGCCGGGGTCGGTGGCGATCAGGCCGAGGGCGGTGACCGCCTGCGGCGAGGTCTCCGCCAGACGCTGAGCGGCGAAGCCGCCCATCGACCAGCCGACCACCGGGCAGGAGTCGATTCCCCGCGCCGCCAGCACCGCCTTCAGGTCCTCGGCCACCGCGTCGACGCTGAGCCGGCCGGAGCGCGGAGCGGACTCGCCGACCCCGCAGTTGTCGGGGCAGATCACTTCGTAACCCTCGGCCAGCGCCGCGAGAAAGCCGGGGTCCCAGTCGGCGCCGGTCGCGGCGTAGCCGTTGACCAGCAGCAGCGGCGGCCCGCTGCCGACCGGGCGCCAGGCGAGGCGGCGGCCGTCGACGGTCGTGCTCTCGATCCGGTTCCCCTCCATCGCCACGGCAAGGTATTCGACCGCCGCCACGACGGCGGATCGCCGCGCACCTACCATGGGCTGGTGCCGACGGCAAAGGAGCTGATGCGCGCCGGGGAGCTCTACCCCGGCGCCGACCCCGAGCTGAACCGGGAGCTCGACCGGCGCCAGGCGATGCTCGCCGCTCTCAACGCGATTCCGCCCGACCGAGCCGAGGAGCGCTCCGCCGCCCTCCGCGAGCTGCTCGCCGAGATCGGCGAGGAGACCTTCATCCGCTCGCCCTTCTTCTGCGACTACGGGGACGGGATCCGGATCGGCGCCCGCACCTTCGTCAACTTCAACTGCACGATGCTCGACGGGGCGCCGATCGCGGTCGGGGACGAGTGCCTGATCGCCTCCGGGGTCCAGCTGATCACCGCCTCCCACCCGATCGACCCGGTCCCCCGCCGCGCCGCCTGGGAGCAGGCGCTGCCGGTCACGATCGGGAACGGGGTCTGGCTGGGCGCCGGGGCGATCGTCTGCCCCGGGGTCACGATCGGCGAGAACACGGTCGTTGGCGCCGGCTCGGTGGTCACCAGGGACCTCCCCGCAGGAGTCGTCGCCTACGGCAACCCCGCCCGGGTCGCCCGCGAGATTGACGACCGCGACCGGATCGAGCTCAGCGCGGCGCGGTCGCGGCCCTGATCCCCCTGGCGGCGACCGAGGGCGGCGGCGACCACTCGCGCCGATCGGCAGGAGACCAGGCGTATGCAGGCGTGCCTTCGATCACGAGCTGCGCCAGCTCCGGCCGCAGCAGCTCGCGCGCCGACCAGTCATAGAGGCCGCGCAGCCGCGGCAGGATGACCGCGTAGTCCAGCAGCCGGCCGAAGCCCTGCTCGGCCCGCAGGTAGACGTCGAGGTCGTCGTCGGCCGGATACCGGTCCGGGAGAACGCGGCCCAGCGAGAGGAAGATGCCCGCCATCCCCAGCCGCGGGTCCCCCAGCGGCCGGGCGACCGGCGCCATGCGGCCGAGCGCGAGCCGCGGCGCGGAGACCAGGGCGTGCGCGTAGAGCACGCGCAGGAGAACGACGTTGAGGAAGAACCGCTCGGTCCGGCTCTCCGCTTCGGCGAGGTCGCGGTGCTCCAGGTAGGCGGCGACGATGCTGGCGTTGTGGGCCCGGTACCAGGTCCTCGCCGTCGGCCTGGCGACGAAGTCATCCCAGAGCCCGATCGTCGGCGACGACGAGCGCCCGCCGTGGCCGCCGGCCCGGGCGACCGCCTCGCACCCGTCCCGCAGCAGCCGCTCGTTCATGGCCCGCCACCACCTGCTGCCCGGTGGGTCTGCGTCCAGCGGGTCGAGCACCCCGCGGCGGGCCTCCCAGCGCATGAAGGACATCGCCGCCCGGCGGAACGGGAGGTGCCGGGGGGCGTCGCCGGTCGGGCCGCCGTAGGTCGCGCCGGCGAGCGCCAGGCGGCCGCCGGGGTCGTCGCGGACCGCGGCCACCTTGGCCGCCGCGATCGCGGCGGCGTCGCCGATGGCTAGACCAGGTCCCGCGACTGACTCTCTTCGGCCGCGAGGAACTCGTGGACCAGTCGGACCGCGATCGAGCCCTCGCCAACCGCCGAGGCGACCCGTCTCATCGACCCGTGGCGAGCGTCGCCGACGGCGAAGACGCCGGGCAGGCTGGTCTCGAGGGAGAGCGGGCTGCGCGCGAGCGGCCAGCTTCCGTCGCTCTCCGCGTCGGCGCCGGTGCAGATGAACCCGCCGTCTCCCAGCGTCAGCTCCGGCGGCAGCCAGTTCGTGTTCGGATCGGCGCCGATCATCAGGAATAGCCCGTCCGAGGGAACGGTCTCGGCCTCGCCGTCGCCGGCGCGCAGGTCCAGGCTCCGCAGCCAGCCGTCCTCGCCGGCGCTGCCGCCGATCACCTCGGTCCCGAGGCGCACCTCGACGTTGGGCGTGGCTTCGAGCTGGCGCACCAGGTAGTGGGACATCCCCTGCTCGAGCGAGTCGGCGCGCACCGCGAGCGTCACCCGGCGGGCGTATTCGGCCAGGTTGAGCGCCGCCTGGCCGGCCGAGTTGGCGCCGCCGACGACGTGCACGCTCTCGTCGACGGTGGTCGGCGCCTCCGAGGCGGGGCCGCCGTAGAAGACCCCCGCCCCGACCAGGCTCTCGATCTCCTCGACTCCGAGCCGGCGATAGGTGGCGCCGACGGCGAGGATCACCGCCCGGGCGCTGACCTTGCCACCGTCGGAGAGGCCGACGTAGATGCGGTCGCCGTCGCGATGGACCGCGGTCGCGTCGTGCATGAAGGCGAACTTGGCGCCGAAGACCCAGGCCTGCTCGTAGGCGGCCTCGGCCAGCCGCCGGCCGCTGACGCCGCGCGGGAAGCCGAGGTAGTTGCGGATCAGCGAGCTCGAGGTCGCCTGCCCGCCGATGCCGCCGTTGTCGACGACCAGCGTCCGCATCCCCTCCGAGGCGCCGTAGACGGCGGCCGACAGCCCGGCCGGCCCGCCGCCGACGATGACGATGTCGAAGTCGCGCCGGTCGGGGTCGATCGTGGCGCCGGCGGCGCTTGCCAGCTCCAGGTTGGTCGGGTTCGTCAGCACCGTCCCGTTCGGGAAGACCACCAGGGGCAGCGGCTCCCCGTCCCCCGTCTCCGCGACCAGCGCCCGTCCCTGGGGGGAGTCGGCGAGGATGAACGAGTGCGGCACCGCGCAGCGGCCGAGCACCTCTTTCAGCTCCTGGGCCCGGCCGATCCACGACTCGCTGACGATCTGGACGGTGTGCGGCGACACCCGCTTCGCGTGCGCCCACTCGAGCAGGAAGGTCGAGACCGATTGGTGGAACAGCTCGTCCGGCGCCCGCGAGGGCCGGATCACGTAGTACTCGATCTGGCGCCGGGCCATCGCTTCGAAGATCTCCTCGGCGGTGCCACCTTGACCCCAGCTGCCCCACTCGATCAGCAGGCCCCGCTGCGCGTGCGCGTGCAGCTCCCGCGCCCGGCCGAGCAGCTCCGGCCCGGTCATCCCCGCGAACGACTGCGCCGCGAGGACCAGGGCCACGTCTTCCCCGGCCGCCTTCAGCGCCTCCAGCTCCGCCATCGCCTCCTCGGCCGAGGCCAGGCAGATGACCCGGTAGCTGCGCGAGTAGCGGTCGATCAGCTCGCGCTCGACGGCGCGGAGAGCCGCTTCGTCTTCGTCGACCGCGAAAAGGACGGGGTTCATAACCCGAACCTATTACGCGGACCGCACCGCCCGCCAGGCAGCGTCGGCCAGGTCGTCCTCGACCGCGCGCAACGAGCCATCGCGGTGCACCAGCCAGGAGCGGGAGAGCGCCTGCGCCGGCCCGAAGACAGAAACGAAGAAGACCTCGCGAGGCATGGGGCAGATGCTCTCCTGATCGCCGATCCAGTCCTCGACCGCGGCGAACAGGCTCTTGTTCAGCTCCTCCACCTCCTCCCCCGCCCGCTCTCGGGCAGCTCCGCGGTCGAGCAGGAAAAGGGCGCGCTCAGGATTCCGCTCGACCCAGCGCAGGTGGTGGCGGACCAGGTCCTTGATCCCGTCCTCGGCATTGGGATCGGCCCCCAAGACAAGCAGGACGCCGGCCTGGTACTCGCCCAGAACCCGTGCGTAGAGCGCTCCCAGAATCCCGTCCTTGTCGCCGAAGTGGTGGTAGATCGAGCCGATGCTGGCGCCGGAGCGCCCGCGCACGCCCTCGATCGTGACCTCTCCATCGGCCTCGAGGGACTCGAGCGCGGCATCCAGGATCGTCTCGCGGCGGGACATCTGGTTAGAATTCTATTCTAGAACATGATTCTACTCGACCAGGTCATGCCCAACTTCGACCGCAGCGAGGTCCACCGCCGCAGGACCGCGGCCTCCCCCGCTGCCGTCTGGGACGCGATCCACGAGCTGCAGGCCAGCGAGATGAGGGTGATGCGAGCCCTGATGGGCCTGCGCACCCTCGGCCGCAGGGCCGGCGACGGCGACCAGACGGTGCTGGCGGGATTTGAGCGGATGGGCTTCCGCAAGCTCGCCGACGAGCCATGCCGGGAGCTGGTCGTCGCCGGTATCGGCCAGTTCTGGAAGCCGTCAGGCGGGCTGCGCAAGGTGACGGACGAGGAGCAGTTCCTGGGCTTCGAGGCGCCCGGCTACGCCAAGGTCGCCTTCAACTTCCGCCTCCTCGACGGCGAGCTCACGACCGAGACCCGGATCGCGGGGACCGACGCCGGGGCACGGCGCCGCTTCGGCCTCTACTGGCTCCTGATCCGGCCAGGCAGCGGCCTGATCCGGCGCGAGTGGCTCCGCGCCCTCGATCGCCGCGCGCAGACGACCTCTCCCTAGGCTCGACCACCGGTCCCAGTCGGCCGGTTGTTGATTCCATGTCGAGAAGCGCCGGCCGGCTCCGCTCACGAGGCGAAGGGCCACGACAGGCGAGGCCCCACCGACACCAGGAGACCACCATGCCCCAGCACCTGCTCCTCAAGTACTACCGCGGCGGCCCCGAACGGCACCATCCCTTCCCGCCGATGGACCAGTGGGACCCCGAGGACGTCGAGGCGCACCTGGCCTTCCTCCGGCACGTCACCGAGATGCTGAAGGAGAACGGCGAGTACGTCGAGCACAAGGGACTGACGCCGTCGCGCACCTGGGTCCGCTACGGCGGACCGGACGCCGCGCCCGTCACCACCGACGGCCCGCTGCCCGAGACCAGCGATCTCGTCGCGGGGTGGTGGATGATCGACGTCGATTCGCACGAGCGCGCGGTCGAGCTCGCGGCCTACGTCTCCTCCGAGCCCGGCCCGGGCGGGGAGCCGCTGTACGAGTGGATCGACGTCCGGGAGCTGATGTCCGAGGCGCCCTCGAACGACTGACCCGGCGTGATCGACGAGCCGGCCCGACCGCTGGACGAGGGCGCTCTGCGCGCCCTCGTCCCCCGGGTGCTCGCGGGACTGGTCCGGCGGGGCGAGGACTTCGATGCCGCCGAGGACGCCCTGCAGGAGGCGCTGCTCGAGGCGCTGCGGGTCTGGCCCGAGCACCCGCCGCGCGACCCCCGCGCCTGGCTGGCGACGGTCGCGACCCGGCGCCTCGTCGACGCCCGCCGCAGCGAGGCCGCCCGACATCGCCGCGAGGAGGCGACCTACGCCGAACCGCCCCCCGCCGCCACCGAAGAGGGCGACGACACCCTCTTCCTGCTCTTCTGCTGCTGCCACCCCGACCTCTCGCCCGCCTCCCAGGTGGCGCTGACCCTGCGCGCGGTCGGCGGCCTCACCACCCGGGAGATAGCCGACGCCTTCTACGTGCCGGAGGCGACGATGGCGCAGCGGATCAGCCGCGCCAAGCGCTCGCTCCAGGGGCGCCGCCTGGACCAGCCCGGCGACCTCGCCGTCGTGCTGCGGGTGCTCTACCTCGTCTACAGCGCCGGGCACGCGGGCCGGGTCGACCTGGCCGGCGAGGCGATCCGGCTCACCCGCCAGCTCAACCTCGCCACCGAGGAGCCGGAGGCGCACGGGCTGCTGGCGCTGATGCTCCTCAACCACGCCCGCCTGCCGGCGCGACTCGACCCGGAGGGTCGGATCGTCACCCTCGACCGCCAGGACCGCGGCCTCTGGGACACCGGTGAGATCGCCGAAGGCGTGCGCGTCCTGCAGTCGGCGCTGGCCGCGCAGACGGAGGAACGGCGCCCCGGCCGCTACCAGATCGAGGCGGCGATCGCCGCCCTGCACGACGACGCGCCGGGCGCCGAGGAGACCGACTGGCCGCAGATCCTCGCCTGGTACGACGACCTCGTCGGCCTCAGCGACGACCCGGTGCGCCAGGACCCCGCCGCCGTGCTCGGCCGCGCGGTGGCGGTCGGCCACGTCCTCGGCGCCGAGGCCGGGCTGCGCGAAACCGATCGACTGAGCGACGTGCTCGGCGACCGCCACCGCTGGCACGCCGTCCGCGGCCACCTCCATGAGCTGGGCGGCGACCTGCCCGCCGCCGCCACGGCCTACGCCGAGGCCGCCAACCGGGCCACGAACGTCGCCGAGCGCGACCACCTGGTCCGCCAGGCCGCCCGCGTCCGGGCGGGCTGGCCGCCCTGATCAGGCGCCCGCGTGGCTACGCAAGCCATGAAGGGGAATCGTGCATCGGGGAGACGGGATCAATCCGGCTCGGGCAAGCAGTTTGCGCAGCCCCTGAATCACCCTTGTATCCCGAATTCAGCGAGGGCGCAGAATCGAAAGGTTTGGTCTGCGCTCGAACCGCCGGTCCCGTAGGCATGATTGAGGCATGCCGACGATCAGCCGCTTCTTTGGAATCGCCATCGTCATGTTCTTCGACGATCACGGCTTCCCGCACTTCCATGCTCGCCATGCCGAAGGAGAAGCCAAGGTGCGAATCGACAACCTTGAGGTCATGGACAGCAACCTTGGGCGCGCCGTCAATTGAGATTCGTCCTCGCCTGGGCAGAGCTCCATCAAGAAGAATTGGAAAAGAACTGGCACCGAGCGCGCGCCGGTGAGCCACTTTTGGACATCGAGCCTTTGAGATGAACGGCCTAACCCCCGATATCACCGCAGCTGAGGTTGTCCGCCACGGCGTCCTTCGCCTGACCTTTGCCGACGGGCTGAGCGGAGAGGTCGATGTCCTGGACCGTATGCGCGGCCCTGTTTTCGAGGACGCTCGCACCCCCAAGGGGTTTGCCAGGGTCGATGCAGATCCGGAGACCGGAACCGTCGTCTGGTCCGGAGGCGCCGACCTCGCACCCGATGTGCTTTATGCGCGGATCCAGTCCGGAGCCTGGCCCGAGTCTCGCACGGCCGCCTGATCGCCACCGCTTTCACGCGAGAGCAGCAGCCGCGCCGGAGCTTCCCTTTACTGGGTTGCATGAAGGAGAAGCGGTTGACGCAACGCTAGAAACCATCGCGGACGCGCGCCTGGGCACGGCCCGGGTCCTTGTGTCAGGATCAGCGCATGGCGGATAAATCGGTCGCGGACCAACTCCGCGAGCTCGGCGTGAAGAATGCGAATGTCCTCGTGCGGATGGCCGAGCGCGGCCAGCTCCTCTCCCTGAGGTGCGAGATGCCGCAGTGCTATCACCACAAGGGGCGCGGCGCTTTCGATCCGGTCGGGACCCCGGGCAACAAGTGGACGCCCTCGCGCGACCACTACCCAACGCTCAAATCGGATGGCGGTAGGTTCGTCGCCGAGAACGTTCGACTCTCCCACTCCTGGTGCAACAAGCGGGACTGGGGCTGGCGGGCGCAAGTCCGGACACAGCTCGCAAAGGAAAAGTCCCTCGCCGACATCGCCGAGTTCCTGAACCGCAAGGGTGTCCCCCCGGCCCACGGCACGAACCGATGGACGGCCGCCATGGTGCGCAAGGCCTACGTGTCCTAGGCAGGGTTCGGAGCTGGGTGCCGCTTTGCGCGAAAAGCAGGACTCCCAGGGTCAAATGTCAGAGCGGGGGCGCATATCCCCTCTCACGCCAAGCCCCGTATCCCTCTCGTATCACGGATCGCCCCGCATCCCCTCGCTCAGCTTGCTCGATCGGTGTCGGGTGCGTGGCTATGCGAAGCCCTGCGGGTAAAGCTCTGCATCGGGGAGACAGGATTTGAACCTGCGACCGCTCGGCCCCCAGCCGAGTGCGCTACCAGACTGCGCCACTCCCCGTGGGGGGTTTCATTCTGACGAATCGGCGAGATCGCGGCTACCCTGCCTTGGGCACGCGGCGGTAGCTCAACGGTAGAGCCTCAGCCTTCCAAGCTGATGACGCGGGTTCGATTCCCGTCCGCCGCTTCTCCTCTCGGGTGATCTACACCGGTCGGCCGGCGTTCAGATCGGCCGGCACCGTGCCGATAGGGAGACGGATGCCCGCTCCGTCCTCGAAACGCCTCGCCGTCGCCGGCCTGGCCCTTGCCCTCCTCGTCGCGCTCGCCGCGGTCTCCCCCCTCTTCTTCGACCGCGGCGGATCTGACGCGAGTCGGGACGACCCCGGCGCTGCCGCCACCGCCTCCGGCTACGTCGACTGGCCGAACTTCGGGCGGGTGCCGCAGCGCACGCACTACCTGCCGGCCACGGAGCGGGCGCTCGACCCGCCGCTGAAGCAGGCCTGGTCGATCAACACGCACGCGCTGATCGAGTTCCCGCCGGCGGTCCACGACGGCGTCGCCTACGTGATCAACAAGTACGGCAACGGCAAAGCGGTGCGGCTTCGCGACCGCAAGGTGCTGTGGGAAATAAACATCCGGCCCAGCGACAAGGGCAAGCCGAACTTCGTCACCGCCCCCGTCTACTACGACGGCCGCATCTACGGCGCCTTCCTCACCGGCCACCTCGCCGCGGGCAACGCCGAGACCGGCGGGAAAGAATGGATGCGGAAGTTCGACGCCCACCTCGAATCCTCGCCGCTCGCCGTCGACGGCACGCTCTACCTCGGCACCGACACCACCGACCTGATCGCCCTCCGCGCCTCCGACGGCAAGACCCGCTGGAGCTTCAACGCCCCCGGCGCGATCAAAGCCAGCCCCAGCTACGACGACGGCAAGGTCTTCTTCGCCGACTACCAGAGCTCGATGTTCGCCCTCGACGCCGAGAGCGGCAAGCCGGTCTGGCGCACCAACACCAGCAAGGTCCCGCCCTTCGGCCACGGCGGCTTCTTCTCCTCCCCCGCGGTCGCCTTCGGCAAGGTCTACGCCGCCCGTGACGACGGCACCCTCTACGCCTTCGACGAGAAGACCGGCAAGGTCGAGTGGCACTTCGACGCCGGCGACTACGTCTACGGCTCGCCGGCCGTCGCCCAGGTGCCCGGCACCCCGCCCACCGTCTACATCGGCGCCGAAAACGGCCGCTTCTTCGCCCTCGACGCCCGCACCGGCAAGGTCCGCTGGCAGAAGAACGTCGGCGGCCCGATCCCCGGCACGGCGGTCGTTATCGGCCACACGGTCTACACCTCCAGCTTCGAGACCCAGGTGACGAGCGGCTTCGACGTCCACACCCACAAGCGCACCTTCCACCTCGAAGACGCCGGCTACACCCCGATGGTCTCCGACGGCAAACGCCTCTTCCTCGTCGGCTACTACGACCTGATCGGGCTCGAACCGCGCTAGGCAATCGGCCGTGCGCCGGCCGGGAACTCAGGTGGTCCCTAAATAAGGCCACTGATGTAAGGTGCCGCGCACTCGCCATCGTGACGCCTTCGATCGCCGCATCGTCAGCAGTGAAGAGCCGAGCTGAGCCCGGCGAACAGGGCTGCGTACCCACCCCCGACCTGCCTCAAACGCCCCCGCTGCCCGCCCCCCCGCCACCGCGAGACGCGTGGCTGCGGCGGGTGCCCCCCGC
>Ga0157380_10001344_pt1 | contig 16017 bp, 13 predicted proteins | sample S35metaG_FD_119757 | JGI IMG/M metagenome (GOLD analysis project Ga0157380, IMG submission 119757) | Switchgrass rhizosphere microbial communities from Kellogg Biological Station, Michigan, USA - S3-5 metaG | ecosystem: Host-associated > Plants > Roots > Rhizosphere > Soil | place: USA... | reverse complement strand
TGAGCGCATGTCGCAGGGCGGATCGACAATCACCCAACAACTCGTGAAGAACACTTATCTTTCTTCCGAGAAGACGCTTCGTCGAAAGTACGCCGAGGCGATGTTATCAGTAGTTCTGGAGCGCAGACTGTCGAAGGAAGATATCTTTGCTCTTTACTGCAATGAGATTTACCTGGGCCAAAGAGGTGCAGTCGCAGTTCGTGGCGTCGAAGAAGCCACGGCGGTCTATTTCGGAAAAGAGTTGAAAGACATTTCGCTTGCTGAAGCGGCGACAATCGCGGGAATGATTCAGGGGCCAGGTCGTTATTCTCCAAGCCGGTCCCCCGAATCTGCCAGGTCGCGCCGAAACGTAGTGCTAGACGCGATGCAGCGCTCCGGCTTCATTTCGATCGAACAAGCTCAGGCCGCCTCGAGTGAACCAATAACCGTTACAACAACTGTAGCCGACACAAATGCGCTCGCACCGTACTTCGTCGATTATGTCGTTCGTGAAGCTGATGCAGAACTGGATCGTTCAGGCTTAACGAATCGGATCTACACGACTATCGATCTCGACTTGCAGCAGTTGGCTGAAGCCGCGTTGAAGCATCAACTCGATCGTCTTGATAGCATTTACACGAAGCCAGGTGTGAAGCCGCAAGCTGCGCTCGTCGCGCTCAATCCCAGAAACGGCGATGTGCTCGCAATGGTCGGTGGACGCGCGTATGCCGAGTCGCAAATGAATCGCGCAACTGATGCGCGTCGTCAACCCGGGTCAACTTTCAAACCATTCGTCTATGCGGCTGCATTGGAAGACGGCTTGTCGCCGGTACAACCGTTCATGGATGCCCCGCGCGAATTCATTTACGACCGAAACAAGACCTATAGGCCCGCCAACTACGGTGGCGGTTATTCAATGCAGGAAGTGCCGATGCGCACAGGCCTGGTGAAGTCGTTGAACGTTGTGACGGTTGATGTTGCCCTGCAAACCGGACTCGCACGCATTGCTAACCTCGCAGAGCAGTTTGGCCTACCGAAGCCTGAACGTTATCCGTCGCTGGCTCTTGGGACCAAAGAAGTTACTCCGTTACAGATCGCCTCCGCTTATGCGACTTTTGTGAACGGCGGTGTTCACCTAAGGCCTCGCGTGATCAGCAGCATCGGTGAACCCCCGGGGTCTCATAACGAACCAATGGATGCGAAGCAGATAGTCAGTCCGACGACTGCTTACATGATTACGAACATGCTCGGTGCCGTGATTGAGCGGGGCACGGCAAAGAAAGCTCGTGGTACGGCTAAGGGAACTGCGCTCGCGGGAAAAACTGGCACGTCGCGCGATGGTTGGTTTGTTGGTTATACGCCGAATCTCGTGTGCGCTGTGTGGATCGGTTTCGACGACAATCGTCAACTCGGATTGACGGGCGCCGAGGCTGCATTGCCGGCATGGTCTGAATTTATTGGTGGTGCTGTTGAGATGCGACCGGATCTCGGTGGCGAAAATTTCGAGTGCCCCGAAGGCATTGAGTTTGTCGAGATCGATTCCGCAACGGGCCTGCTATCGACACTAAATTGTCCTTTGCGCGAATTAATTGCCGTGACTGAACGTACATCACCGCACTTAGAGTGTTATCTGCACGAGAATGTCCCTCCGTTAACGAGTCCGTTTGCTGATGAGGTTTACGCAGAAAAAGTGGAAGTGGCCCAAGCGCCTAAGCAAAAACGCGGAACGGTCCTGCCGGAATGGAGTCCCTACCGATCGACGCGCGTGAACGTCGACGCCCAAGGTCGCAGATCCTTGGTGAACGAAATGCGCTAAACATTACACAGGATGTCAGGATTTCAAGATTGCAGGATTTTACAGTTCAAATCTTGTAATCTTGAAATCGTGGAATCCTGTCTAAATGTTTATCTCTCCAAAACAACCTGCGCAATAGCGTGTTGAGTGGTGTGCGAAATTGAAAGGTGGGTCGCCGTCGCTCCGGTCTTTTGAAAAATCTCCAGTGCTTGTCCTGAGAAGATCAAATACGGTGCGCCACTTTCATGAGCAGCCACCTCCACGTCCTGCCAACTGATTCCTCCACGCCAGCCAGTTTGTAATGCTTTAAGTGCTGCTTCTTTTGCTGCAAAACGCGCGGCATAATGTTGTGCTGAAACAGCACCGCGCCCATCGCAATACGCGCGCTCCGCAGTGGTGAACACGCGTTCTGCAAATCGCGGCGTGCGGAGCAAGACTTCGCGAATCCGCGCAACTTCGATAATGTCTATACCGATGGAAACAATCACAACTGAAGCTGAAGTCGCTCGAGCCGGCTTTTACTGGCGCGAGTCAGAAGGTGTAAGAGCACTTGTTTGCGTGCCGCTCGAGCAGGATGGATTCGTTAATGGTTTCTCCACGCGTCTCGGAGGCGTTAGCCCAATGCCCGACGCTGCGTTGAGCCTCGCCGGTTTCAATGAAGATACAGCGGAGAACATTCTGGAGAATCGTCGCCGGTTTCTCAAGCTTTTTCCTGGTAAATGGACTCTCGCGGGCTGTTGGCAGGTTCATGGTTCCGACGTGCGGGTGGTGAAAGATCTCGCAGACGCAAAGCCAGCTGAGGACCACCTTGGCGACACTATTTACTGCGATGCGATACTCAGCGATGCCGCCGGCGTGCTCGCAGGTGTGAAAACGGCCGACTGTGTACCGTTACTGTTTGGCGATCCGACTACCGGTTGTTTTGCCGCGGTCCACGCAGGGTGGCGCGGAACGCTGGCGGAAGTTGCACGCGTCGCTGTTCAGAGAATGAAGGAAGCGTACGACGTCCGACCGGCAGACCTGCGAGTGGCGATAGGTGTTTCAGCTGGTCCATGTTGTTACGAGGTGGGAGAAGAAGTTATTGATGCCTTCACGAACAAGTTTCCGGACGCAGCAAGACTGTTCACCGAAACACGATCAGGGCATGCGTTAGTAGATCTTCTAACAGCCAATCGCGATCAGTTGATATCAGAAGGAGTTTCTGCGGAAAGAATTCATATTGCGCCGCTGTGCACGATGTGCCGAACGGATCTCTTTTTCTCCTATCGGAAAGAAAAGCGCCTTCATGGGAAGGTTGGAAGATTGATGGCGGTGGTTGGGAAGTCGCAATAGGAAAGGGGAAAAAGGGAAAGAGGGAAAAAGAATGGCTTTCCTTTTCCCCTCTTCCCCTTTTTCCCTATCCTAGTGGATCTGCTTCATCACTGAACATTCACCCAGATCTTCACTTCACGCGTCACCGGTGGGAAGCACGATTCATCGTTACACGCCTGGAATCGCAAACGTCCTTTTAGTTCGGCTGAGTTACCGTTGAAGTTTGCGGGAATGCTCGCGTTAAATCGAATCTGTGCGCGACCTTCGTAAACTGCCACCTTGCCCTTCGAGAATTTCAGATTCCGCATTACCGCGCGTGGATACAACGGCGCACTGACCTTGACACCCTGCGGTGGTTCGATTTCGAGCTTTGTTGCTACCAGAAACTTATCGAGTGGCTTATTCGATTGCACGTGTAGTCCCGAGGGAATCTCCATCACCACATAACCCTGAACCGATCTGCCACGGCGCGTTTTGTCGGGTGATGCCCAGCCACTGACCTTAACGTCGTTAGCCGATTGCAGCACCGGCGACGAATAAAGCGTTGCGGGGACTAGTAGAAGAGCGACCAGACTAATTACACGTGAATACTTGATCATGAGTACCTATGCTCCGACTGACGTTGACTCCAAACTGTTGATAGTTGTTCCTTCACGTGCCGCGAGTTGCCCGCAGGCAGCAAAGATGTCGCGGCCGCGCGGCCGTCGAACATAAGTGTGAATGCCCTTCGATTCCAAAATACTGCGAAAGCTCGCGACAGTTTCTTCCGTTGACGGATGGTACGGCAGCGGCTCAGCCGGATTGTGAGGGATGAGGTTCACTTTGGCTTTCAATTGATGACGATTCAAAAGATTCGCCAGTTGTCGGGCATGTTCCTCTGAATCGTTAATGCCGTCGAGCATGACGTATTCAAAGGTGAATCGCTCGTTCGGCTTTAACGTTCTCTCGAAATCTCTGCAGGCGGCAAGCAATTCTTCCAGCGGCCATTTTTTATTGATTGGCATCAACTCGTTTCGTAGCTCATCAGTAGGCGCGGCGAGTGAAATGGCAAGATGCGGACGATCTTCAAAAGCGGCGAGATCACGTATGCGTGGCACGATGCCCGCGGTTGAAATAGTCACGCGATTGGGAACGATGTGGAGACCTTCGGTACTCGCCATTATGCGCAACGCTTTCATCAACTCGTCGAAATTGAGAAACGGTTCACCTGCTCCCATGCCAACGAGATTCGTACCACGCGGTGTTTGTGTTCCCACGCCATATGCATCATTGAGCGCGACAACTATTTGCTCGACAATCTCGGCCGCGGTCAGCGATCGCAGCAGGCCGAGTTGCGCTGTCAGGCAAAACGTACACTGCAAGGGGCATCCTGATTGAGAAGAAAAGCAGATCGTGTCGCGTCGCTCTTCAGGAATGAAAACTGTTTCGACGGGCAAACTGTCATGAGTCTTCATCAGGTAGCGGCGAGTTCCATCTTCAGAAATATAGCGCGACGCGACCGTGAGTGTTGAAGCTGACGCCACCTCTTTCAGTTTGTTCCGCAAGGCCTGCGGGAGGTCGGTGATCTCGTCGAAGTTGGTGAGTCGACGATGTTGAAGGGCCGCAAAGATTTGACGCGCGCGGTAAGCAGGCTCGCCCAGCGTTTCAACGTATGAAACGAGTTCCGACTCCGACATCCCCCGCAATTGCACTTGCTGCGTCATGACAGGTTTATCTTAGCATCCGGTGCGAGGAGTCTCACGTGGAGAGCTTAGACAGGTTTTCAGGATTACAGGATTTCAAACAAATTGTGAGGTGAAATCTTGTAATCCTGTCTATGTTTTGGCGGCTAAAAACTAATCGACGACCGTGAACTTTGTCGACGGTGTCAATGTTTGTCCCGTGATGTGATCTGTAATCTTCACCTGGATCTCATACTCGCCAGGGGACAAAGACTTCGTATCAATGAACTCGGTCAACGTGAGCCGCTGGCCCGTGTCGTTGATGTCTCGCCAGTCTTCGCGTCTTCTGGTCAACTCTTTGCTGTCCTTCAGTAGAACGTATTCAACGTCCACGGCTGGACGCAAAGTCGTTTGATCGATCGCGGCGTTGTAAACCTGAAGATAGATTCCCACATTCTGACCACGCGCATAGTTACCCGAAACATTAGGCACTACTTTGTAAGGTCCAATCGCAAATGGCCCAGCTGCGACAGTGTCTTTCAAACTTTCAAGTTTAGCAGCGAGGACAATGCTCGATGCCGCAAGTCGATTAGCAGGGAAGGAAGGTACCTCAAAACCAATGTGCTGAACTCCCATATTTCCCGATACGGTATCGCGGACGAAGAGATCGATGCGATAACGACCTGGTTGCAGCAGAAAGGCCTTTCCGTACGCCGACTTGCGTGTGCGAGCGGTGCTAAGTTCTTCAGGAGTCGCGTGCGTTACTACGACGTCCTCGAATTTACCAATACGAATATCAGCCACCGAAGTTATGCGTCCGAATATATTTAGGCGAGCCGTTTGCAATCCACCGACGTTCTCAAAAACCAGTTCACTGTTATCGGTCTGAAGCGTAAGCGCGGTGAGTACAGAATTGTCTGACTGGCGGAAGAAATTCAGTTTTGCGTCGAAGGCAATTGCGCTGTCGTCTGCGATTGGCGTTGTAGTGCCAGTTTCAATCCAGTTGCGGTCGATAGATGGCGCTCGTTCCAGGTCAGCTTGCAATTGCTGAACGTCGAACGGCGATTTCTGCACACTAATGTAATTCTCGCGACCAAAACCGCCCGTGGATCCGTTTGGCAGGATAGCTACCTTTTCGTCTGGATTACGCGCGAGCCGATACTCGCCTGAACCGGTTGGATCTACGAATTCAAGGTCGATCCCGCTGCCGACATTTGGAATGTACCTGTAAAACCATTTCTCGAAAGGATAAGTGGTGGTTGCGCCGCCGCCTTCATTCGCGGGGCGATCATAAGTTCCACCGGAAGGATGAGATTCGACATCATCGGGTTTTCCGAACTTAATATAAATACGTCCTCGATCCGTTAGCCGACCCGCCTTTCCAGAGGAGAAGTGCTCGTTCGCATATGCAACGCGTTCGTAAAACTCCTCTTTGTATTCATTCTCTACAGTGTCGGGATCAGGATCACGTTGTCGCCAAAATAACTGAATGAATTGCTCTCGTTCATTGTTAGTCTTAAGTTTGTTCCACGCCTGACGATCTTCTTCGGTGAGAATTGGGTCGACGTCTTTGATCCAATCGACGTAAGCCCGCTTCAATTCCGTTGTGATCTTCCGAGGTTTTTCGTCGGGTGCTGGCTGGGTCTTTTGTGGCTGGACGATGGTTGGAACAAGAATCAGCGCAAGAATGAGAGCTGCGCTACGTCGCGCGTTGAAGGGAGTCATCCGCGTTAGTTCCTTTCACAGAAACGTGTTTAGAACATCGACGGGGAGACGAATCAGAGGCGGGAGCAGCAAGCAGGAGTAGAAACTGGGACCACCTACTCCTGCGGCTGTTTCAAATACTATTGAACAACGCTGAACTTTTGTGACGGTGCGAGCGACTGCCCACTAACGCGATCGCGAATGCGAATCGCGAGTTCATATTCACCGATTGCCAGTTGTCGACTGTCGAGCAATCGAGCAAGAGTCAAGCGCTGACCGGAGTCGCTTAGACCCTTCCAGTCTTCTGCTTGTTTACCGACTTCTTTACCATCCTTCGTTAGGACGTATTCGACGTCCACTGACGGACGTAGTGTTGTTTGATCGATACCGGCGTTGTAGATCTGAAGATAAACGCCAACAGGCTGACCTCGATGATAGACACCGGAAACATTCGGTATCACTTTGGTGGTGCCGATTACGAACTGGCCCACCGCAGGCTGATCTTGCAAGCTCTCGAGTTTCGCAGCGAGCACTAACGTTGAAGTTGAGAGTTTTGCCTGATCATACTTCGGAACCGTGAAGCCGACATGCTTAATACCAGTTGCGCCCGAGGCGACATCGCGCACGATCACGTCGACCTTGTAAGTCCCAGGCGCCAATGGAACGGCTTTTTGATAGGCTGACTTTCGATCCTTCGCTTCAGTCAATTCTTCAGGAGTCGCGGTAGTAATAACCGGATCTTCAAAGATTCCTGCACGCCGACCGGCAACTGAAGTGATTCTGCCAAAGATGTTCATGCGGGCTTGCTGCAAACCGCCGCTGTCCTGGAAAACCAGATCACGATTCTCGGCCTGTATCGTAAAGGCCGTGATCACGCGCTCGTCGGATTGGCGGAAGAAATCGATCTGAACGTCGAAGTTCAGTGGATTTTCCTCAACGACACCAGTATTTACAGCTGTAGCCAAATCATTGAACTTAACCTGAGGTGGACGGCTAAGATCGGCGAGCAATTGGAGACGTGAGAACGGACTGTCTTGTTCACGTTGATATTGTTGGTTGCCAATGCCGCCAACGCCGGATATGCGATCGCCCTTGTCAGCCAAACCCAGTTCTTCCGCGAGCGTTAGACCAGCGCCGGGAATCATCAACAGCGCGTCTTTCTCATTCGGATTTCGCGCGATGCGGTATTCGCCGCTCCCGGTTGGATCCACAAATTCAATCTCGATACCTGAGCCCACGCCAGCGAGATAACGATAAAACCAGATCTCGAATGGATATGTTGAGGTTGAGCCACCGCCTTCGTAACTGGGCCGCTGATAAGAACCGCCCATCGGGTGTGTCTCGCGCTCATCCGGCTTGCCGTACATGATCCAAATGCGACCGCGGTCAGTTTTCCAGCCGGGAATGCCCGAACTGAAATGCTCGTTCGCATAAGCGATTCGTTCGTAATACTCTTCCTTGAACTCGTTTTCGTCCGTATCTGGATCCGGATCTCTGCGACGCCAGAACTCCTCAATAAAGCGCTCTCTTTCGTCGTCAGTCGCGAGCTTTTTGAAAGCCTTCTTCTCTTCGTCGGTGATGATGTAGGTGACGTCTTTGTCGAGCCAGTCTTTGTAGGCCTTTTTCAACTCTGGTTTGATATTTCTTTGCTTCTGAGTTGGGTCCTGTGAGTCCTGAGCCAACGCGGCTAGGGCAGAAAACAACAGGACAGCCAAAACTGCCAGACGGAGAGCGACTTTCTGGTAAGACATTCAGGAACTCCTAACGAGTGCGGTTACGAATCAAGCTAAAGGACTGCTGTCGGCCTCAGTTGAAGACCGAGGATTCTAAGATCGTGCTGAGACACAGTCAAGATGCGGCGATTGGTAGACTTCGTTGCCCAAAACTGCCCAAAAATGCGCCCAAAACGGGGGAATTGTTAACCGGCCGTTCTGGGCTTTCCGAAAATCCACGCGATAAAGATTGATACCAGATACAACACAAGCATCGGGGCGGCGAAAAGCATCATGTTGGGAATGTCACTCGTCGGCGAAAGTACTGCCGCCGCAATCAAAATGACTATCAGCGCGGCCCGCCAAATCCGGACCATCAGACGAGCGTTAACGAGTCCAATACGTGACAGCACGTAGGTGACCGCCGGCATTTGGAAAACGACTCCCATTCCGAGCATGACGATGATAATGAAATCGAAGTAGTCGTTTGCCTTGAGTAAAAGCCGAAAGTCGGAGCCTAGCCCGAGCAGATATGTCGCGGCAGGTGGGAAGATTATGTAGTAAGCGAAAGCCGCACCCAGTATGAATGAGATCGACGATAGTAGGACGAACGGAGTTACATATGCCCGCTCGTGCGGATACAAGCCTGGGGAAACAAACGCCCAAATTTGCCAGAGCAGAAAGGGAACTGAAACACATATTGCCGCATAGAGCGCGACTTTCACATAAAGAGAAAACGGCTCAAGGGCTGTCGTTACAATCAACTTGTCATTGATGCCCGAGTACTCTTGCGGCTGGCTATTCAAGTCCTTTGTCAGTCGCACGCCTTTTGGAACTACAGAATTGCCCGAGAAGACTGGTTCGTCCGTAAAAAGGGCTAACCGCCCTTGCGAGTCTTTTATGGTACGGGCCATCACTGAGGCGCCTGCTGGAATAAGGCTGGTCCCCAACTTGGTTTCTTCAGAAAAAACGTAACGGCCTACATCGTTTTCCTTTAGCGACTCTAGAGTAACGATTGTTTCATTACCCGTGACGCCTGCGATTGGCACTTGCTTCCGTTGAGCTTCCGCCAGCGCTCGTTCTACTGGAGCAGCGAGGAAGCTGTAAATCGGCACTGATACGAACCAGCAAGCCACGGCCGCAACAACAACGAAGAGGAACGAGTGAATCAGCCGTCGGCGCAATTCGTCGAGATGCTCCAGGAAGGACATCTGGCCGCCTAGTTGTTCTTCGTTGCTTTTGTTTGTTGTTAGTGCTCTTAGGAATGCTGACATTACGTCTCAGCTCTACAGCCAATCGTGCTTTCGTGAGTTGGGAGTAACCTGTTCGTTGGTATCACTTGCTGATGATGATTCTTGAGCTGTTGCCGTTGGCGAGCTTTCACGCCCGACGACAAGGGTTGAATCTGCTGGCTCGACATTGGTTTCAGCAGCGATTTCAGACTCGAAGTCGGAGCCTTCCATATCGAGAATGCTGTGCGCTTCGGTTTGTAGGCGCGCGGTTTCCATCGCAACCTCTCGCTCCCACGTACGCTTGAAATCTTCTGACGCTTTCCGGAACTCTGACATGCCCTTGCCGATTGAACGCGCAAGTTGAGGTAATCTGCGGGGTCCAAAAAATATCAGGGCAATGGCGAGAATGAACAACAGCTCCATGCTGCTGAGCGTCTCGAGGATCAGGGCATACACTGTTGCGTCTTTACCTTTCAGAATTCCAAGCTTCGACTTCGGATTGTAACGCCTGCCGCACAAAAGCAGAACTGTCCGTGGCCAATTGACTCGCTTGACGCTTTAACAACGATAGCGCAAGACTGAAATGGAAGGGAAAAGGGGAAAGGGGAAAGAGGTTAGCGGATTGCAGGTGACGGACGTTTCTACAAAAGACCGGGAGAATAGCGTCCTCGAGATAGCGATGCTGCAGGAGTTCGCGAATACGGCGGAGTCTGTCGCCGGAACGACGAAGAAACTTGAAAAGGCCGCCTTTCTCGGCGCCTATCTGCGGAAGCTTATCGACGCCGATCTCACTCGCGCGTCCAGGTATTTTGCTGGTCAACAGTTCGCTCAAAGCGATTCGCGGACGACAAATGTTGGTGGAAGCATCATCAGCGCGGCGCTGAGTGAGGCCACTGGATTCAGTTTGGAAGACATGTATCCGCGCTACGTTAAGCTCGGAGATCCGGGTGATCTCGCGGCAGAGATAGTTGCAGAAGCAAAAAGAGATTCTGCGCCTGGTCTATCGTTGGCCGAAGTTGAATCGATTATTACTCGTTTGAGTGAGACACGCGGCACGAAAAACAAAACCGCGATCCTAACGGCCGCTTTGCGTCATGCGACTCCGCTGGAAGCGAAGTATCTGGTGAAACTGCTCGCCGGTGATCTGCGAATTGGCTTGCGCGAGGGCCTGGTTGAAGATTCTATCGCGCGAGCGTTTGAGCGGCCTCTCGACGATGTTGCTTACGCCAACATGTTGCTCGGCGATATCGGAGAAACAGCAGTGCGCGCACGCTCAGGAGATTTGCGTGATGTCAACATGCGCTTGTTTCATCCGATCAAATTCATGTTGGCCACACCCGCAGCTGATCTGACCGACATTGCGAGAACCATGCCCGACGAGTTTTTGGTTGAAGATAAGTTCGACGGAATCCGAGCCCAGGCCCACGTGAAGGACGGCCGAGTTGCGATCTATTCACGGACCATGGACGAGATCACACATCGATTTCCCGAGCTGGTTGGTCCACTCCAATCACTTCCGACGGATGTGATCATCGATGGAGAAATCGTGCCGGCAAGTGAGGATGCCATCCTGCCGTTCAGTGAATTGCAAAAGAGACTCGGCCGGAAAAATGTTGGCACACAACTGCTGATTGCGGTGCCCGTTGTACTCGTCGCCTACGATCTGCTTTATGCGTCAGGCGAAGTCTTGATCAATAAGCCACTCGCCGACCGTCGAGAGGTTCTTGAACGACTCATAGTCGCGAATGGACCGCTCCGTCTATCACTCGGCAAAAGGTTTACCGACGCAACTGAGTTGGATGACGAGTTCAATGCTGCAAGAGGTCGGGGAAATGAGGGGCTAATGATCAAAAGCCCGGCCTCAGTTTACAAACCCGGCCGTCGTGGCCGCGACTGGCTGAAGTTGAAGCGAGCGATCGCAACCCTCGACGTAGTAGTCACCGCCGTGGAGGTAGGTCATGGGAAAAGAAGGAATCTTTTGTCCGACTATACTTTTGCGGTGAGGCGCAGCGCCGAAGATGGCGAACTACTCAACATCGGCAAAGCCTATTCGGGATTAACTGATAAGGAATTAACAGAACTGACGGAGTGGTTTCGCAATCACACGTTGCAGGAGTTTGGTCACGGTCGTGTTCGGCTGGTGGAGCCATCAGTGGTCATTGAAGTTACTTTCGACCGCATTCAGCCCTCAAAGCGTCACAAAAGCGGGTTTGCAATGCGTTTTCCTCGGATTCTGCGGCTCCGACCCGACAAGCTGCCTGAAGATATCGACACCCTCGACACAGTTAAACGGTTAGTAGAAACGACTTAATGTCGCTCCTACGCTCGAACCGCGGGGCGACTCGTGGTCTATTAAACTTGTCGAAACTATTGCGTCGGCGGCCTTGTGGAGGTACGATGCACCCACGTCATCGCCTCCCAACATTGACTAACTGCGCGTAAAGAATGAGTCGAAACCCACAACCAGAGCGGGCCGCGAATGAAAAATACGGCAAGCTAGTAGGTCGTGGGTCGTACTTGTCAGAACACAGATAGGAGCGCTAACAAGGCGCTAACCAAAAGATCCTCGGGTTTTGCGATTTCTTCCGTTTCGACTTTTCCGTCGGTGGCCGAGGGGGCAGTGGCTTTATCTGTTGTGCTGGGTAAGCTGGTTGCAGGTGGCGGCGTCGGCGGTACGAAGCCCGGCGTTTGTAGATCTCCGGCGTAAACGGTAACGGTGAGAGCACACGCAAGAAATAGGGTAGCTGCTAGGTTCCTGACAAGTTTCATGGCCTTCTCCTGTTGGGTCATTTAGCCGGTAAGGTTGACTAAACCCAGTAGACAATTGGGTCAACAAGGGCATAATATCCGTCAATCGGCAGGCTTGCAAGGTTCCTTGCGTAATAACAGAACTGGAGACGCGATATGGGATTGGAAACATCTGTGGTTCATTGGTCCCCTGGGCTGGGGGATCTGGACACAATACTCAGTCGATGTGAAGCAGCCAAGGAGTTGGAGGAAGCAGGCGAATTCCAAGCCGCTCGCGAAGCTCTCGGAGATCTTTGGCGGGGACTTGGTGTTAGACCAGCGACCGATAATTCGCCGACTGAAATAAAAGCCGAGTTGTTGTTGCGCACTGGAACGTTGACCGGATGGTTGGGCAGCGCGAATCAAATCTCTGGAGCCCAGGAATCTGCAAAGGATTTGATCAGCGAAAGCGCAGCGCTTTTCGAGCAGCTGGGACTCAACGAAAAAGTTGCCGAAGCTCGCGTTGACTTGGCGATCTGTTATTGGCGTGAAGGCGGACTCGACGAAGCTCGCGTGACGTTACGTTTGGCGCTCGACACACTCGGCGATCTCGAAAGTGAGCAACGACTGCGAGCGCTCCTCAACGCCGCAATCATCGAACAAGTCGCAAATCGGTACAACGAAGCGCTGCGAATTTATCGTGAAGCAGCTCCGTTGCTGGACCGCAGTAATAACAATTCGCTCAAGGGGAAGTTTCACAATTCGTATGCCATTGTGTTGAAGGGTTTGGGCCTGTCCCAGGAACGTGAAGACTATATCGATCACGCGTTGCTGGAGTTTGAGGCTGCAAGATTTCATTTTGAGCAGGCCGGTCACAAGCGATTTCGCGGCCGCGTTGAAAACAACGAAGGGTTCTTGTTTGCGAGGCTTGGTCGGTTCAAGGAAGCTCACGAGCATCTCGATCGTGCACGCGCACTGCTGGTAGCGGTTGGTGATCATGGTGGCGCTGCCGGCAACGAGGATACGCGGGCCCAGGTTTTACTCCTGGAAGGAAAAAACGAAGCTGCAGAAAAGACTGCTCGCTCCGCTGTTAGAGCTCTCGAGCATGGTGGTGAACAGTCGATGCTTGCTGAAGCTTTAACAACTCACGGTAAGGCGCTGGCGAAACTGAATCAGTATGACGCTGCGAGAAAAGCTCTTGATCGAGCGATCGAACTGGGCCAAGTTGCGGGTGATCCGGACGCCGGTGGGATTGCCGCATTAACTATCGTTGAAGAGTTGAACCAACAATTGCCTGTGGAGACATTGCACGAGTATTACTTGTCCGCAGAGTCTGGGCTGTCGAGTTCGCAAAATCGACAGATCCGTACGCGACTCGGCGATAGTGCGCGTCGTCTCGTGTCGTCTGCATGGTCCAACGGTAGCAAGACTGAAACGGAGAAAGCTAATTCTGCTCCAGTGCTGATCGGTGAATCGTATTCATTGGAAACCGAAGTTCTGCGGTACGAGGCGAACCTGATTCGACAAGCTCTGGAGACTTCAGGTGGCAGTGTGACTCGTGCTGCCAGAATGCTTGGTGTTACCCATCAAGGGTTGGCTTTCATTCTTAACGGACGTCACAAAGATCTTCTCTCGATCCGGACGCCGGTGAAGAAACGCCGCCGAAGCATTATCAGATACCACTAAGCTCAGGTGCAGGCTGCATTTTAACTGGCGCTGTCTTTTCAAAGGAGGCAGCGCCAGTCGTCTATTTGTGCTCTAACAAACGGTCTCGTATCATCCGCTTTCTGATTTTCGATACACTTTTGGCCGTCCTACAACTACCTATGAGAATACTGATTACCCCCCTGGCAATTTGTCTGTTGGTTTCAGCTACCTTCGCGCAGAGAACCCGGCAACGACCGCCTGTGAAGCGTCCGGCGGCTACGCAATCGTCAACCACACCCGCTACACCGGCCGCTGGAGTTCCCGCTTCGACGTCAAAATCGGCGCAGTCCCTGCCGCCGCTGACACCTGTTTCGATTGTCGTGATTAACGGTCGCACCATCACGAGCGCTGAATTTGAACCGGCGGTCCGTGAGGCGGTTGAATCCGTAGATCGAGAGATCGCTGAAACGAAGCACGAGCTTCTTGATCTTCAAATCAACACACTCTTGCTGCAAGCGGAAGCACGCAAGCGGGGAATAACAACTGAGCGACTGTATGCGCTGGAAGTGTCAAGCAAGCTAGCGCAGCCAACTCCTGCTGAAGTCAAGAAGTTCATTGAGGAACATCCGCAGGAGTTTTCAGGCCTGGACAGCGCGGTTGTCAGTTCTCAAGTAGCCACCTATCTGCTGAATGAACGAGAAGAAAAGATATCGCTACAGTTCATCGAGCGACTAAAAAAAATGCATGCCGTCGTCCCGGGAGTAGATATCAACACGCCGGGTTTAAAGGATGATGCTGTGGTGGCGAGCGTGGCTGGTCAAACAGTTAAGGCAGGAGCTATCAATGAGCGACTTAAGCCCATCGCCTATCGTGTACGGATGACCGCGTACGAGAAAGCAAAGACCAGAGCTGACGGTTTGATTAACGATGCGTTGCTTGTGGATGAAGCCAACAAACGCGGGATTGGACCAGAGCAGATCGTCCGCGCCGAGATTACTGACAAAGCGAAGCCGCCAACTGAAACAGAGATTCGGAAGTTCTACGACGACAACAAAGCGCGCATCAACGGCGATTTCGAACAAGTGCGCAATCAGATTGGAACGTATCTTCAGGATCAAGACAGACAACGTTTGGAGAAGGACCTGGCTGCGAGGCTACAAAAAGGCGCAAACATTCGCTGGCTTCTAACTGAACCATCTCAGCCAGTGCAGGCTGTGAGCACGGATGACGATCCGAGTCGCGGAGATGTGAATGCCGCCGTAACAGTTGTTGAGTTTACTGATTTTCAATGCCCGTCATGTGCGCTTATGCACCCGGTGCTGGAAGAGGTGCTCAAGCCGTACGGCAACAGCGTCAGATTGGTAGTTCGTGATTTCCCTCTCTCAATGCATGAGAATGCTTTAAAGGCTGCGCAAGCTGCGAATGCGGCGAACGCGCAGGGGAAATTCTTCGAATACATCGCGTTGCTTTACAAACGACAAAAAGCACTCGACACGCCATCGCTGAAAAAATACGCGAGCGAATTAGGCTTGAACCGGCAAAAATTTGACGCCGAGCTCGACAGCGGTACCTACGCGGGCGAGATTAAGCGCGACATTACTGACGGAGAAATCTACGGCGTAGGAAGCACGCCGACAATTTTCGTTAACGGCGTGATGCTTCGCGTATTGAGCGCTGAGGGATTGAAGCAGGCAATAGATCGTGCAGCGGCGGCCCGACGAGCGGGCGCGCCGCCGCAGTAAAAAAGATGATCACTGTGGGGTTTTCTTCTTATCGAAGAGGTTGCAAGCGTTGTATGCGCCAGTGGGGTCGACTGCGCTGTTTCCTTCCTCAATGTTCCGAATGATGCCTTCTTTATCAATCACGAAGGTGGCACGATTTCCAAAGCCTGACTCTTCGTTAAAGACACCATAAGCCTTCACGACCGAGCGTTTGGAGAAATCGCTGAGTATCGGAAAGGTGACTCCGAGTTGCTTGGCGAATTCGCGATTGGCGGGAATACTATCCACACTCAAGCCAAAAACCTGAGTTTCGGTTGCTTCGAATTTGGCGAGATCAGCCTGATACGCCTTTAGTTCCTTCGTTCAACCACCAGTAAATGCGAGCACATAGATCGCTAGTACGACATTCTTCTTGCCTTTGAAGTCGCTCAGCTTGTAGGTGTTTCCATCCGTCGCTCGCAAGGTGAAATCAGGAGCGGGGTCACCAACCTTCAAATGAGTTTTAGGCGCCTGCGGCCGTGCTGCCTG
>Ga0157380_10001343_pt1 | contig 16023 bp, 18 predicted proteins | sample S35metaG_FD_119757 | JGI IMG/M metagenome (GOLD analysis project Ga0157380, IMG submission 119757) | Switchgrass rhizosphere microbial communities from Kellogg Biological Station, Michigan, USA - S3-5 metaG | ecosystem: Host-associated > Plants > Roots > Rhizosphere > Soil | place: USA... | reverse complement strand
GCCCTCGCCTTCATCGTCACCTTCACGATCGGCGGCATCAGCGGCGTGATGCTGGGCATGGTGCCGATCGACATCCACGTCTCGGACACCTACTTCATCGTCGCCCACATCCACTTCGTGCTCTTCGGCGGCTCGGTCTTCACGATCTTCGCCGGCATCTACCACTGGTTCCCGAAGATGACCGGGAGGATGTACGACGAGAAGCTGGGCAGGGTCCATTTCTGGGGCACGCTGATCGGAACCTGGGTCACCTTCATCCCGATGCACTGGGTCGGGATGGACGGGATGCCGCGACGCGTCGCCGATTACGCGACCCAGTTCGGCGAGTGGAACATCCTGATCAGCTGCGGCGCCTTCCTGCTCGGCGCCTGCCAGCTCGTCTTCCTCTACAACATGGTCGTCAGCTGGCGTTTCGGCCCGCGGGCCGAGGCCAACCCCTGGCGGGCGAAGACGATCGAGTGGCAGGTCTCCTCGCCGCCGCCGATCTTCAACTTCGACGAGATCCCGCGCGTCGTCGGCGGCCCGTATGAGTTCGGCGTGCCCGGTGCGCGGCACGCGATCATGGCCGGCGAGGGCGTCGAGGCGCCGGCGGAGTCGCCGCCGACGGTGGTGGGCTCGACATGAGCGCCAACTCCGAAGCGCGTCCCCTGCTCGTCTTCCTCAACGAGGTGGCCGGTGGGCGCAAGCTGCTCCAGGCCGTGCGCGAGCGGGCCGAGAGCGTCCCCTTCGTCGCCGTCGCCGCGCCGCAGAACCAGCCGGCGGTCGGCCAGCTGATCGACGCGGGGGAGCTGCGCGACGCCGCCCGGGCCCGGGTCGAGGTAACGATGTCGATCCTCTCCGCGTATGGGATCGACTCGGTCGGCGAGGTGATGGACCCGGAGCCGTCGCTGGCGCTCGACGATGCGGTCCGCGCGCACGAGCCGGGCGAGGTTCTGCTCTCCTGCGCCGCCGGGACCCGCTTTGGCTTCACCCGCAAGGATCTCGTCGCCTGGGCCGGGGATCGTTTTGAGCCCGATGTCACCGTCACCCACATCCCAGTGCGCATCTCGGACGACTCGGTCAGCTGGGAGAAGAGCCATACGCTCGTTGTCGCGACCCAGACCGTGGCCGCGCCGGATCTGGTCAGCCGCCTCAAGGAGCGCGCCGCCGGGCACCCTCACCGCTACACGATCGTCTGCCCGCGGACCGAGGACGTGACCGAGCCGGAGATCGTCCGTGACCTCGCCGCGACCCTGGCTGAGCTCTACAGCGCTGATATCGACGCCACCGGCCAGCCGATGAGCCCAGATCCCTTCCACGCCGTGCAAAACGCGATCGAGCACTACAGCGTCGACGAGGTTCTGATCTCGACCTTCGCCGGTGAGACCTCGCGCTGGCTCGAGGACGACCTGATCGGCCGCGTCCGCGAGATAACCGACAAGCCGGTCGAGCATCTCGAGGTCGGCCGTCCGGCAGCCGCTGTCGCAGCCGCCGTCGCCGAGGGAGAGGAGACAGCGAGCTGATGGAGAGCGCAACGGTCGCACTCGGGCACGCCCATGAGGAGCACCACGGCCCGCCCGAGGCCCATGAGAGCTCCCGGATCGATCGCCAGACCCTGGGGATCCTGCTCTTCATCGTCTCCGAGGTGATGCTCTTCGGCGCGTTCTTCGCCGCCTATTTCTTCCTCCGGGTCGTCGTCGACCCGCCGGCCTGGCCGCCGGAGCCCTATGAGCTGCCAAAAGCGGTCGCCGGGATCAACACGGCGATCCTGATCTCCTCCAGCTTCACGATCCATTACGCGCTGGAGTCGATCCGACGCGGCAACCGCACCGGCCTCAAGCTCGGCCTGGTCCTCACTTGGCTGCTCGGCATGACCTTCCTCTTCATCCAGATCAACGAGTACGTGCACCTCGGCTTCAGCGCCCGCGACCTCGGCTTCGGCTCGATCTTCTACAGCCTCACCGGCCTGCACGGCGCCCACGTCTTCGTCGGGCTCTGCCTGCTCAGCTTCGCCACGATCCGCGCCTTCCGCGGCCATTTCGGCCCCAAGGCCAAGGACCACCTCGGCGTCGAGGTCCCCGGCATCTACTGGCACTTCGTCGACGTCATGTGGATCGTGGTTTACACGACGGTTTACATCCTCTAGCTCCGCGGTAAAACTGGGGTATGCACAATCCCCTGAGGTCGGAGGCTGACGCGTTCAAGTGGGTGGTCGTGATCGGAGGGGGAGCGGTGTCGGTGATCGTGCTGACGCTGCTGACTCGCCCGGTCGTCGGGTTGCTGTGGGCGGCGCTGCTGATCGGTTTCGGCGCCGGGTTTGCCTACCGCAACGCGCGTGGGTCCCTGCCGCGGAGCGTTGCCCTAACCCGTGGGGAGGACGGCAAGCACCGCATCCTCGTGGTCGCCAACGAGACGGTCGAGGGGGAGGCGCTGCTCGAGGAGATCCGCGGTCGCAGCCGAGGACGGGACTGCGAGATCCTCGTCATCACCCCTGCGCTGGCGGGCTCGCGTGCATCGCACTGGGCATCGGACGTCGACGAGGCGATCGAGCTGGCGCGGCAGCGGATGGAGCTCTCGCTGATCGCGATCGGGCGGCTGGGCCTGCGAGCAAGGGGGGAGATCGGGGACTCCGATCCGAACGTGGCGATAGAGGACGCGCTGCGCGTCTTCCCGGCCGACGAGATCGTCATCTCCACCCACCCGCCGGATCGCTCGCGCTGGCTCGAGCGTGGGGTCGTCGATCGCGCCCGCGAGCAGATCGATCTGCCGATCACGCACGTAGTCGTAGACCTGGCAGCCGAGCACTCCGTGCGGTGATCGATTCGTTGCGGTTCCGCGCGCTTCAGCGCACCATGCGAAACGTTCTGTCTTCTAGGCTGCCATCATGGAGGCTGTGCAAGCACGCTGGACCGACGATCGCATGGACGACCTGAGCACCAGGTCGACGATCTTGGGCGCCGCACCGACGAGGGGTTCCGCGGGATGCGTGAGGAGATGGATCGCCGCTTCGACTCGATCGAGAGCCGCTTCGACGGGATGGAGAGGCGCTTCGACTCGATGGATGCCCGACTCGACTCGATGAACGCCCGCTTCGACGGGATGCAGCGGGTGATGATCATGCTGAGCGCCTCGATGTTCGCGGCGATGCTGGTCCTCGTGGCCACCCAGCTTTGGATCATCACTCAGCTCTGAGTCAGTGCCGGAGTCGTTGCTTCGGGTGTCTCCGCCCGGGCCGTGGGCTCGTAACGCGGCTCCAGGCGCCCCGCGACCGCGACCGTCCACAGCATCGCCAGCCAGGTGGCCGTGGCGAGGGCAACGTGGAGCCAGACGATCTCGGAGGGGAGCTCCAGCGCCCACTGTAGGCCCCCTACGGACCCCTGGAGGGCGAGCAGGGCAATGACCGCGGCCAGGGGCCTGACGGCCCTGCTGTCGCCCCCTGGGCGGCGCAGGAGAAGCCAGACGGCGATCGCGGCAAGGCCGAACACCGCGGCGATCGCCGAGTGGCGCTGCACGACCCACTCCAGCGTTCCCGTCCCCTCGAAGTCGAAGCGGTGGACCAGCTCCCCCTCGTGGGCGCCGGCGTGGGGGCCGGAGGCGGTGGCGATCGTGCCGGCGAGGATCGTCAGCTGACCCAGCGGGACCAGTCCTCGCACCGCCCAGACGCCGAGGCGGTCGCTCGAGCGCCGTCGCTCCCGCGGTTCGTAGCGGGCGCACCAGGCGAGGGCGAAGGACGCGTCGAGCAGCAGCATCGAGAGGATGAAGTGGCTCATGACCAGGCCGGGGGCGAGGTGGTACTTCACCACCAGGGCGCCGAGGATCGCCTGGCCGATCACCCCCAGGGGAAGCAGCGCCCCGAAGAACGCCAGGTGGCCGCGAAACGGGCGGCGAAACCAGGCGAGGAGACTGGCGGCGATCACGGCGAGGCCGACGAAGCCGGTGAGCAGGCGGTTGCCGTACTCGATCACCGCGTGCGTGTCGAGCGGCGGCACCGTCCCGCCGTAGCACTTGGGCCAGTCCGGGCAGCCGAGCCCGGAGCCGGTCAGCCGTACGGCGGCGCCCGTCAGCACGATCAGCGAGAGCGCCGCGAGGGCGACCAGCGCCACCGTGGCGTAGAGCTGCGGAGAGATGCGGAGGCGGTCGCGCATGGAAGAAGCCTCAGGAGATGATGCCAGCGGCCGTCTCGCGGCCGCTGGAGACGCTCAGCCGCCCTTGCCGCTGCCCGAGCCGCCGCCCTTGGCGGTCGATTCGACCAGGTACTTGACCAGCTCTTCGAGTTCCTTTGGGCTGATCAGCGTGCTGAAGTTGGCCGGCATCACGTTGGCCGGGTAGCCCTTGGCGATGACCTTGTTGGGGTCGACGACCGACTCTTCGACCATCGCGGCGCTTTGGCCCGGCAGGACTTCGTCGAGATCCGGCCCGGTGACGCCGCCGGAGCCGGCTGCTGCCAGCACGTGGCAACCGCCGCAGCCGTTGTTGGCGAAGACCTGGGCACCGGGACCGCCGGGGACCTTGGGCGGCGCGGCGCCGGGGACGCCGGCGTAGAGAGCCATATAGGCGGCGACGTCATTGAGGTCCTGGCCGGTGACGAGGTCGGCCGGCATCGAGACGGCGGGGTTGTCGTTGCTGGGCCGGGGGAACTCGACCTGGGCTTGGACCACGCCTTCGATCGTCGAGCCCGTCTCGCCGGCGGCGCGCGCCGCTGCGAAAGCGTCGTCGAGGTCGGGCCCGATCTGCGCCGTCGTTCCCGCCTCCGCCATCGCGTGGCAGGTGCCGCACTTCTGGATGAAGAGGGTGCGCCCCCGCTCGGGATCCGCGTCGCTGGTGCCGCAGCCGGAAGCCGGCAGCGCCACAGCCGCGAGAGCGGCGAGGACGAGGAGCGGGCGGATTGCGTTCGAGAGCTTGGGCATACGGCGCGAAGCGCGCCGGAGTCTATACGTCCCAGTCGCGCGAAAGCTGCCTTGCGCAGGCGTGGGTGTGGGGTACGCTTGAAACGATCCTCACTAACTTGCGAACCGGAGGGGAGACACCAGATGCGGGTACGGGAAGGGATGTCGGAGGTGGTCCTGACAGTGGGGCCCTCGCACACCTTGCGCGACGCGGCCACGATGATGGCCGAGAAGGGGACCGGCGCGGCGCTGGTCGCCGACGACGAGACACCGGTGCCGGGCATCGTCACCGAGCGCGACATCCTGCTCTCCCTGGGCAGCGGCGAGGACCCCGACTCCGAGCGCGTCGCCGACCACATGAGCGACAGCGTGATCGTCGCCTCGCCGGACTGGAGCCTGGAGCGGGCCGCGGCCGAGATGTCGCGCCGCGGCATCCGTCACCTGGTCGTCTACGACGGCCCCGAGCTCGTCGGCGTGCTCTCGATGCGCGACATCGTCCGGGTCTGGACAAGCGAGGGTGCGACGTCCGGAATGTCGCCGGACTGACTGTCGATTCCATGACTCGAGGAGGGCCATCGGGGGTCCCTCCCCAGGCCGCTTCGCGGGAGTTCCTGGGGAGGGACCCCCGATGGCCCTCCGGGTGACACGGCTCTCGGAAAGGCTTGGGCTGCGACTCGGTGTCAAGGTCCCCAAGCTTCCAGGCCCAAGTGAGAGACCGGCGCTTTGAGAGCTTTTTTAAAGGCTTGTGGCACCCGGAACGGCACCTAAGGCCATCTGGAGCTTCACCGGGAGCCGGGCTGGCGCCGGGGGGAGGAGCTTTTCGAAGCTCGTGCGCTGTGGAAGGGACGCCGGTGCCTCTCCCCAAAACACTCCAGCGAGGCTCCTGCCGAGCGTTTTGGGGAGGGGCGCCGGCATCCCTTCAACAACAACCGCTAGCTCTTCGGGGGGCCGATCGTTTCGACCGGCAGCACGGCGCCGCGGATGTGCTGCTTTCGCGGCAGCTTGTAGTAGGCGCGGATGGAGTCCTTGACCATCGCCCGGAAGGCGAAGAGGGCGATCACGGCGCCGATGATCGAGTAGACCCAGCCGCGGACCATGAAGCCCTCGGCGAAGATGCCGCAGACCGTCAGGGCAAGCGCGAAGGCGAAGATCGCGGGCGCCCAGGAAGAGCTGGGCGGGTGGACGAGCTCACCGGGCTCGGGGATGTGCCTGTGCTCCGTCATGAGGCGATGTAGAGCACCGCTGCGAGGAAGCTGAGGGCGAAGACCGCCGCGGCGATGCCGCCGGCCAGGAGCCCGGCCGAGATGCTCGATCTTGCGGTCTCGCGATCCACGCCGGGATTTCTACTAGACGACGCGGTCGAGCGGCATCGCCACGAAGAGCAATGCGAGGTAGGCGAGCGAGTAGAGGTAGGTGCGAAGTGCCCAGCGGCGGTCGGCGCTGCGCAGCAGCCGCACGGCGCAGTAGATGAAGCCAGCCCCGAGGGTCATCGAGGCCACTAGGTACTCGACCCCGAATCCGCCCGCGCAGAAGGGAAGCTGGGTGACCGCATAGAGCAGCACCGTGTAGAGGAGGATCTGGCGGCGCGTATCCGTCTCGCCGCGCACCACGGGCAGCATCGGGATGCCGGCCTTCGCGTACTCGTCCTTCATCAGCAGCGAGAGCGCCCAGAAGTGGGGTGGGGTCCAGAAGAAGACGATCGCGAAGAGGTAGAAGGCGGTGCCGCTGAGCCCACCCGTGACCGCCGCCCAGGCGACCAGCGGCGGTACGGCGCCGGCGGCGCCACCGATGACGATGTTCTGCGGCGTCGAGCGCTTGAGCCAGAGCGTGTAGACGAAGACGTAGCCGAACAGGCCCGAGAGCGAGAGCGCCGCTGCCAGTGGGTTGACCGTGAGCGACAGCAGCGTGAAGGAGGCGCAGCCGAGGAGGGTCCCGAAGGCGATCGCGGCCCGGGGTGAGATCCGGCCGGCGGCGACCGGCCGAGTGGCGGTGCGAGCCATGATCCGGTCGATGTCGCGGTCGATCGCGTGGTTGATAGCGCCGGCCCCGCCGGCCGAGAGGGCGCCGCCGAGGCAGGTGAGGAAGACGAGACCGATCGAGGGGTCGCCGGCGACGTACATCGTCGTGATCGTGGTCAGCAGCAGCAGCGACTGCACCTTCGGCTTGGTCAGCGTCAGGTAGTCGCGCAGGACGGTCAGGGACGCTGGCCGACGCGATACCGCCGCCGCGGTCGCTTCCATGATCGTCAGGCTACCGGCTGCGTTTCGGGCGTCGCCGGCTCGGCGCGGCTGGTGCGGTGAGCGATCGCATCGCGGATGTCCCGCATCGGCCGGTCGCTGCGCACGTCGGGCAGCACGTCGAAGTTGTGCGGCTCCGGGGGAGAGAGCGTGAGCCACTCGAGCGAGTCGCCGCCCCACTGGTCATGGCCGGCGCGGGCGCCCGCGGTGCGGCTGAGGATCGCGTTGACGAGCGTCAGGACGATGCCGATCGCCAGCACGAAGGCCCCGATCGAGGCGATCAGGTTCAGGGTGCTGACCCCGGTGCCGCTGAAGAACTTGTAGGCGTCGACGACCTCGCCGTGCTCGCCACCGGCGAGGAAGAGAGGGACGAAAGCGAGCAGGGTGCCGAGCGCGATCGTCCAGAACGAGATCCGCGCCATCGTCTCGCCCATCGTCCGTCCGGTCATCTTCGGGAACCAGTAGTGCAGCGCCGCGAAGCCGCCGAAGACGGCGCCGCCGATGAGGGTGAAGTGGGTTGCCGCCGTGGAGTCGGTCGTGTCCTGCAGCCGCCAGGCGACCGCGACCATCGAGTGCGAGATCTCCGATGCGAGGCCGATCGAGATCGCCGAGATCGCGCCGATCGAGAAGAGCAGTGGCGAGCGCACGTGGAGGGCGCCGCCGATCATGGTCGCGATCAGGTTGAAGAGGATCAGGCCGAAGGGGACGATCAGCGCCAGGGACATCAGCATCGCGTAGTACATCCAGCCGATCCCGATCGGGGCGGTCAGCATGTTCTGGAGCCAGGCGAGCGTGCCGATCACGGCGATCGCCACCAGCGATCCGACCACGACGCCGCGCCCTTGCAGGGGCTTGCGGGCGAAGACCGGGACGATCTCGGCGATCGCGGCCAGTGCCGTCACCAGGATCAGCATGTAGGAGCCGGTGAAGAAGATCCAGCTCAGGTGCTCCCAGAGCAGCGGCGCACCCCCCGACCCGTCGGCGAAGAAGATCCCGTCGAAGTTGCGGTCGATCAGCAGCATCGTGATCGCCGCCAGCATCACGGGGCCGATCACGAGCAGCAGCCATGAGCAGATCGCGGCAGCCCAGGCGAAGACGGGGAGTCGCCGCCAGGCCATGCCGGGTGCGCGCAGCCGGTGCAGCGTCGCGACCAGGTTGATCGCGATCAGGACGAAGCCGAGCGTCACCAGCCCGTTGGCGGCAGCCCAGGCGTCGACCCCGTTGTCGGGCAGGAAGGCAAGCTCGGAGAGCGGGGCGAGAGGGTTGACGCCCGCCTCGGAGGGGGTGAAGAGGAAGCCTGAGTAGAGGACGGTCGCGCCGGCGATGTAGAGCCAGAGCCCGATCTGGCCGAGGCGCGGCAGGGCCGTGCCCCGTGCCCCGGCCTGGAGCGGCGCCACGTAGTAGAAGAGGCCGAGCGCCAGCGGGATCGCGAAGAGGAAGATCGCCGTCCCCCCGTAGAGCGAGAGCAGGCGGTTGAAGGTGACCGGCGTCAGGAAGGTGTTCTCTGGGATCGCCAGCTGCAGGCGCATCAGCAAAAGCTCGATCAGGGCGATGAAGAGGAAGCCGAGCGAGGCGACGATCATCGTGCGGCCGACGTCCTTGTGGTCGGCGCTGGTGGCGATCTCCATCCAACGCGGGCGGCGGCGGGGGAACCCGTCGGCGACGATCTCGGGCCTGCTCGCGCTCATGGTTCCTCTCCCCCTTCGATCAGCTCCACGACGCGATCCTGGGCAGCCTGGATGTCGGCCTTCTGGCTCTTGAGGAAGTCTTCGTATGCCTGCGGCGAGACGACTTCGACCTCGGTGCGCATGGCCGCGTAGGCCTGGCCGGAGAAGGTCGCCGACTGCCCCTTGTAGACCCCCTCCTCGTCAGCGCGGAAGACGACGTGGTTGGTCTTGCCCGGGACGGCACCGCGCTTGCCAGCCAGCTCCGGCACGTCCCAGGTGTGGATCACGTCGGTTGAGACGAGGTCGAGCTCGACCGTGGTGTCGACCGGGACGACGAGCCGGTAGTAGGAGAAGGCGGAGTTGGGGTAGTCATAGCGCCAGAGCCACTGCTGGCCGGTCGCCTGAATCTGCAGCGGCTCGGTGCGGGCGGAGGCGAGGCCTGCCGCTCCGGTCACGGGGGTCTCCCGGGCCTTGCCGGTGTAGATGACGCTGACGACGAAGATCGCCGCGGCGAAGGCGGTGAGCACCGCGCCGACCCGGAGCTGGGTGAGTCGCCCGGCCTGCTCGGGGCCCACTTCGGCGCCGCGAGCACCGCGATAACGGCGCAGGGCGTAGATCATCGCGCCGTTGACCGCGACGATGACGATCGCCCCGGCGATGAAGCCGAGCCAAAGCAGGGTGTCGATCTGGTCAGTGCCAGGGGAGGCGGGACTCAAAGCGCGGCCATTCTAATCACGAAGGTGACGGACCCCGCTGCCCCCTCGTCGTTTAGCCAGGCGCACCGAGGGCTCCTATACTCGCCGACCCTATGCGCAGGCGATCCCGGCCATCCCCGGCGCTTCGCGTGGCCCTTCGCGCTGGGGCCGCCGGCGCAGTCGCCGCCGCGGTCGCGGTACCGCTGTTGCGCCGCCGCTTGAGGGTCCCCGCCGAGGTCACGATCGCGAGCTGCGCTGCCGGCCCGCTTGCGCTCGCGGTCCTCTATCCGCGCTCGCGCAAGCGCGACGTGGCGCTCTTCGCGATGCAGATGTGGGCCTTCACGATGGTGCACGAGCTTCCTTACGACGATCCTGAGCGCTTGCGCCAGCGCTTGCGAGCTCGCTACCCGATCGCGATCGACAAGGCGATCGGGTTCGGCCGCTTGCCGAACGTCCGCCTCCAGCGCGCTCTGGCGCGCTTCCGTCGGGTCGACTCGCTCGATCGCGCTCTCACCTGGGTGCACTGGCTCTGGTTCCTCGAGCCCTACATCGCCCTGGTCTGGATCCTCCTGCGCCACCCGGAGCGTTTCCCCCGGGCGGCCCGTCAGATGGCGGCGGTCTTCGACCTCGGCTGCGTCGGCTACTTCGCGCTGCCGACCGCGCCGCCGTGGTGGGCCTCCGAGCAGGGCCTGACCGGGGAAGAGGTGCGCCGGATCATGGTCGGCGTCGGCGAGGAGACCTGGCGCTCGGCCTGGCCGGCGATGTACGGGGCCCTGGGGGGCAACCCGTGGGCGGCGATGCCGTCGCTGCACTTCGCCACCTCGACGATGGCCGCGATCTCGCTCTCCGAAGCGGGCCGGGTCGAGGGCGCGGTCGGGTGGGGCTACGCGACGGCGCTCGGCTTCGGGCTTGTCTACCTGGGCGAGCACTACGTCACCGACCTTCTGGCCGGAGCCGGTCTCGTCGCCACCGTGCGGCGTGGCGAGCCGCTCGCCGAACCGGCGGTCCACGCGGTCAATCGGGGTCTTCGCCGCTTGGAGCGCCTCGCGAGCGGCAGATGACCGTCCCCCCAGCCGTGCACATGCGGCCGAGTGGACGATCATCTAGCTTCCCTTAGGTGTCTCCAGAGGGTTCGGCGAACGGCGGCGATGCCGCTGAGCTTCCGATCTTCACGCGGCGCCGGATGGTCCAGACGGCGGTCGTAGTCGTAGCGCTGCTTATCGGGATCTACTTCCTCTTCCCGAAGCTGGTCGGGTTGAGCAACGCCCTGGGCAAGCTCGACGACGCCGATCTCGCCTGGGTCGCGGTCGCGATCTGCTTCAACGTCGTCGCGATCGCCACCTACGTGGCGCTGTTCAAGGCCGTGGTCGGCGGCGACGTTTTGCCGCTGAGCTGGAAGGAGACCTACGAGATCAACATGGCGGGCCTCGCCGCGACCCGGCTCTTCTCGGCGGGGGGAGCCGGTGGCATCGTGCTCAGCTTCTGGGCGCTGCGCAAGGCCGGGATGCCGCGGCACGAGACGGGGAGGCGGATGGTCGCCTTCCTGGCGCTGCAGTACGTGTTCTATCCCGTCGCGCTGATCGTCTGCGGGGTTCTGTTGCGCACCGGGGTCGTGCCCGGCAAGGCCTCGGTCGAGCTGACCATCGTCCCGGCCGGGGTCGCGGGCGTGCTCTTGGTGGCGGGCCTGCTGATGGCGCTGGTCCCGCCCGACGTGGGGCGGAAGCTCACCTCGCTGGCCAGGGGCGAGCGGAGCAAGGCGATCGTCGCCAACATCGCCAAGGTACCGGCCATCGTCGGCGAGGGACTCAGGTTCACCGCGGGCCTCTTCCTCAGCCCCTCGCGCGGCGGGCTGGCGGTGCTCGGCGCCGCCGGGTTCTGGGCGGCCAACATCGGCATCCTATGGGCCTCGTTCAAGGCCTTCGGCGTGCACGTCCCGCTGGCGGTGGTGATCCAGGGCTTCTTCCTCGGCATGGTCGCCAACCTCTTTCCGCTCGCGCCCGCCGGCGTCGGCGCGGTGGACGCCGGGATGATCGGCGCCTTCGTCCTCTTCGGGATCCCCGAGGAGACGGTCTTCCCGGCCATCCTGGTCTACCGCATGGTTGCCTTCTGGCTGCCGCTCCCACTCGGCATGGTCGCCTTCTTCCAGCTCCGTCACACGGCCCAGCGCTGGGAAGCCGAGGGACTGCCGATCGAGCGTCGCTCGAAGGCGGACAGGGACCTGGAGCCGGTCGCGAGCTGAGTCGCGGCGATTGACCCCAGGAGGGCGCTACTATAAAAAGTAAAGTATTGGCGCCGACGGGCCTCCGCCGACGGGCCTCAGATGGTCCCTATATGTCAGGTTTCAGGCCCGTCGACTGGCAATTAGACTGAGGCGCACATGGCAGACGCGAAGAAGATCGAGAGCGTGATCATCGTCGGCGGCGGGCCCGCCGGCTACACCGCCGCGCTCTACACGGCGCGGGCCAATCTCGAGCCGCTCGTCTTCGAGGGCTTCCAGTGGGGCGGGCAGCTGCAGAACACGACCGACGTCGAGAACTACCCGGGCTACCCCGAGGGGATCATGGGGCCGGAGATGATGACCCAGTTCCGCGCCCAGGCCGAGCGTTTCGGGACCCGCTTCGTCACCGACGACGTCGACCGGGTCGAGCTCTCCGACGGCGGCGTGCAGAAGGTCTATCTCGGCGACGAGGAGCACCTGGCCAAAACGGTGATCCTGGCGATGGGGGCAGAGCCGCGACGGCTCGGCGTGCCCGGCGAGATGGAGCTCAGCGGCCGCTGCGTCTCCACCTGCGGCGTTTGCGACGGGGCTTTCTTCAAAGACCAGAAGGTGATCGTGATCGGCGGCGGCGACTCGGCGATGGAGGATGCGATCTTCATCTCCAAGTACGCCAGCGATCTGACAGCCGTCAACCGCCGCGACGAGTTCCGCGCTTCGAAGATCATGCAGGAGCGGGCCCGCGAGCGGGACAACATCGAGTTCAAGGCCCCGTTCGTCGCCGAGGAGTTCGTCGCCGGCGATGACGGCAAGCTCGGCCACGTGCGCCTGCGCAACGCCGAGACCGGCGAGACCGAGGACTTCCATGCCGACGGCGCCTTCATCGCGATCGGCCACATCCCCAAGTCGGAGGTGGTCACCGGCCAGGTCGACACCGACGAGGAGGGCTACATCGTCACCCAACCCGGCTCTACCAAGACCAACCTGGCCGGCGTCTTCGCCGTCGGCGACGTCGTCGACCGCACCTACCGCCAGGCCGTCACCGCGGCCGGCACCGGCTGCATGGGCGCCCTCGATGCCGAGTGGTACCTGCGCGACACCCCGCCCTCGCCCGAGGCCCACTGGATGTCCGGCGGCGAGCCGGTCGAGATCGCCCCCAAGGTCGGCTGACCAGCGTCTGGCTCAAGCCCCGAGCACCCGCAGGGGCTTGTGGGCGGAGGCTATGGGCTCGAAATCGCCGTCCTGGGTCACGATCGGAAGTCCATGCTCGACAGCAGTAGCGGCGATCAGGGCGTCGGTGAGCTTCACTGTGCGATGGATGCCCGCGGCCCTGCAGTCGGCGACCAAGCGAGCCCAGGTGGTCATCACGGCCTCGCTGATCGGGATCGGGTCCGCGGAGCGAGCCAGGGCGAGTGTGTCGGCACGGCGAGCGCGTGTTGAGTCGTCAGTCGCGTTCAGAACTCCCAGTTGAAGCTCTCCGATGGTCACCACCGAGACGGCAACGCGCTCGGGCAGCTCGCCGAGCGGGCGTCCGGTCTCGTGAGCTATGAAGACCGAGGTATCGAGCAATCCCGCTGTCGGCTCGGTCACAGCTCGTCGAGGGTCTGGCCGGCCAGCTCGTCGAGCTCATGCCGGAGGGCGGGGTCTGCGGCCCGCTCGCGCAACTGCTCGCGCAGCTGGTCCCCGCCAAGCCAGCGGGTGCGTTGGCCGTGGGGAACGATGTCGGCCATGGGGTCGCCGTTGACCGTGAGGACAACGCGCTCACCCGCCTTGACCGCGTCGATGACGCTCGCGGTCTTATTGCGCAGATCTCGCACCCCGATCTCCATGTGCGACAGCGTAGCACCAAGACTGGACGGGTCTCGCGCGCTCCCATGTGACTAAGGTGCGCCCATGAGCGACCGGCTGGCTGGCATCTTCCCCTTCGTGATCGCGGTGCTGTTGCCGCCGGCGGGGTTGCTGCTCGGGCTGGTCGAGCTCCGGCAGGACCGGGAACTGGGGATCCGCCTGCTGACGGTCGCCGTGCTCGCGGCAATCGTCTGGACGCTGCTCTTCGTCGGCTGAGCTTCAAGCCTCAGTCGGCCAGCTTCTGAACGACGAAGGTGCGGGAGCCGCGAGGAGTCTCGATCTCGATTGGCTCGCCCACTTTCGCGTCGCGAAGGGCCCTGCCGATCGGAGACTCGGCCGAGAGGCGACCCTCGGCGAGGTCGGCCTCGGTCGAGCCGACCAGGGTCCAGGTGTGGACTTCGTCCTTGCCCTCGTCGAACACCTCGGCGGTGCGGCCGAAGGCGAAGGTGTCGGCGTCGCCGTCGACCTCGACCACGACCGCGGTGCGGAGTCGCTCGCGCAGGCGCTTGATCTTGGTCTCCAGGTGCGCCTGGTCTTCCTTGGCGATGTGGTACTCGGCGTTCTCCTTGAGGTCGCCTTCCTCGCGCGCCACCTTGATCCGCGCCGCCATCTTCGTGCGGGCCGGCCCTTCGAGCTGCTCGACTTCCTCGCGCAGCGCCGCGATCCCCTCTTCGGTTATCGCCTCTCCGTTGGATTCCGACTCTGCCATCCGCTCACCCTTTCAGATGTCGACTGGCAATTCCATCCGTGGCGGTCGCGGCTGGGGTTACCCCGAGGGGGCGATGCTCGGGCTCTCCCGCTGCGACCCCTCGACCGCGACCTTTTCGGCGAACAGCTCGACCAGCCCGGGGTCGAACTGCGTCCCGGCTGCGCGCCGCAGCTCCATGACGGTCTCCTGGCCCGATAGCGCCGGCCCATATGGTCGCGCGTTGGTCATCGCGTTGTAGGCGTCGCAGATCAGGATGACCCTTGCCGCGAGCGGGATCGTCTCGCCGGCAAGGCCATCCGGGTAGCCGCTGCCGTCCCAGCACTCGTGGCTGGAGCGGACGACTTTCGCGACCTCGCGCAGGGCGGGAGCGGCGGTCAGCACCCGCTCCCCGATCAGCGTGTGCTTGTGAACCAGATCCTGCTCGGCATCGGTGAGTGGCCCGCGCTTGTGGAGGATCGCGTCTGGAATCGCGATCTTGCCGATGTCGTGCATCTCAGCGGCGCGGACGAGCACGTCCATCTCCTCTGTGTCGAGACCGAGGGAGCGACCCATCGCGGCGGCGAGGTGCGCGACGCCGCCGAGGTGACGGTCGAGCTCAGGCTCTCGCTCGCGCAGCACCCCGAGCAGCACGCCGCGGGCCTGGCTCAGCGCCGAGTCGGCGCGCTGTCCCTTTTGCGTGTACATCCGCCGATCGGCAATCAGCAGCGCGTCCTTGGGAGTCTGAGCCTCGCTGGGGAGGAGGACCATGCCCCACGAGGCCTTGACCGAGAAGCTCGGCCCCGTCTCGCAGAGGGCTGCCTCGGCTGCTCTGACGATCGCGTCTGCCTTGCGCTCCCCGGCTGAGAAAAGGACGCAGAACTCATCCCCGCCGAGGCGATACGCGGTCCCCCACGGCGATATCTCGGCTTCGAGGCTCGAGCCCAGCCGCTTGAGCAGTTCGTCTCCGGCGGTGTGCCCGAAGCTGTCGTTGTATGACTTGAAGCCGTCGAGGTCGAACAGCGCCAGGGCGTCGTTTCGCGGTTGCCGCAAGGAGAGGTCCGCCTCGAGATCGGCCAGCAGCGAGCGCCGGTTGCGCAGGCCGGTGAGGGCGTCGGTGCTCGCCTCGCGCTTGCTCGACGCGAGCATCCTCGTGTTGAGGGCGAAGGTGGTCACGAGCCTGGCAAGCACGACAAGCAGGGAGGCGACCCCGAGCCCGATCGCGACGGCCCCGATCAGAGCGAAGTTGCCGATCGCGAGCAGGACGACGACGACGGCGGCGAGCACCACCGGCAGCGCGATCGAGCGCACCGTGCGCGCCGGCGCGACCTCGACGGCGGCTTTCGGCAGCCACGCCGCGGCGGCGAGGAGGAGGAAGGCGAGCGGCCAGGCGACGCTGGCCAGGTTGAGTGCCCCGGTCGACTGCCCGGCAACCGAGAGGTAGACGACGTCCGCGGCGCCGAACAGAGCCAGGGCCGTGGCGATCAGCGGCCACGCCCCGTGGACGCGCCAGCGCGAAGTGGTCAGCGCCCCCGCGAGGAGCCCGAGTAGGACGAGGTCGGCGCATGGGTAGGCGAGGCTGACGGCGACCCCGAGGAGGCTGCCTTCGAGCACGTCGAGCACGGGCGGGAAGATCAGCGCGGCGGCGACCGCGGCGACCGCGAGCGCACCGATCAGGCCGTCCATCCAGGCGAACGTGTCGATCCGCGCCGAGCGGCTGTGAAGGAGCAGCAGCAGGGCGCAGAAGGTCGCGGGATAGAAGGCGAGGAAGAGTGCGTCCGACGGCGAGGGGAACGGCGCGGGGGAGGCGT
>Ga0157380_10001340_pt1 | contig 16029 bp, 11 predicted proteins | sample S35metaG_FD_119757 | JGI IMG/M metagenome (GOLD analysis project Ga0157380, IMG submission 119757) | Switchgrass rhizosphere microbial communities from Kellogg Biological Station, Michigan, USA - S3-5 metaG | ecosystem: Host-associated > Plants > Roots > Rhizosphere > Soil | place: USA... | reverse complement strand
CTCCAGGTGCATCAGCATTCAGGATTATACTTTCACCATTGCATAAGGTTGTATCAGTTCCCAACTGAATATTAATGGCATTGACAAAATCAACATGGATATCATCGCTTACAGAGCAGTCGCCGATCTCCACGATGACAGAATAATCTCCAGGGGTAGTGACTACAAGAGAAGATCCAGTAGATTGATCTTGCCATGTGTAGGTCGCTTCGGGTTGTGATGCATTAAGGGTTATAGATTGGCCTTGACACAAAGTCGTATCATTTCCGAGCTCAACAATAATCGCGGGTGCGTATTCAATTTCAATAGTATCACTTGTAAAGCAATTTGCTTCCTCTAACATGACCCAATATGTTCCAGGTTCACTGATAGTGTATCCGGATAGAGTTGAGTTGTCTTGCCAGAGATAAGCGGCTCCTTGCCTGAAGACATCAACATAAAGATTTTCTCCAGCGCACAATGTTTCATCCGGGCCCAGGTCAACAGGATTGATATAGGTATAGATCACTTCGATCTCATCTTCCCCAATACAACCGGATACATTGACAGTCACTGAATATGGGTATGGTTCAGTGACGATCAAAGTGGAGCCTGTGGATTGATCTTGCCATGTATAAGTTGCTCCAGGTGTAAATGCATCTAACGTGAATTCAAAACCATCACATAGGGTGGTATCATTGCCTAGATCGACTTCAGGTATTTCTACATACGTCGCTTCCAGGTTGTCAGTAAACTCACAATCATCAATTGTCACTGTCACTGCATAATCACCAGCTTGGGTAACAGTATAAGTTGGTAACGTCGAATTATCCTGCCATTGGTAAGTAGCCCATGGAGTTGTGATATCGAGTACTTGTGTTTCACCTTCGCAGAGAATGAGATCATCTCCAAGTTCGGGTGGACCTGGTTGCTCAATGACATTGATGTAGTCTGTCTTGGTGCAATCGAAGATGGTCACCTTTACCCAATACGTTCCCGGACCTGCATCCTCAAAAACCGCATCCGTAGATCCATCCTGCCATTCATAGGTAGCATCAGGTGTGGTCGCATCTAATGTGACAGTCTCACCTGGACAAATAGTTGTATCCGGTCCTAGTGTGAATAAGTCACAAGGAGGCACAATAATATAAGCGCCTGCAAAATCACATTGACCTACTGTTGTTAGGAAAGTGATTTCAATGCCAAGCACTACCGCTTCCGGATCAATTCCAAATAAACCGAAATCTAAAGGAAGCAGTAATCGCCCTGAAGCAGCGGTTCCTCCTGAGCAAAAAGGAGCCATATGTTTCCAGGTCACCCAAGGATAATCAAGCCAATCATTTGGAGCTACAATATGTGCTCCTGAGAAATTCCCACCTTCCAGGATGAGTCGCACGCTGTAATTGTGATCATGGAAACATGCTTCAAGTAATAAATCATCTCCGGGGAGATCACTCCACGCACCACCGAAATAACCCGTCATCACCGAATTATCATACATATTGATCCATGTCGAGTCATTAGGGAGCCCGGTGACATAATCCGCTGAGCAACCATTAGGATGAGTGGCCGTAACCAGGTTGTCATAAATCGTATATCCCAGGAATGGATAAGGCTGCGCGATCGCCATCCCGGAACATGCCATGAGCAAGGGAAAGAGAAGGTATTTCAATCGGGCAGCCAATTCTGGAATATACGTGTTGAGGGTTGAAGTGATGTGAACACTTTACTATGTTCATCCAAGAGGGTTGGATGATTGGTAGGGTAAAGGTACTCACTCGCATACACATCTGCAATCCTAGCAATTTGGTGATCAGTGATAGGTGATCGGTAATTTTATCGTGAGACGCCAGTCGTGAGTCGTGAGAGCAATGAAGAGAGATTTTGCACTATTCTATATTGCGTATGTCTCTGGAAGCTGGAAGCCTTTTCCTGATAGCTGACAGCTTAAAAGGAAGCCATCGAATTTTGCGTGAGTCATCAGTCGTGATTGCCCTCTGGAAGCTGGAAGCTATTTACTGACAGCTGATAGCTGACAGCTGTATAATCTTATAATGATCAGACAATATCCTATAACGCAGGACCACCCGAAAGCAAACACTTTTGCAACTATACAGAACTGATCAGTATGAGGCAATCCTATGATGATGAAATCAAGGTTTCAGGCCAAAAATTAAATACGATTCTCGGTGATCCTGAGCTATCTGCTAAAGCAGTCAACCTGGTGTATGTTCATGATTCAGAAGCGGGCATCACAAGGGTAAAAAGCGGGAAACAGTTTCGCTATATTACTGGCCATAACAAGTTTGTCAAAGACAAAGCAATTTTAGAAAGAATCCAAAACCTCCACATACCGCCCGCATGGCGCAAGGTTTGGATTTGTAAACGCGAGAATGGACATTTACAAGCAACAGGATTAGACGCCAAAAAGAGGAAACAATATATTTACCATAAGCATTGGGTTACTTTAAGAAAGCAAGCCAAGTTTCACAGTTTAATCCAGTTTGGCCGGGCTATTCCACAGATCAGGACTCAGGTTAAAAAGGATTTGGCACGACAAGGACTTCCGGTGGAGAAAGTACTAGCCTTAGTGGTCAACCTCATGCAACATACAAGTATAAGAGTTGGGAATGCAGCTTATGAGAAGTTAAATGGCTCCTTTGGTTTGACTACCTTAAAGGACAAGCATGCCAACACTTCAGGTAATAAACTGAAATTTATTTTCCAAGGTAAAAAAGGTATTCACCATGAAATCAGTATCACCAACAAGCGATTGATCAGGATGGTGAAAGCATGTCGTGACATCCCTGGCAAGGAGCTATTCCAATATTATACGCCTGAAGGGATGAATAAAGCAATCGATTCCGGAATGGTTAATACCTATATCAAAGAAATCAGCGGAGGTACCATTACCGCCAAAGATTTCAGAACATGGTCAGGCACAGTTCTCGCTTTCTTAGCCTTTAAAGAGGTAGGTAACTTTGAAACGGCAAAAGAAGCAAAAAAGAAAATTGAATCCGTCATCGACCTGGTGGCTGAGCATTTAGGAAACACCCGAAATGTTTGCAAGAAATATTATATCCACCCTGCCTTGATATCCATGTATGAGGAAGGCAAATTAGGGAAGTATTTATCCATGTACAAAAAAAGAGTTCATGAAGTTGGTGCATTTGATATAGAACAAGGAGAGAAGGTAGTATTAAAGATTTTGGAAGCAATTTAAAATGGGATCAAAGGATCAAAGGATCAAAGGAGCAAAGGTAAATGCCAAATTGATAAACGGTATTTTATCGTCAGTCGTGAGTCGTGAGAGCAATGAATGGAGAGTTTGCACTAAACTATATTGCATAATTCGCTGGAAGCTGGTAGCTGGTAGCCTTTTCCTGATAGCTGACAGCTGACAGCTGATAGCTCTTCTGGCATCCAAGAATAGATTATCTTTAATACAGTTCACAATTACGCTCATGAAAGATTTTCACTTACCCAAAGACTTACATTTCAACAGGGGCCTAATCCAAAATCCGGAAACATACCTGCAGGATGTTGGATGTGCCTCGTGGCTCTTTTTGATAGGAGAAGAGTTTGCATCCATGGAAGGAGGTATGTCCTATGACCAGGTTAAAGCCGCCACTCCTTATTCGCTGAATGTAATCAGTGATCCACCCCGAGTCTTAAACTTAGAGTTGGCCAAACAACATGTAGAAGCTCTTGATGCTCTTCCGCGTCCGACCCTTATCTCCTGTCGTGTTGGTCCAAGGTCTTCCGCAGTAGCGTACATGTATTCCGGGTTGAAGCTTGGTGCAGATCCGGATGAAGTCCTTGCTGAGGCAGAAAGGGATCAGGCACCCTTTGTCAAGTTTGAAGAATACAAGGAATGGGTGCGTTCGTCAATGGAAGCGTTGCGGACGCCTTCTGATCCTCTTGATAAAAGTGGAAACATCTAAATTGTAAAACATGTCAATAATAAAAATGGCAGGATGTTCGTCCTGCCATTTTTATTTTTTACTTGTGTTTATGTTTACTGTATCACCAACTTCCTGCTATCCACATACACACCATCATATAATTTAATGATGTATGTCCCTTGTGAAAGCCTTGACAGATTCAACTCAATCACTGCATCTTGTTCAAGTTTTCTTTCTGCATACACTCTTTCACCAAGTGTATTAAATATCTCAATGTCATACTGTGGTTTAAAATCGAGACTGTTCAGCGTTAATTGAACATATCCATTAGTTGGGTTAGGAAACAAGCTGATCGTTGGTGGGGATGGTGGCTCGCCGATATATGATGTGGATTCTACCATGATCGTACCTTTCATTCCACCGGAAGCATGAGGTTGGCAAACATACCAGTGCATTCCTGGCGTAAGGTCGGCTGGGAGAACTAGCCCACCACCGAATGGTAAGCTCCATCCACCTGATAATGGACTATTGCCATTAACCATCCAGACAGCCTGGCTGACTTCAAGGGAATTGTGAATATTGTCAATGTCAAAGAAGACAGAATCACCTTCTGCAATCGTAAGACTTGAAGGGCTAAAGGAAAACCCTGAAGTATTGACTACCCAGGTGGTGGAAAACCCTGTTAATGCTAATGGCAATAAGAGTAGTAGTAGAGATAATTTTTTCATTTTAATAGGTTTTTAATGGTTCACGATGTGTTTGAATCCGAAATTTAAGGAAGATGAGTTCACCATAGTTACATATAATGATAAATTTTGTTCAATGAGAATTTAAATAGTCTTATCAAAGTCATTTGAGTGCCGAAAAGATATAGGTGACTGTAAGCCATGCCGGATACTTGCTGGATAAGGAAATCCCTTGTAGATTGGAGCACGAAGCCATTTATCAATCTTTCACTTCAATAACATGTACAAAGTAGTAGTAGCCATATTCAGCTTAATAGCAATCGTAAGTTGCGGTAAAACCGGGCAACAGAATCAATCTGATCAATCGGGAGAAATACAATCGGATTGTTTAAAAGAAGTATCCTTCGGTGACATGGATTTTTGCTTACCTGGAATTGAAGGAATGACAGAATGCTATTCATCACCAAAGGTGAAGGAAAGAGCGGATGCATTCAATTACGAAGGAAATTCCATACTGGGTTATTACCTCAATAATGAAACCTATCAGCAGATGGAAAGCCTGGATTCTATTTCTTACGATGATTATGCCCAGGTCTATGTGACCAATAACCTGAAAGGTATAAAAGTTGGCCAGGCTGAATTAGAACAGATGGCAAACACCATGGGAAGTGACTTCATCCAGGAAAACTGGAGTGACATGCAAAGGAAGCTTGAACATAGTTATGATGACTTATCGATCGGAACCCCAGTCTTAGTAGAAAACTATTCTCCGCATAGCAAGGTCAAATCATTTGTGATGATCAGTAAGATTAAAACACAAAAGGAAGAAGCAGTCATGCTCATGACCTTAAACATTGTAGAAATGAAAGAAAGGCTCATCTGGCTGGCGTACTATAAATTTTATGACGGGGAAGAATCCATTAAAGCAGCGAAGACAAGGAATGACTATATCATAGGGCGGTTAATGGAGGTAAATAAATAGAGACAGAAGAACGTGAGAAAGCGTGTCGTAGCGAAGCGGAGATCCCGCCATCATGTAATGATGCTGCGGGAAGAACGTGAGAACGTGAGAAGCGTGAGAACGTGAGAGGTGTGGGTTATGGGTGTGGGTTAATTCATATTGAATAAAAACGGCCCTCAGGCCGAATACCCAAGAATGTCGCAGACATTCAATTGAGTTGCCGCGGCTTTCAAGCCGTGGATAAGTATAACTAACCTTTTGGGGCAATTTTGTTAGATTTATTATTATGAAAAACGTCATCACCTTTTTACTAACACTGTGCACCCATCTCATTCTTTATTGTCAAGCCGGTCAATTAGATTTAACTTTTAATACAACTGGACACAACATCACCCATATTGAGGATTATGATGTCAACAATAATGCGGTACTAATTCAGCCAGATGGGAAAATCTTAGTTTGCGGAACAGGTACAAAAGAAACAAATGAACGAGACTTTATCGTAGCCCGTTATACATCTCACGGGAGGCTTGATAGCACATTTAATGACTCCGGCTTTAAGGCAATTGATTTCTTTAATGATAATGACGAATGTAATGCGATGGCCTTGCAGGCAAATGGTCAAATCCTACTCACAGGATTAGTTACCACCTCAACGCCTAAAAGAAAATTGGGGATTGTAAGACTACTTGAAGACGGTTCTTTTGATGAAACCTTCGGAACGAATGGGATAGTGGTAAGAAAAGAGGAGAATAATGAATCGGAGATTCCAACGGCTATTCATTACCAGGATGATGGTAGCATTCTTGTGTCAGGAAGTTTTCAGGTTGGTTTAGCCCCACGCATGAGCGCCGTGTTCAAATTCAAACAAGACGGAACACCTGATTCCACTTTTGGAGAAAATGGCGTGGCTATCACAAATGTGGGAGAGGGCTATAATCCTTCTTTGGGCATAATTCAGGATGATGGTAATATTATTACTGGAGGGTTCCTGTTAGATGAGCCAAGTGAAGGTGTACTAATAAGATTTACACCAGGTGGCACAATTGATAGTACTTATGGAGCAAACGGAATTGTTTTGATTGCTTATGACAATGAAGATCACCTCGCTTATTCAGTGGCTTTGCAGGATGACCACAAACTTTTAGTGGTTGCAGGAATCAACCGCTCCGGGCAAAGGGATTTTTGCATGCTCCGGTATACTGAAGATGGCCAAGTAGATAGTCTGTTTGGGATAAATGGCAGGGTGATTACCGAAATGGTCTCAGGAAGTAATACTGCACATGCGGTAGCAGTACAGGAAGATCAGAAGATTCTGCTAGCTGGTTTCTTAGGAACGACACCCAATCATGATTTTGCGATGGCAAGATATATGCAGGATGGATCACTTGATGCTGGGTTTGGGAATGGAGGTAAAGTGATTACAAATTTTGGTGAGGATGATGTGGCATTTAATATGGCAATCCAACCTGACCATAAAATTGTACTGTCGGGACACTCTATTGATAATGAGGACAACAATGATTTTATCATCGCCAGGTATTTGTCAGGATTGGAGATCGTAGGTACGACTACGCCTGAACCCGAAATATTGAATGCTAATTTATATCCAAATCCCGCAAAGGATGAGTCTGTTTTAAAATACCATTTAAAGAAAGATCAAAGTCTTACGATTAGCCTTTATGACTTATCGGGATTGCTTATTCATCGGTTTGTTGATAACATCCAAAAAAGTAAAGGCATGAATGAGGAGAAATTACTTTTCATTGGTAAACAACTTGCAGGTCATTATATCGTTGTTATCGAAAGCCAAAATTCCATAATTGGGTTACCTATTGCGCTGGAGTGACTTGACACTGACTGATTTTATGAAATCTAATCTTTCCAAATAGAAAAAAGTTGGAAGTATGTCAAAAATATGGTCACTCCCATTACTGCAAATTCTCCTAGTTCTTACAAATGCCGGTTCTCAATCAAATCTCAAGTTTGATACTTTCAAAGGAACAGTCTATGACATTCCTGGAGAATATTTGTCTGAGGGATATTGACCGCATGTTTCCTCAGCAGATGAACCGAAGGGTCGAGATTTATATAGAATAAGGCTTCAACTCCCTTATTCTGAGGCATTTTTTTACCTTTGCGCCCGTCCCCTCCAAGGGTAATACATCCACCCATGCTTCGTTTTCTACTCCTTTTTATATCAGCTGGATTTTCATCCACCATTTTCGCGCAACTGCCTGTTAATGTGGATATTCCGACTATCCTCGAACAACAGAAAAAGTCCATCGGGATCAGCTCCGAGGACATCTCTGAGTACGCGGTCTCCAGTAGCTACAAAACCGCCCATCTCGACATCACTCATGTTTATCTCGAACAACGATTCAAGGATATACCGTTATTTAATGGCATCCTCAATCTAAATCTGAAGGGAGATAACCTCGTTAGTTTTGGAAATCGCTGGGTAAAAGACATCCACGCAGTGGTGCCATCAAATCTTCCAGCCATCACACCATCTGACGCTGTAACCAGGTCGGCATCGCACCTCGAGCATACTTTCACCAATCCTGAATTGATCAGTAAAGAACAAAACAAGTTTGGGCAAGATGTAAAAATGATATTCGCTCCGGGAAATTTGTCACGAGTTGATATCAAGACAACCTTAGTTTGGTTGAAGGACGAACAAAAGAACGTCCGCCTCTGCTGGACAGTAGAAATTGCTGAGATCGATAGTGAGGATATCTGGTTGGTTTTCATCGATGCTCATACTGGTGAGTATGTAAAGAAAGACAACCTGGTCATCCATTGTGATTTTGGAACTCCTTCTTCGAGTGACCATCAAAACCACAAATCAATTGATGGAATACAGGCTATTGAAAATTTTATGCCCCCAACACCAGACAGCAGCTACAATGTTTTTGCGATGCCTGTAGAATCACCGAACCACGGTGCGAGATCTATCTCCACCAGGCCATGGTTGATGGCCGGTATAGGAAATCCTGCTACATCATTACGTTGGCACAATAATGGCACGACCAATTACACTAGTACCCGCGGCAATAATGTACATGCTTACGAAGACATTAATCATGACAATGCTCCAGGAGTTACTCCAGATACGGCCAATCTAAGGTTTGATTATCCATATGCCCCATCACCAACGCCAACCACAAACCTTAAGTCTTGTATTACTAATCTTTTTTACTGGAACAATATCATCCATGATGTGATGTACCAATACGGCTTTGATGAAGTCTCGGGAAATTTTCAAAATAGCAATCTTAACCGCGGAGGACTTGGTCTTGATTATGTATTGGCAGAAGCCCAGGATGGTGGAGGCACTAACAATGCAAATTTTTCAACACCAGTAGATGGTGGCAAACCACGGATGCAGATGTATGTCTGGTCTCAAGTGCCGGAGACATCTCCCTTGATCATCAATAGTCCGGAGTCTATCGAAGGGCCAATAGCGGCGATTGAATCAAATTTCAGTACGAACAATAAACTCGCAAACATAGGGCTCACTACAGAAGACCTTGTACTCGTCATTGACCCTGCAGGAACGCATGAAGGCTGCGCTACAATCAGTAACGGTGCAGCATTGGTCGGAAAAATTGCCGTCATAGATCGCGGCACTTGTGATTTCGTAACGAAAGTCAGGAATGTTCAAACCTATGGTGCTATTGCAGCTATCGTGATCAATAATGTAGCAGGTGCTCCAATTGCTATGGGAGGAACTGATAACTCTATCGTAATTCCGGCTGTAATGATCAGCCTGAATGATGGCAATCTATTAAAGGACGTGATGGCGGAGGAAGCGGTGAATGCATCTTTGGATGCAGTTGCTATCATTACACCAGATGGTGATTTTGACAGTGGAATCATCTCACATGAATATGGCCATGGTATTTCGACCAGGCTTACGGGTGGACCTGCAAATTCAAGTTGCCTCAACAACGCGGAACAAATGGGTGAAGGTTGGAGTGATTTCTTCGGACTCATGCTGACAACAGATTGGACAACTGCTGCTGCTACAGACCCACGAGGTATCGGCACATTTGTACTTGGAGAATTTCCTGGTGGCACAGGTATTCGTACCTATCCGTACACGATTGACACCATGATAAATCCATTTACTTATGCAAATATATTTACCAATTCAAGTGTACATTATATAGGTTCGGTATGGGCCACGATGTTGTGGGATATGACATGGAATATCATTGAGATGGAAGGAGTTGACCCGGATATCTATGATGGGGATGGTGGTAATAATATTGCTTTGCAACTTGTCATCGATGGATTGAAGTTGCAGCCTTGCAGTCCTGGATTTGTTGATGGCCGTGATGCTATTCTATTGGCAGATGAATTGAATTATGGAGGTATACATAGATGTGCTATCTGGAAAGCATTCGCATGTCGTGGATTAGGTGTGAATGCGAGCCAAGGGAGTTCTAATAGTAATAGCGATGGAACGGAATCGTACACGCTGCCTGATGGAATACGGATTGAAAGTACCACTGAGGATCCTATGTTTGGAGAAGGTCAGGGTGTGACATTTACTGTAAAAGCTACATGTGAATGTGTAGGTAAAAGCGATATTGAAATTGCAGATGTACTCTCCGATGACTTGATCTATATTCCTGGATCAGGTGGCACCTTCAGTGGGGATACAGTTTATTTCAATGCAGATACACTTGGCGTATTGGATTCTGTCGAATTCACATACCAGGCATTTGTAAGGCCATGCTCAGCTACAGCTAATACAACCTTATCACAAGATGCTGCTGAAGGTCCTGATCAATATGTATCCATTAAACTTTTAGGCACAGGGACCAGGGTATGGTTAAAATCCACTGCATTGGCTGTAAGTCCTACACATAGTTGGTATGCTGAGGACTATGATAGACTCGCTTCATTTGCCCTTACATTGATTAATCCGGTTACTGCTACACCTGGTCCTTTACGTATTTCCTTTGATCACCGTTACGAAACTGAGGCTAATTATGATGGTGGAGTTGTTGAGTACTCCATCAATAACGGAGCGACTTGGATTGATGCCGAACCTTACTTTACCCAGAATGGTTATCCTGCGACAATCGCTACCGCTGGTACTAACAGTCCTATTGCCGGACAAAATGCCTATACAGGAAATAGTAATACTCAATTCAATACAAATGGTTTTATCCATAGTACGATCATCATACCCTTCTTCAGCGATAATCCTTTATTAGTCCGTTTTAGATTTGTTACCGATGGAAGCGTTGGAGGTACCGGCATCAACGGCTGGTATATAGATAACATCCTCATTGAACACATCTCTGGTGTTGTTAACCAAACTAGGGTGAGTGCAGAAGATGAATTTTTAGGTAGCCTCAATTATAGTTTGCAAACATCGATTTTCGGAGCCCATAAACTTTTTGTTTTTGGTAATGCAACCGGAGAATTGAGCGGCTTATCCTGGGCGACAGCTATGAATGAGTTGCGACTTGCTATGGCTATCGCAGGTTGCCGTACCATAGACAGTCTTTTCATTGGAGAGGGCACTTATTTACCAAGCCTTGGTAGTGACAGGGGAAGATCCTTTGTTATTCCAGCCAACACAAAAGTCTTTGGTGGTTTCCCTGAAGGAGGTAGCCCATTTTCATTACGTAATCCCCAGGCATATATTGCGGAGCTCTCTGGCGATATTGGCATTGGAAATAATAATACAGATAATGCCTATCACGTGGTGAGGGTTGATTCCGCAGTGCAAGGAGCAATCCTTGATGGAGTGACTATTAGTGGTGGTAATGCAAATGGGACAGGAGATAATAGCCAGGGTGCCGCTGTGTTCTGTCTTGGCGGACTGACACTACAGAATGTTATCATTGACAATAACATTGGACTCACTAACGGTCAACAGATTCGCGTCAGGAATGCAACTGCTCATCTTAAACTGAAAGACTGCTTGATTTATAGTCCGCAAGATGCATTTACAAAGTTATTGAATACCAATGGCGGCCAGGTCACGATCCAAGGGAATACACAGTTTCTCAAAGAATAATATCGTCCTGCTGCAAAATCAATTTTTCCCTTATTTTGCGGCCTATGAAAAAACTCATCACCCTCTTTAGTATTCTTGCTTGCTTTCATTTTACTCAAGCACAACAAGGCCTTGTCATCGGCGCCAATTTTATGCCGATGAACAGCAACATCGTCAACCAGGACACCTGGGGCAACGGACGGGAATATGATTATGTCCCCACCTTCAGAACTTCTTATGGTATTGATGCGGGATACAACCTGTCAGACCATTTTGGTTTATTTACCGGTTATTGGTTTACAGACCTTGGCCAGGATTATGAAGATTCTTATGATGATGCAGAATGGGATCGCAAAGTGACCCTTAAATACACCATGATCCCCATCATGGCCAAGTTTAATGGTACCGGTGCTAAAGTGAATTTCATAGGTGGTGCAGGTGTCCTTCTTGCCAACCTTAAGGAAGCCCAACAAGAATGGCTGAAGGATGGCAATCACTTCTCACAAATCATTAATAACCCGGCTACTGGTGAATTCGAATTGGGCCAAGAAGATGTCACTGAGCGATTTAATGATAGCGACCTCTTCATCAATCTCGAATTAGGTGCAAGGATCCTATTCTCTGACAAGCTTTTCCTCGATGCCGCCCTAAATTTCGGCTACGGCTTCGAAGACATCAACCACGAAGACTGGCAGATCACAAATAATGCAGGCGAATATGATCCATCCCACAATGCATTCGTAGGCCTCAGACTTGGCTTGGCTTATGTGATTCTAGGCGGATCAGACTCTACAGAGTAAATCACACCCACTCACTTTACCCACACTTCTTACTGTCTTACTGTCTTACTCTCTTACTTTCTCACTGTCTTACTCTCTTACACATGATTACAGCAAAACGAATGTTCATCCTGGTACTCCTGATCCTGAATACTGTCGTACTACTAGGACAAGTCTGGCCAGAGCACGCTCCTCCCTTTGCGAAGATCGTCAATATCATAACCCTGGGGTTAAACGTTTCTTTTCTGCTGACTATGGTCAAGGGGTCAAAGCGTACTGGAGATAGAGGAGTTGCACCTAAATAATACTTATTTAAAAACCTGTGCGTTTTCCTTGCAATAAAGAATCACTCTTGAGTAAGGTAGGTGATCAAGGAGGTAATAGCATGAAGCGACATTCGACGTGGTTCTTTTTTTTAGTTAGTCTACTGTTTTCTCAAACTAGTTTTAGCCAATACACCGTAAGCGGTAAGGTCATTGATGCCGATACCAGGGATCCACTCCCTTTTGTCAATATCGTTTTTAACAATAACCAACTCACCGGCATCTCAACTGATATCAATGGTAAGTTCACTTACAATTCAGAAGTAAGAATTGACGCCCTGCTATGCAGCTATGTTGGGTATAATAAAGTGACCTTGGCATTGGATTCCACAGATGTGAAACCTATACTGATCACCATGGAGTCCTCTTCTTTTGAATTAGGGGAAATCGTGGTGAAAGCAGGAGAAAATCCCGCCAATAGAATCATCAGGAATGTTATCCGCAATAAGGACATCAACAACCCTGAGAAAATAGCCTCCTTCCGTTATAAGTCTTATAATAAAGTCATTTACGATTTTGATTTAAGTGATACCACGGAAGACGGTATTAACAAGGAAGATTTTGATGAAGTATTCAAAGGCGGCCACTTGTTTGTCATGGAATCAGTGACGGAGCGAAAGTTTATCCAACCAGACAATAGTGAAGAAGTAATCCTTGGCACTAAAGTTTCCGGCTTTAAGCATGCTTCATTTGCACCATTGGCCACCGATATCCAGCCTTTCTCTTTTTACAATGACATTCTTACCATCATTGATATCGACTATCTCAATCCTATCAGCAATGGAAGCTTGACGAAGTATGATTTCAATATTGAAGACACCTTATACACAGGTGTTGACACCACCTTTATTCTGTCATACAAACCACAACCTGGTAAAAATTTTGAAGCCCTAACTGGATTGTTGTACGTCAATACGAACACGTATGCCATTCAGAATGTAATTGCCAAACCATTTAGCCGTGGTTATATCGATGTCAGCTTACAGCAGCAATATCGTTTCGTGGATGGTAAGCAATGGTTTCCTGAGCAATTGAAATTTGAACTGGTTTTGCACCAAACCGAGGATCTCACGATTGGGATGAGAGCTGGGGGCGTCAGTTTCATCCAGGAAGTCGAATTATACCCCGATATCAAAAAGAAAGACTTTAGCATTGATGCTATCCGGATGGATGAAATGGCTAATGAACGAGACAGTTTATATTGGGAGGAACATCGCACAGTACCGCTTAGTACGCAAGAAGAAACAACCTACCAGGTTATGGACAGTCTTGGAGCTGAGCATAACTTCGATGGAATGCTGAAGTTTTTCGAAAGAGTAGGGCAGAATAAGATTCCCATAGGTCCCATTGATCTTGATATCTCTAGATTATTACTATACAATAAGTATGAAGGCATCCGGCTTGGAATGGGAATCTATACAAATGACAAACTCATAAAGGATGTTGCCATTGGAGGATATTTTGGATATGGCTTTAAAGATTCAGCATGGAAGTATGGAGTTGATGGCAAATGGACGATTAACCATGATAAAGAACTTGTGCTGGCTGCCCGATATGAAAACACCTTACAAGAAACAGGCAAATCATATCTTGGTTATTTCAGGCCACGGTCGTTTGATTTCAGGACTTTCCTTGCTTCGCAAATGGACAACATCGAAAAGAAAAGTGTTTCCATTGGGATGAGAGCCATGCGTTATGCTAAAATCAACGTAGCTTTTAGTAATACCCTTGTTGATCCACAATATGCATACACTTTTCAAACTGGAGAGGGATATCTTATTAGAGGGTATAGCAACACTGACATCACATTCAACTTGAGATACGCCCACAAAGAAAAGTTGATCAATTCCATGGGACAGCGATTCGGATTAGGTACAAAGTATCCTGTGTTGACCTTGACCTATACAGGTGGCATGAAGGGTGTATTCAATAGTATTTTTGCCTATCATAAAATTGAAGCCCGTATTGAAGAGTCCATTTACTTTAGAAATTTTGGAGAGTCCAGGTTCAGATTAGACGCCGGTTATATCAACAAACCATTGCCTTATGGGCAATTGTTTACCGGCGAAGGAAGTTTTGTAAGGAATTGGTCTGTCCTGATCAAAAATTCATTTATGACGGCCACCCCTTATGAGTTTCTCTCCGACCGTTATGTTCATTTCCATTATTCCCATGATTTTGGTTCCATCCTCTTACACATCGGCAACTGGAAGCCAACATTCTCCATTTACCAAAACATCGGCTTTGGCACCCTCAGCCATCCAGAGTATCACCAGAACATCACCTTTCAAACCAAAGAGAAAGGCTTATATGAATCCGGTCTTCAAGTGGACAATATCCTTAGGTTTAATTACTTCAAGGTTTCCTACGTCGGTTTTGGAGCGGGTGCTTTTATGCGCTACGGTCCTTATGCAACCGGCAGATTTTCCGATGATGCAGTGTTTACCTTTTCGATGACGGTAACTACGAAGTAGCTTCAAGCTACCAGCTTCCAGAAAAGAGCTGTCAGCTATCAGCTCTCAGCTATCAGAAAATAGCTTCCAGCTACCAGAAGGTGGATTTGTCGATTAGACCTCCATTTCCTTCGTGCTACCTCCGTTCCTCCGTGAGAACCCATTTGATAAATTCGGATCTGTTGAATTAATAAAGATTCACAGCACCCGAAAATTTAATCCGTGAAATTCGTGTAATCGGTGTAATCCGTGATTCAGACAAAAAAAGCTGTCGGCTGTCCCATGATTTCTAACCTTGACGACTCACGCCTCACGACTGCCGCCTCACGATTCATTTCGATGGGTTTTACCCATCGCTAATAGATGTCGGCCTTTCAGGCCTTTCCGTAATTCACGTTGTTCATTACGTAATCTTCACAGTTGATTCTCACGTCTGACGCCTGACGATTTACAGCTCACCATTCACTGCTCACTGCTTACTTTTTCGCCTCACGTCTGACGCCTCACGATTCTGATAGCTGACAGCCGACAGCTTTTTGCAAGGATTTTACCATTATCTGAAAGGATATTCCATGCCTCCGTACCGCTGGGGGCCAACCTTTGTCATAGCTGATGAAGCTGTTTTTTCAAACTTATTTTTTAACTCAAAACCTTTTTAGCTATGAAGACTTTTAGATTATTTGCCCTTTGCAGCCTACTGCTGTCTGCCCTGGCCTGCGACAAAAATTCCGAACTGGTCAGCCCAGGAAACGGATCTGCCCAATCCCCTGTTTTGGTGAGGACTCAGCCCGATGACGGTCCATTCCTCAATCCTGCATTCTCTAGAGGAATGGGTATCAACAACGCTGGTGTGCTAGCAGGTTCTACGCGCAATGAAAATGGTGACGTAGTCGCCTTCAAACTCACCAACCACGACCTCTG
>Ga0157380_10001338_pt1 | contig 16032 bp, 8 predicted proteins | sample S35metaG_FD_119757 | JGI IMG/M metagenome (GOLD analysis project Ga0157380, IMG submission 119757) | Switchgrass rhizosphere microbial communities from Kellogg Biological Station, Michigan, USA - S3-5 metaG | ecosystem: Host-associated > Plants > Roots > Rhizosphere > Soil | place: USA: Michigan... | reverse complement strand
ACGCGCTTGGCTACCAGCGCGCCGATACTGTCGCCGAGCATGGCGAATATGCGGTGCGCGGATCGCTCATCGATGTGTTCCCGGCCGGCGCGGAGACGGCGTTGCGGCTCGATTTCTTCGGCGACGAGATCGAAACGATGCGCCGGTTCGACCCGGCCGACCAGCGATCAACCGGCAAGGCCGAAGCTTTCACCCTAATGCCGGCCAGCGAGGCCTTGCTCGACGAGGAGACGATCAAGCGCTTCCGCGCCCGCTACCGCGAGCAATTCGGCGCCAACGCCACCGGCGACCCGCTCTACCAGGCGATCAGCGACGGGCGGCGGCTGGCCGGAATGGAACATTGGCTACCGCTGTTCGAGGAGAAGCTGGCCACTCTGTTCGATCATCTGAGCGAGCACGACGTAATCGTCCGGGATTCCAACAGCGACGGCGCGCTGGAGGCGCGGCACGAGGCGATCGAGGATTACTTCGCCAACCGCGAGAGGGCGATGGTGGCCGAACCGGGCAGCTATCGTCCACTGGCGCCATCGGAGCTCTATCTGTCGAGCAAGGAATGGAACGGGGAGGTCCAAGCGCGCCCGATCCACCTGGCCACCCCATTCCCGCAGCCCGACAGCGGCAAGGTAATCGACTTCGGCGTAGACGGCCCGCGCGACTTCGGCGCCGAACGGGCGCAGGGCGTCAACGTCTACGAGGCGGTCACCGCGCATGTCGCCAAGCTTCGGAAAGACAAGAAGAAGGTTGTTCTGGCGAGCTACACCCTCGGGGCGCGAGAGCGCCTTGCCGGACTGCTCGACGACCATGGGCTGACAAGCCTGAAACTCGCCAACAGTTGGCACGAAGCGTTGGGCGCGCGGACGGAGGCTGCGTTGATCGTGCTGCCGCTCGACCACGGCTTCGACGGGCCGGAAGTGGCGGTGCTGACCGAGCAGGACATGCTCGGCGACCGGTTGGTGCGCCGCAAGAAGCGCCGCAAGAGCGCCGATGCCTTCCTTGCCGAGTTGGCCGCGCTGACGCCGGGCGACCTCGTAGTCCACGCTGACCACGGCATCGGCCGCTACGAGGGACTGACCTCGGTGATGGTCGGCAAGGCGCCGCACGACTGTGTCGCGCTGTCCTATGCCGGCGGCGACAAGCTTTACGTTCCGGTCGAAAATATCGACGTGCTGACGCGCTTTGGCGGCGCCGGAGACACGGCAACGCTCGACAGGCTGGGCGGAGAGGCTTGGCAGCGGCGCAAGGCGCGGATGAAGGAACGGATCCGCGAGATTGCAAGCGAGCTGATCAAGACCGCCGCGATCCGCGCGACCCGTCCTGGCCAGGTGGCTGAAGCCGACGCTTCCCTGCCCGAGTTCATCGACCGTTTCCCCTATGAGGAGACCGACGATCAGGACCGGGCCATCGCCGAGGTGCTGGAGGATTTGGGTAGTGGCAAGCCGATGGACCGGCTGGTGTGCGGCGACGTCGGCTTCGGCAAGACCGAGGTGGCGTTGAGGGCCGCGTTCGTCGCGGCGATGGCCGGTTTCCAAGTGGCGCTGATCTGCCCGACCACGCTCCTCGCCCGCCAGCATTATCGGAACTTCGTCGAGCGGTTCCAAGGCTTCCCGATCGAGATCGGCCGTTTGTCGCGGCTCGTTCCGGCGGCCGAGGCCAAGGCCACCCGGGAGCGCTTGGAACAGGGCAAGGTCGATATCGTCATCGGCACTCATGCACTGTTGTCGAAATCGATCAAATTCAAGAAGCTGGGCCTGGTCATAGTCGACGAAGAGCAACATTTCGGAGTTGCCCATAAGGAGAAGCTGAAGGCGCTGAAGGAGGATGTCCACGTCCTGACGCTGACCGCCACCCCCATCCCGCGAACGCTGCAAATGGCCATGTCCGGCTTACGCGAACTATCGGTGATCCAGACGCCGCCTGTCGACCGGCTGGCGGTCCGCACCTATGTCGCTCCCTGGGACCCGGTGGTGGTGCGCGAGGCGCTGTTGCGTGAACATTATCGGGGCGGGCAGAGCTTCCTGGTAGCGCCGCGGATCGCCGATCTGCCCGATCTCGAAGAATGGCTGCGCGAGGAAGTACCCGAGGTGAAGGCGGTTACAGCCCATGGGCAGATGGGCGCGGGCGATGTCGAAGAGCGGATCGGCGCATTCTACGACAAGCGCTACGACGTGCTCCTGTCGACCAGCATCGTCGAAAGCGGGCTCGACATCCCCTCGGCCAATACGTTGATCATCCACCGCGCCGACCGTTTTGGATTAGCTCAGCTGTACCAGCTCAGAGGCCGCGTAGGCCGGTCGAAAACCCGTGCCTATGCCTATCTGACGACAACGCCTGACCGGTCGTTGACGGAAGGAGCGGACAAGCGACTTCAGGTGCTGGCCAATCTCGACAGCCTGGGAGCCGGCTTCCAGCTCGCCAGTCATGACCTCGATATCCGCGGCGCAGGAAACCTGCTCGGCGACGAGCAGTCGGGGCACATCAAGGAGGTCGGATTCGAACTATACCAGTCGATGCTAGAAGAGGCGATCCTTGAGCAGAAGTCGGGCGCGGCCGAGCGGCGCGAGGAATTCACGCCACAGATCAACGTCGAGGCGCCGATCCTTATTCCGGAACATTATGTGCCCGATCTCGACCTGCGCATGGGGCTTTATCGCCGCCTCGGGGAGTTGGAGGACCGGCAGAGTGTCGAGGCCTTCGCCGCGGAACTGATCGATCGCTTCGGCAAGTTGCCATCGGAGACACAAAACTTGCTGCAAATTGTTGAAATCAAGATAAATTGCAGAAATGCGATGATTGCAAAGCTGGATGTCGGGGCGAAGGGTGCGGTCGTCACATTTGCGCCCTCTGGATTCCCGGATCTGGCCGGCCTGCTGGACTATGTCGAGCGGTTGAAGGGAGCGGCCCGGCTCCGGCCTGACAGCAAGCTGGTGATCAGCCGCGATTGGCCGACCGGTGAGGCCCGCCTTCAGGGTGCGCTACAGATTTCGCGCGGGCTGATGCGGGTGCTGGGGGCGGCCGAAAGGAAGGAGCTTCAGCTGGCCTAAGCAGCGGCGGTGTGCTCGGCAGCGGCCACGAAGCGGATGAGTTCCACCTCGTCGAGCGGCTGGGCGCCAAGAAAGCCCTGGTAAAGGTCACAGCCCCATTCCTCGAGCAAATGGAGCTGGGCCAGGCTCTCGACGCCTTCGACGATCACCTTGAGACCGAGCTCGCGGGCGAGGCGAATCATCGCCTTGACGACGATCCGGTCGCGGCTGCCGCCGACGATATGATTGATCAGTCCGCGGTCGATCTTGATCGCATCAAGCGGCAGCGACGTCAGGTAGGCGAGGCTGGAATAGCCGGTACCAAAGTCGTCGATTGCGATGCGCACGCCCGCGGCTCGAAGCCGGGCAAGACGGCCGGCGACTTCCAGGCTGTCGGCCATGAGGCTGCTTTCGACGATCTCGGCGGTGATTTGCTCGGGCGCGAGGCCAGCGTCGGCAATCTCGGCCAGCAGCCATTGCTCATACCCCGGGCGATCGAGATCACGCGGCAAAAGGTTGATCGACAGGTTAAGATCGCCGAGCGGCCGGGCCCATCGACCCGCGGTGCGCAATGCCTTGCGCTGGATAGCCCGCGACAGCCGCTCGGCGAGGCCCGCCGCCTCGGCCCGGACGAACAGTTCTTCGGGGCTTTCGGCGCCGCTCCAGCGGGCCAGCGCCTCGACCCCAGCGATGCGGCCGCTGGCCGGCTCGATCTGCGGCTGGAAGCGAAGTTCGATGCGGTCACGGCGGATCGCTTGTTCGAGCGCGCGGTCCTGCAACGGCAAAGCGGGCGCCGGAACCATGCTGTCCGACGCCCGCCTGCCCCCGAACCCTGGCCATTGAAGCCACTTACGCATGGAGAGCCCTTACCCGCCGGCGGCACGCGCGACCAAGGCGCCAATTCGGCGCGCACCGTTTCGGGACAGTGGCACTTTCCCGCCAATCCTCTATTTTGACCTGCGTGAACCTTTCTGGCCCCTCACCTCCAACGCCTGAGCGTGACCTTGCCGCGCACAGCATTGGCCTCGTCGCCTCGCCTGGCGAAGCCGCCAGATCGGCCGAAGCGATGCTCCGCCGCCGCTACAGCTGGACCGACGAGCGCGAAGCGGAAACGCTGGTCGCCTTGGGCGGTGACGGCTTCATGCTGCAGACGCTGCACGCCATGCTTGAGGAGGGAGAGTCGCGCCCGGTGTTTGGTATGAACCGGGGCACGTTCGGATTTCTGATGAACGAGTGGCGGCTGGACCGGCTCTATGAGCGGATCAGCAATGCCAAGCACATCCGCGTCGCCCCGCTGGCGATGGAAGCGACCACGATCCGCGGCGAGACCTGGAACCACCCGGCGATCAACGAAGTGTCGCTGCTGCGCGAGACGCGCCAGACCGCCAAGATCGAGATTTGCGTCAACGGCCGGGTGGTGATGCCGGAACTGGTAGCCGACGGGGTGCTGGTCGCCACCCCAGCGGGCTCGACCGCCTATAATCTCTCCGCCCACGGCCCGATCCTGCCACTGGCGGCCAAGATGTTGACGCTGACCTCGATTAGCCCGTTCCGCCCGCGCCGCTGGTCCGGCGCGATTCTGCCCGACGATGTCTCGGTGCGTTTCAAGGTACTGGAAGCGGACAAGCGGCCGGTGGCAGCAGTTGCCGATCAGTTCGAAGTGCGTGAAGTGTGCACCGTCGACGTCACGCTCGACCGGACGCGATCCTTGACGCTGCTGTTCGACCCAGAGCATGCGCTCGACGAGCGGATCGCAATGGAGCAATTCGCCCACTAACGCGGAATTCAGATTTTCTGTCACAATGAGAAGACCTAGGCGCTTGCAACGCGCGTCATGCGCGTTATAGGGCGGCGTCGCTCCGGAAGAGGCTCCCGTCAAAATACTATTTTGATGGGTACCCGAGACGGGGCTGCTCCCCGGTAGCTCAGCGGTAGAGCGTTCGACTGTTAATCGAATGGTCGCCTGTTCGAATCAGGCCCGGGGAGCCATTTTCCTTCCTTTCATCGAAAAGCGTTGGCGTTGCCGATTGGGCGCGGGCCATGTCTCCAGTCGGGAGGCTCCGGGATGCCGATTTCACTCATGCTGGCGGCAGCCGCCATCGCTTCGTCGAGCCCGGAGCAGGCGGCCGTGCTCCATTCGGTCAACGAGCTCCTCGACGGTTGGCGAACCGCGGACAATGCCCGCGGCGAGGCGGTCCTTCACCCTGATTTCCGGCTGACGACGCTGCAAGGTGAGTCCGCAGAACGGAAGCTATATACGGTCGACCGCGCCAGGCTGCTGGCGGCGTCGAAGGAGCTGAAGCCCGGCGATTGGGACGATCGGCTTAGCAATGTAGCGGTGCGCATCGGCGGCAATGGGATTGCGGTAATGACCGCCGATTATCTCTTCTACCAGAACGGCAAGCCGACCCACTGCGGGCTGGTGTCGGTGCAGCTCTACCGGATCGAAGGCGCTTGGAAAATCGCGTCGTTCGCGGATACGCACAACAACCTCGACGGTCGCCCGTCCGCGCAAGTTTGTCCGCCGTCGGTCAGAACCAGCAAATGAACGAAGCGGCCGGGCGTGGGGCCCAGCCGCTTCGGCGGAATGCGTTCATGTCCTTTGTGGGACCACCCCGCGAATCTATCAACGCAGCTTTGGCGCAATGATCCAGGGCCTTGTTTGGCCTGTTTCAGAGCGGGACAAACCCTAACCTTCGATGGCCGCCATCAAACTTGCATTGCCACCGGCCGCAGTCGTGTCGATGCAAGTCACCCGCTCGGTGGCAAAGCGCGGGACGTAGTGCGGGCCGCCGGCCTTGGGCCCGGTACCCGACAGCCCTTCCCCGCCGAACGGCTGGCTTTCGACCACCGCGCCGATCTGGTTGCGGTTGACGTAGAGGTTGCCGACACGGGCGTGGGCCTCGACATATTGGCGGGTGGTGTCGATCCGGCTCTGCAGACCGAGCGTTAGGCCGTAGCCGGTGGCGTTGATCGCTTCGATGACCTTATCGAGCTCGCCCGATTTCCACCGGACGACGTGCAGGATCGGGCCGAAGTGTTCGCGATCGAGCTCGGCGAGGCTGCCGATTTCATACATTGAGGGAACGACGAAATGGCCGCGTTTGGCGCTTTCGGGCAATGTGACTTCGGCCAGCAACTTCCCCTTGGCCTTGAGGTCCGCCAGGTGAGTGTCGAGCGCCGCCTTGGCATCAGTATCGATTACCGGGCCGACGTCGGTGCTGAGGTCGCTCGGATTGCCGACCGAGAGCGCCTGCATCGCGCCCGCGATCATCTCCAGCATCGAATCGGCGACATCGTCCTGGACGAACAGTACGCGCAGCGCCGAGCAGCGCTGGCCGGCGCTTTGGAAGGCGGAAGCGACCACGTCGCGGGTGACCTGCTCGGGCAACGCGGATGAATCGACGATCATCGCATTCTGGCCGCCAGTTTCGGCGATCAACGGGACGATCGGGCCGTCCCGAGTGGCAAGGCTGCGATTGATCGCGCGTGCGGTGTCGGTCGAACCGGTGAAGGCGACGCCCCCGATCCTCGGGTGACCGGTCAGCGCCGCCCCAACCTTGCCGTCGCCGGGGGCGAGCTGGACGATCGCCTTTGGGATTCCGGCGGCATGCATCAGCTCGATCGCCCGGGCCCCAATCAGTGGGGTTTGCTCGGCCGGCTTGGCGATAGCGGCATTGCCGGCGGCGAGCGCGGCGGCGACCGGGCCGATGAAGATCGCCAATGGAAAATTCCATGGGCTGATGCAGGCAAACACGCCGCGGCCATGGAGGCGAAGCTCGTTCAGCTCGCCGGTCGGGCCAGGCAGCGTGACATTGCCGCACAGGCGGCGGGCCTCGCTGGCGTAGTAGCGGAGGAAATCGACCGCCTCGCGCACCTCCAGCACCGCGTCGGGAACGGACTTGCCCGCCTCGCGGACGCATAGCGAGAACAGCTCCTCGCGATGTTGCTCGAACAGGTCGGCGGCTTGGTTCAAAAGGCGGGCGCGTCGGTCGCCGCCGAGCTGGTCCCATTCGATCTGCGCCGCGAGCCCGGCGCGGACCATCCGCTCGACATCGGCCTCGCTGGCGTAGGTGACTCCGCCGACGACGATCGAGGTGTCGAACGGCGAATAGATTGGCAGTTTCACGCCCTTGCCACCGCCGGTCGGCGCCGCCGACCAATGCTTCGCTTCCAGCTTGGCGAGCTTCTTCGTAAGTGGATCGCGAACCAGCGGATCGCTGAGGTCGACGCCAGCGCTGTTGACTCGGTCCTTGCCGAAGATGGCGTTGGGGAGAGGGATGGCCGGATTGCGCTTGGGCTCAAGCTTTTCGAGTTCGGCGACCGCATCGCGGACTAGTTCATCGACCGGAAACTCGTCGTCGGCAATGCGGTTGACGAAACTGGAGTTAGCGCCGTTCTCGAGCAGCCGGCGGACAAGATAGGCGAGCAATTCCTTGTGACTGCCGACGGGAGCGTAGATGCGGACCGGAGTCGGCTCCTCACCGATACCTTTTTCCAGCTTGGCCAGCTCCTCGTAAAGCCCCTCCCCCATGCCATGCAGCCGCTGGAACTCGAATTTCGTGTCTCCTGCCAGCGCCTTCACCGCGCCGATGGTGTTGGCGTTGTGGGTGGCGAAGGCGGCATAGATACAGTCGCTCGCCGCGAGAAGGCGCTTGGCGCAGGCGAGGTAGGATACGTCGGTCGCGACCTTGCGGGTGAAAACGGGGTAATCGCTGAGGCCGGCGACTTGGGCGACCTTGATTTCGCTATCCCAATAGGCGCCTTTGACCAGCCGGACCATGAGTGCGCGGCCGTGCTTGCGGGCCAGTTCGACGGTCCAGTCGACTAGTGGCACGGCACGCTTGGAGTAGGCCTGGATCGCTAGCCCGAACCCGCCCCAGCCATTAGCGAACAGCGCGTCGTCCTTGGCCAGCGCCTCGATCAGGTCCATCGACAATTCGAGCCGGTCGGCCTCCTCGGCATCGATGGTGAAATGGACATCGGCGTTCGATGCCTTGAGTGCCAGGTCGCGGAGTACCGGCAGGATCGCCGCCTTGGCCTCCTCGGCATGGCTCCATTCATAGCGCGGATGGAGCGCTGACAGTTTTACGGAAATTCCCGGCGCCTTGCGGAAACCATCCTTGGCGCTGTTGGCGATGGTATCGAGCGCCCCGGCATAGGCCCGGGCGTATCGGGCCGCGTCATCGTGGGTCTTGGCGGCTTCGCCGAGCATGTCGAAGCTATGACTCCAGCCTTTGGCCTGTTCAGGCGCGGCGCGCTTCAGCGCCTCGTCGATGGTCCGGCCGAACACGAACTGGCGCCCCAGGATTTTCATCGCCTGGCTGACCGCGGTGCGGATCACCGGCTCGCCGAGCCGACCGACGGCGCGACCCAGCGCCGAACGCCAATTGTCCGACTTGTCGTTGGCTTCCTCCAGCACCTTGCCGGTTAGAAGCAGCGAGAAGGTCGCGGCATTGACGAAGGTCGAGCGGCTGTCGCCCATCTTTTCCGCCCAGTCGGGACCGGACAGCTTATCGGCGATGAGGTCGTCAGCTGTCTCCGCATCGGGAATGCGGAGCAGCGCCTCGGCCAGACACATCAGGGCGATGCCCTCGTCCGAACCAAGATCATAGGCCTGGAGGAACGCGTCGAGCCCGGCAGCCTTATGACCGCGCACCGCCTTGACCAACGTACGGGCGATGGCGCTGGCCTCGCCTTGCTGTCCAGCGCCGAGCTTCGCCTGCTTTAGCCGTTCCTCGACCACCTCCTCTTCAAAAGGACGGTAGGCAAGTCGAAGGGCGGTACGATCGATCATCGCGTCTTTCCGGGAAGGCAAGGTCGGCGGCGAGATAGGCGGTAAGCGGCCCGCTTTCCAGCGGCCATTTTCGTAACCATTTTCCGGTAGGCCGCGCACCATGGGATACGCCCGCCCGTTTGACCTTGAAGTCAGTGCCCCGATCGGCCGCGCCGAGCCGGCGCGCGCCGAGACCGACAAGCTGCTTGGGCTCGAATTATTGCGCTTCGGTTCGGCGCTGGCGGTGCTGTTCTTCCACTACCGCCACTTCGCGCACCTCGACGGAATGCCGCCGGTCTTGCGCAACAACGTGCCGCTCTATGGCCTGCTGTGGCCGTTCTACGAATATGGCCAATATGGCGTGCAAGTCTTCTGGGGGATCAGCGGCTACATCTTCTTCTGGAAATATGGCGCGGCGATCCATTCGAGGGCGGTTGCAGCCCGAGAGTTCTTCTGGCTGCGCCTCTCGCGGCTCTACCCGCTGCATATTGCGACCTTGCTGGCGATCATCGGCCTCCAAACGGTCCACCGGCAAATATCGGGCCACAATTTCATCTACCCGACCGACGATCCCGGCCTGCTCATCCGCCAACTGTTCCTTGCCACCGACTGGGGAACGCAGGCCCCGTTCAGCTTCAATGGCCCGATCTGGTCGATCTCGGCCGAGGTCGCGGTCTATGCCGGTTTTTTCATGTTGCTCAGCAGGTTTGCCCCCTCGGTGAAGCTGTGCGCGGGGGTCGTTGTTGGGGGATTGGCGCTACAACTCGCCGGGATCGATTGGGTGTCGATCGCCTGCGCGACCTATTTCTTTGCCGGCGGCGTCGCGGTGCTGCTCAGGCCCAAGTCGCCCTGGCCTGCCGCGGCCGCGCTGGTGGCACTGGCCGGGCTTTGCATCGCGACCGGGACGCTAAGCGACCGCGACAAGCTGCCAACCATCCTGCTGCTCGCGGTGCCTTGCCTACTGATGCTGCTGTCAAAGGATTGGCCGCTGCTCGGTCGCTGGGCCGGCGCAGTGCAGGCAGCCGGCAATCTCACCTATTCAAGCTATTTGCTGCATTTTCCGCTCCAGGTGGCGGTCGCCATCGCTGTAGCTGCTAGCGGAGTTATTCCTCCGCTGGCCAGCCCTTGGTTCCTGGCAGCCTATCTCGGCGTGACGCTCGGTGCAGCGGCGATCAGCTATCGCTGGTTTGAATTGCCTGCGCAGCGCTGGATCCGGCGACGCACCCTCAGGCGAGCCGCCTGACCCGTCATCCGGCCTGGCCGTGGCAATGCTTATATTTGCGTCCCGACCCACATGGACAGAGGGCGTTGCGGCTGGCCGGCGCGACGATCGTCTCACCGTCCGCGGACTCCGGCATCGCCGGTTGGGGGGCCTGCAGCGGCGGCAGATTCGACAGCAGAGCTCCGCCCGCGTCGAAGTCGGCGGTGTCGTCGTCGCCCGACAGCGGGTCAATGTGGTGCGTGATGAAATCCGGCAGGACCGACGCGCCGATCGGCATCATCGGCATCGGCGACGGCTCCTCGATCTGGATATAGGCGCGGAGCAGCGCGCGCGTGACATCCTCACGGATCGCTACCAACAGTCGCTCGAACAGCAGGAAAGCTTCCTGCTTATACTCGTCGATCGGCTTTTTCTGCGCGTAGCTCCTCAGGTGGATCACCTGGCGAAGCGCATCGAGCGTCGCCAGATGCTCCTTCCAATGATGGTCGAGCGTCTGGATCAACAGGTTCTTTTCAACCTGGACCCATTGGTCGTCCGATAGCGTGCCCCGCTTGGCCGCCATCTTGTCGTCGGCCATCTGCTGCAGCCGCTCGATGATGATCGCCTGCTCAACCTCTTCTTCCTGCAGCCACGCGTCGACAGGCGGATCGAGGTCGAGCACTTCGCGCACATTTTCCTTGAGACCGTCGACGTCCCACTGTTCGGGATAGGTGCCTTCGGGACAGCTGGCCATGACCAGTCCGGCGATCGTTTCGACGCGAAAATCCACGACCACGTCCGACACATGGTCGGCATCCATGATCTCGGCGCGCTGCTCGTAAATCACTTTGCGCTGGTCATTCATCACATCGTCGAATTCGACGACCTGCTTGCGGATATCGTAGTTGCGCGCCTCGACCTTCTTCTGCGCGGTTTCGATCGCCTTGGAGATCCATGGGCTGATGATCGCCTCGCCGTCTTCAAGATTTTTGTTCATCAGGCGGGCAAAGGCGGTTTGCGGACCGAAGATGCGCAGCAAGTCATCGTCCAGGCTCAGGTAGAAGCGAGACAGGCCGGGGTCGCCCTGGCGGCCCGAGCGGCCGCGCAGCTGGTTGTCGATGCGGCGGCTTTCGTGCCGCTCGGTCCCCAGCACGAACAGGCCGCCCGCCTCCAGCACTCGTTGCTTCTCGGCTTCGATCTCGTCGGAGATGCGTTCGATCGCTTTGTCGCGCTCCGGCCCCTCGGCGACTTCCTTGAGCTCGTCCTCGACGCGGAATTCGAGGTTGCCGCCCAATTTGATGTCAGTGCCGCGGCCGGCCATGTTGGTGGCGATCGTCACCATGCCGATCCGCCCGGCCTGCGCGACAATGTGCGCTTCGCTCTCGTGGAAGCGGGCATTCAGCACCGAATGCTGAATTTTTTCCTGTTCCAGAAACTCCGAAAGCATTTCGGATTTTTCGATCGACACGGTGCCGACCAGCACCGGCTGGCCCTTTTCCTGGCGAGCCCGGATTTCCTTGGCGATCGCCCCGAACTTGTCGGTGATGTTCTTGTAGAACTCATCGTCTTCGTCTTGCCGCTGAACCGGCACATTTGTCGGGATCGACACCACGTTCATGCGGTAAATGTCGAAGAATTCCGGCGCTTCGGTCGCCGCAGTGCCGGTCATGCCCGATAGCTTGGGATACATGCGGAAATAATTCTGGAAGGTGATCGAGGCGAGCGTCTGATTCTCCGGCTCGATCTGTACGCCTTCCTTGGCTTCGACCGCCTGGTGCAGGCCGTCGGACCAGCGGCGTCCGTCCATCATCCGGCCGGTGAATTCGTCGATGATGACGATCTTTCCGTCCTTCTCGATGTAGTCGATGTCCCGCTTGAACATCTTATTGGCCTTCAAGGCCTGGTTGAGATGGTGGACCACCTGGGTGTTGGCGATGTCGTAGAGGTTGTGGCCCTCGATCAAGCCGGCGTCCTCGAGCATCCGCTCGGCCTTTTCGGTGCCTTCTTCGGTAAGGACGATGCTCTTCTGCTTCTCGTCCTTCTCATAATCACCCTCGACAAACTGCTTCACGATCGCGTCGACGCCCATGTACAGCTCGGACTTGTCGTCGGTCGGACCGGATATGATCAGCGGAGTGCGGGCCTCGTCGATCAGGATCGAGTCGACCTCGTCGACGATCGCGTAGTGAAAGGGGCGCTGGACCATCTGATCGCGCGAGAATTTCATATTGTCGCGCAGATAGTCGAAGCCCAGCTCATTGTTGGTCGCGTAGGTAATGTCGGAGAGATATGCCTCGCGCCGCTCGGGGTCCGTCAGATTGGGCACGACGACGCCAACGGTCATTCCGAGGAACGTGTAGACCTGCCCCATCCACTCGGCATCGCGCTTGGCGAGATAGTCGTTGACGGTGACGACATGGACGCCCTTGCCGGCGAGTGCGTTGAGATAGACCGCTAGAGTGGCGACCAGCGTTTTGCCCTCGCCGGTCCGCATCTCGGCGATCTCCCCGCGATGAAGCGCGATGCCGCCGATCATTTGCACGTCATAATGGCGCTGACCGAGCGTGCGCTTGGCCGCCTCGCGGACGGTGGCGAAGGCTTCGGGGAGCAGATCGTCGAGCTTGGTTCCATCGGTTAACCGCTGGCGAAAGACTTCCGTCTGACCCCGAAGCTCATCGTCGGTCATCGCCGCGATGGTCGGCTCGAAGCCGTTGATCGTCTCCACGGTCCGGCCGAGCTTGGCAACGTAACGGTCGTTGGCCGAACCGAAAATTCTCTTAGCCACAGTGGCGAGCATGGGACGAGCTATTCCTTAAATGGCCCGAGTCAGGAGGGCATGAAAAAGGGTCGCCCGCGCGCGGGCGATGGTGGCGGGCGATGTAGGGAGCGGGCCCGCGCTAGTCAATTGACCGGGCAAGGGCGGCGGATTAGCGCATCCGGATGGACTATTGGACCGGCGGATGCCTGTGCGGAACGGTGCGGTTCCGGCTGGGAAGCCAGCCCTTCGATGCCGGATGGTGCCATTGCCGCACCTGCCAGCTCAACAGCGGCTCTCCGGCGATGGTGTTCGCCACCGTGCCATTGGACGACTACCGCTATGAGTCCGGAGAGACGGCGGTCCGCCAAGTCAAATCGAGCAACTTTGGCTACCGCGCCTTCTGCGGCGAATGCGGCACGCCGCTCTACACCCATGTCGCGCACCAACCCGACACGCTCGATTTCAGCGTTGCAACGCTGGACGAGCCGGAACGTCTGCGCCCCGGCTTCCACATCTTCTGGTCGAGCCGACTGTCGTGGGTGGAGATCGACGATGACCTGCCGAAATTCGACCGGTTCCGCCCGAACACGGTGGGACTGGAGGGAACCGAGCCGCCGGCCTAGCCGGCCTGGCTGCTCGCGGATCCTGAAAGCTCGCCCTCCAGCCATTGCTGGATATGGCTACGAGGCGCGGCGCCGACCTTCTGCGCCACTGCTTCGCCATTCTTGAACAGCAGCATGGTGGGGATGCCGCGGACGCCGTATTTGCCGGGCGTATCCGGGTTTTCGTCAATGTTGATTTTGGCCACGGTGACCTTGTCGCCCAGTTCGGCCGCGATCTCCTCGAGCGCCGGGGCGATCATCCGGCACGGGCCGCACCATTCCGCCCAGAAATCCACGAGTACGGGCTTATCGGCGCCGAGCACATCTGCCTGAAAGCTCTGGTCGGTTACGGTCTTGGTATTCTGGCCCATTGAGGACTCCTTGGATTGCAAATTGCAACCGATATGGGGTGGGACTCGCAGTTGCTCAATGGGGGAGCGTAATCAGCTTCGGTCCGGCTGTGTAGAGCAATGACGCCTCAACCCGGCGTCCGGGGAAAATTACCTTCAGCGCTTCGGAATAGGCCTCCATTTGAGCACGATGCCCGGCCGGAATCGAATGATGATCGATCGGTACGTTCAGCCCGGTCTTGAAATCGATCACGCGCACCAAATCCGGACCAATGCAGAGCCGGTCGACCGTACCGGCCACGACCCGCCCGTCCGGGAGCGTGGCGGCGATTGGCGCTTCGGCGAACGAATCCGGCCCGAACAGGCTAGCGAACTGTGGATCGCCAATCAGGCCGCACGCCACCTCAGCGATTTCCTTCCGAGCCCCGACTTCGACCGCCGCCCGCTCGAGCCAGCGCATTGCCAGCGAGTGGCGGTCATCCGGCGTAACCCCGGGCAGCCGCTCGAACAAAGAATGGAGCAAGGTCCCGCGACGAGCGGCGGCGCGCAGCTCGGGGCCAGGCGGCGGCGCGGAATCGCGATCCTGGGCGATCTGGGAAGGTGCGAGCGGCCGCGGCGGGCGCGCCTCGGGCGGAGCCGGGCGGCGCAGGACGTCCGGTATCGCGATTGGGTCCAGCCGGGATTTGCCGGGCTTCCGCGGGAGGAGAGCCTTGCCCTGTCCTTCCCAAACAAGCGCTTGGCCCCAGCCTTCCACCTCCACCGGGGAAGCTCCCAGCGATTGCAACGCCCTGAAACCAGCCGAATGCCAACTGGCCTGCGGCACATCGCGCTTCGGCTTGACACCGGCGATCACCAGCCGCTCGGCGGCGCGGGTCAGTCCCACATAGGCCAATCGCCAATGCTCCTGGTGATCGGCATCCTTGGCGGCATCGATCAGCGCTCGGAATACCGGCGCGCATTCTTCTTTGCGCGGGCGGATCACGGGGATGACACCGAGACCTTCGACGGGCACGTCGACGATCGGAGAAGTGCCGCCAACCTTGTCCGGATCGTGGGTAGCGTCGGCAAGGATCACCAGCGGCGCCTCCAATCCCTTCGCGCCATGGACCGTCATTACCCGGACCGCGTTGGCCGGTGCGGACGGATCTCGTTTCACTTCCACTTCGCCTTGCCCGAACCAGGCAAGGAAGCGATCGAGGGAGGCGATCTCCTCCTGCTCGAACTGCAAGGCGCTCGACACCAGCTCCTCGATCGGATCACGCGCAGCCTCGCCCAGCCGCTTGAGCAACTTTCGACGGCCATCGAGCGGGCCCGACAGGATCGTTTCGAGGAACCGCGACGGTGTGACATAGTCGGCTTGCCGCAACCATTCCGACAGGATGGCATGGGCCTCGGTCCAATGCGCCTGCTCGTCCCGCCGGGTTGTCAGTTCGGTCCACAACCTCCCATTACGGCCTTGGGCGAGCCCGTAGAGCTGGTCCTGGCTCCAGCCGATCAGCGGCGAGACGAGCAGGTTGGCAAGATTGAGGTCGTCGAGCGGCTGTACCGCGAAGCCGATCGCCGCGAGCAGATCCTTGACCGCCAACGGCTTGTGGAGGTGAAGTCGGTCGATTCCTGCCACGGGAACGCGTTGCGCATATAGCCGGGCGACGATCAGTGAAGCTAGCTCGGTCCGGCTGCGCAACAAGATCATAATGTCTCCGGGCGCCAGCGGGCGGCCGGTGGTCGAGAGCACCGGCGCATCTGCCAGCCAGCGCTGGACCTGCCGGGCGATGGCGTCGGCATAGAGTCGGGTAGGCTGGTCGATCCAGTCTTCTTCGCCTTCCTCGATCTCGTCATATTCGACCGCCGGGTCATAGGCCGGCCACAGCTCCACGCGGCCAGGGCGGTCGGCATGGTGCGCCCGGTGCGGATTGGGCGGCGCGCTGAGGCCCATCGCCGGATGGCCGATGTCACCGATCAGCGCATCGACCAGCTGGAGCACCGGCGGCGAGGAGCGAAAGCTGGCGTCGATCGAAAGGTCGCGGAATTCGCGCGCACGTCCCTCTGCTTCGGCGGCGGCGGCGACCACCTCGCCGGCTCGTTCGGCGATGGTGACCTTGAACCGCTCGAACTCTTTGGGGTCGGTGCCCTGGAAGCGGAAGATCGCCTGCTTATAGTCGCCGACCATGAATAAGGTCCGCCAGCGGTCCTCCGCCTCCGGATTGCCCGAGAAAAATTCCTCGGCCAGCGCGCCGACAATTTCCCACTGGTCGCGGTTCGTGTCCTGCGCTTCGTCGACAAGGATGTGATCGGTGCGCTGGTCGAGCTTGTAGCGGACCCATT
>Ga0157380_10001336_pt1 | contig 16040 bp, 14 predicted proteins | sample S35metaG_FD_119757 | JGI IMG/M metagenome (GOLD analysis project Ga0157380, IMG submission 119757) | Switchgrass rhizosphere microbial communities from Kellogg Biological Station, Michigan, USA - S3-5 metaG | ecosystem: Host-associated > Plants > Roots > Rhizosphere > Soil | place: USA... | reverse complement strand
CAAACCTCACGGACTTGTAATCAATTCCCTCAAGATATCCCGCATACTTTTCTTCGAATTTCTTAAAAGCCGAAGATTCGATTAGTTTTACCAATCGGGTATCAGATTGAATTGGACTGGCTTCCTTTTTACAATTTGACAAAAATAAAATTAGTAAAAAAGATACCAGCAACATGCCCATAATTTTATGTTTCATGGCTATACTATTAATATTATGCCTACTCTATTATATCCGGTTTTCGGCATCTCCGTTTCATTGTGGCCAAATGATACTCTAAAATATGGGTGTATAAACTAATATAGCTGATGAAAACATCATTTCTTAATGTTGTTTTTCTTAATATACGTGAGGAAAACACGGACCCTTGTTTAAAAAGTATTTTTAGCAAGAAACGCTAAATGTTAAAATATATTTATGTTATATAGTATTCAAAAAAGTATTAGAAATGAAAAAGCGACGGGCAACTGACACAAAAGTTAAACCCGCCGCTTGCTTAACGCTTAACCTCAAAAAAAGCGGTGATGGAGTAAAAGTAAAATGGAGAGGATGAAGAGCAATGGGAAAAACAACAGAAATAATTTGTTTTTTAACGTTGCGAGAATGTTTATTTAGCAAACTTTGAATCTCGTCATAATGAGCATTCAGTTATTTTTGCTTCATGCGTCTATTGCTATTTCTGATAGCCTGTCAATATTCTTTTTCTTTTCAGCCTGTTGATTTTAAAAAGATAATGATCACCGGCTCTGCACAAGGAACAACTTACCATATTACCTATTATGCTAAGGATAGCAGTGTAACTAAGTTTCAAATCGATAGTATTCTCAATAAAATCGATAGCTCCCTTTCCATATACAAGCCCTATTCACTCATTAGCCGGTTCAATAATTCTACGGATGGAATAATAGCTGATAAGCATCTGACGCAGGTGGTTAAGAAAGGAATTGAAACTTGTATCAGCACCAAAGGGATATTTGATATTACTGTTTATCCATATACAGAAGCCTGGGGATTTGGGATAAAAAAAATAGACTCTACCCCTTCCGATAAAACGATTCAGCAATTGCATTCCTGTGTGGGGTCGAAAAAACTGTACTGGGCCGCCAATAAATTAGGAAAGAAAATAAGCTGCGTTAAATTGGATCCGAATGGAATTGCACAGGGATACAGCGTGGATGTAATTGCGGATTTTTTATCTGCCAATGGAATCAATAATTACCTGGTTGAAATCGGCGGGGAACTTAGAGTGAGGGGAAAAAGACAACCCGATAATTCAACTATGAAGGTTGCTATTGAAGTTCCGGGAGAGGATCAATGGAATATTTCTTTATCCCAGCGAGTTATTGCAATCGAAGATGGCGCCATCACTACTTCGGGAAATTACCGGAAGTTTTATGAAAGCAAGGGCAAAAAAATCTCCCATATCATTGATGCAAGAACGGGATATCCGGCACAGAATGAATTGATCAGCGTTACTGTATTTGCCAAAGATGCTATTACTGCTGATGCCTACGACAACGCGTTAATGGTAATGGGTTTAAAAAAAGCGCTCGCTTTTGTTGAAAATAAAAAAGATATTTCTGCGCATTTTATTTATTATAAAAAAGATGGTACAATAGCGGATACTGCCAGCGTTAGGTTTAATAAAATGTTCCATCCTTAGCAGTCATACAACTAAAATGGTATTTTCATATCGGAATCGCTCATTTAATTTTACTGCACTAACCCATTACATCTTTAGCAAAAATTAAACAGTCGGCCATTAACAACAGTCAGGAGTTGTCATTCCTCACTTCACTACCTTATCTATTCAATTACTAAACTAACTTCTATGAAAAGAAATTTTCGTTGGATATCGATCCAACTTAATTTGTTTTTCTTCACTCTTCTTATTCTGATCAACTATTCTTATTCCCAGCAACTTTGGGGCACCTGTTCTGACGGCGGTGGTAAAAAAACCGGGGGAAATATTTTTAGTATTAATGCAGATGGAACTGGTTTCACAGAACAATACCAGTTTTTCAACGATGGTGAACATCCCGAGAGTCAACGCCTGTTGGCTTACGGAGATGGGTATATGTATGGCGTGGCAGGGGAAATTCTTTACAAGCACCTGCCCGATGGTAGCAATTATCAGGCGGTATATGTTTTTCAAACAGCTACTGGCGCTACCCCCAAAACCAGATTGGTAAAAGGCCTGGATGGATGGTTATATGGAACCACACAAGCAGGAGGTTCGAATAATGATGGTGTAATTTATAAGGTACAGAAAGATGGTACGGGTTATCAGGTATTACATCATTTTAATGGAACCGACGGAGAGTATCCCCTTGGGAATCTGTTGCAATTTAATAACGGACTTTTATGTGGCACCACCTACCAGGGTGGATCATCTGATATGGGTGTGGTGTATCGCATTAACCCGGATGGGACAGGATTTCAGGTCTTACATTCCTTTAATGGTACGAATGGAAAATATCCGGATGGAGGTGTGATGGCGTTAACCGTTAGCGGCACTACTTATGTATATGGTGTTACAACTTACGGAGGAAATAATGATTTCGGAGTGATTTATAGAGTTGAGCCTGATGGAACTAATTTTTCAAGGCAATATAATTTTAGTTCAACATCTGGCAAATACCCACGGGGTCCAATGATAAAGATTGGTAATATACTTTATGGAGTTACACAAATGGGAGGCAATAATGAAGGAGGTGTTGTTTTTGCTTATGATGCCGATGCTGATTCTTACCAGAAACTGCGTCAGTTTACGTCCAGTATCAATAATACCGTTGAGCAGGCACCCACTGGCCCATTGCTTAATTTAAATGGCGTATTGTATGGAACGACCGAATTAGGAGGTAGTTTCAGCAAGGGCTCATTGTATAAAATAAATACAGATGGTACGGGTTACCAGGTAATACATGAATTTGAGGATGATAATGGATATTATGGCAACCTGATGTCGTTCAATAACCAGATATATGGCATGACAAAAGGAGGATATTCTGCCATTACTTTTACAGGCGGTACCAGCTATAGACTAAATCCGGATGGAAGCTCTTTTCAAACTATACATGTATTTGGTGATACTGCAGGAATTCAACCCACCGGTTCACTGATCCGTGCACAAGATGGCAATCTGTACGGTCTTACTACTTATGGAGGAAGTGGTTATTCAAATGGCGTGGCTTTTCGTATTGAGCCGAACGGAACTAATTATACAGTACTACAATGGCTGTCTAACGGTCCGGCATACGGTCAACCAATGGGTGCGTTGATGCAGGCATCCAATGGTAGTTTTTATGGAATGAATAATGTAGGCGGAACTGCTTATTCCGGACAATTATTTAAACTTACTGTCGGGAGTTCTATAACCTACGACACCTATAATACATTTTGTCTGGCGCCAGATTGTTCCCAATTCCCGGTGGGTTCATTGATACAGGCGAGTGATGGGAACTTATATGGAATGACGCCAACAACCGGACAAAATACGGGTCAGGGAAACATTTTCAGAGTCAACACATCAGGATCGGGATATACACTCATTAAAAAATTTAACGGTGTAAATGCCGCCAATCCTGCTGGTTCATTAATACAAGCACCTGACGGTTTTTTATATGGTATGACAGAGAACGGGGGCCTGAATGGTTTTGGTGTTATTTTTAAAATAAGAATGGATGGTACGGGGTTCCAGATAATTTATGAATTTGGACAAAATGCAAATGCGCTTTACGGGGCCCATCCCAAAGGATCGCTTTTAATGGGAAGTGATGGAAAATTATATGGAATGACTTATGCGGGCGGTACCGGTTGGGCAGGTACGGTATTCAGAATTAGTCCCTCAGGAGGAGCATTCAGCGTATTATACAATTTCAATGGCACTAACGGTGCATTCCCCATTGCCTCATTAATTGAAGATGTGAGCTCAGGTTATTTATTCGGTATGACAGAACAAGGAGGTACCAGCAATTATGGAACGATATTTAAAATAAGAAAGGATGGTACCAATTTTCAGAAGTTAAAAGACTTTAATGGAACGAATGGAAAATATCCTAAAGGAGATTTGCTGATTGTTCCAACAGTTCCGATTCCTCAAAAGAGTCCGTTGGATGTTGTTAGTGAATTAAACCCGATCAAATCGATTTATAATTTTACTATTTCCCCTAATCCTGCTCAGTATTCTTTAAACATCCAATTTCAAAAACCCGTTACCGGAAAAATAACTTATTCCGTTATGGATATGCAAGGAAGGAAACTGATTCACCAAACCAATGAAGAGCGTTCTACTATAACTAAGAAAACAATCGACATTTCCGATTTACCTTCGGGAACTTATATACTCGAATTATCAACTTTGAAAGAAAAAATTACACAGAAAGTGGTGAAACAATAAATACTGTCTCGATAAAAAACCCCGCTTTTGGCGGGGTCTCTTATAGCTCGTAGGGTGTAATATTTTTAGAAAGTTCAGATCAGTTTGTTTGCTTTGCATTTCCCAAATCTTTCCTCACGCCTGACGCCTCACGCCTCACGCCTCACGTCTCACGCCTCACCACTCACTACTCACCACTCACCGTTATATTTTCCGTGTTTTTATCAACTGTAATAACCGGTATACTCGACCCGTATGAAAGTAATTTACGGGTGATGCGACTCCACCATCCAGGCATATGAAATTCTTTCAATGGATTGGCGAGTATAAGATCGGCGTTGATCCGCTTCGAAAAATCCAGTGTACTTTTAGCAAGGTTCTTTCCTTCCAGCCAAAAACATTGAACGGGTATTGTAGAGATGCTTTGTAATACATCCAATGTATTATTAAGTATCTGCTCCGCTACATTTTCGTTTCCCCTCAATCCAACCAGGTATACGGTGGACTTATATGTGCGGGCCAGCATAGTAGCCATTTTTATCCGGCGCAATGGAATTTCTCCGCCAACAGGCAATACAATTTTTTTGAAATGACTCACCAGCCCGGTAGATCGAATGGTTAATACGGGCACAACAGTTTTACGAGCCAATCTACTGATGGTTACTGATGATAGAATCCGATGAAACAGATTAAATCTTGCTAGGCCCATAACAACCATGTCCATTTCAAATTGTTCAATATAATCTGTCAATTGTGTGGATGGGTTGCCCTTCAATATACTGATCTCAATTTTACCCTTACCACATAAATGTTGGCGATACTGATTCCGTAAATCCACCAACTGTCGACGGGCATTCGTTAAATCAGCGGTATTGTCGTAAAGAAAAAAATTAGAAGCTAATTCTTTAAATAATATCGATGATGAAGTGACTATATGCACAAGGTGGATATTGCATTGAAAAGTATTCGCCAATTCAATGGCTTTTGCAATGGCCCACTTATCGCGGCTACTGAAGTGTACCGGTACCAGGATATTGTGGAGATCGGTTGACATAAGCGTTTTTTTAGTGGTGCGAAATAAATGGATTAATTAAGCGAATGATAACAGCGATTGAAAACTGTGTTCTTCAATTCTTTTCATTGCAATGGTGCTCAACAAAATGTCTTTAGTGCAAAAGCTCACCCCTTTACCGGCATTTCCAACAATACAGCGATCATCAGCACTATCACCCACAACAATAGTATTACTGGTTTGAACGTTATATTTTTCACAAGCAAATTGCAATGCATTGGTTTTACAATAAGCATGTCCGCAAATACTATCGGGCGACCCAAAAAAACAAGAAGGTATATTTACTTCGCCAGTGGCTTTACCTTCAAAAAACTCAAGGGTATTCGCCAAAGAAAAAGATGCCCCTGTATTTTGCTTAACATAGTTAGTAATAAGTGAATAGCTATTACTGATAATACCAACCAGGTATCCTTTCTTTTTTAATTCGCTTATTACATTTTTAGCGTCTTCAATCAATTCAATAGAACCAGCTATCTGAAGCAATTCGTCGATCGATCTTCCTTTTAATAAGATGGCAATTCGTTTAGTCAATATGAGTGAATCCTTTTCCGCGTATCGGAGATCTTCCAACTGGGCAGTAAATCCAAATGCCTTCGCGCATTTATCTATAAAACGACCTTTCCACAAGGTATCGTCCATATCAAAGATTACCATTTTATGAAAACCTGATAATTGCTCACGGAGGGTCTTATTCATTTCCCGGTTAATCGCTTCGATTGAGTGAATTTCTGCTTCTGTTACTTCTGCGGGATTATAACTTTGTGCCTTAATGATTATAGCTTTCGAAACTTCGCTGCTCATTTTACCAAGCGCTTCCCAGGGTTTGCTTTTGTTTACGATATAACCAATGTTCACTTCTTTGATACGGGCCTGCATCAGGTACATATCCAGTAATATGCCAATATCTACTCCGTAATCATTAAAGAAATCAATCCGGCTGAAAAAATTCTTACGGCCAGCGATCATTCCACTAAGTGGTTGGGAAAAACGGGTAATGCCCGGGAAGAATATATTCAACAAAGGCTTCGCAACCAATTCGGTTACCCTTCCCGCGTTGCGGGCAAAGGCCCCTTTCACAAAATCCGCTTCATTCAATAAAAGCGGTTCGACAAGATGAGTAATGGTTTCTTCCGGGTAGGGATCGATATCCGCGTCTAAAAATACAATGAGCTCATTGTTTGAATGTTGAATTCCATCTTTCATTGAAATCCCTTTCCCCCGCGTTTTACTGATTATAACTGTGGCACCCGCCTCTTTTGCGAATGCAGCGGTATGATCTTCAGAATTATCGTCTACTACAATTACTTCATCCACAAGTGGGTTCTGAAAACAGAATTTAACAACAGCAGCAATGGTCTTTTCCTCATTTAATGCGGGTATAATTACAGTGATCATTACTACCTCCTTATTAGTTCTACGGTACTTAAAATACTGACGTAAAATGGTCTATAAAGCTGGGCACCTGTTCTTTTCCAAAAGGCGTGCCTGTTGTAGCCAGAAATCGCGGGAATTGGCAGATGTGGAAAAAAATCCCCACGGAGATAATCGTGAATCGTCAAACGTGAGTCGTGAGTCGACTCCCCGAGTAAATGAAAGCCTCTATTTCTTAGAGAGTACCCTTCGCTACTCACGACTCACCACTCACGTCTCACGATTGACTGCTCACCACTCACGCCTCACGATTCGCTCTCTCCAAATTAGAGAAAATATATTTTTTAAAGATGAACCCTATGTTAAAATACTATGATGCATTAGGATCGCAGTTTCTCAAATCTTCAGCAGAATCTTTTATTTGTTTCATTCATTCGTGTTAATTCGTGCTTATTCGCGTTTCTCATTCATGCTAATTTGCGTTTCTCATTCGCGTCCACTATTCGCGTTTAAAAACTTCTTTACCATTAATAATAGTTCTCAACACTTTTACATCCTTTATTTTCTCTGGTGCAATGGCAAATAGATCTTCATTTAATAATACAAAATCGGCGAGCATATCTTTTTTCAGTCTTCCCAATTTATTTTCCTGAAAACCGGCATACGCATTATTGATGGTATAGCATCGCAATGCTTGTTCAACAGTGATTTTTTGTTCGGGAAACCAACCATCGGGGTTTTTATCATCCAGGGTTCTTCGCGTAACAGCGGCATAAATTCCTTCGAGCGCAGAGAGTGGCGCAACGGTCCAATCTGATCCAAACGTAAGGGCAGCGTTCGCATTCAATAATGATTTGAACGCGTATGTTCCTTTCAGTCTTTCTTCATCTAATCGTTTATAAGCCCATCGACCGTCATCAATGGCATGATAGGGCTGCATAGATGGAATTACTTTTTGCGCTGCAAATTTTCCAATAGCTTCCTTTGTTAAGTGTTGTGCATGTTCTATTCGGAAGCGCCTATCCCTTTCACCATTTTCTATAACAGCATCATTAAATACATTCAGTAAAAAATCATTGGCCCGATCACCAATTGCATGTACGGTTACCTGTAAGCCCGCTTTATCCGCCGCAATCACCCATTTACGGATATCATTGGTATCGGTAACTGTAAATCCAGAAGTATTGGGGGCATCCAGGTAAGGTTTATAGAACCAGCCGGTAGTTGAACCCAATGATCCATCTACAAAACCTTTCACTCCGCCCCAGCGAAGCATTTCATCCCCTTTACCATTTACACGGCAGAACGAATCCAGTTTCTGCCATGTGCGAAGAGAAACAAAAGAATAAATCCGCAGATCAAGTTGTTTGTTTTTGTATGCTCTTTTGTATGTTTCAAGATCGATCCAGCCACCATAACTGCCAACATCATGTACCTGGGTTATTCCATTGCTGAATGCATGTAATACTGCTCTCTGCAGGTATTCATCGAGTTCTTCTTCGGAAGCTGCGGGAATTTTAGCAAACACCAGGTCCATTGCTTCATCTTTTAAAACGCCGGTTAATTCATTTTTTTTATTTTTTATGATCTCACCGCCCGCTGGCACTGCTGTATTATTATTGATACCCGCAAGTTCTAAAGCTCTTGAATTTGCAAATGCCATATGTCCATCATAACGACTTACAAACAGCGGGTGATTACCAGTTACAGAATCGATCCATTCTTTAGAAGGAAGTTCACCTCCCCAAATTTCATGGTCCCAATCGCCACCTAGTATCCATCGATCATCGGGATGTTGCTGACAATATTCTTTCAGTATTTGTATAAATTGTTCCTTGGTTTTTGCTTTGCGTAAGTTCACGCTGGCGAGATTGTATCCCCCTGTAAGAAAATGCGTGTGGTTGTCAATAAAACCGGGTACGATCATTCCTCCTGCTGCATCTATTAACTCAGTGGACGAACCTTTATATGACTCATAATCTTTCCCAACATATAGGATATTGTTTCCTTTTATGGCAATAGCTTCTGCAGATGGTTGTGAAGAATCTCCTGTCCAGATTTTTGCGTTAAAATAAATGCGATCGGCGGTTTGAGAAGGTTTGGAATTGCATGCAATCAAAAATAGTATTGCAATCGGAAAGTATTTCATGTCGTGTTTTTAGTTTATCGTTTTTGGTTTATCGTTTCTCAGGTGAATCAGCATCATAAATTATTGGCAGACTGAATTTAATAAAGTCTATCAGAATTGCAGCAAACGAAAAACGAGATAAACGAAAAACGATAAACATCCTACAAATAAAAAATCCTTCTGAGTGATCAGAAGGATTTCAATTGCCGATATCTTGGAGCGATTAATAATCTCTGTTGTAACCGCCGCCGCCGCCGCGATCGCCACGATCTCTGTTATAGCCGCCGCCGCCGCCGCCGCTACCGCCTTTGCGATAACCGCCGCCGCCGCCACCACCGCCGAAGCTACGCTTCTTGAATCCACCACCGCCACCACCTTGTGGTTTTGGTTGTGCTTCATTTACGATGATCTTACGACCCATCACTTCACTTTCGTACAGGCTGCTTAAAGCATTTTGTGCTTCTGCATCCTCAGGCATTTCAACAAAACCGAAGCCTTTGCTGCGGCCGCTTACTTTGTCCTTAACGATTTTAGCGGAAGTTACTGAGCCGTACTGCTCAAACATAGTTCTCAGATCCTCGTCGGTCATTTGCCAGGAGAGGTTCCCTACGTAGATGTTCATTGTCAAAAAAAATTTAAATGTTCTGAATAAAACCGATAATGACGATAGTTACTGACATGAACTGAGGAACCGGGAAAGGGTAAGACACTTCAGAACACGAGAACTAAGTACAATATCAATTGTGAAGATAGGGGAAATCTTTTTTCAAAACAATAAAAATACCGCCGGAAGCATGCTGCCGGGGCCGCTTTCAAGGCTGGAATCAGATGAAAAGATGGTTCAACAGGTTTTCCGAATCAGAGGCTTTAGGCTTCAAACCCAGAAACTTAGTGTACTGGGCTCCCGACAAAGCTGTCTTCAAACGGTCGAAAAGCTTGCTTTGGATCCCACCGAATTTGCTGAGATAATCAGCAGGATTGTTCTTAGCTAGAGAAAGTATACCCATTTTTGATTTGAGAAAATCAGTTATTAAACCCGATATTTTTGGACTTTGGTCATCGGAGAGTGCCAATTTAGTTTTTAAAATTCCCATTAAACCTTTCGTTGTTCCCGCTACATCACTTATCGGCAATACATCTATTGGAGTTTGTTTAGTTTTATTTAAAGCCGTTTGTGCATGAAGGCCTGAGCCGGCTATGGTAATTATAAGTGAAGTAAGAAGTAACATTTTTTTCATATCGGCGAGTTGAGTTTACAAATTTATATTGCTTGTAAATCATATCGGAATATTTATTTTTTTGCGATGAGCATCTTTGCTAATTGATTATCACGATTGTAAACATCTTGTCTGAGGTTCAGTTTCCCTTGCGTGTCCACCCAGGCTGTAAAATAAGCAATAACTACAGGCACGGTTTCTTTAAGCGTTACATACTGCTCCTTTCCTGCATTCATTGCCGCGTCTATTTTTTCTTCTGTCCATTCCGGATAATTTCTCAATAAATACATCGCTAACTTTTTAGGTTCGGATAACCGGATACAGCCATGACTGAATGCCCTCTTATCTTCGTTAAAAAGACTTTTCGCAGGTGTATCATGCATATAAATGCTATAGCTATTCGGGAAAAGAAATTTCACCTGGCCGAGTGAATTGTTGGGTCCGGGTTTTTCTCTAACCGAATTGCCGATTCTTTCCATATTATGTTTTTTCAGGTAATTCGGATCTCGACGAATACCCGGCAACACTTCCTTTTTGTAGAAGCTCGTTGGAACATTCCAATACGGACTAAATACTACATACTTGAGGTTTCCATTAAATATAACCGTTTTGTGAACGGGCTTGCCGGCTACTATATTCATATTCCATAACATGGAATCCTTATTGAAGATGTATAATTTATATGCAGGTATGTTAACTAAAAAATATTCTCCTTTAGGATTATAAGGCACCCAGCGGCAACGTTCCATATTAACAATGATCTGCTTAATAATTTCGGTTACCGAACGATTCAATTCATTCAGAACTCCCCGTCCTGCCACGCCATCTTCTTTCCAACCATTTCGCTTCTGGAAATTTTTTACCGCCTCTTCTAAATCATTATCGAAAATCATCGAATTGGTATCTCCCTTCAAGTCGCCGGTAATGAATAATCTTTTTCTTAACAACTGAATTGATGCGGAAGAATCGCCTTCTTTAAATGCTTTTTTACCTGGTTTGATGATCGGCCATCCGCCTGCTGACTCAATTGCCCGGTAATTTTTAAGATAGGATTTTAATCGCGCGTATTGGAAATAGACAGGCTCAACAGCAATAAAGTCTTTATTGGAATCGTAAAGCAATGAATCCAACAATGTTTGAAGGTCTAATTTTTTGCGGGGCAAGTACCAATCCAATTCTTTAGTTTGCTTCTCTCCCAGGCCATGCCAAACTTTTCGGGCATAATTAAAATATTGAGCGGTAAGCATCAATTCCGCTTCTGCATTCATAGGTTCCTTCGTCAGCAGACTGTCGTCATCATTCATAAGCGCGTTGAAATCTTTCTGATACGAAAGTCCTGTAATCACTCCTTCATCCGTGATCTGTAAAAAACGATTGTACAAACTTACCGCTTGTTCAATTAAACCACTGTCTTCATACCATGCATATGCGTAATTCCGTTGACGATAAAATTTTCGGAGATCACTGGCAAAGGGAGAAAAGTCCGGATACTTTTTAAGAAAATCTTTTATGGCAGTACTGTCGAAATGATACAAAGTCTGAGTGCTGAAATTTCCGGCCACCGATTCGTCGGTTTTATTTTTTTCCTGTACGATGGAGGTATCTTTCGGTTGCTTTTGCTGGGTCTGTTCCTGGGCCGGGTTATTATTATTGCAAGCGCTAACAATACACATCGACGAACAAAGAAATAGTATAAGGTTCGAAGTGAATTTCATACTGAAAATTACAACGAGTAAAGGGAATAAAAAAAGTCCCCCTGATGATCAGGGGGACTTTGAAATACGGTATGAATTAGATTTATTCCGAGACAACTTCAAACTCTACTTCGGTAGAATGGCCATTACCAAAATCGATATTGGCTTTGTATGAACCGAGTTCTTTTACCTCGTCAACGATAGAAATTTTGCGGCGGTCAATTTCGTATCCTTTTTGTTCGCGGATTGCACGGCTGATCTGTAATGAAGTAATGCTTCCGAAGATTTTGCCACTGGTACCGGTTTTAGCACCAAGTTTCAATGCACCTTCTTTCAGTTTAGCGATTACCAGGTTAACCTGTGCGAGCATCTGGTCTTCTTTCTTCTTCAATTGTTTTCTCTTCTCGTCCAGTTGCTTCATATTTGAAGGACTGGCTTCAACAGCAAACTTCTGAGGAATGAGAAAATTACGTGCATAACCGTTGCGCACTTTAACTACTTCGTTTGCGCCACCCAGGTTATCTACATCCTTGATTAAAATGATTTCCATTGTTTCTTTTTTGTTCACCGACCAATCCGCCTGCGACGGACTGTCATCCGCCAACCGGCGGAATTAGGTGAGTGTTACTTTAAAAGATCTGTTACATAAGGTAACAAAGCCATTTGACGGGCTTTCTTAACTGCCTGCGATACTTTACGCTGGTACTTCAAAGAGTTACCAGTGATACGACGGGGCAATAATTTACCTTGTTCGTTAAGGAATTTTTTCAGGAATTCCGCGTCCTTATAGTCGATATAACGGATACCCATCTTCTTGAAGCGACAATACTTCTTGCGGGGTTTCTCGGTTTTAATCGCCGTCAGGTACTTAATTTCATTTGCTTTTGCCATGATTAAGCCTCCTGTAATTTTTCGGTTCCTGTTTTAACACCACTTCTCTTTTTAGCATTGTACTCGACGGCGTATTTATCGAGTGCAGTGAACATGTGACGGAGAATGTTCTCGTCACGAAGCATCTGAATTTTCAGTTGCTCATTGAGGCTGGATGGCGCAGTGTATTCCATTACCCAGTAAAGACCAGTGGTCTTCTTGGCAATGGGGTACGCCAGTGATTTTAGTCCCCAGGGATTTTCGTGCACAATTGTACCACCGTGTTCTTTAATGAACGTGGTAAATTTTTTCTGAGAAGCTTTGAAATCCTCATCAGACAGCACAGGGGTAAAAATCACCATCAATTCGTAATTGTTCATGTCCCTTGACTGATTTGTTTAAAAAAAATTGTTTATTCCGGTCACAATTAGATTTTATGAACTGGCGGCAAAGATAAGGCAGGTTGATCGTTTTTGGAGGCTTGAGAGAAAGTTTTTTTTACTTCGGTGCTATCACTTAAACGTTTGATTTTCTAATCTTTAAGAAGGAATGTTTCAATACTGTATGGAATATTGGGTTGTTTTCCACGGCTCTACCAGAATAGTATCAACCTTGTAATGGAGGGTATCAAATTGACTGTGCAGCCATTTAACTTCTAGTCTGGAGACTTTATCTGATGGAATTGTATCGTTTATAACTGTGGTGACTTTGCCAAAAAACACGTAATTATAGTCAGGATGGCCAATTGGAATATTAGTAGGCCTGTTCGTTTTCCGTGTAGAGGGTGTATGCAGATAAAGCGCCTCATTTTCCCACACGCTGCCCATAGTGTTAATCGAGTATTTTACATAGCCAGATCTCTCCATAAGAATCGTGTCTTTCCAACTAGATAATTCAATCAATTCCTCGCTATATGGTAAAATATGTCCTATGACCCGAGTAGTAATATATTCACCCGTTGAGCCTGTAACACTGTACGACCATTTTTCGTTGGGTACACGTGCTGGTATTTCATATCGACCGTTGTTGCCTGTAAGAGATTGATATATCACAGTTTTATAATCCGGACGGCCATTTGGAAACTCGATAGGATCGTCATATACCAATTTTTTGATTGAAATCCATAGGATCACTTGTTGATTTCTGATCGGCTCTAAGGTTTCGGCGTGCAAAACGATCCCTTTCATTAGTATGTCCCGGTAAGTACCTTCTTTCTTGCATGCGAAGAAAAATAGCGATATAACGGCAATATATTTGATCATCACGGGAGGGTTTAGCCAATAATAAAGGCGAATATATTGATTTGCAAGAAGAGATACAACTGAGTGCCTAAGCTGCTGCGCGGTTTCTGCCAATTTTTCCTGTTTTCTTATTTCTTGGCGGACTGGCATTTTCTTTGAACTTTGCGGGTCTTAAGTAAGAACCACAGATTACACGGATTTTTTCACAGATTTAAAAGCCCGAAAGAAACCACTCTATTAAAATAGAAAACTGTGGTCATCCGCGAAAAAATCTGTGATATCTGTGGTAAAAAAAACTCAAAAAAATAGTTATGCAAAAAGGAAGTATCCGCGTTCAAACAGAAAACATTTTCCCGATCATTAAAAAATTCCTGTACAGTGATCATGAGATCTTCTTGCGTGAATTGATCAGTAACGCGGTAGATGCCACCCAGAAGTTGAAGACCCTTTCTTCGATCGGTGAAGCGAAGGGTGAATTAGGGGAGTTGGATGTAGAAATAAAATTGGATACCGATAAAAAAACCATCACCATTTCTGATAAAGGAATTGGTATGACCGGCGAGGAGGTAGAGAAATACATTAACCAGGTTGCGTTTAGCGGCGCGGAAGAATTTGTAAATAAATATAAGGGGCAGAATGAAAATGCCATCATCGGAAAATTTGGATTGGGATTTTATTCCGCCTTTATGGTGAGCGATAAAGTAGAAATCTTTACAAAAAGTTTTAAAGAAGGCGCAACAGCGGTTCGCTGGGAATGCGACGGAAGTCCTGAATACAGTCTGGAAGAAACAAATAAGGAACAACGGGGAACGGATATAGTATTATATATAAATGAAGAAAGCAAAGAGTTCCTCGATGCCGGGCGCATCAGCTCTATATTAAATAAGTTTTGTCGTTTTTTACCGGTGCCGATTAAGTTTGAAGATAAACAAATCAATACCACGCAACCGGCCTGGACAAAAAAACCATCGGAACTTACTCCGGAAGACTATCAGAATTTTTATAAAGAACTGTATCCCTATAATGAACCACCGTTATTCTGGATTCATCTCAATGTGGATTATCCGTTTAATCTTACCGGTATATTGTATTTCCCAAAAATCAAACAGAGCTTCGAAATACAAAAAGATAAAATTCAACTTTACAGCAACCAGGTATTTGTTACCGATGAAGTAAAAGATATCGTACCGGAATTTTTAATGTTGTTGCAAGGTGTGATTGATAGTCCGGATATTCCATTGAATGTGAGTCGGAGTTACCTGCAGGGTGATCCCAATGTAAAAAAGATAAATAACCATATCACTAAAAAAGTTGCGGATAAGTTAGAAGAGATATTCAATAAGGATCGTCCATCATTTGAAGAGAAATGGGAAAGCCTCGGATTGTTTGTGAAGTATGGAATGCTTACTGATGAGAAATTCCTTGAAAAAGCGAATAAGTTTCACATTTTCCAGGATACAGAAGGGAATAAGTTCTATACATTGGAAGAATATCGCCTGGCAACGGAAACATTACAGAAAAATAAAGAAGGGAAGCTGGTAATACTTTATGCTACTGATACGATACAACAGGATGCATATATTAAAGCAGCGCAGCAGAAAGAGTATAAGGTCGTACAATTAAATACGCTGATCGATCCTTCCTTCATCAACCAGATTGAAATGAAATGGCAGGATGTACATTTTACCCGGGTAGATTCTGATATCACTGAGAATCTTATAGATAAACAAGAAAATAGCGAAAGTATACTAAGCAAGGATGAAGAAGCAAGATTAAAAGAATTGTTTGAGATCAAAGCCGGTTCGTTGCAGGTAGGTGTAGAAGTAAAAGGTCTCCCCGCCGAAGCACCACCGGTTGTTGCAACCCGTCCAGAATTTATGCGCCGCATGAAAGATATGGCAGCAATGAGTGGACCGATGGGTAGCTTTTACGCCAATATGCCCGATGAAGTAACGCTAACGGTAAATGGTAATCATGCTATTTATCAAAAGTTATTGAAAGAAGATAATAAAGAAGTTCAGGAAAAATCAGTTCGTAACCTGGCAGATCTTGCTTTATTGTCGCAAGGATT